>Ga0207851_100770_pt1 | contig 13255 bp, 19 predicted proteins | sample A23E3SouthBayCA_FD_187747 | JGI IMG/M metagenome (GOLD analysis project Ga0207851, IMG submission 187747) | Aerobic enrichment media microbial communities from Eden Landing Ponds, California, USA - A23 E3 (SPAdes) | ecosystem: Environmental > Aquatic > Marine > Unclassified | place: Emeryville... | reverse complement strand
GCTCGGTGGGGAGCTGCCGCTCGCAGGCGTCGAACACTCGCTCGACGGTCGCCCGCGCCGCCGCGAGATCGCCCTGGGTCGGGTTCAGGTCGTAGGGCACCACCGACCCTGCCCGGGCCACCCCCAAAAATCAGGCGGTGAGCTCGGTCGCCTTCGACCGGGTCTGCTCGACGACCGCCGGCCGCGCCTCGAAGTCGATGACCACCTCGTCGTCCTGGTAGTCGACGTCCCGGACGTGGGCGTTCTCGTGGACCCAGGACACCACGCTCATCGTCTCCTCGGTCATCGGCAACACCAGGCGCTCCCGCTCCCGGTCCGGGAGCGCCTCACCGATCCGGCGCCGCAACGCCTCGAGGTTCGTCTCCTCCCGGGCGCTGACCGCGACCGGATCGGGCGCCAGCGCCGACAGCGCCTCCCGCTTCTCCGCGAGGGCCTCCGCCGAGACCTCGTCGGCCTTGTTCAACACGGTCACGATCGGCGCCTCGTTGCGCTCGTAGAGGGTGTCGTGACTTGTCACGAGCTTCTCCCGGATCGCCGCCACCGGTTCGCTCGCGTCCACGACCAACAACACCAGGTCGGCCCGGTACACCGACCCCAGCGTCGACCGGAACGACTCCACCAACCAGTGGGGGAGATCCGCGATGAACCCGACCGTGTCCGTCAACAACACCTCCCGGTCGTCCATCGCCATCCGACGAGTGGTCGTCCCCAGCGTCGTGAACAACCGGTCCTCGGACTCGGCGGTCGGCTCCAGGTCGGGGTGGCGGTCATCGTTCTCGTCGATCGAGAGGTCCGCGGCCAACGCCCGCATCAACGTCGACTTCCCGGCGTTGGTGTACCCGGCCAACGCCACGAGATCGAACCCCGATGACCGGCGCTGGTCGCGGCGCTGCTGTTCGTCCCGCTCGATCGCGTCCAGCTCGTCCTGGATCCGACTGATCTGGGTCTTGATGTCCTGCTCGCGGCTCTCGTCGTACTCCCCCAACCCCATGAACCCGGGGCGCTCGTCCCGTCGCGCGAGGCTCGTCTTCGCCTCGGCGCGGGGCAACTCGTAGCGCAGCTCCGCCAACTCGACCTGGAGTTGGGCCTTCTTGGTCTGGGCGCGTTGTCCGAAGATGTCAAGCACCAGCCGGTACCGGTCCTTGACCACGACGCCGTCCGGTAACCGGTTGCCCAGGTTGTACGTCTGGTAGGGCCCCAGTCGGTTGTCGAAGACGACGGTGGTCGCGTCGGTCGCCTCGACGACCGATCGGAGCTCCGTGACCTTGCCCTCGCCGAGGTGCAGCGCCGCGTCCTCGTCCCTGGTCTGGGTCACCACGCCACCGATGTCGTAGCCGGCGGCGGCGACCAGCGACTCGATCTCGGTGGTCTCGGCCGTCCCGGCGTCGACGCGCTTGGCCACGACGGCGGTGTCGGTGTCGCCTGCCACGTAGACTCTGCTACGGGCCGACACCACTTAAACGCGTGGCGGCCCACAAGACCTTTGAACGGGTGGTGCCCTCTTTGCCTCCATGGCTGAACTGGACTTCACGTCTCTGGGCATCGAATTGGGGACCGGCGCCGTCATCGGCGCCGTCATCGGCTTCGCCGCCAAGAAGGTCGCGAAACTCATCGCGGTCATCATCGGCATCGAACTCGCGTTGTTCAAGTTCCTCGAATCCAGGGGCATCCTCACCGTCGACTGGGAGCAACTCTCCGCGGGCCTCCTCGGTGCCGCCGAGGCCGGGACCGGCGCCACCCCACCGTCCTGGATCAACACCATCCTCTCGACGCTCTCGATCTCCGCGGGCTTCACCGGCGGCTTCCTCCTCGGGTTCAAGAAGGGGTGACCGCCGCCGTCACCGCGTCCCGATCTCGTCCTCGTCCCGGATGATCCGGGTGTCGGCCTCGCCGCTTGACACCTCGTTCACCAGTTCGTAGAAGTCGTTTTGCATCCCCGCCGGGAACGTCAACACGCCGACCCAGGAGCCGTCGGCCTGCCACTCCTCCCGTTCGAGGTCGCCGAACTCCCGGACCTTCGCCTGGCCGCTGCCGGCGTACTCCGCGGGGAGCTGCACCGCGATGGTCACCTCCTCGAACCGGATCGGCAACACCGGCCGCAACGCGTCGAGGGCGTCGTCGACCTGGCTCTCGACGGGCTCCATGGGGTCGACGCTGAAATCGGCCTGCTCGAGTGCGCGCTCGATGCGTTCGGGCGGGTGCGGTGCGTCGTCCTGTTGGGGGTTGACCGCGTTCCGGGCGATGGTGTCGATGAGCTGGCGATGCTTCTGCTCTTGCATCTCCCGGCGTTGCTCGGCGGTGATCTGGATCTCCCCGCGTTTGATCACCTCGGGGATGATCTCCAGAGGGTCGGTCGTGCCGAACACCTCCTCGAGGTCGTTCTCGGCCGGTCGGTCACCCCGCGACGCGTCCTCGAAGACGTCGTCCGCCGCGATGACGTCCTCGAGGTCGCCGTCGAACTCCCCGCGTTTGATCGCGAGGGCGGCGTCGGGGTCGACGAGCACCTCGAACCGCGCCCCGTGGGATTCGAGGCGGGCGGTCACCGCCTCGTCGAGGGAAATCATGTCCCCCGATTCGACGCCCCCCGTAAAAAGACTGTTCGGTGGCCGCGGTCACTCCTCGGCGGGGCCGAGGTCGTGGTCGGCGATGTACTCCCCGATCTCCTCGTCGGTGAGCTGGATGTACTGCTCGGACTCGGCGTCGATGGTGGCGATGCCGACCCCGGACGCCTCCAACCCGGCCTCGTGGGTGCTCGACAGCGCCTGTAACGCCAGCACCACCGCGTCCTCGAGACCCATGTCCTCCGTGTAGTGCTCCTCGAGGTAGTCCTCGATGTCGTTCCGGTCGGACCCGATGGCGAGGGCCTTCCACTCGTATGGGGTGCCCGACGGATCGGTCTCGTAGAGGCGGGGCGTCCCGTCCTCGATCCCGCCGATGATGAGGGCCACACCGAACGGGCGGGCCCCACCCACCTGGGTGTACTGTTGGATGTGGTCGGTGACGTCCTTGGTCAGGGACTCCACGCCGATCGGTTCGTCGTACCGCAACCGGTTGACCTGGGCGTCCCGCCGGGCGAAGTCGATCAGCTGCCGGGCGTCGGCGACGTGGCCGGCGCTGGCGACGCCGACGTGGTCGTCGACCTTGTGCAGTTTCTCGACGCTCGACCCCTCCAACAACGGGGAGCGGATGCGTTTGTCGACGGCCAGGACTACCCCGTCGGCGGCACGGATGCCGAGGCTCGCAGTCCCGCGTTTGACCGCCTCCCGCGCGTACTCGACTTGGTAGAGCCGACCGTCCGGCGAGAAGATGGTGATACCCCTGTCATAGGCCTGCTGCTGACTTTGTCCTTGCATCGTCCTCACTCGAGATCGAGTTTCGTCGCGCCCGTGAACCCGCCCGCATCCGAGATGTCGTACCGACCGTCCGTCCGCGGGACGGCGCGGTGGGCGGCGCTCTGGAACACGACGCGTTCCTCGTCTCCCGGTCCGGTCGGCCCGTTCATATACTTTTCTTCAGCGGCACGGATGGTGCCGCTGACCCCGACCACGGCGAGGCCGACGGGATCGTCGCCGACGCGGTCGACGCAGGCGATCGCCGCCCGGCCGCGGTCGACCTCGTCGCGGCGCACCCGCACCAGGAACGCGCCGCCGCCGTCTCCGACGGCGAACCGGACGATGTCCAGGCCCACGTCTGCGCTCCCGGGCTCGCCCAGCAGGGCCCGGGCGGACTCCCACAACGCCGCCTGCACGTCGCCCTCCTCGAGGGTGGTCCTCGCCCAGGTCTCGACGTGGACCGCGAGGTACCGCCACCGTGGCCGCAGGTGCTTGGGCAGGTGTCTCATCGCTTCCCACCCCCGTCACGGTCCTCGATGCGGACGCCGGGTTCGGGGACGTCATCGGACAACCGCTCTCGGTTCGCGGCCGCGATCGAACCCCACGCCGCGATGCCGGTGTCGATCGTCTCGGGGGCGAACCCGATGACCGAACCGACCGCCCGCAGGTCGGGCACCGACCGCAGGTGGAGGTGGGACCGTGGATCGGCCGACACCACGTACTCGGCGTCGCTGTCGGCAAGCACCTCCCGGAGCTTCCGGAGCCGTGACACCGCCCGGACACGGGTCCCACCACTGGACCGGAGCACGGGGCCGAGACGGAACTCGATGTGGACCCCGTTCCGGGCGGCGGCCGCCGCCAGGACGTGGTTGATGTCGCCATCGTCGGCCATCGGCGCGGTGAGGACGTCGACCCGGGGCTCCTCGACGGCGTACCGGTTGACCGCCGGCGAACCACCCCTGACCATCACGACCGTCGTCTCCGACCGCGTGGCGCCGATGTGGCCGGCGACCACGGTGGGATCGTCGGCGTCGATCTCGATGCCGTCCACGACGTCGACGCCGTACCGGTCGGCGATGGCGGTGCGGTCGTATGTCGCGTCGGCGTCGCGGACGACGAGCCCGTCGTACCCGTGGGTGGCGGCGGTCGCGGCCAGCCGCGAGACGGTGCTGTCCCCCGCCGGGTAGGGGGTGACGGCCTCGTACACGCTCGGCGCTGGGCTCCCGGACGGGTTAAGCGTTGATACCCCTGGCTTCAGTGGTCGGCGTACCGCCTGGCGAGTGCGTAGGCTCCGCCGAGGCCGAGGGCCGCGGCCACGACCCCCAACCCTGGTTGGCCGTCGGTGGTCGTTGTCGCCGTCGTGGTCGTCGTCGGCTCGACACCGGTGAGCTTGTGGAGTCGCCCGGTGGTGCCGGTCACCCCGGCCTCGTCGGTCGAGCACACCACCAGCTCGTCATCGGGGGTGCGACCGAACGCCAACACGAACCGGCCCACGGGGTCGCCGGTGCTGTCCAGGGATGCCACCGAGATCGGCCACAGTCCATCGTCGTCGGGTGGTCGGGCGACGAACAACCGGCCCTCGGCCGCCCAGTCGGTGAACAGGTACGCCCCCGATAACGGCTCGAGGTCGGCCCCACGATACCGGTAGCCACCGATCACCGACTGGCCGCCGGGATCGCCGTCGTCGGCGTGGGAGTACTCGATGATCGGGTCGCGCAACGGGTCGCCGTCCGGCGTGGACTGCGGACAGTCACTCGCCTCGAAACAGTGGGTGCCCTCCCGGACGTTCCAGCCGTAGTTCCCGCCCTTCTGGACGCGGTTGACCTCCTCGTACCGGTTCTGCCCGACGTCCGCGACGTACAGGTCCGCCCCATCGAAGGAGAACCGCCACGGGTTCCGGAACCCCCAGGCGTACTGTTCGGGCAATCCGGGCCGGTCTACGAGGGGATTGTCCTCCGGGATGCCGTAGGGACGGTCCCCGGTCCGCCCGTCGACGTCGATCCGGAGGATGCTCCCCAGGAGGTTGCTGGTGACGTCCTGTCCGTTGCCGCCCGGGACGGCGTCGTACCAGTCCGCGACGTGGCCCCGTCCCTGGTCGCCGGCCGCGCCCCCGTCGCCGACGCCGACGTACAGGTACCCGTCCGGCCCGAAGGCCAGGCTGCCGGCGTTGTGGTTCATCTGGGGTTCCGGGATCTCGAGGAGGGTACGTTGTGAGCCCGCTACCACCCCGGTGCCGTCGGCGGTGGCCTCGAACTCCGAGAGGACGAAGGTGTGATCGTAGCCATCGGGGGTCCCCGACCGGGGTGGGGCGCTGTACCGCACGTAGAGCCGGCGGTTCGACGCGTACTCGGGGTGGAGGGCCAGTCCCAACAATCCGCGTTCGTCGTACCCGGCGACGGGGACGATCGCGTCCTGGAGATCGAGGAATGGATCGCCGGTGACGGTGCCGTCCTCGACGCGGAACACGACCCCGGATTGGTCGGCGACCAGGTACCGCGATGGTCGGGTCGGGGGGATGGCGACGTCGACGGGGGCGGTGAACCCGTCGGAGACCGGGGTCGCCGCCACCGTCGTCACCGCCGCCGCCGTCGACCGCCGCGACATCGTGGCGGTGGCGATCCCCGTGCCCGCTGCGGTTGCCAGGACCGTCCGACGGGACACGCCGTGCCCAGGTGTCATCACCACTCGCCTCGGTGGGCACCCCGAAAAGTCACGGGGTTACAGGTACTCGCGGACGTTCTCGATCGCGGTCTCCTGCTTGGCGGGGTAGGCCTCGACCTTCGCCCGGAACGCGATGCCCTCGCCGAGCGCGACCGTCCCCTGGGCGGCGGCCTGCTTGTCGAGGTGGAGGTGCAACGAACAGTCCTCGTCGATCCGGTCGGGGAGCTCCGCCCGCACCCGGTCGACGTCGGCCTCTCGCAACCGGTCGAGGACGTACCGGATCGCGTCGGCGGTCTCCACCCGCAGGGACAGCACCACGATCCGATCGCCGAGGTGGCCGGTCGTCTCCTCGCGGTCGATGGGGGTGTCCTCGGGCACGAACAGTTCCAGGGCCGCCCGGACGCGGTGCTCGTCTTCGGTGTCGTAGACGAACGTCCGGAGGTCGACGTAGTGGAACGGCACCCCGCTCATCGGCGGTGCCCTACTCCTCGTCCTCAACGGCGTCCAGGGCGTCCTCGGGGACCCCGGTCTCCTGCCCGTCCTCGAACTGGACGGTGTAGTTCGCGTCCCCGAACATCGTCTCCATCTTCTGGGTGATCTCCCCCGTCTCCCCGTCGTACTCGCTGTGCTCGTCGTGCAGGACGACCTGGTCGCCTTCCTCGAAGCTCATGCGCCAGCGTACCGGTGGCCACCCTAAAAGCGGCGCGATTCACCGTCGGCACCCGGGTTCAGGCGTCCTCCGGCCGATAGGTGGTTCCGGCCGCATCGTCGGCCTCGAGCCGTCGGATGGCCGCTCGGGCGTTGCTGGCGTCGTACCCGAACACCACCGTGTCGGCGTAGGTCCCCGCGATCGCCGCGGCGTGGACGAGGGCCTCCAGGTCGACGTGGACCGCGTACAGTTCAACGACCAGCGGGACCTCCAGCCGGTCGGCGAACCCGGCGGCCAGCGACTCGAGCCAGTAGGTGGTCGCGTAACTCGTATCGTAGATGGGGACCACGACCTCGTCGACGAACGCCGACACCGCCTCGAGATCGACGCCCGACCGGGTCGCGAGGTGGCCGGGGAAGGGGTCGGGGTGGACGGTCACGGACAGTCGGCCCGGGACGAGGTCGCGGACGTCGGCGAGGAACGCGGTGATGGCGGCGGTCCGCCACGCTTCGCGGTCGTCGTACTCGCTGTCGGCGAACGCCCGATCACACCGGTCGCAGTGACAGTACTCAGCCCGGGGGAACCCCACGTCGTCGATGCGGACGTCCTCGTTGGCGTCGACACAGGTCCGGATGACCTCCGACAGGCCCTCCCGGTAGTCCGTGGCCATCGGACAGACGTAGCCCCAGTCGAAGTACGGGCGGTCCCGGGTGGCGCGGTCCCCGTCGGCCGAGACCGGGACCAGCGCCGGTTTCGCCTCCGCGGTGGCGGTGTCCCCGAAACAGGCGACCATGTTCGTGGCCGCCGGACTGGGGTCGGTGTGGCGTCCGGTCACGCTTTTGACCTCGTAGAACCCGCGGTCGAACTCCGACCATTCCAGCTCCTCCTCGTTGCGCGTGACCACGCCGTACATCGGGCGAGAGTCGGTCGCCGCTCCGGAAAAGCGATTCGATGGGGCGGAGGTTGAAACCCGAACGGCGGGCCAGTCCCCGGTATGCTCGCTGTCGCGGGCGGCAAGGGCGGGGTCGGGAAGACCACGACGGCCCTCGGTGTGGCCCGGGCCTGGGCCCGGCAGCGACGCCGACCGCTGGTCGTGGACGCCGACACGGACATGCCGGATCTCGCCGCGCTGACCGGCGTCCCCGCCGAACCGGGGGTCGCCGCGGTGGCGGGGGGCGCCGACCCCGCCCGGGTCGCCCACCCGGAACCGGCGGGCACGGGGGTCGGCGTCGTCCCCGCGGCCCCCGGCGATCCGGTGGGGGCCGCGCTGGCTCGGTTCGACGTCGACCGCCCGGTCGTCCTCGACTGTCCGGCCGGCGCCAGCGACGCCGCGGTCTCGCCGCTGTCACGAGCCGACCGCACACTGCTGGTCACCACCCCGGATCGGGTCGCCGTCCGTGACACGGTCAAGACGGCCGCCCTCGCCCGCACCGTCGACACCGCGGTCGTCGGCGTGGTCGTGACTCGGACCGACACCGCGCCGTCGGGCGTGGGCACTCTCCTCGAGGCCCCGGTCCTGGGGACCGTCCCGGCGGTGGCTGACCCGCCACTGACGGCGTCAGCAGTGCGTGCGACATACGATCAGGTTTGCTACCAGACGATAGACTGAAATACCGTGCAAGCCTTATACACAGGTATGGCCCCAGACGGCCGAACGCAGGTGAATTTCCGCGTGTCAGAAGACCAGTTAGCAGAGTGGGACGGACACGTCGACGCCGAACCACTTTACGACAAGCGGTCGGACCTGATTAAGGTCGCCGTGCGCAACCAGATACGGCGAGACCGAGGCCAGGTAGAGGGAGGGGGCGTGCAAAATCTGGGGCCCATTACGGACGCCGTGTCCGCGCTGGAAGATCGCCTTGAACGCGTCGCCGACGACGTGGCGGAAGTGCGTGAAGCCATCGCAGCCGAGAGTGGCGTCGGCGACGAAACCGTCTCCGCCGTGTTCAGCGCCCTGCCCGTCACGGACCTGGATGGGGATGGCGCTGGCATCATCAAGGGCGCAACGCCGAGTGACGTAGCCGACGAGACGGGCATCAGCGTACAAGAAGCGGAGATCGCCCTGGCGCAGTTACGCCGCGAGACGGGTGTCGTGCGAATGGTGATGACGGGCGCCGATGACGAACCCACGTACTGGAGGCAAGAATGAGCGCCACCGTCGACGCATTCCGCGAAGAACTGCGATTAGCCGAGAACAGTAACGGCAGCGGGTACTCGGCCAATACCGTCGCCCAGTACCTCCGCTACGTTCGCAGATGGGAAGAATGGTTGGACAAGCCGCTTGCAGAAGCGACGACGCGGGACGTGAAACTGTTCCTGCGGGAACTCGGAGAAGCGAACAGTGAGTCGCTCGTTACCAGCGTTCGGACGGCGCTGAGCAAGTATTACCAGTTGTGCGAGGACTCGAACCCTGTCGCGGACCTGGATTGGACGTGGACTGACACCACGGAGAAGAGCAAAGCCCTGCCTGAAGACGTGGAGTATCTTGAGCCCGAAGAGGTTCAGGCCCTGATAGATAACGTGCCGTCGTCTCACAGGTTCAGGAACGAGTTGCTCATCAAAATCCTGTACTACACGGGCATCCGACGCTCGGAACTGATTACGTTGCGGCTTCAAGACGTGTATCTTGAACAGCAGCGCCTCAGCGTCTGGGATGAGAAAGGGGATGAACGGCGCGTCGTCGGGTTCCGCCCCGAACTGAAGACGCCGCTGCGCCTCTGGATAGAAGAAAAGCGCCCAGTCCTGAAAGAAGCGGACTCCGAGTGGCTGTTCCCCTCCCCCGAGTCCATAATCTGTGAATGTGGCGAAGGCCACGCGTTCAAGTCCGACTGCCCAAAGTGGCGTCCGAACCACATAGGCGGCGAGTTGGTGCGGCGAGTCGTTCACCAGGCCGCGGAAGACGCGGGGTTGCAGGAAAAGTACGGGACGGACTCGGAAGGCCGTTCCCTATCTAAGATCACGCCGCATACGTTGCGGCACTCATTTGCCGTACAAGCCGCCAAAAACGGCGTCGGTGCGCCCTTCCTCAAGGAGCAATTAGGTCACCATTCGCTTGAAGTCACGCAGATCTACCTACAACTGGCCGAGGTGGATGCCGCTGATAAAATAGGGCAGATGGGCCCTTCTCTCTCATAGTCCCGCCCTTTTCACCCGATCATATTCGGGTAAACGGGTATTCGTGGGGGGTGGCGCCAGGCCGTTCTGCCCCCCCTCAGCCGATTAGAGGGGGGACCATCTCTGAGGCGCTGTGAAGACGTGTAAGATATTCTGACACGTGAAGGTTTACCCCGTGGGTGTTTTTGAAACGCCTGAGCAAGTTGCTGAGGGCTTGTAAGAGGTATCGTATGAGTGACGAACACGGCAGACCACGTGGTCGATGACGCAAGTCGGCGATGGGTTACGTTTAGTTACCGATTTATATGGGGCACGACCACTACATATTAAATGAGGCGGTGGCACAGCGCGGCCATTATTGTGCCACTCGCCCAGGATATGTCACGAGATAAGAAGATACGGTTCAGTGAACGAGAAAAGCAACGACTCCGCGCCCAAAAAGCCGAAGACGGCCTTGAAGACACGCCGTTCGCCGCCTACGTAATGCTATTGTTGGAGGGGCACAGCGGCGATCTGGACGAATTCTAAACTGACAGATGAGGACCGACAGGACGACGGGGCGCGTAGCCGACCAGCCGCCTCACCCGACCTCGGAAGCCGCGTATCGTTCAATCCCGCCAGGCGCCGAACGGGCTTGTAACCCTCCTCTCGCCGACCGCCCGAGTTTCCGCTGTGGCAACACGCAAAGGATGCAGCGCGGGCCGAATGGCGACAACGGGGTAGGTGACAAGGACGCCGAACAGTGGGATAATCACGCCCACCGTCACAGGCCAGATCGCGGCCCTGACGACGGGCCTTCCGCGACGATAGCGACGGGCCTTTCGCGACGGCAGTTTAGCCTGCACAAAGGACGTTCCCCCGCCTATAAAACGGATGGGGGGTGGACTCGGCCAGCAGGCGGTGACTATAGCGAAGACGACCACCTTCGGCGTGAACGACTTGACGCCCTGATGCAGGCCGCAGACGTACCGCAGAGCGTACAAAAACGGGTTCAAGCGTGCGTAAACCGAGAGGATACGGGCCGAGCGTGGAGCAGAAAAGGCGGGTGGCCATCCGCCCTGTGCGGCGTGTTGTACGCGCTCGGCTACGACGCTTTCGCCGAAGACGTTCACGACTCGGAAGACCTGGACACGCCGCTTGAGGACCTGGCAGAACACGCCCAACGACGGGGACTGGTCGATGAGTAAACACGTTCGAGTCGCTACCGAGACGCGGGAACGGCTTCGAGACCGTAGGGAACCGCGCGACAGCTCGGCGGGAGGTGGTCGGTCGGTCTCCTCCCTCAAAGTTTGGGGCCGAAGGCGGGGGCGGGGTGCTGAAGAAAAGTCGATGGGTAAATGCCAGTGGGGGAGTGGCCTCGGGCAAAATAGTGTTCCGTCTGAAAGGCCACGGAGAGTGGCCTGCGGGACTTCACCCGCCGAAATCAACTTTGACGACCGAGTGGGCTAAGACCGACAGGCGGACTCCTCGATCTTGCAGAGAGGGGCTTCCTCCCTGCATCCATTACTTCATCTATTGATTAAATCGCCTGAAGGCTCGGGGAGGTGCCTCGGAAGGAAACCAGTGGGGGGAGTGGTCTGCCAACCGAGCGCCCGACCCGAGACGCGAAAAACATTAACATACCGACACGTTCACGAGAGACAAAGCCTTCCTTCCGAACCCCCACACCCTCCTTCCCCGTCTCGGCTGACTCCTTCGCTGTCTGAGCGGTCGTGAGGGTTCGCTGAGCGTCCGAACCTGTAGGAGATCTGCAGTCGGTGAGGACGGTCAGCGACCCTCACACCGCGGCCACTGGGAGAGTCGTCACGACTGCTTAGGCCAGTCGTGACAGGTCACTCACCGCGGGGCAGTGACCTCGCCCAGTGGCCTTCCTCCCACCTCACTCCTCTATTACTCACTTCCTCTCTTGTTCTTAGCGAGCCTTAGAGCAACTTTAAGGCTATTTAAGACAGTGGGAGCGTCTAACGGACCTGATTTGCTTAGAGGTACTCTGACGCGTTTTGAAGCCGTTTCATTGGGGCGATTCGACGGCGTTTCGACCTTCGAACGGGCAGTAGGCGCACTTATGCATAACGTATGCATAAGTTATAACGAGAACCAGCGGCCTCGCCATCATTAGGCGAAGTAAGGAACAGAAGGAAGATGAGTTACAGACTCGAAATCAGAAGCGTGGAAGACGGCGGCTCGGTCGACATTCCTCCGTCTTGCAAGCGGTGGACGGTTCTCTCGGAGACGGATGAGACGGGAAACCCGCAGGTGGCGATGGTACTTGAGGAACCAGCGGGGAGGGCCGTCGCGTGACTACTTACCATACTATCGACAAGCGCCTGTCGAAGGGCGATACCTTGGAAGTCCCCGACAGCGAAGCGGTGGCAGAGAACACGGCCATCCAGAACGGAGGGGTACGTTACCTCGCCGTGTACGCGGACGCTCCCTCGACTGAACAGGTCGTCTTAACTGCCAGGTTCAGACACGGCGATACGATAGAGGTGCCAGACGGAGGGCGCATACTCGCCGTGAGCGAAGGCAGCGGGATGGCTAACCCCGTGGCCTATCTGCTGGTGCCTCGAACCGCCTACGGGGGGTCCCGATGAATATCTCGGCCAAGGCGGTCGCCAACGCGGCAGAACGCGACGGAGCGCCCGCTGACGACCGTCCCCAGTACGTGGACGAAGCCCTCAAGGCCGAGCGGCGAGTCGGTTGGCGAGAGGGGAAGCCTCTCGTTCCGCATCCCTCGGACGCAGACGACGTGAAACTCGGCGACGACTTGACCGAGGCATACGAACACTACCCCCGTTTCGACGACCTCTTACTCCCGTCGGCTGCCGACTTTCTTCAGCGGCTCTCGAACGCCGTCGGCTCGGTGGAAGAGGCCGCCGAGGAAACGAACACGGACAAGGCCACCGTGAGAAAGGCGTTCGACCTGCACGGCGTCGAACCGAGTGGCGACGGCGTGGAAGAGTCTACGTCCGACCCTGATGTCGTTCGCCTTCCAAGCGGCGAGGAACTGCCCGTCGACGCACTCAGCGACGAACCGTGGACCGACAAACTCCTTCTCGCCCAGTTACTTTCGGACGGAATGGGTGTCGGGGAGATCGCTCTGTACCTCTCCCGCGAACTCAGGACGCAGGTGACAGAAAGCGACGTGCGAGAGGCGTGTCGTGACAATTCATTGATAGGGACGCCGAGGGAAGAACCTCAAGAAGAACACCGTACCAGTGGGCATCGTGCGTCAGTCCCGAAGAAGCGGTCCGCTCCCACGGACAGGACCCAGTATGAGTGATTACCCGACGACGCTGGAAGAAGCGCGTGAACACTTCCCAGAACTGAGTGAGGCGACGTGGCAGAAGCACTTGCGCGACTTGCAGCAGGCGGAACAGGATGACGGGGAACACGACGGACCCGCTTAGCGATCAATCCAGGCATTATACGGGACACGCCGTCGACGACGTGCCCTCAGAGTACGACGGGGAAGAAGTGCGGCGGGCGCTCCGACTCT
>Ga0207851_100758_pt1 | contig 13443 bp, 13 predicted proteins | sample A23E3SouthBayCA_FD_187747 | JGI IMG/M metagenome (GOLD analysis project Ga0207851, IMG submission 187747) | Aerobic enrichment media microbial communities from Eden Landing Ponds, California, USA - A23 E3 (SPAdes) | ecosystem: Environmental > Aquatic > Marine > Unclassified | place: Emeryville... | reverse complement strand
GGCGGGGCGACGACGAGGAACCGGCGGAAGTGCGTCAGCGACCCGCCGAGATCTCTGACCGGGCGGGCGAACCCTTTCGCCAGTTCGTTGAGGTCGCCCTCGACGGCGAGCACGAGGACGTTGTCGGACTCGATGGCGTCGATCCACAGGTCGGGATCGGTCGATCCGTCGAGGACGCCGAGCACGACATCCCCTTCGACGTCGTCGCCGAGGTGTTCTTCGGCCTCCGAGAGGTTCAGGTTGAAATCGCTCATAATCGCTCTCACGAGAAGCGGGACGAAAAGGATTCGGGCGTATGTCAGTTACCCACAAATTCTGCGTGTCGCGGCGCTGGTCATCCGTTCACTCTGCCGTGCGCGCGAGCGTTTTCAGTGTTCGTTCGGCCGGATTCACGGCGGAAATTGCGCCAAACGGGAAGTACTGACACGATATCGCCCCCCTCGGGAAACTGAATCGGACGGCCGCGTGATCCGGCCCTGACGCGAGGTCCGAGTCCGAATTCGGGGGGTTGGTGGCCTTCTGTGCCCGATTGCGGGTGGAGTACAGTCTCCCAACGCCCCGCTCACAGCGAAAGCCTTTAATATCTTTCCGGATCACGAATCAGACACAATGTCTAACGACGACATGGAGGCTCAGTCGGACACCCCGGCTGGTCGAGTTCTTCCAGGGCACATTAGCCCAAATAACTGAATCCGAGATCGAGAACGTACGGATTTTCGACACGACGCTCCGCGACGGTGAACAGTCACCACGCACCTCGTTCAGCTACGACGAGAAGCGGAACATCGCGGCGACGCTGGACGAGATGGGGACGCACGTCATCGAGGCGGGATTCCCGGTCAACTCAGACGCCGAGTTCGAATCCGTGAGCGACATCGCCGCCGCGACGGACACGACCGTCTGCGGGCTGGCGCGCGTGGTCGACAAGGACGTCGAGGCCGCGATCGACTCCGGCGTGGAGCTGATCCACGTCTTCGTCAGCACGAGCGACGTGCAGCTGGCGGATTCGATGCACGCCTCCCGCGAGGAGGCCGTCGAGCGCGCCGTCGAGAGCGTCGAGCGGGTGAAAGAGGCTGGCGTCGAGGCGATGTTCTCGCCGATGGACGCCACCCGGACCGACATCGACTTCTTAGCGGAGATCCTGAGCGCCGTCGACGAGGCCGGCGTCGACTGGGTCAACATCCCGGACACCACCGGCGTTGCGACGCCGACGCGCTTCGCGAGTATGGTTCGCGAGGTCAGCAAGCACACCGACGCCCAGATCGACGTGCACGCGCACGACGACTTCGGGCTGGCCGCCGCCAACGCGATGGCCGGCTTCGAGGCGGGTGCCTCGCAGGCGCAGGTGTCGGTCAACGGCATCGGCGAGCGCGCCGGCAACGCCGCTTTCGAGGAGGTCGTGATGGCGGCGGAGTCGCTGTACGGCGTCGACACGGGGATCGACACCACCCGAATCACCGAACTGTCGCGGATAGTCGAGGAGGCCAGCGACATCCCGGTTCCGGCCAACAAGCCGGTCGTGGGACGAAACGCCTTCTCACACGAGAGCGGAATCCACGCTGCCGGCGTCATCGAGAACGCGGACACGTTCGAACCCGGCGTGATGACGCCCGAGATGGTCGGAGCCCAGCGGGAGTTCGTCCTCGGCAAGCACACCGGCACCCACTCCGTCCGCAAGCGACTGGAGGAGTCCGGTTTCGTGCCGACCGACACGGAGGTCCGCGAGGTCACCCGGCGCGTCAAGGACTACGGCGCGGAGAAAGAGCGCGTCACCGTCGACGTGCTGACGCGCTTCGCCCGGGAGGCCGACGTCGAGCGGGCCGACGAAGAGGACGAGCAGGAGGAGGTCCGCGCCTGATGGCGCGCGCCCCGGTTGCTCGTTTCGACGAGCCACGGGTGCGCTGCCGACCGACGTCCCGGCACGGCCGCGCGGCGCGAAACGTTAATTACCACCGAGACGAATCTTTGAAATACGATGCGACGACGGCTCACCGACGCGACGGACGCCGCGCCCGAAGCGGCGCTGCTCGCTCGCGTGCGCCAGTCGGTCGGCGTCGACGACGTCGACACGCGGATCATTGTAGGGGCCCTATAGCCCCATATAGTCACATTTTCGCCTCGATTCCGTCCGCGCTCGCCGTACGACCATCCAGCGACTGTCACACACCGACTATGGAACACGCTCGATCCACACGACCGACACCGACGCACCGCACGCAGACTACACACCCGCCTCGACGGCGGCTCCCGAGCACCCGCTCGGCTACCACGCGGGGTGAGCACCGATGAGCAAACAGGCACCGTCGTCGCCGAACGCGGAGTCAGAGGCCGCTGCAGCTACCGAGGATGGCCCGGAGGAGTCCGGCGACGCGGAGCAATCACCCGTCACGACGGGCTCCGAATCCGTCATTCGCGCGCTCGAAAACGAGGGCATCGAAGCGGCATTCGGCGTCCAAGGCGGGGCGATTATGCCCATCTACGACGCGCTGTACCACTCGGACATCCGCCACATCACGATGGCGCACGAGCAGGGCGCGGCCCACGCCGCCGACGCGTTCAGCGTCGTCCGGAACGAGCCGGGCGTCTGTCTGGCCACTTCGGGACCGGGTGCGACGAACCTCGTCACGGGGATCGCCGACGCCAACATGGACTCCGACGGGTTGCTCGCGCTGACCGGGCAGGTCCCGGCGGATATGGTCGGCTCCGACGCGTTCCAAGAGACCGACACGACCGGCGTGACCGCGCCGATCACGAAGCACAACTACTTCGCCAGCGACGCCGACACCGTCGGCGACACGGTCGGCGAAGCGCTCGCGCTCGCGGGTGAGGGACGTCCCGGGCCGACGCTCGTCGACCTGCCGAAAGACGTCTCCCTCGACGAGACCGACGTGCAACCCGGCCCAGCGGAACCGCCGGAGACGACGCGACCGCAGTACGTCCCCGACGAGGAAGACGTCCAAGTCGCCGCCGAGGCGATCGAAGCCGCCGAACGACCGCTGCTGCTCTTCGGGGGCGGCGTCATCAAGGCCGATGCGACAGACGAGGCTCGCAAGTTCGCGTACGAGTACGAGATCCCGGTCGTCACGACGATGCCGGGCATCGGCTCGTTCCCCGAGGACGACGACCTTTGTCTCTCGTGGGCGGGGATGCACGGCACCGGCTACGCGAATATGGCGATCACGCACACCGATCTGCTGATCGCGGTCGGGACGCGCTTCGACGACCGCCTGACCGGCGGTATCGACACGTTCGCTCCCGAGGCCGAGGTCGTTCACATCGACATCGATCCCGCGGAGATCTCGAAGAACATCCACGCGGACTACCCGCTCATCGGCGACGCGGGCATCGTCCTCGATCAGCTCGACGACGCCATCGACGAAACTCCCGAGGCCGAGGAGTGGCGCGAGCAGTGTCTCACGTGGAAGGAGGAGTACCCGATGGACTACGCGACGCCCGACGACGAGCCGCTGAAGCCGCAGTTCGTCGTCGAGATCCTCGACGAGGCCACCGACGACGACACCATCGTCACGTCCGGCGTCGGCCAGCACCAGATGTGGGCCGCCCAGTACTGGGACTTCACCGAACCGCGGACGTGGGTGTCCTCGCACGGCCTCGGAACGATGGGCTACGGACTGCCCGCCGCGATCGGCGCGCGGATCGCCGCCGAGGACGATCAGGACGTCGTCTGCATCGACGGCGACGGGTCGTTCCTGATGACGATTCAGGAGCTTTCGGTCGCCGTCCGCGAGGAATTGGACATCACCGTCGCAGTGCTGAACAACGAGTACATCGGGATGGTTCGCCAGTGGCAGGACGCCTTCTTCGAGGGCCGCCGGATGGCCGCCGAGTACAACTGGTGTCCCGAGTTCGACAAACTGGCCGAAGCGTTCGGCGCGCGCGGCTGGCGCGTCGACGAGTACGACGAGGTCGCAGACGCCGTCGAGGAGGCACTCGACTACGACGGGCCGTCGGTCATCGACTTCCACATCGACCCGGCGGAGAACGTCTATCCGATGGTCCCCTCCGGCGGCGCAAACGGGAAGTTCGCCCTGACGGAGGATCAGCTATGAGTTCCGAGGATTCCGATTCCAGCGACGATCTGCCGAAGCACGGACTGCAAGGACCGAAGCCCGAGGAGCGACCGCACCCGGAGGGCCGCCGGAACGCCCAAGGGATCCGCATCGACCCCGCGGCCGAGGCCGAACACGAACCACGCCGCGCGGTGCTGTCGGCGCTCGTCGAGAACGATCCCGGGGTGCTCTCGCGCATCGCGGGGTTGTTTTCACGGCGGCAGTTCAACATCGAGAGCCTCACCGTCGGGCCGACGACCGTCGAGGACCACTCGCGGATCACGATGGTCATCGAGGAGCCCGATCCCGGCATCGATCAGGCTGAGAAGCAACTCGCTAAACTCAAGCCGGTGATCTCCGTCGGTGAACTCGACGACGATGCGGTCCGCACCGAACTCGTCCTCTTGAAGGTCGAGGGCGACGAACCGGACAAGGTGCACGCCGTCACCGAGATGTACGACGGCCAGACGCTCGACGCCGGCCCGAAGACCATCACGGTCCAACTCACCGGCGACGAACAGGAGATCGACGACGCGATCGACGCGTTCCGCCAGTTCGGCATCATCGAGATCGCCCGGACCGGCTACACCGCGCTTGCACGCGGCGATCAGGCGACCGTCCCGGGCGAGAAGCCGGGCACCGCGAACGAACCGACGAAGCCGAAAAACACCCAATAACATCACAACATGACAGACGATCTGAACACGACAGTTTACTACGACGACGACGCAGACCGCTCATATATCGACGACAAGACCGTGGCCGTGCTCGGCTACGGGAGCCAGGGCCACGCCCAGGCACAGAACCTCGCCGACTCCGGCGTGGACGTGATCGTGGGGCTGCGAGAGAGTTCCTCCTCGCGCGCCGCCGCGGAAGCCGACGGCCTGCGCGTCGAGACGCCCGCAGACGCGGCCGCCGAGGCCGACATCGTCACGATGCTCGTCCCCGACACGGTCCAGCCCGCGGTCTTCGAGGACATCAAAGACGGGCTGGAGGCCGGCGACACCCTGCAGTTCTCCCACGGGTTCAACATCCACTACAACCAGATCCGTCCCCCGGAAGACGTCGACGTGACGATGATCGCGCCGAAGTCGCCGGGCCACCTCGTGCGGCGGAACTACGAGGCCGGACAGGGGACGCCCGGGCTCATCGCCATCTATCAGGACGAGACGGGCGAGGCGCGCGAGGAGGCCCTCGCGTACGCGCACGCGATCGGTTGCACGCGCGCCGGTGCCCTCGAAACGACGTTCCGCGAGGAGACCGAGACCGACCTCTTCGGCGAGCAGGCAGTGCTCTGCGGCGGAATGACCGCGCTCGTCAAGGAGGGGTACGAGACGCTCGTCGACGCCGGCTACGCCCCCGAGATGGCGTACTTCGAGTGCCTCAACGAGATGAAACTGATCGTCGACCTGATGTACGAGGGCGGCCTCTCCAATATGTGGGACTCCGTCTCCGACACCGCCGAGTACGGCGGGCTGTCCCGCGGCGAGCGGATCATCGACGACCACGCCCGCGAGCGGATGGAAGAAGTCCTCGAAGAGGTGCAGGACGGCACGTTCGCCCGCGAGTGGATCGCGGAGAATCAGGCGGGTCGGCCGTCCTACACCCAGCTGAAACACGCCGAAGAAACCCACAGCGTCGAACAGGTCGGCGAGCCGCTGCGCGACCTGTTCTCGTGGGCCGGCGAGGAAGAAGAGGCCGCGGAAGCGCCCGCGGACGACTGAACGAGGAATGACTGTGACACACGTATTCGCGACAACCAACGGTGATGTAGATGAGTGAGGGAACGCTGTACGATAAGGTGTGGGAGGAGCACACGGTCTCGGAGCTGCCGACCGGCCAGACGCAGCTGTTCGTCGGGCTGCACCTCATCCACGAGGTGACGAGCCCGCAGGCGTTCGGGATGCTGCAGGAGCGCGACCTCGAGGTCGCCTATCCCGAGCTGACGTACGCGACGGTCGATCACATCGTGCCGACGGCGGACCAGTCGCGCCCGTACAGCGACGACGCCGCCGAGGAGATGATGTCCGAACTCGAACAGAACGTTCGCGACTCCGGCATCCAATTCGCCGATCCGAGTTCGGGCGAGCAGGGGATCGTCCACGTCATCGGTCCCGAGAAGGGACTCACCCAGCCCGGCAAGACGATCGTCTGCGGCGACTCTCACACCTCGACGCACGGCGCGTTCGGCGCGCTGGCGTTCGGGATCGGGACGAGCCAGATCCGCGACGTGCTGGCGACCCAGACCGTCGCGATGGAGAAAAAGAAGGTCAGAAAGATCGAGGTCACCGGCGAACTCGGACCCGCCGTCGAGGCGAAAGACGTCATCCTCGAAGTGATCCGCCGACTCGGCACGGAGGGCGGCGTCGGCTACGTCTACGAGTACGCCGGCGAGGCCATCGAGAACCTCGATATGGAGGGTCGGATGAGCATCTGCAACATGTCCATCGAGGGCGGCGCTCGCGCGGGCTACGTCAACCCCGACGAGACCACCTACGAGTGGATGAAAGAGACCGACTACTTCCGAGAGAAGCCCGAGAAGTTCGACGAGCTCAAACCCTACTGGGAGTCGATCCGCTCGGACGACGACGCCGAGTACGACGACGTCGTCACTATCGACGGCTCCGAGTTAGAGCCCGTCGTCACGTGGGGAACCACGCCCGGACAGGGCGTCGGCATCTCGGAGCCGATCCCCGAGCCCGAATCGCTGCCAGCGGACAAGCAGGACACCGCGCGACGCGCCCAAGAACATATGCGCGTCACGCCCGGCGAGACGATGGAGGGCTACGAGATCGACGTGGCCTTCCTCGGATCCTGTACGAACGCGCGCCTGCCCGACCTCCGCCGTGCGGCTGAAGTCGTCGAGGGCCGGCAGGTCCACGAGGACGTCCGCGCGATGGTCGTCCCCGGCAGCCAGCGCGTGAAGGCCGCCGCCGAGGCCGAAGGCCTCGACAAGATCTTCGAGGAAGCTGGCTTCGAGTGGCGCAACGCGGGCTGTTCGATGTGTCTGGGAATGAACGAGGACCAACTGGAAGGCGACGAGGCCTCGGCGTCGTCGTCGAACCGCAACTTCGTGGGTCGACAGGGCTCGAAGGACGGCCGAACGGTCCTGATGAACCCACGGATGGTCGCCGCCGCGGCGATCAACGGGAAAGTGACTGACGTGCGCGAACTGAAGGAGGTGACCGTCGCATGAGCTGTCTGCGACAGCGAATGCGAGTACGCCGGAGCGCCGCCCCGGAGGTGACGGTATGACCGACGAGATCCCCGAGATCGACTCTGTCACCGGGACGGGCATCCCCGTCCGCGGGAACGACATCGACACCGACCAGATCATCCCCGCGCGCTTTATGAAGGTCGTCACGTTCGACGGCCTCGGCGAGTTCGCGTTCTTCGACCAACGCTTCGACGACGAGGACAACCAGAAAGAGCACCCGTTCAACGAACCGCAGTTCCAAGACGCGTCCGTCCTCGCGGTCAACGCCAACTTCGGCTGTGGCTCCTCGCGCGAACACGCCCCGCAGGCGCTGATGCGCTGGGGGATCGACGCCATCATCGGCGAGTCGTTCGCCGAGATCTTCGCCGGCAACTGCTTGGCGCTCGGCATCCCGACGGTCACCGCCGACCACGAGACGATCGTCGAACTCCAAGAGTGGATCGACGAGAACCCCGACGGCGAGATCCACGTCGACGTCGAGGAGGAGACCGTCACCTACGACGACACCACTATCGAGGCGACGGTCGACGACGCACAGCGGCGGGCGCTCACCGAGGGCGTCTGGGACACGACGGCGCTGATGAAGTCCAACGCCGACGCAGTCGCCGAGAAAGCCGCCGCCCTGCCTTACGTCGATGAGTGAGGAGATCGTCGTCATCGAGGGCGACGGCATCGGCAAAGAGGTCGTCCCCGCGGCGGTCTCGGTCTTAGAAGCGGTCGGTGACTTCGAGTTCGTCGAGGCCGAGGCCGGCGACGGCGTCCTCGCGGAGACGGGCGAGGCGCTCCCGCAGGAGACCTACGATATCGTCGCCGACGCGGACGCGACGCTGTTCGGCGCGGCCGGTGAGACCGCCGCCGACGTCATCCTCCCGCTTCGGGAGGCCGTCGGCTCCTACGTCAACATCCGCCCGGCGCGGGCGTACCCCGGCGTCGACGCCGTCCGTCCGGAGACCGATCTGGTCTTTCTTCGGGAGAACACCGAGGGAGTCTATTCGGGCCACGAGGACCGCCTTTCGGACGATCTCTCGACACTCACCCGTGTCGTGACGACCTCGGCCTCCGAGCGACTGGCCGAATTCGCCTGCGAATACGTCACAGAGCAGGGGAAAGACGGCTTCCAAGTCGTCCACAAGGCGAACGTGATGCGCGAGACCGACGGTCGGTTCCGCGACGCGGTAGTCGACGTCGCCGACGAGGCGGGCGTCGAGACCGAGGAGGTCCTGATGGACGCGTTCGCGACGCGAGTCTGTCTGAATCCCGAACAGTTCGACGTCGTCGTCTGCCCGAATCTCGCGGGCGACGTCCTCTCGGATCTGGCGGCCGGTCTCGTCGGCGGCCTCGGCCTCTTGCCCTCCGCTAACGTCGGCCCGGACAACGCGCTCTTCGAGCCGGTTCACGGCACCGCGCCCGACATCACTGGCGAGGGCGTCGCCAACCCGTCGGCGGCGATTCTCTCGGCGGCGATGATGCTCGATCACCTCGGCTACGCGGACGAAGCCGAGAACGTCCGCAGCGGGGTCGAATCCGTCCTCGAAGACGGCCCGCGTACGGCCGACCTCGGCGGCGACGCCGGGACCGAGGACGTCACGAACGCCGTCCTCGATCGGCTCGACTGAGGTACGTCGGGCCACATCGCCCGGGACGCTTCGGTTTTGTTTCTGTCGCAATTCTGCCGCTGAATACATCCCTCGTCGAGATCGGGGTCTTGAGAACCTGAAACGGGCACGGCACTGAATCTGCTGAATCAGCCGTTTGCCCGTCGATTCCGCCTGAGACTGACCATTCGTGATCGGTTACTCACCTATTTGCGGCTATTCGATCCGATACGAACACAAACCATTAACAATACACAGACCGAATCTCGGGTAGACGACCCATATGTTACCCGCTGAGAGAAAACGTCGCATCGTGGAACTCGTCACCGCCGCGGACGGCCGGTCGGTCGACGCCCTCGCCGAGGAGCTGGGATACTCGAAGGCGACGATCCGGCGCGACCTCCACGAACTGGAGGATCGCGGCCTCATCGAGCGGTCCCACGGCGGCGCGGTTCCCGTGACGAGCGTCGGCCACGAACAAGCGTACGGGCAGAAGGAAGTCCAGAACCTCGACGCCAAGCGCTCGATCGGCGAGCGTGCTGCCAAGGAGATCACCGACGGCCAAGTGGTGTTCTTCGACGCGGGCACGACGACGATGCAGGTGGCCCAGAACGCGCCGAAGGACGGCTCGATGCTCGCGGTGACGAACTCGCCGCGGCTGGCGGTCGAACTCGGGAAGGAGGAAAACGACGTGAAGCTGACCGGCGGGACCCTCCGCCGCCGGACGCGCTCGCTCGTCGGGCCGACGGCGGAGTCGTTCCTCGAGCGGACGAACTTCGATCTGCTCTTCTTGGGCGCGAACGCGGTCGACGTCGAAACCGGGCTCACGACGCCGAACGAGGAGGAAGCGCGCGTCAAAGAACTGATGGTCCAGCGAGCCTCGCGCGTCGTCCTCGTCGCCGACGCGACGAAGATCGGCGAGCGGTCGTTCGTCACCTTCGCAGACCTCACAGACGTCGACCTGTTCATCACCGCCGGGGAAGTCTCCGCGGAGACGATCGAACGGTTCGAGGCCGAGGACGTCACCGTGATCGTGGCGGGTAGGGAGGTCAGCGCACAATGACTGGAGCACCAGCGTCGGAATCGACAGACAGAGGCGACATCGGGAACGGCACTGACGTCCTGACAGTGACGATGAACCCGGCGGTCGATCACACGCTCACGATCGAGGAACCGCTCCGCGAGGGGGAAGTCGCACGGACCGACGACTCGCAGTTCGACGCGGGCGGGAAGGGGATCAACGTCTCTCAGTATCTCACCGAACTGGGCGTCGGCGCGCCGGCCACCGGGTTTCTCGGCGGGCCGTTCGGCCGGATGATCGGCGACGCGCTCGACGATGAGGGGGTCGCCCGCGACTTCGTCGAAATCGACGGCCGAACCCGACTGAACACGACGATCTTGAACCCTGACGGCGAGTACAAGATCAATCACAACGGCCCCGTCGTCGACGACGCCGACGTCGACGCGCTCGTCCGACGGGTCGAAGCGCGCGCGCCCGATCGACTCGTCGTCGCCGGGAGCCTCCCGCGTGGGATCGACGCCGACGCCGTGGACCGACTGGCCGGGGCGGGCTCGTGGGAGACGGCGGTCGATATGGGCGGCTCGTTTCTGCGGCGGCTCGACGGGGAGTACCTCGTCTGCAAGCCCAACCGAGACGAACTCGCCGCCGCCACCGACCGGACAGTCGAGACAGTCGATGACGCCGTCGACGCCGCGCGCGACCTCCGAGAGCGCGGTTTTCGCTACGTGTTGGCGTCGCTGGGAGCCGACGGCGCACTGTTGATCTCGGCGTCGGAGGCATACTACGCCCCCGCTCCCCCGGCCGACGTGGTCGACACGGTCGGCGCGGGCGACGCGCTGCTGTCGGGCTTTCTGGCGGGACTGACGCGCGGCGAGTCGATCGAGGTCGCCCTCCGGACCGCGGTCGTCGTCGCCGCCCGCGTCGTGGCGGTCTCGGGAACGAGCGTTCCCACCTTCGACGACGTTTTCGCGGAGCGCGACCGCGTCGACGTCGAAGCGATTTGAGCGTTATGTCTGTTTCTGCGTTGATATCGAATAAATAACGCAGAAACAATCACGAGCGAAAGTATTTTTGAGGACGTTCAGCAATATCCGTGATGAAGACATATGTCAAGCAAAGCTGAGAGCAAGATGCGATCTCACTTGACGAAAGTCAAGGAAGACCTCATGACTGGCGTATCGTACATGATCCCGTTCGTGACGATCGGCGGGATCTTCCTCGCCCTCGGATTCGCCGTCGCACCGGCGGGGCCGAACGGCGCACCTGATACGTCCCAAGCGGGGACGCTCGCGTACTTCCTCGGGCAGATCGGTGGGCTGGGCCTGACGATTATGGTCCCGATCCTCGGCGCGTACGTCGCGTACGCGATCGCGGACCGGCCGGGGCTGGCCCCGGGATTCCTCGCGTCGTATCTGATCCAGCAGGGCGAAGTGCTGCAGTCTGCGGGTACCGTCATCGGCCTCGAAGGAGGCGCGGCCGGCGCGGGGTACCTCGGTGCCCTCGTCACCGGTCTCCTCGTCGGGTACGTCGCCAAGTGGATCAAGAACTGGAGCGTGCCGGATTTCATCCAACCGATGATGCCGGTCCTCATCGTTCCGGTGCTGACGATGGCGATCGTTTCGCCGATCGTCCTGTTCGTGCTCGGCGTACCGGTCGCGATCGCGAACGCCGGACTCACGGCGTATCTGGAGGGCCTGCAGGGCAGTCAGGCGCTCCTCGTCGGCGGACTCCTCGGCGCGATGATGGCCTTCGACATGGGTGGTCCGGTCAACAAGGTCGCGTACGTGTTCGCGGCGGGGCTGATCACCGAAGGGATCACCCAGCCGATGGCGGCGGTGATGATCGCCGGAATGATTCCGCCGATCGGACTCGCGATCTCGAACTTCATCGCGCCGCACAAGTACGCCGAAGAGATGTACGAGAACGCCAAATCCGGGATCATCCTCGGGTTCTCGTTCATCACCGAGGGTGCGATCCCCTACGCGTCGGCCGATCCGATCCGCGTCATTCCGTCGATTATGGTCGGCAGCGCCGTCGGTGCCGCGATGTCGATGTCGCTCGGCATCTCGATGCCCGCCCCCCACGGCGGCATCTTCGTCGTGCCGCTCGCGAACAGTCCGCTGATGTTCCTCGCCGCGATCGTCATCGGTTCGCTCGTGACGGCCGCGCTCGCGACGGTCCTCAAGCCCGACTACGAGGAAGGCGTCGGTGCAGGAGAGACTGACTCCGGTGCGGCAGCAAGCGCTGGCGACTGAGCGATTCTGCAGCGAACGAACCGATCGCGGCGTCTTTCCGATTTTTCCGCAAGAATCTCTCGATACCGCGATCTGGCGCAATCCGAAGGGAAAATTCCTTATCATTAGCGTGTTCATATTCGATTGGTTATGCTCGAAGATGACATCGACCGGCTGCTTCCGCTCGCGCACATCTCGCTCTCGGAGCCGCCCGCGACGAAAGCGGCCGCGATCGAATTCCTCCTCGACCTCATCGCGGACAACGGCCGCGTGACCGACCGCGAGGCCGCGCTCGAATCGCTCCGCGAGCGCGAGAAGGAGGCGACGACGGGGGTCGGGATGGGAATCGGAATCCCGCACGCGAAGACGAGCGCCGTCGAGGAGCCCTCGGTCGCGTTCGCGCGCTCCAGCGAGGGCATCGATTTCGACGCGATGGACGACAAGCCCGCACGGCTGCTGTTTATGATTCTCGTGCCCGCGGAGGGCGGCGAGGAACACTTACAGATCTTGAGCGCCCTTTCGCGAGCACTGATGCACGAAGACGTACGCGAAACCCTGCTCGAAGCCGAGGACGCCGAGACCGTCCAAGAGACCGTTCGGGAGGCCGTTAACTGATGCCCGAGCGCGTCGTTACGATCGTCCCCGAGGACGGGCTGCACGCGCGCCCGGCCTCGAAGTTCGTCGAGGCGGCCAACGGGTTCGATTCCGAGATCCAGGTGGGCCACGTCGACGGCGAGTCGGTGAACGCGGCGAGTATGCTCGCAGTGACCGGACTCGGCGCAGCCTCCGGCGACGAGGTCCGACTGTCCGCCGAAGGCGAGGACGCGGAGGCCGCCCTGGACGAACTGGAACGCATCCTGACGACGCCCGAGGACGAACTCTGAGGCGATGACGGAGCGACGACTCTCCGGCGTCGGCGTCACGCCCCTCTCGGGCGTCGGCACCGTCGTCTGGTACGCCCCCGACGCGGAGCTCGACGAGCCGCCGGCACCGGAAACCGTCGACGCCGACAGGGAGATCGAGCGCTTCGAGGCCGCCCGCGACGACGCCCGCGCGGAGATCCGGGCCGAGCGCGAGCGGACGGCCGAGCGCGTCGGCGAGGCCGAGGCTGAGGTGTTCGACGCGCACGTGCAGTTCCTCGACGACCCGCAGATCACCGAAGGCGTCGAAAGCGAGATCGACTCCGGAGTCCCCGCCGAACACGCCGTCACTCGGACGTTCGAGGGGTTCATCGAGCAGTTCGAGGGGATGGAGGGCCGGATGGCCGAACGCGCGGACGACCTCCGCGACGTCCGAGACCGGCTCC
>Ga0207851_100754_pt1 | contig 13498 bp, 14 predicted proteins | sample A23E3SouthBayCA_FD_187747 | JGI IMG/M metagenome (GOLD analysis project Ga0207851, IMG submission 187747) | Aerobic enrichment media microbial communities from Eden Landing Ponds, California, USA - A23 E3 (SPAdes) | ecosystem: Environmental > Aquatic > Marine > Unclassified | place: Emeryville... | reverse complement strand
CGCTCCCCGGCCGCACAACTCCGGCCACTGGACCATCGAGGGGTGTCACACCTCCCAGTTCGAACAGCACGTCCGCGCCGTGACGGGGCGGCCGCTCGGCGACACCGGCCGGCGCGCGCCGACGGTCTCGGCCAATATCCTCGGCGACGGCGAGGGCCGCAGACGGGCCACGCTGCACGGCGAGGGATCGATATTCGAGACGCCGCGCGCGCACCTCCACTGGTACGGCAAGCGCGAGGTGTACCCCCTGCGGAAGATGGGTCACGTGACGCTCGTGGGCGAGGGGGACGCGGACCCGGCGGACCTGCTGCCGACGGTCGAGTCCGTCAGGGACGACCTCTCCTTCGAGGGGTAGCCGCGCCGGGGCTCCGGCGCAGCGACCGCCGACGACACCGCTCACTCCGGATCGGATTCATCGGTTGCCGCGAGTTCGGCGACGACGGTCGTCCCGTCTCGTCGCCCATCGTCTCAGTCGTCCATCGGTTCGACGTCGGCTTCGTCGGCGCTGTCGTCGCTGTCTGGGAGGTTCGCGGTGACGGTCCCCATCCCGACGCTCATGCTGAGGAAAAAGAGGCCGAAGACGAACAGACAGACCGCACCGACGTACCAGTTGGAGTAGCCGCCGACGAGCAGGGCGCCGGTGCCGGAGATACCGAGACTCGCCGCGCCGCCGGCGAGGCCGCCCCACTTCATCGCCGTCGTCGTCGAGGTCCGTCCGCCGGCCGCGGGCGCACCCTCGAAGCGCTCGTACACCGGGACGTACAGGCCGATCGCGCCCGTCCAGACGACGACGTTGAGGGCGGTGACGAACCACGTCCGCGTCGGGTCGGCCGCGCCGCTGGCTGTGACGAACGACGCGACCCCGGCGACGGCGCCGGCGCCGAGCGAGAGAGCGTATCTGGTAGCGGGACGCATACCTGACAGTTGATTCCCACTCCTGAAAAGATTGTCATGCTGTCTATTCGACGCTCCGACGCGGCCCGACGCGCGCCCACTGACTTCGCGCCGGGAAACTGACTGCTCGCCGGGAAACTGACTGCTCGCCGGGAAACGTACACGCTTACGGGGCCGCCCGACGCAGACCCGCCCATGACCGCAGACTCCGTCCAGTCCATAATCGACCAGCTCCACGAACAGGCCGCGATGGACCTGCCTACCGAGGCGACCCCCGACGTGGGCATCGTCATGGGGTCGGATTCGGACCTGCCGACGATGGCGGGTGGCAGGGGAAAGCGTCCGGGCGCTACCGCCGCGTTCGCTGACGAACTCGGCTTCGCTGAACAGACCGACTACGACGACGCGCCCGACGCCCGCTTTACCTTCGAGACGTTCGTCGTCTCGGCCCACCGGACGCCCGACCTGATGTACGCCTACGCGGAGACGGCCGAGGACCGCGGCATCGACGTGATAATCGCCGGCGCCGGCGGGAAGTCGGCTGACCTGCCGAACATGACCGCCTCGATCGCCTACCCCCTCCCCGTGATCGGCGTCCCCGTCCAGGAGAAGTCCGTCGACTCGGTCATCGGAATGCCACAGGGCGCGCCGATCACCGCCGTCGACGCGGGCAAGTCGTTCAACGCCGCGCTGACTGCCGCCCAGATCCTCTCGCGCCAGCATCCCGAACTGCGCGACCGGCTCGTCGAGTATCACCGGGGGCTACAGGAAGAGGTCGGCGAGGTTTCGCGGGACCTCCACGAACTCGGGACGCCCGGGTTCAAAGACGAGCACTGGGACTGACCGGGTCGGCGGACGTCCGATACCGGTTCGCAGTCACCTCCCGTTCGACTCGAGCCACGTGGTCAGCGGCGTGCCCCGCTCCCGGTACCGTTCGAACACGTCGGACCCCCACGCGACCGCTTCGGGATTGTCGGTCTGGACCTGTCCCTGAACGACGTTTCGGTCGTCGTAGACGACGATAGTCAGTCGCGGACCGTCGTCGTGTTCGGTGAGCATGAGTCCGAACGGGAGGTCGGACGCGACGGTGGCGTGTGCGTTCGGCGGATCGGTCAGTTCGGCCCACGACACGTCCTCGGCCGGCTGCATCCCCTCGACCAGCGACCGGTCGAAGACGTAGTCGAACTCGAAGCCGTCGTCGCCGAAGGTCGACGCGAGGATGTCTTCGTTGACCCCGGCTCCGTGGTCCGCGACTGCGAACCCCCGGATCCCGGTCGCGGTGGCGACGGTGTCACGGACGCGCTCGGCGATGGCGAGCGGCGTCGGTCCGTCGGCGATGTCGACGGCGGCGTCCCGGAACAGCGCCGGCGGCACCGGCTCGTCGCAGGGCAGGTGCGCGAGCAGGTCGGCCCCGGCCGCGATCGATTCGACGCACGCTCTCGTCTCCTCGACGGTTTCCAGCAGGAGTTCGCCCTTCGTCGTCGCGGTCCAGGCGCCGTCGTCGGTCCGATCGACCAGCCCGCGGTCCGCGAGGCGCTCTATCGCCCGGTCGACGGTCGATCGGGAGTCGCCCAGCTCGTCGATGACGTCGCGTTTGTGTTCGGGACCCGCCGACAGCAACGACAGGTACGGTCGGCGGCGCTCGGCCAGCGAGAGCAGGTCGTCGACGTCGTTCCCGGCCGACATGTGCGCCGAGTCTTTCGTCCCGAGGTCCATAACCTTCCCGCAGCGGGAGAATTTCCCCACGACCTGGCGAACTCCGTCACGCGCTGACCTCTTGACGGATCGTCGAAAACATCTACCCGGTGTCGCTGTCGGGGACGCCTCTGACACGACAGGTGGGATGTCGGCACCGATCGCCGGGGCCGGGTGGGGTGGGACCGCATCCGAATCGGACCTCGACGACGGCGCGGCCGGCCGTCCGGACACCCGACACGGCATCGATTTTTCGCCGGTCGATCGCGAGGGGGTGTGACGACGCGCAGATCCTGGAAATCGAAAGAATGAACCCTTATATGGCACCCCTCCGAACCATCGAACGATAGAGACACATGAGCAACCCATGGATAGCTATCGGGGCGCTGGCGCTCGTGGCGCTCGTCATCCCGCTGAGTATGATGGCGGTGTCGGCGCTGTTGCGACCCAGCGTGCCCGAGCAGGGGAAACGCTCCGTCTACGAGAGCGGCGAGGTCCCGACGGGCGACACGCGCATCAAGTTCAACATCCAGTACTACATGGTGGCGCTGTTGTTCGTCGTCTTCGACATCGAGACCGTTCTGATCTTCCCGTGGACGGTCATCTACCAGGACGCCGTCTCCGAGGTCGGACTCTACAAGGCGCTGGTGCCGATGCTCGTCTTCATCGGCGTGCTCGTCATCGGCCTCGGCTGGGCGTGGCGCAACGGGGCGGTCAAGTGGGTCCGCAGTCCGCGGACCACCGCACAGAAGGTCGAACGATAACTCATGAGTAGCGACCAGCAACCCACGACGGACACAGGCATCGAATCGACACAGGACGCCCGGATGGGCGAGGGCGTCGACAGCCGCTTCAACTCGAAGCTCCGCGAGGCCTTCGGCGCCTCCCCCTTCATCCTCACCAAGTTCGACAACTTCATGAACTGGGTGCGGGGCTCCTCGATGTTCATGCTCCAGTTCGGGATCGCCTGCTGCAGCATCGAGATGATGCACACCTACGCGGTCAAACACGACCTCGACCGCTTCGGCGCCGGCGTCCCCCGCGCGTCCCCCCGGCAGGCCGACGTGATCATCGTCCCGGGGACCATCGTCACGAAGTTCGCCCCCCGGATGAAGCGCGTCTACGACCAGATGCCCGAGCCCAAGTTCGTCGTCTCGATGGGCTCGTGTACCATCTCCGGCGGGCCGTTCCAGGAGGGCTACAACGTCATCAAGGGCGCCGAGGAGGTCATCCCGGTCGACATCCACGTCCCCGGCTGTCCGCCCCGCCCCGAAGCCCTGATCTACGGCGTCGCCAAACTCCAGGAACGCATCGCCAACGGCGAGTCCGCGCCGGTGACGGTCAAGCCCTACGAACTCGAACAGTTCGGCGACCTCGAACAGGACGAGATCGTCCAGAAACTCGCCGACGACATCGACGAGGAGGACCTCGTGATGCGGTACAACTGGGCTGATTCGCCATGAGCCTGGAAGAACCCGAGGCGGACCTCCCGACGACCGAGGAGACGGCCGTCGGCGTCACCGACGACGGGCTCGACTACGACGAACTCGCGGACCTGCTCGGCGACCGCCTCCTCGACCGCGAGGAGCACGTCAACGCCGAGGGGTTCGTCGTCCGGCCAGACCAGGTGCAGTCGGTTCTGTTCGACCTGCGCGACGAGGCTGGCTTCGACCACTGTTCCTGTGTCACCGCACAGGAGTACGACGACCGCTACGAGTCGATCTACCACCTCAAGAAGTACGACGACCCGACCCAGGAACTGTCGGTCGTCGTCCCCTCGCCGAAAGACGACCCGCACAACGAGTCGGCCAACCCCGTCTACCGCACCGCCGACTGGCACGAGCGGGAGGCCTACGACCTGGTCGGCATCGAGTACGACGACCACCCCGACCTGCGCCGGATCCTCCTGCCCGAGACCTGGCAGGGTCACCCGCTCTCGCAGGACTTCGACCAGACCGAACCGCAGGTCGTCACGCTGCGCGAGCACGCCAACCCGCTGCAGGAGGACCACCGAGCCGACGACGCGGACACGATGTTCGTCAACATCGGCCCGCACCACCCGGCCACGCACGGCGTTCTCCACCTGAAGACCGTCCTCGACGGCGAGCAGGTCGCCGACGTGGAGTCTGACATCGGCTACCTCCACCGCTGCGAGGAGCAGATGTGTCAGCAGGGGACCTACCGCCACCAGATCATGCCCTACCCCGACCGGTGGGACTACATCTCGGCGGGCATCCTCAACGAGTGGGCCTACGCCCGCGCGGCCGAGGACCTGGCGGACATCGAGGTGCCGGAGTACGCGCAGGTGCTGCGGACGATGTCCGCGGAGCTGTGCCGGATCGCGAGTCACCTGCTCGCGCTGGGGACGTTCGCGCTCGACGTCTACGGCGACTTCACCGCCATCTTCATGTACGCCGTCCAGGACCGCGAGCGCGTCCAGAACATCCTTGAGGACCTGACCGGCCAGCGCCTGATGTTCAACTACCTCCGGCTGGGCGGGGTGGCCTGGGACCTGCCCGAGCCCCGCGAGGAGTTCTTCGAGAAGACCCGCGACCTCCTCGACGACATGCCCGAGCGGCTCACCGAGTACCACAACCTCGTCACCTCGAACGAGATCTTCCAGCTCCGGTGTGTCGACACCGGCGTCCTGCCGCCCGAGGAAGCCAAGTCCTTCGGCGCGACGGGACCGGTCGCCCGGGGGTCGGGCATCGACTACGACCTGCGCCGGGACGACCCCTACGGCTACTACGAGGAACTCGACTGGGACGTCGTCACCGAGGACGGCTGTGACAACTACGCTCGCGTCCTCGTCCGGATGCGCGAGGTGGAGCAGTCCGCGCGCATCATCGAGCAGTGTATCGACCTGCTCGAGGACTGGCCCGAGGACGAACGCGAGATCCAGTCGAACGTCCCGCGCACCCTGCGCCCGGACCCCGACGCGGAGGTCTACAGGGCCGTCGAAGGCGCCAAGGGCGAACTCGGCATCTACATCCGCTCGGACGGGACGGACAAGCCGGCCCGGTTCAAGATCCGGAGTCCGTGCTTCTCGAACCTCCAGACGCTCCCGGTCATGTCCGAGGGCGAGTACGTTCCCGACATGATCGCCTCGCTCGGGAGCCTCGACATCGTGCTCGGGGAGGTCGACAGATGAGCGTCGTGCTCCAGACGCCCCTGCCGTCGACCATCGCGGACCTGCTTGGTCTCGACCCGAACAGCACGGTCGGGCTGTTCGTCGCCGCGTTTCTGGCCGCCGGGTTCGTCGCCACGGTCATGCTGACGATGACCGCGGTCCTCGGCATCTGGGGCAAGCGGAAGATCACCGCGGCGTTCACCGACCGCATCGCGGTCAACCGCCACGGGCCCTTCGGCCTGCTCATCATCCCGGCCGACGCGGTCCGCCTGCTCTCGAAGGAACTCATCGTTCCCGAGAGCGTCGACCGGCCGGCGTGGGACTTCGCGCCGCTCATCATCGCCAGCTCAGCGCTGCTCGGGTTCGCCGTCATCCCGTTCGGCAACGGCGTCCACGTCGCCGACCCCGAGACCGGGCTGGCGTACGTGTTCGCGACCGCCTCGATCGCGTCGCTCGGCCTGCTGATGGCCGGCTACGCGTCGAACAACAAGTACTCCTTTATGGGCGGACTGCGCGCCGTCGCGCAGAACCTCGCCTACGAGATCCCGCTGGTCATCACCGGCGCGTCGGTCGTGCTCTTCACCGGCACGCTCCAGATGTCGGGGATCGTCTCGGCCCAGCAGGGGACGCTCGTCGCGCTCGGGCCGGTCGCGATCCCGCAGTGGTTCGCGTTCGTCAACCCGTTCGCGTTCGTCCTGTTCCTCGCGGCGAACCTCGCGGAAGTGGGGCGCAACCCGTTCGACATCCCCGAGGCGCCCACCGAAATCGTCGCCGGATACCAGACCGAGTACTCCTCGGTGTACTTCGTGCTCATCTACCTCGGCGAGTTCATCCACATCTTCCTCGGCGGGGCGATCATCGCGACGATCTTCCTCGGCGGCCCCGCGGGTCCGGTCCTGCCGGGCATCGTCTGGTTCTTCATCAAGATGATCTCGGTCTACCTGTTCACGCAGTGGGCCCGCTCGGCGGTGCCCCGCGTCCGGATCGACCAGCTCATCCAGATCGGCTGGAAGGGCATGCTCGTCCTTTCGTTCGCCAATCTGGTCCTCACCGCGATCATCGTCGGGGTGATCGCGGCATGACCGCCGTCAGCGCCACCGCGGCGACTCCCAACGCAGGTGATTCCAAATGATAGGCGTCCTCAAGTCGATGGCAACGACGATGAAACACGCGCTCGACGGCAACACGTTCACCGTCGAGTACCCCGAGACCGCGCCCGAGGTCAGTCCGCGGTTCCGCGGCGTCCACAAGTTCAGCCAGGAGCGGTGTATCTGGTGTCGTCAGTGCGAGAACGTCTGCCCGAACGACACCATCCAGATCGTCACGGACGACCAGCGCAACGGCGAGCAGTACAACCTCCACATCGGCCAGTGCATCTACTGCCGGCTGTGCGAGGAGGTCTGCCCCGTCGACGCTATCCTCCTGACCCAGAACTTCGAGTGGACCGCCGACACGAAAGACGAGTTCGTCCTCGACAAGGAACAGCTCAAGAACGTCCCCTGGTACAAGGACATCGACCCGCTGGAGTCCCGCGAACCGGATCGCGGCGGCTGGGTCGGCGAGGGCGAAGGCGAAGTGGACTATCAGTAGGACGTATTCGTTGAACGCTATCGGCACGAGGGGGGCGAACGGCGTGCGGTCCGATTTTCGGTCACCGTATTCCGAGGGTAGCTACCAGCTCACTCGTCGATCCACGGCGCGATGGCGACGTACAGGTCGCTATCCGGGTCGCGGAACAGCACCGGAGCAGGGCCGTCGTCCGGATCGACGCGGACGTGCGCTGGCTCGTCGGCGGGGTCGTACCCGAAGATTCGCTGGATGCTCTCGACGTAGTCGACCAGTATCGTGGACTGGTCGCCGTCGTCGTTCGCGAAGGCGTAGACCGCTTCACCGGCGAGCTCGTCCGAAACCACGTCGGCGGGCTCCGCGCTTAACGCCTCTTCGAAGGGGAACCCCTCGTCCCGGCCCGGCTCGTCGAACTCGAAGCGGACGGCGTTTTTCGGGTCAGACAGGTAGCCTTTCGACCAGTCAACGTCGGTCGGCGTGACCGTCTCGGCGTCGACGGCACCGTCGTCACCGACCTCCGCGGAGTGGTCGTCCTTGAGGAATTCGCGGTGGACGCCGAACGACCGCACGAACGACATCCCGGCACGCTCGCTCTCGGTCATCGGTTCCGCACCGATCGTCTGCTGGACGCCGCTCTCCTCGGGTTCGTGTGCGTCCGAGTCGACGACCACTATCTCCACGTCGCGAGCGGCGTACTCGACGCCGAGGCTGATCCGTCCCTGACTATCGGCCGTTACCGTCTCGTGTTTCTCCGGATTCGTTATCGTTGTTTCTATCATAGGTGTACAACACCACGTCTAGCCTAGACTCACCTATTCTATTATAAAATTTGCCTTCGAGTAACTACGGAGAGGCTATCGCGAGTTCGTCTCCGACCGGGAGGGACGACTCTCGACCCGAGAGTCGGCTGAGCAGATCCGCCCGCACGCAGGAACTTAGTAGCCGACAGCGAAAGGTAGGGGAGAGCGACGATGGCAGGCGAGTCCCTCCAGGCGGACGTTTCGGACGGTTCTCGGGGTGTGGACGGGTCCGACGCGGCGACGGCGGTCGACGCGCTGCCGGCCGACCCCGACGAGGCGGCGCTGTACGTCGACGGGCTGGCGAAGACCTTCGGGAGCGGCGACGAGGCGGTCGAGGCGGTCCAGGACGTCTCCTTCGCCGTCGAACCCGGCGAGGTGGTCGGCCTGCTCGGCCCGAACGGCGCCGGCAAGACGACGACGATCAAGTCGGTCCTCGGGCTCGTGTTGCCCGACGAGGGCGACGTGCGGGTCCACGGCATCGACATCTACGAGCGACCGCGGGCGGCCTACGAGCACGTCGACGCGATGCTGGAGGGCGCGCGCAACGACTACTGGCGGCTCACGGTGCGGGAGAACCTGCGGTACTTCGCGGCGATCCGCGGGCAGGACCCCGATACGCTGACCGACCGCCACGACGAGTTGCTCGAGCAGTTCGACCTCGCGGACTTTGCCGACACCGCGGTGCGGGACCTCTCGCGCGGGATGAAACAGAAAGTGTCGCTGGCGAGCGTCCTCGGCGGGAACGTCTCCGTCGCCTTCCTCGACGAACCGACGCTCGGCCTCGACGTGGAGAGCTCGCTGAAACTCCGCCGGGAGCTCCGGCGGCTGGTCGACGAGCGCGGACTGACGCTCGTCGTCTCCAGCCACGACATGGAGGTCATCGAGGACGTCTGCGACCGCGTGATCATCATGAACGACGGGCGGGTGATCGTCGACGACACGGTCGAGAGCCTGCTCGCGGGCTTCGAGACGGCCGGGTACCGGTTCACCGTCCGCGGCGCCGACGACGCCGTTCTGGATGATCTGCGCGAGCGATTCGACCTCACCGGTGTCGAGAGTCTCGACGGGCGGACGCGCTTCGAGGTGGCCGCCGACTCGGCGACGTTCTACCGGCTGACCGACACCATGGAGCGCCACGGCCTCGACGTGGACGGCGTCGAGACGGTCCAGCCCGACCTCGCGGAGGCGTTCGTGGAGATGACCGGCGGGTCGGTCGGCGAGGCGAACCCGAAAGCCGCCTCGGGCGGTGGTGAGGACCGATGACGGCCGCAGAGCCGACCGACGGGTCGGCGGGGCGGTCGGGCGCCGGCGTCGCGCCCGACGCCGACGGCGCGCCCGAGTCGGGCCGGACGGCCGGCTACCGCCACCTCCTGAAGGCGGTCGTCTACCGGGACCTGCTGGTGTGGGTCCGCTACCCGGTCGACGCCGCGTTCGGGCTGGTGATGGGCGTCTTCTTCTTCGGGCTGATGTTCTACGGCGGGCAGATGGTCGCGGGCCAGGCGATAACCGACTCCATCGAGGGGCTCATCGTCGGCTACTTCCTGTGGACGCTCTCGCTGGGCGCCTACGCGGGGATCATGAACGACGTGCAGTCGGAGGCCAGCTGGGGCACGCTCGAGCGACACTACATGACGCCCTTCGGCTTCGGGCCGGTCGTCCTCGCGAAGTCCGTCGCCATCGTCTTCCGGACCTTCTGTACCTCCGCGGTCGTCCTCGCGGTGATGCTACTGATGACGGGGCGGACGCTGGATCTGCCGGTCCTGACCGTTATCGTGGTCGGCTTGCTCGCCATCGCGGGCGCGCTCGGGCTCGGGCTGGCGATGGGCGGGCTCGGGGTGCTGTACAAGCGGATCTCCAACGTGGCGAACTTCCTGCAGTTCGGGTTCATCGGACTGATCTCGGCGCCGTCGTTCGACATCTGGTGGACGAAGTTCCTGCCGCTGGCGCAGGGGAGCGCGATGCTCCAGCGGGCGATGACCGAGGGCGTCCGCCTCTGGGAGTTCGAGCCGACGGCGATCGCGATCCTCGTGGGGACCGCCGTTCTGTACCTGGGGCTGGGCTATCTGGCTTTCGCCCGCGCGACGAAGCGGGCGCGCCGGCTCGGCGTGCTGGGCGACTACTGAGCGGGGGTCGCCCGGACTGCCGGTCGACCACTTCGGGGCGACCACCGAGCGCGCGCCAGAAACTCACGGGTGTCCTCGGCTCGGTCCGTCGCAGTTCCGGGGCGGTTTCCGACCGCAGTCGCCCGATCGCGTCGACCGCTTGACGCGAGGGGGCGGTCGAGACGGGGTCGAGCGGGGGACGTGTGCCAACGCGGAACAGAATTTCCGCGCGTGAGCGGCCACGCGCGGGACGATACAGAAATCTTCAAAGGGCGTCCGGTAAGAGTTGCAAGGTAACGATGGCATTGCTCGAGTCGATCGCGTTTGCGCTGTTCGCCCTCGTGACCGTGGGGAGCAGCCTGGGCGTCGTGATGGTACGCGACGTCTGGCACTCGGCGCTGTTTCTCGGCGTTTCACTGCTGTCCGTGGCAGTGTACTACGTCATGTTGCGCGCCGAGTTCATCGCCGCGATGCAGATACTGGTGTACGTTGGCGGGGTCTTGATCCTGATCACGTTCGCCATCATGCTCACCGAGAGGGACAATCCGGCCGAGGCCGACGTCGACGCCGACGTCGAGGCCGAGACCGACGGCGACGGCGAGGTGACAGCATGACCTCCCGCCCGCGGCTGGCGACCGACGTCAACGTCGTCAACGGGCTCGCGGCGGTCGCGCTGTTCGCCGTCATGGCCTACGTCTTCATGACGGCCAGTTTCACGCGCCCGAGCGGCTTCGCCGACGGGTCGATCACCGCGAGCATCGGCTACGCGATGTTCGGCCTCGTCGACCAGGCCGCGATCGAGTCCGAGGGCTTCCTCGTCGCCTTCGAGATCATCGACGTCCTGCTCGTCGCCGCGCTGGTCGGCGCCGTCATGCTCGCGCGCCGCGAGGGAGATAGCGGGGTCGTCACGGCACTGACCGACGGCGGTCGCCGACTCCGGGGCGACGGCGGTTCCGACTCGACCGGCGACGGCACCGACGAGGCCTCGACCGACGGGGGTGAGAACTGATGGCGATAGAGACGCAGTACTACCTCCTGCTGTCGGCGGCGGTGTTCTGCATCGGTGTCTACGGCATCCTCACGCGACGGAACGCGCTCATCTTCCTGATGTCCGTCGAGCTGATGCTCAACGCGGCGAACATCAACCTCGTGGCGTTCTCGTTCCATCACGGGAACCTCACGGGACAGGTGTTCTCGCTTTTCACGATGGCGATCGCCGCCGCCGAGGTCGCGGTCGGCATCGGCATCATCCTCGTGCTGTATCGCAACTTCGAAGACGTCGACGTCACGAAAGCGGCGACGATGAGGTGGTAAGATGGCAGGTGCATTCGACTTCGTTCCGGCGATCGCAGCGCTCCCGCTCCTGGCGTTCGTCATCTCGCTTTTCTTCGGGCAGTACATGCCCAAGCGAGGCGCCGAGGCCGGCATCATCGCGACCGCAGGGTCGCTCCTCCTCTCGATATGGACGGCGCTGACCGTCGCCGGGATCACGGGCTCCGCGACGTCGTACAACGAGAACCTCTACACGTGGGTCGTCGGCCAGGACGCCGGCGCCGTCACGCTCCAGCTCGGCGTCCTCGTCGACCCGCTCGCGGCGCTGATGCTCGTCATCGTCTCCCTCATCGCCTTCCTCGTCCACGTCTTCTCGCTCGGCTACATGAACGACGAGGGGGAGACGGGCCTGCCCCGCTACTACGCCGGGCTCGGCCTGTTCACGGCGAGCATGCTCGGGTTCGTCTTCTCGAACAACCTCCTGATGGCGTTCATGTTCTTCGAGATGGTCGGGCTGTGTTCGTATCTCCTCATCGGCTTCTGGTTCCGCGACGACGGCCCGCCGTCGGCGGCCAAGAAGGCCTTCCTGGTCACCCGCTTCGGTGACTACTTCTTCCTGATCGGCGTCGTCGGCGTCTTCGCCACCTTCGGCACGGGCCTGTTCGCACCCATCGGCGGCTCGGAGATGGCGAGCTTCCCGCAGCTGGCCGAGCAGGCGCTGAACGACGGCGCGGGCGCCGCGGGCGTGGACACGTTCGGCTACGACGCCCAGACGTGGTTCACCATCCTCGGTCTGCTCGTTCTCGGCGGCGTGGTCGGCAAGTCGGCGCAGTTCCCGCTGCACACGTGGCTGCCCGACGCGATGGAGGGCCCGACGCCGGTCTCGGCGCTCATCCACGCGGCGACGATGGTCGCGGCCGGTGTCTATCTGGTCGCGCGGATGTACGGGTTCTACCTGCTCTCGCCGACGGCGCTGGCGGTCATCGCGCTCATCGGCGGCTTCACAGCCCTCTTCGCGGCGACGATGGGCGTCGTCAAGCAGGAACTCAAGCAGGTGCTCGCGTACTCGACCATCAGCCAGTACGGCTACATGATGCTCGCGCTGGGGACCGGCGGCTACGTCGCCGCGGTCTTCCACCTGACCACCCACGCCGTGTTCAAGGCCCTGCTCTTCCTCGGCGCCGGGTCGGTCATCATCGCGATGCACCACAACGAGAACATGTGGGACATGGGCGGTCTGAAAGACAAGATGCCCGTCACCTACTGGACGTTCCTCTCGGGCTCGCTCGCCCTCGCGGGGATCGTTCCGTTCGCTGGCTTCTGGTCCAAAGACGAGGTGCTGTTCGAGGCGCTCATCCACGGCTTCGGCACCTCGGGCGCGCTCGGGACGGTCTACCTCCTAGCGTACGCGATGGGGCTCCTGGCCGTCTTCTTCACCGGCTTCTACACCTTCCGGATGGTCTACCTGACCTTCCACGGGAACGCCCGCAGCGAGACGGCGCGGGACCCAGAGCCGGTGCGCTGGAACGTGAAGGGACCGCTGGCGGTGCTCGGCATCGGTGCGGCGACGGTCGGGCTCATCAACATGAAGCCGGTCGCAGTGCTGACCGGCTCGGAGATCGACTTCCTGCACAAGTGGGTCCACGGGCCCGACGAGGGCGGCTGGCCGGCGGCGCTCTCGACGGATCTGGTTCACTACGAGGACCTGCTGCACGACGTCGCGCACGTGAGCGCGAGCTACCCGATCGGGGGCGAGCAGACCACGCTGCTGGTCTCGGCGGCGCTCTCGCTGGGGCTGGCGGTGGCCGGCGTGCTCTTCGCGCGGAGCCTCTACGGCGCGGCCGACCCGGTCGAGCACACGGACAAGCTGGGCGGTGCGAAGACGCTACTCATGCACAACTACTACCAGGACGAGTATCAGGTCTGGCTGGCACAGGGCGTGACGGTACCGATCGCGCGGGCGGCTGACAAGTTCGACCAGGGCGTCGTCGACGGCGTCGTCAACGGCGTCAGTAGCGTGAGCCTCTTCACCGGCTCCC
>Ga0207851_100752_pt1 | contig 13508 bp, 13 predicted proteins | sample A23E3SouthBayCA_FD_187747 | JGI IMG/M metagenome (GOLD analysis project Ga0207851, IMG submission 187747) | Aerobic enrichment media microbial communities from Eden Landing Ponds, California, USA - A23 E3 (SPAdes) | ecosystem: Environmental > Aquatic > Marine > Unclassified | place: Emeryville... | reverse complement strand
ACCGCCACGACATCGACTACGAAACGCCACCCAAAAACGGCCCTGCCCGCCGGCTCTGGAACGCCCATCCCGACACGGTGCCCGGTGATGACTGATGGGCGCGACTGACGCAGCTGCGACCGTCGACGCTGGCGTGGACCCGGCGCTTGTGGACACAATCCAGCGCATCGAGGACGGTGATGTCCTCGTCGCCAATGGTGACTCTCGAACCTGGGATGTCACCGATGTCGTCGACCGGTCCATTGAGGACCCGAGCGACGCTCGCGAGTCCAAGCGCGTGTGCCGACTGTCCTGTGGCGCGTCGGTGTTCGGCCTGGAACTCGTCGCGTATCCGGACCGTTACACAGCGTCGATCCATGTGCTTGCGACCGAAGACTGGACTGAGGACGGCCAGGTGTTCGAGGTTCACGATGTCGAGATACTCACCCAGGATGTTCCGTGGGTGGTCGTCACCGGCGGCGCAGACCGCTACCATTTCCCGGACCCACAGGCAGCTGCGTTCGGCGAAGCGTGACCGGCCTGTGGCGGTGGCAATCACGGGACTTCGTATCGTATTGTCCGCTCTAACACCGTCCGGCCCACATACTCGGGCTGCAAGGACTGTCTACGCTACGAGAAACCCGTCGCGCTCGAGTCGGTCACGTGCCCCTCGTGTTCAAAAGCGATCTGTCACGGGACTGTCCAGGGTGGAGCGGTGGGTGCCGTCGACGGACTGTCGATCACGTGTCCACGGTGTGGCTTCGACGGCATCGCTGATGTTGTCTTGGACCACTGACCCCAGGGGTTACTTCCGACGGCAGGTCTCCCATCAATAAACTGTATGCTACTATAGCGAATCCAAACGCTCTCGTATCTCCGAAGCGTCCAAACCCTCCAAACTCTCCAAACCGTATTTGACGACGAGCGGGTAGAAGGCGCGGTTCTTTTCGAACTCTTCGTCGTATTCGTACTCGTACTCCGCTTTGAGGATGTTGTAGAGGCGTTCGAGGTCCTTCTTCTGGGACTTAGGAAGGTACATGTAGGTCCCGACTTGCTCTTCCTTCACCGACCCGTCATCGACGTCGGTCTCGTCCGGTTCGGATGGTTCGGACTGTTTGTCTGGTTTGGACGGTTTAGATGATTTGTCTGTCTCGGCTGGTTCGTCCGTCTCGGATTCACTCACCTCTTGGGCTCGTTCGTGTGATTGCTTCCGACGCTGTCGCAGTCGCTCGGAGCGCTCGTCGCTCATACAGTCACCTCCTGGAAGTCGAACTGCTCGTCGAGATTTGCAGCCAGCTGCTCGAAGACCTCGATCTGGTCACAGTCCGGCTCCTCGATGCAAATTGAGGCCCCATTGGAGAGTGCCCGCTGGATCGCGGCCCGTTCGCGAACCTCCCACGCGGGTGTGTCATCGAAGGCGTTGTCGATCCACTCGATCATCTCCTTGGCCTGTGTCTTCCGGACGTCGATCCGATTGATGACGACCCCACGTTCGCGGATGGTAATCTCGTAGTCGCGCTCGAGGGCGTCGATGTGGTCAAACAGTAACTCGAAGGCCCGTTTACTCGTGTCTTCTGCCAGCGCTGGAATGAGGACGTTCTGTGCGGCAAACATGGCGTTGTCCATGAGGTTGCCGAGGAAGGGCGGGCAGTCGATGATGATGTAGTCATACTCGTCTTCGATGTGCTCCAGCGCGAGTGCGAGTTGCTCACCGGAGCGCCGAGACAGAGTGAGCTCTGGCTCGACAGCAGTCATATCGATATTCGATGGGATGACAGCCATCTCCTCGTGCTCGCGAACGAGCTCACCGATACGATCACGCTGCTCGGAGTCACTGAGAATATCGAACAGTGATGGTGGCTCGCTATCGTACGCTTCGCGAAGTCCGAGGTTCTCTGTCGCGTTCCCCTGTGGATCGAGATCGACGAAGAGGACGTCCCGGCCACGGGCGTTCAGTGCCCCAGCGGCATTGATGGCGACAGCTGTCTTTCCAACACCTCCCTTCTGGTTACTGACTGCTATTTTGGCTGGTTCGGCCATACAAACTATCAAAACTGTCCGAACCACTTAGTACTGCGTCAGACGCTCCGTTCTACTTTATTGCTCAGTAGGTGTTTGTGTTAGGATACAAACAACACTCGGGTAGTGAAGATAGCGCACAATCTGGGGCAAATTATCCAAACGAGCGAATGGCTTTCAATTCGATTCTATTTCTGAAAGAAGATCATCAAATTGCGACTCAATAACTCCCTCAATAGCTGCATCTAATTCCGAAATGATCTGCTCACGTGAGAGATCCCGCTTGATCATCAGCTCCATTATTCTCCTCACAATCGTAGATAGTAGTGTCTGTGCCTGGTTGAGGTCATTACGGTCTACTTGGGTCGTTTGGCCATGAACTGTACGATTACGTAAGTTTTGTAGTCGCCCTAGTTCACTGTAAGTAGACTTTTTTCCAGAAAGGACTGCGGCCCGTCTTCGGACTTCACGGAAGGATCCACCTGCGCCCGTCGACAGTAGTGCTTCAACGCCAATAATAGCATCAACCACGCAGTCAGCGTTTGATATTTTTTTGTGTGAGGATTCAAGACGGTCTATTGCTACCCTTAGTCCCTCGTCTTCACCCACAGCCGACACGAGCTCGTAATATTCCACCAACTCTTCTGGATTTGACACTGATATTGGATCGGTGAAACTATGTTGAGTGCCGGCTCTGGCAGACTCGTGCGAGTTTATAATAACTGGATAAAACGTCTTGTCCAAAGCATGCCACGTATCCATACGGAATTCATTTGCACGAGGGAATAGACGCAGCGAAATCCTCAGATTATTCAAAGCTTCTTGTGCTTCTCGACTAAAAGTGGTGATTAGTGAGAGTCCGCCTTTCCACTCCTCCTCAGGAATCGCCGAGCCATTATAAATAGCTGCATGAGTCAAATTTCCTGCTCTTGTTGTTTGACGAATCCCGACTGACCCTCCACCGAGATCGCGTGCATTTAAGATCAATTCCTTTTCAAAATTAGTGAGACGACGTATTTCAAGATTATTTGCAAGTTGAACAGGTGCGTCAAATGATAAACCGACTAGTGGTGCTATATATTCTATTTTTTGTTCTTTTGAACTTATACCGTCACATAAATCGGACAGGTTCTGTAGCTCCTCTCCCTCTCCCTCTCCTCGATTCGATTCAATTTGAACTTCTCTGATAATTCTATCAAAGCATTTCGCTGCAGTATTTGTTGACTGAATCAACGGGATGTTATCATCAGCGACCAATGCCTCAAGTAGCTTTTCGACATCAGAGTCCGCTATCGGGGGCTCCTTGGCCCACTCTCTGGCCATCGACACTCCAATAGTAATCGTTGATCTTATGCGACCATTATCAGCCCACTCGTGGATTTCGTATTGTCTGTGCCGGATTTTCTCTGTCCCATCTGCTGTGGCTCTGAGGAATTCTTGAATTGCTTCCGCCAATAGATCTTCCGAGAGCATATCTGATCGTACATTATACAGTTGTGCTTATCAATCCAAGATTTCTGAAGACTCGTACTGGGTATGGTTAAACTGTACTTAGAGCAGGAATTTCTATTGACCCTGACTATTCCATATCGTTTTCATCCAGGAAGTCAGGTCTAGAGTTTTATTGGAAAAGAGTAGGCACGTAACTGCGTGGCATCTGGTAAAATTATAATAGGTATCCTCCTCATCGGTTTCGCGGCGGAACCGTTCGTTCTGCAGTCTTCAGGAGTCCAGCCGACAGCGACCACAGCACCCGACAATTGCCGTGGATCTCCACTACCCCGACCTGTCCCGGATAACACCTCGAAACCAGTCGTCGGAACGGTCTATCACTCACAATCGAATGAGTCGGTAGTTCGCGTCGAATACACTGCTCGAGCAGATATTGAAAACAACCTGACTATCTCCCTGCGATCGGGCTCGACGTTGCTCTCAGCACAGGGGTTGGAACAAACCGATACTTACCAATTCGAGACTGAGATCGAGGAAGGCGAGACGTTTTCAATCCGGTACGCGGTCTCTGACCTCCGAAATCTCTCTGGCATCTCGTATACCAGCGGAGAAAATTGGATCATTGCTCCGACACCGAAACATCAGGGGCCAGGCGTCGGACTCAGTCCCGCAGAGTCTGGATTTATCGGACTTCACACACTCTACTTGGGCAATTACACCACTCATTCCAGCAAGGCTGGGTGCCAAACGATTACGATGATTCTCCCGGATGCTGCGGGAATCGATCCAGAACCTCGATTAGAGATGCTTGCAGGCGCAGCTCGGTCGCTCTCGACTGGGAAAACGTATACCGACGTCTACGTATTCGCCTCTCCGAGATCGCTGGGGAAGAGAGATGGGTTTGTTCCTCTGAATGAAAACGAAATCGTACTCAGTGCAAATTCTCCGATTCAGAGCCCTACTAACATCTGGATCCACGAATACGTTCATACCCGTCAAGTCGACTATAAGGGCGACAACTTCGGTTGGTTCAACGAGGCCAGCGCGACCTACTATGCAGCACGCCTCTCCTTGGAGCAAGGCTTGATCTCTCGAGCGGAATACGACGCACAGCTAGCGAGCTTTGCTACGTACGCCCCAAATCGGAGTCTTGCTTCTGCACAGACTGCAGACGTTGCGTATCAGTGGGGTGCGGTTGTCTTGGCACGATTGGATGCTGCGCTAATTGAGGAGGGGCATACGTTGATGGAGCTGTTCCTGGAGTGGAATCGCTACGATGGCTCGAGTTTCAGTGACGCGCTCTCGCAGGTGGAAAACAAAGGCGTCGATCAGAATGCCCTCAATCAAACTCAAGCAACGGTTCTCAACAATACCCGTCCCGACCCGAGTCCTGCACAAGAAAGCAGGTGGCAGTGGGTCCCAGATATCGTCTTGGGAATGTATGCAGAGTACACGAACTGCCTTCGGGGTCTAATTGTTGGGCTCGGAATTGGGCTATTCTCCTGGGGGCTCAAGCAGTATTGGAACAAGCAAGAATCGTGAACACTCTAATTTCTACATCTACCGTATGTCAGTCACTACTGCTTGACTCCAAGTGGCTTGATTCTCTTAGCTTTGATTTCATCGAATCGAACGCCCCTCCCGTCTGCGATCTCGCTGCTCTTCAGAGTATCCTACTGCCCGACGTTTTTGTGTCGGGGAAATCTCGTTCGCGCCATGAGTACAATTTCGATCCTCCCGCTTGATCAAGCGAGTATCATTGTTCCTGTCCCCGATACGCCGGATCTTGTTCTGAAGCATACTGATGGAGAGCTTGTTCGGATACATCAGTCTGAGAGTGGGTCGGTCACGATCTACCGGCGGAATGAATACGCTGTCACGTGGTACGAGGCTGGGCGGTACCAGTCACTCGAACGAGCCGTTGTGGCGGCCACAGATATGTCGGCATTTTCAGTCCGACGTGGCGGGGCCCCCTCCAATATCTTGGAAATTACTGTGACAGGGTCATTGCCCGGAGCAATTCTCGAGGTTGTCCCGCTTGATCTCGGTGGCATCGTGATTGATGATCGGTCTCATCTTCCCCTGGTGTTTCATTTCACGACGGGTGAATACTGGCGCATTTCAACGTTGCCGGGAGATGAGTTTACAGACTATCGATTGGAGTATCGTGAAGACGATGTTAGCAGCTGGGAAGTGATTTCAGAATATGACGGTGCGGACGCTGTCGTTGACCTTCTCCCAACATTACTTGATGAGATTGGGATCGAGTATACTACCAACGCAGCTGCCTCAGAGATGGCGGAGACAATCGAAGCATGTGATGCCTCTTTTGTGGAGGATATCTCGGATGAAGTCCCAGATGAGATACGAGAACGTGCTGGTGTACAGAACCGCCGGTTAGACTGGGACTGATAAAAGATCACAGCTCTGTACGGACACTGTCTTGGTGTTGATAGCCTTTCTACGCTGTCGATATCTGCTAATCGAGATCAACCACGATTCGTTTTCGAACTGCTGGAGCGATCCCCATTGCCAGCGGGACTGATGCAGGGTTCAGCGTGAGTGCGTATGCAGTCAATCCGAGAAGGATGGCGACGGCAGCCGTTTGATCTTCCGTATCCATCTGGGAGAACCACACACGCGTATGTCCAGCACTTAGGATCGATTCAACGAATAGCGTTGGGAGCTCGAAAACGAGATCAGCGGTAAGTGCATCGGCATCTGGAAGCGTTGAGTCCACAGTCGCGGTGGGCGGCGATTGAGATGGGGGGGTCTCTCCAGTCTCTGTTTTTGGTGTAGCGTTCGTGGTTGTCGTGCCAGTCGACACCTCCTGGACAGGATCGACTCCTACGGTGGATTGTGCTGATACCGTTGGGATATTAGGAAAGGTTGCAGCGTGGAGCGTGGCAACATCAGCTGCGACGGTCTGGGGGATATCTACCGCAGTCACGAGGTCAGCAATAGTTGTCGATAGAGCGGTATCCAATACAATTTGAAGCTCTTGTAACTCCGAGAACGCAGAGCTCGGGATGTATATGTCTCTTGCCAGATCAGCAACAGCAGTGGAGAAAGCCTCGTTTAATGGATCCACCATCTGTCCCAGAGCGGAGTGACTGTATATGTTAGGGGTCTCCGCGAATGCCGCAAATAATTCGGCAGGGGGCAGTGTTGCTTGGATCAGCTCTTCAGAAATCGGTAGAGTGATCGAAAAATCGAGATCGACACCCTCTAACGGGTGTGGTGGGATGGTGGCCTCTGGTGGTTCGCCTACGGCCTCACTATCGACATCGTATTCACGGTGCCAAGAGCCGACGAATTCGCGGATCTGGTCCTCGGCGATGTCGGCATCTGTGTGGTCCTGATCAAGCGCAAAGAATACACGGGCTGGTTCAACTGTTTTCGTCGCCATGTGATCCGGTGACTCCTCAAAGATGAGCCGGTAGACTGTGAGGGCTTCTTCGACACGGTCTACGTCGCGACCGATGTCGTTGGCGACCGCTTCGACATCGTTGCATTCACGATACCGTTCACCAGCTTCTCGGATTGTCTGGCACCATTCGAAAGTTGCTCGCTCTCGATCTCGTTCCCGATCTGCCTCCATCTGCCGCATAAACTCGTCGGCATCGGCGAGATCTGGTTCTGAGTCCACCACCATCTATTCCGTAATTTGAATTGACGTCGGATAAGGTTTCAACTGGCTCTGTTGAAGCCTTCAGTCGTTGATGGTTTGCCGGGGGTGTGCTGAATATACTGCGCGTATGTTGCACGGACTGAACGCTGAACTACAAAGTAATTATCGGGGTATCTAAGAGAACTAAACCGACTTGCGTACCGACAGAGCGGTAGAGATTATATAATAACCAGAGATACCGAAGCTACTGTGTAGATGTCCTCAGACTATCATCATATGTGTATCTGTAGTTGGATTATCGGGAATCTCGGAGCTATTGGGTTAGGACTTGATCTTATTGGTGCCTCGTTGATGGTTGGAAACAGATTCCTCATTACTCGTCGACTCGGCCTTTGGCTCTCACCAGTACATGCTCGCAGGATGAATGCATATCAAAATCTGATTGAAGATGACAGAATTGAGCAGGACAGTGAAGGATTCGATGAACTCCGTGAGGAAATCGCGCCTCCAAGTGTTTTCGAGAGACAGAAAACGCGCGATTCATACGGTTTAGATTATACCTATATAGAACTAGACGGGAGCCAAGTTGTGGTTCACGCTGATGAGACTGGGACGCCTTCCAATATATCCTCAGAAGTCAATATCCACCGAGATTTGACGAGTGTTGACGAGACGCTTGAGCGGTCTTTCGAAAAAACCTTCCTCAATTACGGTGTAGCACTTTTAATAATAGGATTCTCGCTTCAAATTCTCGCCAGTTTCTTGACAGTGTAAATCAGAGTGAATCCGGGGTAACGGCTCGTCTCCGTCTGGAATACGATATTATCCAATAATACCTGAACACATCGATCCTCTATATTCAGCGCGCGACATTTGTGAGTCTCTGAGGATTTCAACAGAGCCAGCCATCCCCAAAGCCGTCAACGGCTGGCCCCATCATATGTGGTGGCCAGACCAACGAAATCAGCCAGAGGCCCAGTGCCTCGTTCATCGATAGTGCGGGGGTCGCTGCAGAGACGGCCTTGATGCATTCTCACCGGTGCTGGGCACGTCCTCCTTCGCGAGTCTTGGTACACCTTTTCAAATGAACTTGGTCACCATTCGTGTTTCGTTTGCCAGCATAGGTATCCGCCCCCCTTCAGCCAGTTTTATCAAGGATTCGACTAACTATCTACTAACTCTATACTCAGAAATGGCGACAAACTACACACCTCTTGATCTTGCACATGTCGGCGACACGACACTTGATTGCGTGCAATCAGAATTCGGCATTGATCTAAATAATTTGGTCTATATCAAGCAGTTCCGACCGCGGTACCATCGACTTACTAAAGGCGATGTTCAGTCGATTCGCCAAGAACTCAAGGAAAGATATTCAGATGACGGTGTGGATGCAGTTGAGTCGTTGTTCGAAAAAATGAAGCGAGCCAGCTACGAGCCAAAAACCTCCCAAACATACGACTGGCTTGTACAAATGGCTCTGGAAGCACCTGGTTCAGTCCGTGGCGGAGGCACAGCGGTACAGGAATTACCTGCTGAGGCTCCCGATATCTATCAAGCGCACTATCGTATCACGCAGGCAATGTTGCGAAATGAATTCATGCGCACCCCCACCCTCTATCGCGGCCTGTATCCCGAAGAGTACCTGCCACTTGTGCGGGCTATGCTCGATAATGCCTACAAATCAGCGTTTGTCGCCCACTCACCTGTTGTGACGAGCTTTTCCCTGTCTGAAAGTACCGCGAAGAAGTTTTCGGAGGGTGTTCGAATGGAATGGCCGCTGCAGGATAATGCCGTTGCCTTTGCAGCAGATCTTCTCCGAGAACCGCCTCAAAGTTGCCAGCCAGAAGGTGAAATGCACGTGCTGAGTGGGGCGTTAATTCTACGTCCAGACAGGTTCCAGTTGTGCCTCTCGACAGAGCAGCCACTCATCTCTGTTATCAAACGAATGGCCACTCCAGCAGACCTCACGGACGCTGAACATCAGGATTTACTACTCTTGCTTGAACACGTTGCGAAAGCAAAACTCCAGACAAAGACGCCGCAGGCAACCAACCGATTGTGGCAGTGGTACCGATACTGTGAACGAAATGAGGTATTTGACGAAGCGCAGGAATACGATATCGCGAAGGGAGCAGTGACGGCTATCAGCGGTAAGCGAAACTGGCAGCCAAGGAAACACGAAGCCGTCGAAGCAGCATAATTTCGATGCAGAACAGTGTATTCTCGTGATACCAAACTATTTTACCACAGGCCACCAGTAGCTAGTATAACTATGAGCGACAATAACACCACATCAGAATATGGTGCAGGGAGACATGTCCCAGCAGTTGTGGATTCGTCGCTCAAGGGTATCCCGGAGGATGCGGTTGCCGTTGATATGATGCCTGATCACGAACTAAATTGGCTCCAAGCAATCCGAAAAAACGAGGTTCCGGAAGGGCCGGAATCTACATCAGATCGTAACTTAGAGGAGCGAGCGGCTGATGTGTGGGCTGTCGTCGACGAGATGGAAGGGTCCGAGACAGTGCGACCGTCGCACGCCAGCGACTGAACACTGTTGTTTAGACCCAACCTTAGAATATTTTCCTGAAATTCAGCTCTCGATGTAGTTGGAATGGCAGCGGTGAGGGTATATCAACACGCGTTCGAGAACAGCGACAGTGCGATCTTCAACCGGCCAAGACTCCGTCTGAAACCATGCCCGACTTCGGGACGTGGGGCGGTCCAAATAACCGTTTCCATCTTACTGTTTTTGTCGACCGTCAATACCTCCTGAAACCCTGGGGGTCGACGGAATCTCGAGAACTTCGCCACAGTACTGCCACCGGTCCGGGTAATACTGGTCATCAAATCCGCCGCATCGTCGTCACGATCTCCCGGCCAGTGATCCGCCATCCACACCCGGTCCAGACGGCTTCCACCCGCTCGAACCCGCCATCTGACTGCGGCTCGAACTCGATGTTCGCGAGCGATGCCACCGACCACTTGGAGTGCTCGCCGTCGACGCCAGGCTCCAGGACACCCACCCGGCCGCTGGGACCAGCCGCCCCGACGGGGCTCGCAGCGAACTCGACGACGGGCAGAGATGACACAGTCTCGTGCTGCACCGCCCACGACGTCGTCGACGACTTGTCGACAGGTGGGCTACTATCTCAGGCAGCGTGGTTAACCAACACTTCCGAGTGAGAGTGGCCGGCTGTTGGTTAAGAAGTCCTGTTACCGCACCATCCACGCCACGGTCGAGACGGTCGACAGCCCGATTGCCAGCACGAGCTGGATGCCGATCAAGACCTCGGTGCTGGGCTCGTACAACTTCGCGAGGCCGACGACTGCGAACAAGATCTGTGCGACGACGACGGTCGTGATGGCGAGGATAGTGCGCTGTGCATCGGCTGGCTCCTTGATGACGGCGGGCGTTTGTGAACATGGCTGTGGCTGGTGGCCCCGATCTTCCGCACCGACAGCGACACAAGCGACCGCTACGAAAGGTCGCGTGTCCGTCGGCTGTTGGGTCACCCGGTAGCCGATGGGTGCTCCTGGTGTCCGCCCGTGTCTTGGTTGGGCAGGCCGGACACTGGTTTGACGCTCACGAGCGATAGCGATAGCTCTTGGCAGTATGGATCGCCGGGAGGAGTGCTGTCGCGGGTGTCAGCCCGTGTTTCGTCGGTAGCGTCTGTTTGAGTGGATGGAAGCGTGTTTCAAAAGTGTTCGGTTGGCAGTACTCGTATAGTACTTTTATTAAATATTCAGTGGCTACTGCATCATAGTCCAGAAGGTTTCTTGACCGTATTCTACCGGGACTAGTCTCTCATTTGATTCCAGTTCTTTGAGCACGCTTTTTCGATCTTCGAGAACGCATACCTGTCCAATCTCTCCCACCGTCACAGGGCCATATTTTTCCACGAATTCCTCAACCTCTGGGAGATTCTCTGGCTTTAGCCCCGCTCGTTCAAGCGGCATTTTGAGGTCATCGACGTGGATCATCCCCCTCTGAGTGAATGTTTCTTCTTCAATTTCCACTTCTGTTTTCGGAGTTGTTACTTCGGCCGACGAGGTTCGAACGTGAACTGAATCCCACGAATCCTCTATTTTGTCGGAGTTCACACCGACATTCTCCGCGAGTTCCAAAAGCAGCTCTTTGTCCTCGATGTTTCTTCCCTCAACGATTGCAGCGACACGGAGTCGACGAAGGTACTCTCCAAGTGATTCACTATCCACTTCCTGAACAGCCTTTATCGCCCGGTTAGCGACTGCCGTTGACGAGGGCGGATCATCTGCCCAAACATCTGCATTCACTGGCATTCGGTGTTTTCGATCATCTTGTTCCCACTTCTCTCCCATCCTTGCCGGGTCATCGAATTCCCGCACAGGAACAAGGTCATACTCAATCTCTAGTTGGTCACCATACTCCTCTTGCAACTGGTAGTAGACCGGATAGAGTCCAAAGGCCACATTATCCCACGGGTCCGCATATTGGGTTATCGTGGCTTCTGTCTCTTCGTCGTCATCATCGTCGTCGTCATCATCGTCGTTGTCATCATCATCATCTTCATTCTCTTTTTTATCATCTGTCTCCTCTTCGCTCTCTTTCTCCCCGTCTTTCTCACTCTGTTTCTCGTGGCTGTGGTCATCTTGCTTGTCCGGTTCGTTCTCGTCGCTGTCGTCGTGGTCTGAATCCAGATTGTCGCCCTCCGCCTGCTCATTATCAGGCCTCTCGGGAGGCTCCGGTTCACGATGAACCACGTTTTCATTTTCTCCATCCTCATTGGGGTCCTCGGGATCATCGTCACCACCCGGATTCTCTTCAGCTGCTGTGTCCTCATTCGAAGAATCTTCTCCTGACTCTGACCCATTGCCAGCACCCGCTGCACCCGCTCCGCTTGCTCCAGCGCCTGACCCCGCTCCACTTGCGGCTCCTGCAGCCCCAACTGCAGCACCGGCGGCTGCAGCTGCTCCAGAACTATCTTCGTCGGACTCATCAACGTCTTCCGTCGTGTGTTCGTCGAGCCCGGTGGCTTGGGTGTCTGAGGATTCGTCGTCGGATTCATCTGCCGAATCGAATGGACCTCTCGAGTGATCACTGTCACCCATCAGTGCTCACCCCGCCAGCCGTCGCACGGTCTAATCCAACCTGCCGGTGCACCTGTCCGTCCCGCAACGCGTTCTTGACCTTGTTGTACCATGTGATGAGTGCCTCTGAAGAATACCCGTCTGCTGTAAGATTGCAGGCAGATTTCCAGTTCCGGAGGCCTGCAACACCGTCGACCCGCACCGGGAGGTCTGCGACCTCATCGGGGGCTTGGCGACCGATTACCAAGATCCCGCTCGGATCAAAAACCTCGATAGCCTGTTCCACTCGGTGAATTATTTTGTTGAGACTGCGAGTCTGCCCCACGTACACTGCAATCCTATCAACTCCAAGCTGATCGTATGCCTCGGCAGCCAGCTCATAGTGAGTCCGGTGAAGTCCTTTGGCTAGTGGAATGAACTCGACGTTCCTAATATTGAGTCTGTCTCGCTGATGAAAGAGCCACTCGACCCGTGAGACGTACCGGTCTATCATGTTCTCTTGTTCCTGCCAGTCCATCCCTTCTTCGTATATCCAGCCCCAGTCTGGTACATAACGAACTGGCAGTGCAAGTTTATCCACGAAGTCCAGAACTTCTTGCCTCGGCCGTGACATCGTTACTCTATCTTTTTCAGTCCCAGTCAGTGTGAGCGTCTGATGGGGTTGCACGAACTCATGAAACGTGTCTGGCCGGTTCTTGTAGACGGTCATTGCCCGGCTAAAATTCACCATCAGGTGACTGACCACATGGTTATCTTTGTTGAATCGGAGGAACTTCCCATGTGGATCGATTCGAAATATCACCTCTGCACGCTGTTCGTACTCTGAAAGCGATCCATTTGGAGAACTTGACTTCCTGCTATTGACTGGTGATTTACGTGGCGTCAATCTGTCATCAGTCTCCGAGCTGTTTTCGTTGGGAGACAGATAAGTATAGGCAGTTAACATACTTAAATCTCTAGCCCTGTGGAAGCGATATTTACTCTTTTGGCGGGCCTAGAGCCAGATATCGGATGTTTCGGTCTACCGTCCAAACCGGATGGAACTACATTTGGCTCAGCATACTGTCGAACCTAATTTGCTGGAGCGGATTGACGAGTGATGGCTGTCTCCGTGAATCTCAACCCGAATTTGAGTACCCCGCCAAGAGCGACGTTAGCGAAGCCAGCGACTGCCAGGGCGTAGCCGACGGTACCCGCTGTCGAGGGTTGCAAGAGAGCGATTTGGATGCCAGACGCATCGGCGCTAATCGACAGTAGGAGCGTCATCATGCCCGCGAGAGCAACGACGCCACCGATACGCAGTATGTTCCCTGAAATTGCTCGTCCCTCTTCACACACGCGAGCCAGCCAGTAG
>Ga0207851_100744_pt1 | contig 13711 bp, 13 predicted proteins | sample A23E3SouthBayCA_FD_187747 | JGI IMG/M metagenome (GOLD analysis project Ga0207851, IMG submission 187747) | Aerobic enrichment media microbial communities from Eden Landing Ponds, California, USA - A23 E3 (SPAdes) | ecosystem: Environmental > Aquatic > Marine > Unclassified | place: Emeryville... | reverse complement strand
GGTGCGACCGACGCAACTGCGACTGCCGACGCTGGCTTAGACTCGGCGCTTGTCGAGACAATCCAGCGCATCGAGGAAGGTGATGTCCTCGTCGTCAATGGCGACTCCCGAACCTGGGATGTCACCGATGTCGTCGATCGGGCCATTGAGGACCCGAACGACGCTCGCGAGTCCAAGCGCGTGTGCCGACTGTCCTGTGGCGAATCGGTGTTCGGCCTAGAGCTCGTCGCGTATCCGGACCGCTACACGGCGTCGCTCCATGTGCTTGCGACCGAGGACTGGACTGAGGACGGCCGGGTCTTCGATGTTCACGACGTCGAGGTACTCACACAGGACATCCCGTGGGTGGTCGTGACCGGCGGCGCAGACCGATATCATTTCCCGGACCCACAGGCAGCTGCCTTCGGCGAAGCACAGCCGGCTTGTGGCGGCGGCAACCCTGGGGCTTCGTATCGTGTTGTCCGCTCCAATACCGTCCGGCCCACATACTCGGGCTGTAAGGACTGTCTGCGCCACGAGAAACCCGTCGCGCTCGAGTCGGTCACGTGCCCCTCGTGTTCAAAAGCAATCTGCCACGGGATTCTCCAGGGCGGTGCGGTGGGTGCCGTCGACGGACTGTCGATTACGTGTCCACGGTGTGGCTTCGGGGGTGTGGTCGACGTCGACGTGGCCAGCGGCTTCGTCGGCGTGGACGATTCGACGACGTGACCCACGGTGACTGCTGACTCGCAGCCGTTGAACCGGTAAACTCTATGTTGCTATATCGAATATCTGTAGACTAGAGTCAGATTGTATATCTGGATATAGAATCCAGATACAATATACAGATACACGATATGTGGGCCTGCACGTACATACAGATGACTGATCCGTGATGTAGAAACGGCGACTCAGAACTGTGTCTCTTGCCGTTCGGTGAAGGTCTCGTAGCCGTCTTCGCCGGCCTCGATGAGATCAGGCCGGACCTCCGCAAGTCCTGCCCGGACGAGCAGTCCCAGGACTGACCCGCGACTCTCCGAGTCGGTGGTATCTCTGTCGAGATACTCGCGAACATCGGCCCCGACGGCATCGAGTTGCCCAGCCTCGTCGAGGCCACGGATCAACGCTGCGAGGTTCCGGTCTCGCATGGTGAGGTTCGTCGGTACTTCGCCAGCATCGAGCTCTTCGTAGACGTCGGCGATGTACTCCTCTAACGACGGCGCGTCGGGCTCAGTGTCTTGTTGCTGTGGCTCGCTCTGGTGCCGTTTCTGCTCTTTCGATTGTTTGAGTAGCTCTTCGGGGTCTCGGTCGTCTGTAGTGTCGCTCATCGGTCTGTGAGTCTGTGCAGCAGTTGCTCGGTGTTTGCACTGTACGCCTCACGGGCACGTTTCCCGGTCGCATAGAGTTCGTCGTCAGGGACGGCAAAGAGCGTCCGGCCCGCGTTCTGGTTGTTTCCGATGTCGGCGGTCTTCGTGACTGGTTCGCCGACGATCTCGGGATACTCCTCGGTCATATACTCAACGAACGATTCTGAGAGGGTCTCCTGACTACTGATTATCGTTGGGATGATCAACGCTAGGCCGAGATCGACGTCAAGGTCGGCACTGATTTCCTCCAGCGTCGCATCCAATTTCTGGAGTTGGTCACGCTCGAAGGCTCCGGGCTTCAGCGGTGCGACAACGTTCCGAGCAGCGAAGAGCCCGTTGAGTGCGATGTTGTCCTCTTTGCCCGGGAGGTCGAAGATAACAAGGTCGTACTGTTCGGCGACGAGGTCCTCGACGAACCCATCGAGTTTCTGGTAGCGCTCTTCGAGGGGGATGTTCGCGAGGTTGTTATCCGCGCCACCCAGGCCTGAGTCAGCTGGGATGAGGTCCGGACCCTCGTCGGTCGGGAACGTCATCCGGTCCAGAAGGTCATCGATGTTGTCTCGGAGGAACGCCCAGTCGTCACCGAAGACAGCTGAAATCGGGGCGTCGATCGAGACGCCGTCGTCGGCCGTCTCTTCGTCGACGATGGAGAGCCCGAAGTGTGTCGCGAGGTCGTTCTGTGTCCCAGCGAGGTCGACCAAGAGCACCTCGTGGCCCATGTTGTGTGCGGCAACGGCGATGTGGGCGGCGCTGGTTGTCTTCCCAACGCCTCCCTTTTCGACGTATGTTGCCGCCCGTTGTACTGATGTCATATACAGATACTGTATACATATCGGCGATACAAATAACTGCGTCAGACACTCACCGACTAGGGACAAACTCAGCTACCGAATTGTAGAGTAATTCGTCGAGGAGTTGGAATTTGTGATTAAACAGCCGTAAAATCACTCGGGGGTAATTTTAACTTCGTCGTTGCACCACTGGTTCAGGAATATACTCTCCAGTTCTGCGACTTTTTCGACTGCTTCATTCTCTGTGTTGATTTGGTACAGGGTACTCCCACCCATTTCGCGAGTCTGCGTGACCACACCCAATTCAACAAGGTCATCCAAGTGCTCATAGATCGCACTTCGACTCACTCCCGAGAGTCTAGAGATATCACTGATATTGATATCTCTTTCTGCCTCACTCAGTAGTGCAGCGATAATCTTGACCTTCGGGGTATCTCCAAATGCCCACGTAAGGGGAGTATCCTCTGCATATGCTTCTTCGCTGTCAGGGTCTTGATTTGGTGACTGGTTGGCTTCTGTCTTCATAATGGACGTTCCTCTGTTGGGTCCAGAATGGCGCTGGGTGACTGGAGTGTAAAGGTTTCGCGCCTATTTCTGGCCGCGGGGGCGTACTTGAGCCCGCTCAGCTGGTCGTAGCATAACTCTACCTTAATGTGGCACCGGTCTTGCCCACTGCCTGTCCTGTGGGGTGTTCTATCGGTTCGTTGTATGGTTTTCGAGTGGGAATCCTGCGATCATCGCTTCCGTGCAGCTTGCACAGGTATTTTCGTAGCTTGGCACGCGCACTCGAAAAATATGAGTGGAAGCCGTGGATTACACGATTTCACTCATACTCTGGCCGCATGTCTAGGTACCATGGGGCTAGCAGCTAAGTCTGATTATCGGCACGGTAGGCTTTTATCCTACCGTCGACCTAATCAGCCGCAGCCACGCGAATTATCCTCTTTATCGCAATATCTGGTTGAACAGAGTATTGCAAGAGGTAACTGCATCCTTTAACTTTCATTGTTGGATGCGTTGAGCTGCGGGGCTTAGCTGCTCGGTAGAGGAGGCTCATCTGATCCCACTGCGGGAGACACAGGGGATCGCTGCCCTCGGCGGGGCACTTCGCATCTTATCCAATGGCCCATATATTCATAAATGTTTGGATAAAGGACATTGTTGTCTGGATTGAGTGCAAATCAGTAGCCAGCAAGTACACTAGTGTTGTCTCTGGCAACACTTATTTGTATCTCCAATGCGTTTACTCGCATGGTGACTGGATATTTCAAATACATTAGAAGGGGTTAGTAACCACAATGACCCCACAGCCATTGGTGTGAAGCTCGCACAGAAGGCGCTGAGAAAGAGGATCGTGGGTTCTCGGAAAGTATCAGTCCAGACAGCAGTGGGATGGCTGCCTTCGGACGAACAGGGTGACGGAAAGCAAGTGATTGATGTCATGTGTACCGATCCATCTCTGCCATTCGAACGCTACGGCGGCGGCGGTCGTGACAATATACGCCTCACTTCCTGTGAAGATGCGATTGAATTCATAAAAGAGCACGACGGCTCACTACCGTTCGGATTCGACTAGTCACCTCCCATGTCTGCTATACTGTCCCCTCACGCGTAGCGCTGAAACGAGACGAAGCAGGCTAACACAGCCGTCGGTAATTCCGTAGCTGAGCAGTACCGTACCTCATGTCGTTTTCGACAACTGCAGTCACATCCTCTGCAACTATGTATGGGTCTGACCCCAACATTAATTATTGTGGGGGTCGTACCCCAACATGCCCGCCCGGGCGTAAACATGTCGCCGGTAAACGACACCTACGAAACTCCGGGCGGCAGCCTGATAGAAATCACACACACCGACGCGACAGATGATGAGGAAATCCCACACGACCGAGCATACGAGTGCACCCTTACAGGGCCGGGAGGGCGTGAACTCCTATACGCGACGAACAAAGGAGGCGTGTCTTACCGGTATGATGCAAGCGTTAGCGACGCTGTTGACTTGGACTCGACACCTCGCCAGTCGTGGCGGGAACACCTTGCCCAGTTCCTTGATGTGGTGGAGGAACTGGACGACTCTGTCGGATAGTACTACGCGTACGCAGCCGGTCACTGGTCAGGTTGCCCCCATCTGTACCGTGCCTGAAGAGAGCGAGCCACACTCTCTTCACGGCTCAACTGCCGGGCGGGGAAAAGAGGTGATAACACATGAACTGGACTATCGATCGGAGTTAGCACATGGCGCGAACCGTATCCGCCTTGACTTACTGTGGGACACTCTGAGTCCCATAGTGAGAGGCAAGCTTGCATCGCTTCCTGGACGGTATGCGGGTAAAGAATACCCGCTTTGTCCGGCGAATCATGCTGCTGTGCAGCCAAGTGAACCAACGAGACTATACTGGAAACTATCAACGATGACCCCTCATGAACTCGGTTCGAAGGAGGATGCTGAGTCCGTACTTCGGATCGAAGCAAAGCCGTGGGAGTCGTTCAAGGATGATGTCCTTACGACTGCTGCGGCCGTCAGCGAAGGGGATGATCCAGGTCCTGACACGGTGAGTTTCAGCGATCCAGAACGGATTGCACGTATCCTCACCGGAACACGTCTTGAATTGCTCAAGACGGTGATGGAGGAGGAACCTGAGAGTATGCGAGCCCTTTCGCGGCTCGTCGATCGCAACCCCAAGGAAGTGAACGAGGATGTCCATCTCTTCGAGGAGTATGGCATCATCTCGCTCAAACAGGATGGCCGCGCCAAACGGCCGGTCGTCCCCTACGACCGAATCGAGTTTGCAGTGACACTCGAACTAAACGACTCCAGCGAGTCAGGCGACGACGAACGACTCGCTGTGCCATAACACTTTATTTCCCGCCAGCGGCGGTAGTTGATGAATAAGTGAGTATGTGCAGTATAGACATAGATGGGGGACTCATCGCAATTCTCGGACTAGGTGTATTGATACCTGCTGTAGTCGTTCTGGGATTTTTCATACTCCCACTCTGGTCCATTCACTTCTACACGCTGATTGATGTTATTGGGGCAATTGCCCCACCGCTGGTATCGATAGTTTTAGCGTATCTCTATCTACAGTTGCGGGACATATCTTCGGACCAGCGAGATATTGACCAAACGCAAAGAGACATCCAACGGCAGCAGCAGCAGCTATTGGAACTAGCACAGCTACCGCAACTTATCGTCGACTCGTGGCAGATTGACGATGGTCAAATTGAGTTTGAGATATCGAACGTCGGTGACGGCGCTGCATATAACATCGGATACGTACTTGAAGCGATTCCATTTGAGATCACGAACCCCCCTATCCAGACAGAATCGAATCCGACATTCGATTTTGATCGAATGTTACCATTTGCTCGAGCTGATGACGATATCAGTCAGCATAAGAATACGCTTGAAGCAGGACAAACTGGTACGTTTACCGAAACAGCCTGTCTGACCTTCGAACAAGGGGAGACGTACCGCCCGTTCACCAGTGGGAGTACTGATCTCGAGTATCCAGAAGCAGAGTGTTATGTCAATCTTCGCCTCTGGCTCACATACAACGATGCAGTTCATGATGAACTGCAATCACAGCCAGTCATCGATATTAGTCTAAAGCGTGAGCAGGTTGAGGGTCAGAGTTTCGAGGAGGCAATGTGCGCTGAACCGGTAGGCGACACTCGCTACGGAGACGGCAGCCGTATGGTTTTGCCTGACAACGTCGATGAGAGCCGACTCCAGCGATTCCGGAGATCTGGACGGACAACAACCTACATAGAGTGAAGTTGAGATAGATGCTGCTTCCGTGGTATGAATACTGGCACAACTCCCGAGAAACGAACTCAGAATTGAGCGCAGGATAATGACTGTGGTCTGCTCTTTCTCCGTACACAGTCACAGCGGCGTCAAATGAGCCGTGGCGCCATGGATACGTACCGTTGTTCAGCTCATCAGCTTCGGTGATGTGTGCGGTAGCACCTCGTCGTGGATGAACCGCGTGAACTCGATCGTGTCCATATCTTTGGGATCGTAGATCGCGAGCCAGCCACTCTCCGAGAGGACGAGCTTCAGCAGTCGGCCGTCGTACTTCAGATTCATCAGACCCAGCTGACTGTTCTCGTTGCTGTGGATGAACTCCGCCAGATCGGGCTCGCTGTCGATGTCGCCATAGGCTGCGCCGCTATCGATCGGGCCGTCACTCGCTCGGAACCAACCCATCCATGGGTCGGCGTTGGGGTGTGCCGCTGCGAACGACTCGAGGTCGACCTGGGCGGGGTGGATCGTCTCCACCTACTGCGACTCTGGCTATTACTTTCACTCCGGTGGGCGAGTGTTTATATTGTTTCCACCTCATCGGAAAGTTGTCTCCCAGTGAAAAAGATAGGAGACAGAAACACAATGAGTACTGGATTAGCGATTGTCGGTACGATTGCAGCAGGATACGTCCTGGATCAGTTGAGTCAGTCAAACAAAGATCACGACGATGTTCTCAAAGACACCTATCAAGCGGTATCTCAGGCAGCCGCCGCGGACTCCTCACTCTACGTCGATCATATCGACGTGGACGCAGCAGGTAATCCACGGTCAGCGACGCCAGGGACCGATCACGTTCCGGACCTTGTTCTGACGGGCTTTGCGGACAATAGCATCGTCGTTGAAGTCGAAACTGGAGATTCACTCAACGGTGACGCGCTTGACCAACTCGAAGACTTCTCGAAACCCGGTTATACACGGGCCCTTGTTGTACCTGACTCTGTCGTGGATGATGGGATACAGTTCATTGAGGAGTACACCGACGCGGCGACAGCAAATATCGTCGTTTGTGGACCGAGCGACACGCCGAAGTTGCTGTAATCGCCCTTCTGCGGGTAGCAGTGGAGTATTTTTGTCCTCCTGTTAGAGCAACTGGTCTAACGCGCTTTTTTGTCCAGTCAGTCCGGACTGTGCCGCTGACATACCTGTTTGCTTCCCGGAGAACGACTCCGGTGAGACAGCCTGTTGCATCGCTTTGAGCTTCGACCGCAGTTGGCCGCTCGTTGAGTGGACCAGCTCATCATCAGGCCAGGAATGGACTTTGAGCCCGTCAAAGCGCGTTGCAACCTGCTGGACTGTATTCAGTTGTTCGAGGGCGTACTCGACCCAGTACTGGTGGCTGTCTTGCATCTGCTGGAGTTCAGTGACAACGTCGTCGTAGCCGGCTTGCTTGGCGGCGTTGAGACACTGCTGGAAATTCGCGCCACGTGGGTTGATTGGTTCGTGGAAGACAACGACCTCACCAAGCGCTCTAAAGTAGCTGAGTAGCTCGTGAATGTCGTCTTCGCCCATGTGGGGTATGTGGGTGACATCGAGACGAACACCGACACACCGGCCTGCTGGAGCGTATTTAGCGCCTGCCAGCGAGTCACCAGTGACGACACAATAACTTATATTGAATTGTCAAGAAGCTCTACCTATGCTCCGGATCGAGGGGCGAGATGCAACTGAGCTACATCCGACCCAATTCACCGACCATGATCTCGAGGAAGATGATATTCGTGAGTGGGTCATTGCGAATCCAAGCGAGATACTTGACGACGAACTGCTCGTCATCGGCCGCGAGGTAAGCGTCGCTGACTTGAACGACGGCATCGACGTATTGGCACTTGACCGAAGTGGTGATCTCGTCGTAGTCGAACTCAAGCGGGGTCCACTTCGTGGTGGTGTCGACTTCCAGGCACTGAAGTACGTCTCCTATGTCTCGCGATGGTCCTACGACGATGTCAAACAGCAGTTCGAGAAGTTCATACAATCACAGTGGGGACAGGATCTCCACGGCGAGGATGCGACCTTTCAGGAGACAGTCCAAGCGTTCTGCACTGATGACTACGAGGTCAATGCTACTCAGCGGATGATTCTGGCCGGAAACTCGGTTCGAGAGCGAATCGGTAGCGTCGTTCTGTGGCTGCGTGAGCAGAATATCGATGCACGTATCGTCGAACTCTCGCTGTTCCAGGACGAAGCGAACGAACTCTATCTGGATTCAAAGACACTGGTTCCAACATCTGATCTGGAGAAATTCGAGACGGGTGATAGTCCTTCAGACAAACCTTGGGAGGTCGATGGAAAGCGCTGGCATCTCGAAGAGCGAACCAACGAAGATACGGCCGTTCTTGTTCAGGAGCTCGTTGATGCTATCGGCACAGTTGATGCGCTCACCGGGCCCAGCTGGACGCAGAAGATCTATATCGCCTTCCGAATTGATGGGACCAACCGCGTGTTGCTCCGAACACGGGCGAATTCAGTCCGGGTTGATCTCCAGGATTTCAGCGTTGAGTCTGAACAAGCGATGGTTGAGGAGGGCGCAGGTGTCACTGGGACAGACGAACTCGTGGGACTGGATACTGAGTTCCACGGGAGCCGCAACCGGCTGCGAATTAAGTGCCGACCGGAAGATGAGATCGATATGGAGCAACTGACCGATCTCATCACTGATCTCGTCGTGCAAACGGCGGACAAACCCACAGTGAGCCAGTAGCGGTCATCAGAAAGACACATACGGCGGCCCAGTGCCAGATTGAGGCATGCATGAGGATGTTGCTGACGCGACCGCCTTGGCGGTAAACCGCGTCCTTGATGAGTTCCTCGCCACGTTGGCTGAGGATGTCTCCAAGCGTGCGTTCAAGCAGCTACTATTCGGGAAACAGACGCTTGGGGACGTTGACCTCGGCTACAAGCCTGAGACATACACTCGTTTCAACCTCGTTGAGCCACTGCTGACAGCCATCGATTTGGAGTACCAACTCGAACCGCGGAGTACCGATATCAACCGAGATCGGTGGCCGGACATCAAGCTCACGAGCTCAGCGATTCCCTATATCGGGGAGGTGAAAGCACTGAATGATATCGATAGTGGGCGCGAAGAAATCAAGGAATACCTGGGGATTGATGGGTTCATCGCACCCTATGGCGTGCTAACTGACGGTGCCGAATGGCTCGTCTTTGGCCCGCCGGATGATGTTGGCCGAACCTCGAATCCCGTCGTCCGCAAGCGCTGTTCGCTGGCTGACGCGCTCAAGACCGTCGCACTGGTGGAAGGACACTGGGAAGAGGACCTGCTTTCATCGGAGATCCGAGCGACCGGTATTGACCAGATTGAGGCGTTCCCGCGGATGTTCCATGCTGATGAACTAGATGCGTGGGCACTGGAGAAGATGCCGCCGACGTATCGAGCCGAATTCTTGAGTGAACACGAGTCACTACAGGCATCGCTGGACGGCGTATGGGAGTAATTAGGAACCTAAAGCTTTGGACAGCATCGATACAAGTTGGTAAATAAGTAACATGGGTTTATATATGGCCACTCGCATGAGCTAGCTAACCACTTCCCTGCTATCGATGAGTTCTACTGATCCATCTGCAAACCCGGCCCATTCTGTGGCCACGGAGTTTGTCACCGACGCCTTCGAAACAGAAGTTACGGAAGACGCTATCAGGGACCTCGCGACAGCTGTAGAGGCCCACGTCCAGACACTCCGCGAAAACATTGATTCCGATGATCGGTTGGAGGCATTGCTACGGAGCCATCCCGGCGGAGCGACTCTAGTCTCAAACGACTCGACGGAAAATGAAGATCCAGAGCCCCTTACACAGCGGGCCCTGATCAAGCCCCTACTTGAGGAACTGGGCTATCCTGAACTGGCCGTTGAAGCCGGTGACCTCTCAGAGGAATACGGCCAGCAAGCCGACTATTCGGTATCGCTGCGGGACTACGATGAGATTGACTCTGAGCGGTTGTTGATCGAAGCCGAGCCGCTGAATAAACCGCTTGATCAAGAAGCCCACGGCACCGGTCAGGTGAAAGACTGGCTTGAGAAACGCCACTTCGCTGCCGATTTCGGTATCGCAACCGATGGCGTCCGGTGGGTCCTAATCAAGTATGACGCTGATACGTATAGCTACGATACGCTCGCAGAGGTGAATCTGCAGCCACTGTATCTCGCCGCTTTCGAGAACCTCTCAGGTCAAAACGTACCGCTGGACGAATGGCTGGACGACGCCACCGAGACGATTGCTACGGAGTTCCTCCGGTCGTTCGGATGGCGGAACTTCCGGACTATCGCCGGCGAAGCTCGCGAGGTCATTCGAGAGCGCAAAGAAGCGATAACCGACGAATTTTATGACGACTATGTCCGGCTGGTTTTCGGGGAGTATGACGACGGCGAAGAAACCGCTCGGTCGCTGGTCGGCGACGGTGTCATCGCACCAGAATCTGCGACTGGCGATGATATCCGGCTGTTCTCGGTCGGCCTGATGAACCGGCTCATTTTCATTAAGTTTCTTGAAGATAAGGGCCTGGTTGGAGAGACATTGCTGCAGGACCTCGTCGACGAGTACGAATCAGCAGGGGTCCCCCAGCGCTTCTACAAGGCATATTTAGAACCGCTCTTCTTCGGCGTTCTTGATGAACTCCCGGACGACCGCCCAGACCATGTTCAGCAGATGGACATCTACGACGATATCCCCTATCTGAACGGCGGACTGTTCCGACCGAGTATCGAGGGTTCGAATGGGTTTTCCGATAGGGACTTCGATGTTCGGGACTCGGTTCTGATTGCTATTATCGATCTGTTAGAGCGCTACAGTTTCTCTGCTGACGGTGGACCGACTGATCTGGATCCAAGCGTGCTAGGGAACGTCTTCGAGAAGACCATTAACCACATCACGACCGACTCAGCGGACACTCAAAAGGAGCTGGGTGCCTACTACACACCCGACGAGATTACGCGGTTCTGTGCCGAGGAGACCGTCCAGCCAGCGCTTAAAGAGCGGTTTGCCGACCGTATGGTCGCTGAGTGGGGCTGGACTGAGGAGATGGCTGCTGGATACGATGGTGTCTATTCGCTCATCGAGGCGTTGCCGGCGACCAATACCGACGTTCTCGACGATCTGTTGGATATTGTAGACCACTTCCGAGCGCTGGACCCTGCCTGTGGGAGCGGGCATTTCTTGACGAGCGTCCAGAGTGAAATCGTCGGGATTCGGAAGGCATTATACGAGAAGCATGATGACGATCCTGCGAACTGGGAACTCCACAAGCAGACCGTCGTCCAGAATATCTACGGCGTCGATATCGTCGATCCGGCTGTTGAGATCGCGAAATTGCGGCTGTGGCTGTCGATCATCGCCGAGGTTGATCCAGCGACCGTCGACGAATACGATGATGACGAGTTGGCGCTACCCAACGTCGTGTTCAACGTCCGGCAAGGCAACAGCCTGATCGGCTATACGGAATTGATGGAGACGACCGGTGATGGGGCACAGGCTCAGTTAGATGCATGGGGCCCCGACAGTGTCCGGTCAAAGTACGGCAACATCATCGCGAAGGTTGAGCGGCACAAGCAGGCGACCGAGACAAGTGAAGCCCAGCGGTATCTGGAGGAAGCTGAGGCGTTGCTCAAGGATTATCGTGAAGATCTGGACAGGAAGGTTTTGGAGGACTTTCGAGAGGCGGGTATTGAAGATGCCAGTCTTGACCAAGTGCAGGCTCAAACGCCTTTCCACTGGGTATTGGAATTCGCTCAAGTATATGCTGGTGGCGGGTTTGATGTTATCGTCGGTAATCCCCCATGGGAGGTGCTACGAATCGATCGGGAGGATTATTTCACGCGCCACGACACGCAGTTCAGGACCTACTCACCATCTGAAAAGGAAACAGTCATTTCTGATTTGCTTGAAGACGACACGATAGCTACGGGATGGGAAGAGTATCAGTCTGAGATGCAGATGCGAGCGGATTACTACAATAGCTCCTCTGAATATTCCTTGCAAAGCCCGACTGTAGATGGTCGAAAAGTCACGACAGAAAATGAACTCTCGGCGTTGTTCTTAGAGCGTGTTTTCGATATCGCTGATGCGGACGGTCGTGTATCATTCATTTTGCCGAATGTGGTCTTTGTAGGATCTGCTGGCAAGGATTTGCGATTAGAGTTGCTAAATGAGAAATCATTGGAATCTGCCATCCATTTCGAAAACCACGGAATCTTTGATGGCGTCGATAATCGATACCGATTCGGAATTCTCTCTTTCAAAAACTCTGGGAGTACGGATTCTGTCCGAGGGATCTTTTCTGAGCGGAGTCTCGACGTTTTGGATTTGTTTGAGGAGCGGACCGCATTTATACCGCGCCAGTTGTTGGAAGAGTATTCCCCTCGTGCGAGGATTTTCCCACAAATCTCTATCGATTGGTCACAGCACTCGAACCCAGATCCACAGTATCCCGTTGAGATCATCAAGAAGATGATTCAGTACCCTCCACTTGAACAAGATATCAATGAGACGTGGCGAGCGGTCCCTCACCGGGAATTAGACCGCACATACGATTCCGATCGGTTCCTGGAAGATCCAGCGGAAGGAGAATATCCTGTTTACGGCGGAAAGAATGTTTATCAATATGTTCACGATGATTCCTTCTTAGAAGTACAGTCGCCTGAATTCTGGAGTGTTGACGAAGAGACAGACCCAGATCTGAGCGCCAAACAGCGTATCCGCGACAAGGAGGTTCGCACGCTGAAAACACAACTTTATGAAGCATTTGATGGCTCCGGTTCTCAGAAACAGTTTGTAAATGAACTGCTGGAAGAGAAAAGGAGCGAACCGCTCTCGGGAGACGATGTATTACTTGATTGTACACAGCCACGAATCGTGTTCAGAGACGTAACGCATGCGACTAATGAACACACATTTGTCGGAGCCGTCATTCCTGAGGGGATCGTCTGCCACAGTAAACTCCGGACAATCCGGCCGTACAATATTTCCCCAACGGAAGACGACCTCTCCTCGACCCCACTTCACGATGTCTACGAGCCCGTGTTCTCGCCTCAAGAACTCTTTGTGACTCTTGGTTTGATCAATAGTATCCCATTCGACTATCTGATGAAATCGAAGATTTACACAACTATTGTTGCCTACAAATTCAAGGAATCACAGGTTCCACGTTTGACTTCGGGTGACGACTGGTTCGAATTTATTTCTACGCGGGCCGCTCGTCTCAATACGTACGGTGACGAATTCACCGAACTCCGTGATATATTAGATATTGAACCAGTTACTGATAGTGCCGATCGGATAGAATTTCAGGCCGAAATTGATGCCGCAGGATTTCATGCTTACGGGCTTGATCACGATGAGACAGCGTTCATTCTACGCGATTTCCACCGTGTGAAGAACCCTCGAATCTTAACAGAAGACTATTTTGAACTAGTGCTGGATAAGTACGAAGAATTGGCTAAAGAAGGCCCAATGGACTGATTCTCACTCTAATAGCCTGCTATTCGGCTAAACGGCTCGATTGACCTGCCTCACCAAGTCCCGGCGCGGGGTCGCGAGCGGTCAGGAGCAATCTCAGAAACCATCGCAACCCATGCAAAACAGGTACGCAAGTCGTTAAAAAGACAGAGGAATCGCTACCCGGTTCAGGCCGTCGCAACGACGTGCTGGTGCCTAGCCTGCGACGGCGTCGGCTGCAACGTCAACCCAGCAAGCGCCAGCTCACGTAACACCTCTGGCGGCACACCCTCCGAATCACGTAACACCGCATCGAG
>Ga0207851_100743_pt1 | contig 13734 bp, 11 predicted proteins | sample A23E3SouthBayCA_FD_187747 | JGI IMG/M metagenome (GOLD analysis project Ga0207851, IMG submission 187747) | Aerobic enrichment media microbial communities from Eden Landing Ponds, California, USA - A23 E3 (SPAdes) | ecosystem: Environmental > Aquatic > Marine > Unclassified | place: Emeryville... | reverse complement strand
CGGCATGTAGAGCGTGACGACGTCGTCCTCCTCGACGCCCAACTCCCGCAACGCCGCCGCGAACTCGTTGACCTCTCGATGGAGCTCCTCGTACGTGTACGTCCGGTTATCCTCGTCGGTCGGCTCACCCACCCACTCGATGGCGGCCTCGTCGCCGCGCTCGTCGAGGTGTCGGTCGAGGCAGTTCACGGAGGCGTTCAGTTCGCCGCCCGTGAACCACTCGTAGAACGGCGGATTGCTGTCCTCGAGTACCGTGTCGTACTCGACGTTCCAGTCGAGGAGGCCCGCCGCCTGCTCCCAGCACTCCGGCCAGTTCTCGTCGAAGTCATCGTGGATGTCCGGGTCGCTGACGTTCGCCTGTTCGACGAACGATTCCGGGGGCTCGAAGGTGTCCTGTTCGGCCAGCCGTGCTTCGAGTTGTGTTTCTTCACTCATCACGCTAGACATTGATGAACACGGCTATAAGGTTTGTTCAGTCTCCCGCGGAGACGCATCTTCGAGTAGCGCCGCAGGCGAGACAGTACCCGTCACTTTGATTTGACGAACGGGGCGCCGATGCAGACCGCTGCACGTCCTGCGATTGTACGAATGGACGCCGATGTAGACTGCTGCACGTCGCTGCTGTGCAACGAAATTGACGTTGGCTGGAATCGGGTGGCGTCGGCGACCGGTGTTTCCGAGGGGTGGTCTCGACGGCGGAGTCAGGCTGCGGCGGCCGTCTCCTGGTAGCTGCCGAACTCGTCTTCGAAGACTTGCATAATCTCGCCCATCGTCGCGTACGCTTTCACGGCGTTGACGATGTACGGGATGGTGTTCTCGTCGCTGTGGATGGCGTCCTCGAGTGCGGCCAGCGCTGCCTCGACCGCCTCGTCGTCGCGTTCGTCCTTGACGGCTTCCAGGCGGTTGAGCTGGCGATCGCGGGTGGCGTCCTCGTCGATCTGGAGGATGTCCGTGCTGGTGTCGTCGTCGACCTCGTACTTGTTGACCCCGACGACGGTCTCCTCGCCCGCGTCGACGCGCTGCTGGTACTCGTAAGCGGACTCCTGGATCTCGCGGTGGAAGTAGCCCTCCTCGACGCCCTGCAGGACGCCGTCGCGGACGGAGCCGTCGCCCATCTGCTTGATCTCCTCGATGTACGCCATCGCCTCCTCCTCGACCTCGTCGGTGAGGGACTCGACGGCGAAACTGCCGCCGAGCGGGTCGATGATGTCCGCGGCACCGGACTCGTCGGCGATGATCTGCTGAGTGCGCAACGCGACCCGCACTGCTTCCTCGCTGGGGAGCGCGAGCGCCTCGTCGTAGGAGTTCGTGTGGATGCTCTGGCTGCCGCCGAGCACCGCTGCCAGCGCCTGGAGCGTGACGCGCGCGACGTTGTTCAGGGGCTGCTGGGCGGTGAGGCTCTGGCCGGCGGTCTGCGTGTGGAACTTCAGCTGCTTGGACGCCTCCGCCTCGGCGCCGTACCAGTCGTCCATCACGCGGGCGTAGATGCGGCGGGCGGCGCGGAACTTCGCGATCTCCTCGAAGATGGAGTTGTGGGAGTTGAAGAAGAAGGAGAGCGTAGGCGCGAAGTCGTCGACGTCGAGGCCGCGCTCGATCGCGTCCTCGACGTACGCGAACCCGTCGGCGAGCGTGAACGCCAGTTCCTGGACGGCGGTCGAGCCGGCTTCGCGGATGTGGTACCCCGAGATGCTGATGGGGTGGAACTTCGGCGTCTCCTCGGCGCAGTACTCCACCACGTCGGTGACGAGGTCCAGCGACGGCTCCGGCGGCACGACCCACTCCTTCTGCGCGATGAACTCCTTGAGCATGTCGTTCTGGAGGGTGCCCCGGATCTCCTCGCGTGGGACGCCCTGCTGGTCGGCGAGCGCGAGGTACATCGCGTAGATGACGGGCGCGCTCGGGTTGATGGTGAACGACGTGGAGACCTCGTCGAGGTCGATGCCGTCGAAGAGGATCTCCATGTCGCGGAGGGTGTCGACGGCGACGCCCTCCTTGCCGACCTCCCCGAGGCTCATCGGGTCGTCGGAGTCCAGCCCCATCAGCGAGGGCATGTCGAAGGCCGTCGACAGCCCGGTCTGGCCGTTCTCGATGAGGTAGTGGAAGCGCTCGTTGGTCTCCTCGGCCGTGCCGAAGCCGGCGAACTGCCGCATCGTCCACGTGCGCCCGCGGTAGCCGGTCGGGTAGACGCCGCGCGTGTACGGGAACTCCCCGGGGAACCCGAGGTCGTCCGCGTAGTCGACGTCCGATACGTCCTCGGGCGTGTACAGCCGGTCGACTTCCAGGTTGGAGACGGTCGCGAACCGGTCCTTTCGCTCGCCGTACGCGTCGAGTACTGGGTCCAGCGTCTCGTCCGCCCAGTCCTCGCGGGCCTCCCGGATGTCAGCGAGGTCGTCCTCGTCGTACATGCACAGAAAATTTGCCGGAACGTTCATAGAGGTTTCGAGGAGAGCGTGCCGCGCCGGTGGTGCGGCACGTTACAGCGAACGGTGAGCGGACCGAACCGTGAGCAGCGTGGCGGACCGGAGTGAGAACCACGGACAAGCGAGCGGCGAGCAGCGCGCGCCGCGCTCAGTAGTGACCCATGACGCCTTCGCGACGCGCCCACCGCTGGCAGTAGTGGAAGGCGGCGTAGCCGAGCGCGAGATAGCCGACGGCAGTGGCGACGAGCACGGCGACCTCGCCCGCAGGGAGGTTCCAGAGGGCGACGCCGTCTTTCATCGCGGTCTGGAGGAGCTGGCTGCCCTGCGCGAGCGGCAGCCACTTCATGAGGGGGTACTGGGCGACGGGCGCCGCGATGAGGCCGATGAAGAAGAACTGCATCAGCTGGAAGGCGTTCTCGATGCGCTTGAAGCGGATGGCGAGGCCGCCGAAGAAGAACCCGATGCCGACGGCTGGCGCGAGCGCGAGCGCGCCCAGCGGCACCACGGTCAGGGGGTCGACGGCGAGCCAGTGGCCGGTCACGGTCATCATCACGAGCAGCGTGAGTGCGCCCCAGAGGAAGGACTCGAGGACGTTGACGACCATCTTCACGACCATCACGGGGCCGAACCCGAATGGCGACATGAACAGCTGTTCGAGCGTGCCCCACTGGGCTTCCCGGGTGACGCCCCACGAGAGCCCCGAGTACGCCGTGATGGACATGCTCCACAGCAGGTAGCCGACGATGATGCCCTCGATGCTGTCCGAGATTGCGGTCGGGGCGACCGCGCGGCCGCCGTAGAACACCACGAAGAACACCAAGAGGATGGTCCCGAACTGGGAGATGGTGTTCACGGGGTATCGGAGTAACAGCAGCAGTCGCTTCCGGAACGCCGCGAGGAAATACCGGAGGTAGCCCCGCGGCCCGGTGTCGAAGCCCGCGGACTGGGTCGGCGCGCTCATTCGGCGTCACCTCCCTCGTCGGCGTCGCTGCCGGGCGCTGTGTCGGTGACGTCGAGGAAGACGTCCTCGAGGTCGGGTTCGAGGCCGTCGACGTCCAGCAGTTGGCGGTCGGCGGCCTGGAGGACGTCCAGGACGCCGTGGAGGGTGTCGCCGTCCGCGAGCGTCACGTCGAAGCGCGTGCGGTCCTCGAGGACGTCCCAGTTCTCGGTGTGGTAGCCGTCAGTGAGCTGCGTTCGGACGCCGCTGGGGACCTGGCCTTCGACGGTGACGCGGTACGCATGGGTCTCGAAGACGCCGACGAGGTCCTCGACGGGGTCGTCGGCGATGACGCTGCCCTCGGAGAGGATGACGACGCGGTCGCAGACGCTCTCGACGACGTCCATGTCGTGGCTGGACAGCACGATGGTGATGTCTTCCTCGTCGGCGAGGCGTCGGAGCTCCCGGCGGAGTTCCACGGACGCTTCGACGTCGAGGCCGAGCGTCGGTTCGTCGAGGAACACGACGTCGGTGCCGCGCGCGAGCGTCGCGGCCAGCGACACCTTCTGTTTCTGGCCGCGCGAGAGTTCGTTGACCGGCTCGTCGGCTTTGTCGTCGAGGTTGAACTGCTGGAGTAGGCGCTCGTGGCGGTCGCGTGCGGCGTCGGGGTCGCGGCCGCCGAGCGCGGCGAAAAACCGGAGGTTCTCGGCGACGGTCAGCCGCCAGTACGTGTTCCGTGCGCCCTCCAGCATCGCGCCGACGTGCTGGTAGACTGCTCGCGGGTCGTCCTGTGCGTTCACCCCGGCGATCTCGACAGTACCCGCCGTCGGGACGACGAGGCCGAGAATCGACTTGATCGTGGTCGTCTTGCCGGCGCCGTTCGGACCGAGGACGCCGACGACTTCGCCGCGGTCGACCGCGAAGGTGACGCCGTCGACGGCGTGGACGGCGTCGTCGCCGTCGCCGTACGTCTTTTGGAGGTCGTCGACTGCGAGGACCGTCTCACCGGCGGCTTCGGGGTCGCCGTCCGACGACGTGTCGGACCGATTCGGTCGCCGTGTCGCCTGACTCATACTCGTGTGCGTGGTTCCACGGCCGGATAATGGTTTCCAGAATGATGCTTCTGTCCGTTCGTTTCCAGAACGGACTTTCTATTGGCCGTCCGACAGGAATGGGTTTTTGTCGCTGGACGGCAACCCCGGCGTATGAGCGACCGCGACACCGAAGCGGCCGACGCATTCGGCGTGCTGTCGGACGCGTCCCGCGTAGCGATCCTCCGCGAACTCGCCGACCGCACGCACGTCGTCGACGAATCGACCGTGGAGTTCTCCGACCTCCGGCGCGCCGTCGGCTTCGACGACGCCGGCCGGTTCAACTATCACCTCGGGAAACTCCAGGACCAGTTCGTCGTCAAACGCGACGGCGGCTACGCGCCGACGGCGGTCGGACTGAAAGCCATCGGCTCCATCGAGTCCGGGACGTACACCGCTGACCTCGAACCACGGTCCGGAACGGTCGACTACGACTGCCCCGCATGCGGCGACGAACTCGCCGCCACCTACGAGAACCAGGTGGTCACCATCGAGTGCGAGAACGGAGACGACATCTTCGTCGAGACGTCCGTCCCGCCGGCGACGGCCGCCGGGTCGACCATCCAGGACATCGTCTCGTTCGTCGTCGGCGACCTCCAGCGGGACGTCGAAGCGGTGGCCGACGGCGTCTGCCCGATCTGCTCGGGGAGCATGGAGTTCGAGCACTTCGAACGCGCCGACGACGGCCACCTGCGCGCGAGGTCCGAGTGCCGGAACTGCTGGATGGCAGCCGAACTTCCCGTCGGCGCGCTCGTCGTGCGCCATCCCGCGGTCGTCTCCCTGTACTACGACCACGGCGTCGACGTCCGCCGCCAGTTCCTCACCGACCTCGAGTTCGTCGGCGCCAGGGGCGACGCCGAGTTCGTCGCCGATGACCAGTCTGTCGTCGAACTCACTGTGTCAGTCGAGGGCGAGGGGGTGACGCTTCGCATCCACGAGGACTTCACGGTCGAGACGACCTGACGGCCGCTTCGCGCGCACCCGTTACTGCAGGCGCTCGACGGTCTCCACGAGCGGGTGGTGGGCGTAGTCCACGACGTTGATGTCGGTGATCGACTCGAGCCCCTCCTTCTCGGCGGTGCGCGCCATCCCGAGGTCGACGCGGCGCTCCAGCACGATGACGTACGCGTCCATCTCCTCGATCCCCGCGCGTTCGGCGGCCATCACGCGGTGGTGGCCGTCCGCGAGCAGGAGGTTCGCGCCGTCGTCCGAGCCGCTGTTGTCGATGACGACCAGCGGTTCGGCGAGACCGTGTTCGAGTTCGTAGCGGCGCCCCTCCAGTTCGTCCGCGTACACCTTCCCCTGCGTGGGCACGAGGTTAGCGAGCGGGACCGTGCGCCGTTCCTCGCGGGCTTCGATGCCGTGAATCGTCTCCAGCGTGCGCTTGAGTTTCCCGACTTTCTCCGGGGTCGCGCGCTCGATCTGGGAGCGGATCACGTCCGAGTTCGAGATGATGCCCACGAGGTTGCCGGCGTCGTCGACGACGGGGAGTTTCTGGATGCCCGAGCGCAGGATGACTCGCGCGGCGTCGGTCACCTTCATGTCCGGGTGTGCGACGATGAGGTCGTCGCTCATCACCTTGAAAACGAGTTCGTTCGGCGCCGCCAGCAGGAGGTCGCGCGCCGAGACGAACCCCTCCACCCGTCGCCCGTCCGTCACCGGGAAACCGTTGTGTTCGCTCTCCGAGATGCGCGTCGCGACGTCCCGTACAGAGTCGTCCGGCGACACCGTCGCCACGTCCCGCGTCATGTAGTCTTCGACCGTCGGTTTGGCCCCGTTGAGGTCGAGCGCCGAATCCATCGTACTACCCGTAGCGTGTGGACCGGCAAAAACGCACCGAGCGTGGCCGAGCAACGCGAGGCCACGTTGTGGCGAGCGGCGACCGAAGGGGAGCCGCGAGCAGCGTAGCGGTCGCTCTGGGCTGTCCGGGAGTCCGCTGGTCGCGGTCGTTCAGTTCCGGATTTCCTCGAAGAATCGGGTGGCGACCACGTCCTCGACCATCTCCGTGAGCGTGCCTTCCGCTTCGGCGCCGATTTCGTCGAACAGGCCCAGCGGGAGTTGCGCGCCGGCCATGTCGTGGTGGCCGCCGGCGCTGCCGAGGTCGCCGAACGCCGACCGGAGGACTTCGCCGAGGTCGACGTCGCTACCGCGGGAGCGCGCGGACGCGTAGATCGTGCCCTCGGTGTAGCCGTAGACGAACGTCACGGAGACGCCGCGCATCGCGAGGAGTCGGTCGGCGGCCTGCGCGAGGGTGTCTCGGTCGGCGATTGCGCCGACGCAGGACGCCAGCACGGAGCCGTCCAGTTCCCTGTTGGTGATGGCTCGCGAGATGGTGTCGAGGGTGTCCGCGTTGATTGACGGGCTCTCGATGCGTTCGAGGACGTCCGTGTCCGCGCGCGACACCAGCCACGCCCCGGCCTCGAAGTCGTCAGTCGTGATTTCGCGCGCGAAGTCCTTGGTGTCGACGCGGATGCCGTACAGGAGTGCCGTTGCGATCGGTTCGTCCAACTCCAGCCCGTACCCGCGGATGTACTCCACGAGGATGGTGCTTGCGGCGCCCAGCTGGTCGCGGACGTCCACGAAGTCGGCGTCTACGTCGTCCTTCAGTGGGTGGTGGTCGACGATGATGTCTACGACAGTGTCGGGCGGGAGCTGGTCGTTGACGCCCGGCGCGGAGTGGTCGACGAGCGCGTAGGCGTCGAAGGCGAACTCCTCGTCGACCGTGACGTTGCGCACGTCCAGCTCGAGGAGGTTCACGAACGCGCGGTTCTCCTGGTGGGAGATCTCCCCGAAGTAACACACCTCCGTGTCGACGCCGAACTCCTCGGCGATGCGCGCCAGGCCGACGCCCGCCGCAATCGCGTCTGGATCCGGGTTGTCGTGCATGAAGATGCCGAGCGTCCCAGAGATGCCCTCCAGCGTCCGCCGGAGCGCCTGTAGTTTCGCGGACGTGCCGGACGCCGCAACCTCGTCGACGTGGGTTAGTACCGCCGATCCCGGGTCGACGACGGTGTCCGCCAGCGACTCGATGGTCGCTCGGTCCGCGAGGGTCGCCTCGAAGCCGACGAACGCGAGCAGCTTTGCAGCAGGGTAGACCTCGCGGGCGGCCTCGACCGCGAGCGCGTTCACGTCCGCCCGGTCCCCCGCCACGACGACCACGTCGGCGTCGCGCTCCGCCCCTCGAATCGCGTCCGGGTCGGTGATGTCGCCGACTTCCGCGGCGACTTTCTCGTTGCGCAGCGACTCGACGCGGCTCTCGTCGCCGTCCAGGACGAACAGCTCGCCGCGGCGCTCGGTCAGGTCCTCGACGAGCGCGTGGCCGGTCGTGCCACAGCCGAGAACTAACCGAGAAACCATTGTACGCCCGTGATACCTACTGGGTCGGCTAAAAGGTACCGCTGTCAGTCGTTCCCGGTGGCGGCGCGTGATTCTCGGGTATCCGACCGCGTCCGGCTGGATAGCTCCGCGGTTTCGTCACGGGCGGCGTCCCGGCCGCAACCTGGAGTACTTGGAGGACCGGCTTCGGCTGTCAGTCCGTACAGACCTCGGACGTGAACGTCCGAACCCGGTTTCGCAGGCCGCCGCCGTGCTCGGAGTCGAACAGTCCCTGTCCGTGTGCATCGCCGCCGTACTCGACCAGCTCCGTGGGTTCTGGCGCGCCCTGCTGGAGTTCCCGGGCGATTCGAACGAACCGGTCTTCGTCGCCTTCGCTGACGACGAACAGCGACCGTCCCCGGAGCGCCGACGCGCGGTCGGCACCGCCGGCAGCCGAGAGCGTGATTGTCCCGTCGATGGTGGCGTCCGTCTCAGCGTTCGCGACCACAACGGCTTCGCCGCCCGTACTTGCGCCGACGAGGACGATGCTCGAAACGGATTGTTGCTGGCGGAGATACTGGATGGCGCCGCGGACGGACGCCGCCCTGTCGTCCGGGTCCTCGTCGATAGCGAGCGCCAGCTGCCCCATCTCAGCGACCATCTCCGCCTGGGGCTGCCAGCTTCCCCTGTCCAGGTTGCTCTGGGGGACCAGTACGACACCACACTCTCCGCTCCCGTACGACGTCGCCTCGATTGTGGCGCCGTGTGGCGCCTCGAAGGAAACGGTCGGTGGACGTTCCGTCGTCGAGTCGCCGGTGTCTGTCGACCCCGACGTCTCCCCGGTCGTCCCCGAGTTCACCGTGGTGTTCCCGTCAGCCCCGGCGGCCGTCGTCGTTGATTCTCCGTCGTCGCTGTCGCCCGGGGCGTCAGTCAGACACCCCGCAGTGGCGAGCGCACTCGCGACCACGACAGTCCGGGAGAGAAACCGCCGCCGGCGCGGTGAGTCGCTGCTCATGTCACACCGGTCCGCCCTCGGCGTCCAATATTATCGTGTACATAAGCGTCGCTCCACTCGATGCGCCGGACGGCTGGGAGCGGCGGGCCTGTCGATGGACCGGGTGCAGCCGAGCGACGAGGGACAGCGTCCCCGCGTTTACGCGTCTCCACGGGTACCAGCGCCGGAAACGAGAAGCGACGTGACGATGAGCACCATCCCCAGCCCGACGAAGCCGGTCTGGATCATCCCGGAATGCAGCGTCGACAGGTCCAGGACGCCGTAACAGACCCCTTCGAGCACCGACCCGACGCTGAGAAGCGTGAACCCGCCTGCGACCAACAGCATTCGGTCGCTTCGCTCCCGCTTTGCGGCCCGGTACCCCTGTAACGCGACGAACAGACCGAGCACTACAATCGCGGCCTTCGCGACGAGCAGCCCGACGAACACTCACCCCCACCTCGGTGTCATCGCGTCCCAGATGGTGCTGAAGCGGTCCGGTGCGTCGTCGCACCTGTCGACCTTGACGTCCAGGTCGCCGTCGTCGATGTTGACGGATAGCTCTTCCAGGTTCGACTCGAACACCTTGTAGTGGTTGCCGTCCGGTTGCAGTTCCAGGCGCTCCCGGAGCAACCCGTATGCCAGTAACTCGTCGATGCGCCGGTAGATCGTCGTGAGCGACGCGTCACACCGAGCTTCCAGGGATTGCGCGGACATCGCGTGCTGGTCGGTCACGGTCAGAATGGTCTCCGCGATGTCGTCGCTGAGAACGGCGAGCACCTCCCGGTCCGGTTCCTGAGTTTCGACCACGGGATAGTGCCCCGTTGCCCAGCCTGCGTATTGGTTACACGTTTGCTAAGCCGTACGGCGAGGACTCTCGATCGCACGTTCGGCTACGGAAACGGATAGCTCGACGTTTGCAGGAGTTGGAAACACGCTATGACGTATATTCCGTACTCGACCGTCTCATCGAACGAGGATGTCCGCGGTGACGCGCCGACCACCATCCGCGACGAGTACGCGACTTCCAACCAATGTCAGACCACTCCACCTCGCCAGACCCCGCCGTTTCGACGGCAGACGTACGGACTCCGAGTACGGTCGCATTCGGCGACGAACGAATTACGCGCCCGTACGAACTGTGTCGACCGACTCGGCGGACGCAGTCGACTGATACGCATCCGGGAACGTCGATTCGAGTCCGTCTCGATTTCGGCCGGGGCGCGCACCGCCCAGGAATCCCGTCAGCGTCGGAGCAACGATGACCGGAGAGAACCCCACGCGCCGTCGAGTGATACTCGGGACGGGACTGCTCGTCGGACTCGCAGGGTGTGCCAGTCTCAGTGACGGTCTCTCGACGTCGACGGACACTGAGACGACGCGACCCACCGCCACGGAATCGTCGGGGACGACGCAGACCGACACCGAAACTGAGACGACGTCCAGCACCGAGTCTGGGGACGACGGACCCGGGTACAAAGACTCCCACTGGCACGGACGGCTGTTCTTCGAGGTCGACGGCGACCTCGTCAATTTCGACCAGCCGAAGTACTACCTGGACACCATCGAGGACGACCGCCCGGAGACGGTCCACTTCCACTTCCACGAGGGGTCGGCTCACGGCCCCAACGAGTGGAGCAACGAGAAGCAGATAGTCACGTTCCAGCGCGCGTTGAATCTCCTCCCGGGAATCGGCTACGAACGGCAGACCGGGAACCACGTCGTCACGTACGAGGGAGAGACGTACGACGGGTCCCAGTCGGGGACGAGCATTTCCATCCACGAGGGGACCGAGAGAATCGACCCCACGGCCCACGAGGTCGAGCACAACGACAACTTCTGGGTTCGCATCCAGACGGGCGACGACTCGGACTCCGGCGACAGTGACGGCGACGAGCGCAGCGGAACACTCGTCGTCGACGTGAACAACCGCCGCCTCGACTTCAGCGAGGACGCTTACCGGGAGGCCGACTCCGAGACGTTCGAGTTCCGGGACGACGGGGACCCGTACCGGTGGTACAGCCAGGACGGGTCGGTGACCCTCGAGCAGGCGCTGAACACGCTCCCGAACCTGGAGTACAGCGAGGAGAACGGCGGAGACGTGGTCACGTACGAGACGGACGACGACCACGCGGGCACCTACCGGAGCGAGGCGGACGCGACGAGCATCGTCACGCGACAGCGGACGAACGACGTCGACCCGACCGACTACGAACTCCAGGACGGCGACATCCTCTGGGTGTACGTCCACACGTCGGCCGCCCCCGACAACGAGCACTAACTCACAGATGACCGAGTACACGCTCTCGTTCAAGCCAGCGATCGGACTGTACGGCCAGCACGACCCCAGCGCGGCCCTCTTCGAAAACGGCCGCCTCGTCTACGGCATCGAGGAGGAACGACTCACGCGCGAGAAACACGCGGTGGACACGTTCCCGGAGCGCGCAATCCAGTCGTGTCTCGACTACCGCGACCTCGCGCTGTCGGACGTCGAGCGCGTGCTCCTCCCCTACGACCCCAGCCTCCGCTCGAAGGCCCTCTCGCACTACGTGCGCGACGCGCTCCGGGTGGACGGCGCCGTCAGCAAGGTCCAGGCGGTGGAGAACCTACTCAAGACCCAGGCCGAGAGCCGGTTCTTCCCGACCCGGCGGGTCGAGTCCAGGCTGGCGGCCCTCGGCGACGACGTGCCGCCCATCGAGACGCTGCCCCACCACGAGTGCCACGCGGCGAGCGCGTTCCACCCCTCCGGGTTCGACGAGGCGCTCGCGCTCACCGTCGACGCCAAGGGTGAGTACGACGCCACGGTAGTCTGGCACGCCGACGCCGACGGTCTCGAGCGCGTGCGTACCTACGAGCACCCGAACAGCCTCGGCCTGTTCTTCGGCATCGTCACCGAGTTCCTCGGCTACCGGATGTTCAACGGCGAGGGGAAGGTGATGGGACTGGCGCCGTACGGCGAGGAGAACCCGGCGCTCGAACGGACGCTCCGTTCGCTCGTCGACACCGGCGCCAACTACGACGTCACTGAACTGACGCGCCGATGGGGGACCGGCTACGGTGTGGGTCGTCTCGAGGAGGCGTTCGGCAGGTCACGCAACGAGACCCCCGGAGAGTTCACACAGTGGGAGCAGGACCTGGCGTACACCGCCCAGAAACTCCTCGAGGAGACCGTCCTGGACGTCGTCGAGACGTACACGGCGGCGCTGGACACGAGCAACCTCGCGCTCGCGGGCGGCGTCGCGCTCAACTGCAAGCTGAACAAGCGACTCCGCGAATCGGATGCCGTCGACGACGTCTTCGCCCAGCCAGTCGCCCACGACGCCGGACTGGCTGTCGGCGCGGGCATGCTCGAACGCCGTCCCGACCAGGTCGATGACTTCGAGACGGTGTACTACGGGCCGTCGTACGACGCCGAGGAGATCCGCGACGTGCTGGAGACGAACAAGATCACGTACCACGAGGCCGACGACGTCGAACGGTACACCGCCGAACGCCTCGCGGACGGCGCGCTCGTCGGCTGGTTCGACGGCCGCCTTGAACTCGGCCCGCGCGCGCTCGGAAACCGGAGCATCCTCGCGGACCCGCGGACCGTCGAATCCCGGGACAGAGTCAATCGGTTCGTCAAGCACCGCGAGGAGTGGCGGCCGTTCGCACCGTCGATGCTCGAGTCGGCCGCCGACGAGTACCTGGTCGACGGCGAACCCGCGCCGTACATGATCACGGCTTTCGACGTCGAACCGGAGAAACGCGACGACCTCCGCGCCGTGTTACATCCCGCCGACGACTCGACGCGTCCCCAGACCGTCAACGAAGCCCAGAATCCCCGGTATCACGGGATGATATCCGCGTTCGAGGACGTCACCGGTGTTCCGGTCGTCCTGAACACGTCGTTCAACGACCACGCCGAGCCCATCGTGACGACGCCGACGGAGGCGCTAAAGGACTTCTTCGGGATGGGGCTGGACACGCTCGTCCTCCGGGATTTCGTCGTCGAGAAGGCCGACGCCGTCGTAGAGAAAGCTGGCCCGCCGGTCAGTCCTGTCTGAGGTGTCCGGGTGGTTCCTCGCTTCTTGGGCGGCGCCCGGCTGTTGCTATTCCTGAAGCCGATACGCGACCTGCGAAGTAGGAATCTACGCCCTGGAACGAACGGCCAATACTCGGTCGAACGGCGTCGGTGGGTCTGTTCGCTTACAGTGCGAACAGGACTTCGGCGGCGTGAATCGCGGTCTGCGCGACCGGGTCGAACGCCACCAGGAGGACGACCGTCGCGACGCCCGCGGCGATGACGGCCGTGTAGAGGCCCGTCGGCGTACCGCGCAGCGTCAGGTCGTCGCTCGGGTCCTCGATCCAGATGGCCTTCACGACGCGCGAGTAGTAGTACAGCGACAGCGCGCTGTTGATCGCGGCGATCGCGGCCAGCCACGCGAAGCCGGCCTGCACGGTCCCCGCGAACAGCAGGTACTTCGAGAGGAACCCGCCGCCCACCGGGAGGCCGGCGAGGCTGAACATGAACACGGTCATCGCGACACACGCCACCGGGGCGCGGGTCGCGAGCCCGTTGTAGTCCTCGAACGTCCGACCGACGTCCCAGTACTCGGCGAGCGCGACGAACAGGAACGCGCCCGTGTTCATGAAGCCGTAGACGAGCAGGTGTGTCATCGACGCGCCGAGCACGAACGAGTTCGCGTCCGTCGCGCCGCTCTGCAGGGCCGCCAGCCCCATCAGGACGTAGCCCGCGTGCCCGACCGAGGAGTACGCGAGCATCCGCTTGACGGTGTCCTGGGTGGCCGCGGCGAAGTTCCCGAGCGTCATCGTGACGACGGCCAGCACGACGAACAGCAGCGACCAGTCGACGGCGGTCGCAGCGACCGCTTCGAGCGGGAACGCCGTGGTGAACACGCGGAACGCGACCGCGAAGCCGGCGGCCTTCGACGCCGACGAGAGGAACGCGCTGATCGGCGCGGGCGCGCCCTCGTA
>Ga0207851_100739_pt1 | contig 13807 bp, 12 predicted proteins | sample A23E3SouthBayCA_FD_187747 | JGI IMG/M metagenome (GOLD analysis project Ga0207851, IMG submission 187747) | Aerobic enrichment media microbial communities from Eden Landing Ponds, California, USA - A23 E3 (SPAdes) | ecosystem: Environmental > Aquatic > Marine > Unclassified | place: Emeryville... | reverse complement strand
ATCCGCGCGCCTGCGGCGCGCGGTTCCCCGGACGCGAGGGAGCGAAGCGACCGAGACGTCCGGCAGTTTTTCCCCACGTTTTTTCGCCGGAGGATCCCCGCAGCGCGCCGACGGCGCGCGAGGAGTTCTCCGGCGAAAAAAGTGGACGCGAAAAAGTGGCGCCGCTTCCGCCACGTTCAAATCCGCCGGGGGCGAGCGTGGGGATATGACACGGCAAGTGTGGCTGAAGGCCGACGACGAGGTCGGCGACTGGGAGGCGCGCAAGCGCCGCATCACCGCCGGCCTCGAGGCCGGCGTCGACTGGGTCCTCGTCGACGAGGCCGACGTCGAACGCGTCCGGGACCTGGGCGCCGTCAACGTCGCGGCGTTCTCGAACGGCGACGTCCACGTCATGGACGCCGAAGCCGACGAGAGCGCCGAACCCGACGTCTCCGTGGTCGGCAAGGACGGCGAAGGCGACGGCTCGATGGACATGCCCGGCGACCTCTCCGGCTCCGCCGACCTCTCGGTGCTTCGCCAGGACGGCAAGGCGTCGGCCGGCTACGTCCGCATCTTCGACCAGCGCTACGAGGAGTTCGCCGAGGAGGTCGCGACGGCCGCCGAGTACACCATCATCGTCGCCGAGAACTGGCAGATCATCCCGCTCGAGAACCTCATCGCGCGCATCGGCGACGAGACCAACCTGGTCGCGGGCGTCCAGACCGCAGAGGAGGCTCGCACCGCCTACGAGACCCTCGAGATCGGCGCCGACGCCGTCCTGCTCGACTCCGATAGCCCCGACGAGATCCGCGAGACCTGCGAGGTCCGCGACGAGATGGGCCGCGAGCAGGTCGACCTGCGAACCGCCGAAGTCGTCGAGATCGAACAGACCGGCTCGGCGGACCGGGTCTGCATCGACACCGGGAACCTGATGGAACACGACGAGGGGATGCTCGTCGGGTCGATGTCCCGCGGGCTCTTTTTCGTCCACGCCGAGACCGCCGAGTCGCCCTACGTCGCCTCGCGGCCGTTCCGCGTGAACGCGGGCGCCGTCCACGCCTACGTCCGCACCCCCGACGGCGGCACGAAGTACCTCTCGGAACTCCAGAGCGGCGACGAGGTACAGATAGTCGACACCGAGGGCCACACCCGCGAGGCCATCGTCGGCCGCGTCAAGATCGAGAAGCGGCCGATGTTCCGCGTCAGCGCCGAGGTCGAGACCGACGACGGCGTCGACCGGATCGAGACGCTGCTCCAGAACGCCGAGACGATCAAGGTCGCGACCAGCGAGGGCCGCACGGCCGTCACCGACCTCGAACCCGGCGACGAGATGCTCGTCTACTACGAGGACACCGCCCGCCACTTCGGCGAGAAAGTCGAAGAGTCCATCATCGAGAAGTGACTCATCGCGGTCGTCACCCGTGACCCCTCCAATCGCCACCTCGCCGTCCGACCGGAGCCCCTGAGGATGCTCGTCAGCCACTACTTCGAGTGGGAGTCGACCATCACGGGCGGGTTCGCCCAGTCGGTCAACAACCAGCGCAAGATTCTGGACCGTCACGGCATCGAGTACACGACCGAGCCGATCCTCGACGCCGACCTCCTCCACCTGAACAACATGGGGCCGCGCTCGGTCTACTACGCCAAGCGCGCACAGCGAGCGGGGACGCCGGTCGTCGCCCACACGCACAACACGGCCGCGGACTTCCGCGATAGCTTCGTCTTCTCGAACCAGATCGCCAGGCCGCTGCGGCCCTACCTCGAATACGCCTACGGGCAGGCCGACCACCTGATCTGCCCCTCCGAGCACAATCAGGACGTGATCGCGGGCTACACGGACACCCCCTCCACCGTGATCTCCAACGGCTTCGACGCCGACCGCTTCGCGGGCTCGGACGACCCCGATCTGCGCGAGGAGTACCTCGACCGCTACGACCTCGAACCGCCGGTCGTGTTCATGTTCGGCCACGTCATCCGGCGGAAGGGCCTCGACACGTTCGTCGAGACCGCTCGCGCGCTCCCGGAGTACGACTTCGCGTGGTTCGGCTACCTGAATCCGACCGGCGGCACGCTCGATAAGTTCCTCCAGCCCCGCGAGACGCGCCGCCTCGTCGAGAACTCGCCCGACAACTGCACCTTCACGGGCTACATCGAGGACCCGCGCGGTGCGCCCGCGGCGGGCGACGTCTTCTTCTGGCCCTCGCGCAACGAGAACGAGGGGATGGCGCTGCTGGAGGCGATGCACTGCGGCAAGCCGCCGGTCATCCGCTCTATCCCCACCTACGAGTGGCTCGACGACGGCGACGACTGTCTCAAGACCAGCGAGGAGTTCGTCGAGCCGATCCGCCGGCTCTGCGAGGACCCGGACCTGAGAGAGGAGATCGGTTCCGCGGCCGCCGAGACGACCGAACAGTTCACGCTCGACGCGGTGGGCGAGCAGCTGGTCACACTCTACGAGGAACTGGTCTGAGTCACGCGGCGCGCCGACCGGCGCGCCGGTCGCGCGCAGCCGCCGAGTCAGGACGCGCCGGGGTCGTCTTCGACCTCGGCCTCGAACTCCTCGGAACCCGGCAGCGGGTTCGTACACCAGTGACAGAACTCCAGGTCCTCGTCGACGTCTTTCCCGCAGTGGGGGCAGGTCTCGCCGGCCTCGACCTCGGCCTGGCGGTGGGTGCGCTTTGCCAGCCAGTAGGCGTCGAGCATGCCGAAGACGATGATCGACGCGAGCGCCAGCGCGGCGTCGAGCGGCAGCGCCTCGGCCATCTGCTGGTAGGCGGCGAGCGTCGGTTCCGCGGGCATGATCTCCTGTGGGACCAGGAACTGGAAACTGACGAGATAGAGCGAGAACCAGACGAGCGAGCGGAGCCACTCCCGGAGGTAGACGTGCCCCAGGCCCGACACCAGGAGCGCGAGCAGCGCCGCCAGCCACGGCCGCTTTTTCGTGGTTTCGCTCACTGTCTCGTCAGAAAAGTCGATCGGCCGCCGTTGTTAACCTTCCGACTGTGGCGAACGCCGTACGCTCCCCTCCGGGGCCGATTCCGCCGCCTCGGAGGCGCTACCCCTCGCTCAGTCGCTCGACCAGCCCGGCCAGCGTCGCGAGGTCGTACTGGCCGGGCGCGGTCGCGTCAGCGGGGTCGACCGGCGCGTAGCCGATCCGCGAGCCGTAGAGCGGCGCGACCGCCCGCGAGTGGCGGCCGGCCTCGCCCATCGCCATCGTCGCCACCCGTTCGCCGGCGGTCGTCGCGTCCCAGGTCGCCCCGAGCAGATCTAGCACGTCGCCCGGTCCCTCGGCCGTGACCGCCAGCTTCGCCACGTCGCCCGCGCTCGCGGCGTCGGCGAGCATCTCTCGAAGTCGGTCGCGATGCGGCGTCCGCTCGAAGTCGTGCGTCGAGACGATCACCGCGGCGCCGTTCGCTCGTGCGTGCGAAACGATGTCTTCGCTGCCCAGGTCCGCATCTGTCCCCGCCAGGTCCGCGGCCCTGCCCTCGACTGTCGCGAGTTCCACGTCGATAGCGCCCACCGACTCGTGTTCGGCGGCGGTCCGGAGCGCGGCCAGTCGCTCGGGACCGTCCTTCGCTTCGCCGCCCTCCCAGGTCGGCCGGTTGGTCGCGATCAGGGGAAGCTCGCCGTCGTAGGCCGCGAGCGCGTCGAGCGGGTCGCTGGCGAGGTCCATGCGGAACTCGACGGCGTCGGCGTCCTCGCGGGCCGCGGGCTCGGCACCCAGGTCCGCGGTCGCCGCCGCGAGGACGAACGACTCGAAGGTCAGCGTCATGTGGGCCGCTACGACCAGCGACGTGAAAAAGCGTCCGAGATGCGCCGAGAGAGAGAGTGAGAGCGCCGTCGGACTCAGCGGTCGACGTCGTCGACGAGCGAGCGGATCTCGTTGATCTGGGCGGTCTGTTCCTCGTTGGCGGCGGCGATGCGCTCGATCTCGCTGGCGACCTCCTCGGCGCTCTCGGCGGTCACGTCGATCATCGAGGCGACCTCCTCGGTGGACGCGGCCTGCTCGTCGGTCGCGCTCGCGACCTCCTGGGCGCCCTGGGCGGCCTCCTCGACGGCGTCGTCGATCCGCCGGAGGATGTCGACCGTCTCGCCGACCTGGTCGATCCCCTCCTCGACCTGCTCGTTGGCGTGATCGATACTCTCGACCGTGTTCTCGGTGTCGGCCTTGATGTTGGAGACGAGCTGTTCGATCTCCGTCGCGTTCTGCTGGGACTCCTCGGCCAGCGACTTCACCTCGTCGGCGACGACGGCGAAGCCCTCGCCGGCCTCGCCGGCACGGGCCGCCTCGATCGAGGCGTTCAGCGCCAGCATGTTCGTCTGGTCGGCGATGTCGTTGATCACCTCGACGATCTCGTCGATCTCGTCGATGCGGCCGCGGAGCTTCTCGACGTCCTCGGAGACGTCCTCGTTGGCCTCGTCGACGGACTCCATCGCGTCGATGGCGTCGTCGGCCACGTCGCGTCCCTCGTCGGCCAGGTCGCGGGCCTCCGTACTCACCTGTCGGACCTGGCTGGCGCTGGATGCGACCTCCTCAACGGTCGCCGAGAGGTTCGACACCTCGCCGGCCACCTCGCGCATGTTCTCCGACTGCTCGTCGGCGAGGGAACTGATCTGCTGTGTGCTGTCCGCGACGCTCTCGGAGGTCCGCAGGAGCTCGTCTATCGCCGTCCCCAGCTGCTCGACCGTCTCGTCCCCGGTCTCGTCCGCGAGATCGAGGCTTTCGTCCGCGAGATCGACGGTCTCGCCCGCGGAGCTACCGGACTCTGAAGCCATACGCGTAGCCGGGAGAGCCTTCGAATTAAGCGTATGGCTGCAGTTATCAGCGATGGATCTCCCCGTTCGCTGAGATCCGGCGGTCCGCCGAGAAACGCGATCCGCGCCGGTTCAGGCCATCGGGAGGCCCTGCTCGGCCTCAAGCAGTTCGTGGTAGCGGTTCCGGATGGTGACCTCGGAGATGTCGGCGACCTCGGAGACGGCGGCCTGCGTGGTCTTCTCGTTGGTGAGCAAAGCGGCGGCGTAGACCGCGGCGGCCGCGAGGCCGACCGGGGACTTGCCGGAGTGGACGCCCTGTTCCTTGGCGTTCTGGAGGAGCTTTCGCGCGCGGTGTTCGGCCTCGTCGGAGAGTTCGAGCGAGGAGGCGAAGCGGGGGACGTAGCTCTCGGGGTCGGCCGGCTGGACCTCGAGGCCGAGCTCCCGGATGACGTAGCGGTAGGTGCGGGCGATCTCGTTTTTCTCGACGCGGGAGACCTCGGTGATCTCGTCGAGGCTCCGCGGGACGCCCGCCTGGCGCGCGGCGGCGTACACCGCCGCGGTCGAGACGCCCTCGATGGAGCGACCCGGCAGCAGGTTCTCGTCGAGCGCGCGGCGGTAGATGACCGACGCCGTCTCGCGGACGTTCTCGGGCAGGCCGAGCGCGGAGGCCATGCGGTCGATCTCGCCGAGCGCCTGCTTGAGGTTGCGCTCCTTGGAGTCGCGAGTGCGGAACCGCTCGTTCCACTTGCGCAGGCGCTGCATCTTCTGGCGCTGGTTGGACGAGAGCGAGTTCCCGTAGGCGTCCTGGTCGCGCCAGTCGATGTTGGTCGACAGGCCCTTGTCGTGCATCATGTTCGTCGTCGGCGCGCCGACGCGCGACTTCTCGTCTTTCTCGCTGGCGTCGAACGCGCGCCACTCCGGCCCGCGGTCGATCTCGTCGGTCTCGACGACGAGACCGCAGTCCTCGCAGACCGTCTCGCCGCGCTCGTCGTCGACGACGAGGTGGCCGGTACACTCCGGGCACTGCTCGTCGGCGGTCTCGGTTTCGGTCTCCGTCTCCTGTACGTCCGTTCGCTGTGATCTGAGGCGTGAGTCGCTCATTGGTTGGGCGCGTGCTATCCGGGCAGGGTACCTCCCGAAAATTCCCGGACAGATGTTCGGTGGACGTACCATACGGAGATCCTATTATAATTCTTTCGGTACAGGATCCGTCAGCGAGAATGTACGGCCGGTAGCGGCCGTCTGCGCGGTGTGTGAACTATTTACACGACCGGTTCGAACGGGATTCAAATACCGTCTTGTCGGACAGCACGTCGCACGTATCCGGCGAGTGGGGTGGGATGAGGTGCGGGAGCCCCCAGCACCGTTTTGAGCGCGGGTGTGGTACGTCACGGCATGGCGAACGAGTCCGACGAGCGGACGGAGATCCCGGTCGAGGCCGCGAACGACACGTCACCGCCCGAACGGCGCTGTGACTACTGTCGACTCCCGATCCCGGGCGATCCCTTCCTCCTCGACCACGAGGGCGAGACCTACGCCTACTGCTCGGCGTGCTGTCGCGACGCCGTCCAGGAACAGGACCGCGTGTTCACGCAGTACCACGGCTTCCGCCGGACGCCGACCGGCGTCGGTCCCATCGACGAGAGCCTCCCGCAGGGGATCCCTCGCAATTCGCTGGTGATGCTCACCGACCTGGCGGGCACGCGAACAGAGGCGATCCGGGCGGAACTCGTCTGGCGGACGCTCCGGCGCGGCGAACCGGCGGTCGTCGTCTCCTTCCTCGAACCGCCCGTCTCGGTGATCCAGGAGTTCGTCACGCTCGACTGGAACGTCCTCCCCTATCTCGAATCGGGCCAGCTCCGGTTCGTCGACGCGTTCACCTACCGGATGGAGGACCGCGACCGAATGTACGACCGGCTCAACGACTGGAACACGCACCTCTCGCGCTTCTGCGAGCCCGCGACCACGCGGGTTCGGGATCCCTCCGACACCAGCGAGTTGCAGAACCGCATCGACGACTCGCTGGAGCGGTTGGGCATGCAGGACGAGGGGGCGGTCGTCGTCGACTCGCTCAACGAGTTCGGCTCGCTCGTCCAGCCGGTCCAGGCCTACGACTTCGTGAAGGACCTGCGCGCCTCGGTCGCCAAGAGCCGTTTCGTCCCCGTCTACGCGAGCGCGACCGTCGTCAACGACGGCGAGGGGTTCCCCCACGACCTCGATTACATGGTCGACGGCATCGTCGAACTGCGCCTCAACGACGAACTCGTCGACGGCTCGCTGATGAAACAGGTCCGCGTCCGGAAGATGAGCGGCGTCCTCAACCTCCCGAAGTGGGTCCTCTACGAGTACACCGCCGGCGAGGGCATCGTCACCATCGAACTCCACGAGGGGCCACCCGAGGCCGCCGAAGGGGAGGCGGGCGGCCCGGCCAGCGCGCCCGACGGCCCCGCCGAACAGTCGGGCGACGCGGACAGCGAGAGCGACGGGGGCGGTGGGGCCGGTGGGGGCGATGGAGGCGGCGGCGATGGGGGAAACGGTGATGGCACCGACAGCGCCTAGTCCGTCCGCGGCAGCGTCGCGGCGCCGACGGCGAGGAAGACGACCGCGAGCGCGACGGTGATACCGAGGTTCGACACCGCGGGCGCGACCGCTCCCGCGTCGACGGGGTCGAACGTCGCCGCGCGCACGCCCCGCGAGAAGTACGTCAGCGGCGAGAGCGCCATCGCGGGGCGGAACCACTCGGGGAGCATCTCCGGCGGGACGAACGTCTCCGAGAGGAAGAGGAGGGGAAGCGCGATGGTGTTGCTCGCCGCGATGACGCCGTCCTGCGAGTCGGTCAGCGAGCCCAGAATTGCGCCGACACCGCAAAACAGCGCGACGCCGACGACGACGTAGGCCACGAGCAGGGCGACGCTCCCGACGCCGAGTCGCAGGTCCGCACTGGTCAGCGCGACGACGAGCGCGAGCAACAGGAGGCCCGCGAGGCCGATGACGACGACGTTGACCAGCGTCTGGGCGAGCAGCCACTCGCCCCGCGAGAGCGGCGTCGTCGCGAGCTTCTCGAAGCGGTTTCCCTCGCGGTGGCGCGCCACCTCGCTTCCGACGCGGGACAGCGGCGTGAACAGGACGACCACGGCCAGATAGCCCGGGACGTAGTAGCCCGGGTCTTCGGCGAACAGCCCGCCCGTGGGCTCGGTGCGCACCAGCGCGCCGAAGATGACGACGATGATCACCGGGAAGAAGAAGGTGAAAAAGACCGCCGTCCGCCGGCGCAGAAACGAGTGCCAGCCCGCACGGAACGAGGCGCGGACTCTGCGAGGGGCGCTCACGCGTCGCCCCCCGCGACCGGCCGTGACTCCCGCTCCGGTCCCGACCGCGCGGCCCCGGCCCGTCCGCGCCCGACCACCGACTCGCCGGTCAGCTCGAGGTAGACGTCTTCGAGGTCGGGCTGTTTCCACGTCAGCGCGTCGTAGGCCACGCCGGCCCGCTCGAGCGCGTCGACCACGTTACCGATCGCCGTCGGGTCGACGCCGGTGACGACGAGCGCGTCGCCGCGGCGCTCCCAGTCGGCCGAGCGCGCGAGGTCGTCGGGCAGCGCGAAATCGTCGGGGAGATGCGCCGGTTCGTCCTCGTCAGGTTCGCTCGCGAGGTCGATTACCAGACGGCTCGCGCCGCCGTACTCAGCGACGAGCGCGTCGGGGTCGTCGACCGCCACGAGGTCGCCGTCGGCCAGCAGACCCACCCGGTCGGCGAGACGGTGGGCCTCTTCCATGTAGTGGGTCGTCAGGACGATGGTCGTCCCGCCCGCCGCCAGGTCTTCGAGGAGGCGCCACAGCGCCCGTCGTCCGGCGGGGTCGATGCCCGTCGTCGGCTCGTCGAGGAAGAGCAGGTCGGGGTCGTTGACCAGCGCGGACCCGACGCAAGTGCGCCGACGCTGCCCCCCGGAGAGGTTCTCGTACCAGGTGTCGGCGTCGTCGGCCAGGCCCACGTCCGCGAGCACCCCGTCCACGTCGCGGCCGCCGTCGTAGAGCCCGCGGTAGTACTCGAGCAGTTCGCGCGCGGTGAGCCGTTCGGGCGGGTCGAACTCCTGTGGCAGCAGACCGATGCGCTCGCGGTCCACGTCTCGGGGATCGGAACCGAAGACCGAAACCGACCCCTCGGCGTCGGTCGTGCCCGTGAGCGCGCGTACGAGCGTCGTTTTCCCGGCGCCGTTCGGCCCCACGAGGGCGAACACCTCGCCCGCGTCGACCGACAGCGAGACGCCGTCGAGCGCGACCGTCTCGCCGTAGGTCCGCCGGACGTCCTCCGCCGCGAGCACCGCAGTCATGCATTCGGGTACCGTTCCGTCGTGGAAAGACCGTTCGGTTCGCCCGCGAGAAAACCGATATCGGTCGTCCGAGCGGTCGATGTCAGTCGTTCGAGAGGAGGATATCGGTCGACGCGCCGTCCGGTCGCCGTGACGACGGTTCCGTTCGGCGCTCTCTCTGGTTGCGCGAAACGCACAGACTAAGGCGGTACCCGAAGTACGTCAACCAATCGATGTGTGGAATCGGCGGTAAGCTGTCCCTGTCGGCGAAACCCGACCCCGGCCTCGGCGAAGCGATGGCGGCCTGCATGCCACAGCGCGGCCCCGACGACGAGGGCGTCTACGCGGACGAATCGGTCGTCCTCGCCTTTCGCCGGCTGAGTATCCTCGACCTGACCGAAGCCGGTCACCAGCCGATGGCGACCGACGACGGGTCGGTCCGGATCGTCTTCAACGGCGAGATCTACAACTACCGCGAACTCCGCGACCGTCTCGACGGCTACACCTTCGACTCCGGCACCGACACCGAGGTCCTCCTGCACGCCTACGAGGAGTACGGCGTCGACTGCCTCGAGCATCTCCGCGGGATGTTCGCCTTCGCCATCTGGGACACCGAGCGCGAGCGGCTCTTCCTCGCCCGCGACCGCATGGGGCAGAAACCCCTCTTCTACCGCCGCGACGCCGACACCGGCGACTTCTGGTTCGGCTCGACGATCGGCACGCTCCTCAGCGACGACGCCGTCGAGGCGGAACCCGACCTGCCCGCGATCCGCGAGTTCCTCACCTACGGCTACGTTCCCGGCCCCGCGACGGGCTTTTCGGGCATCTCGCAACTCGGCCCCGGCGAGTACATGCTCGTCGACGACGAGGGCGTCCGCCGCGACAGCTACTGGTCGCTTTCCTTCGCCGACCAGTTCGACGCCTCGCCGACGACGCTGGCCCACCGCCTGCGCGACGAACTCCGCGAGGCGACCCGTCTGCGGATGCGCAGCGACGTGCCCGTCGGCCTCTTCCTCTCGGGCGGGATCGACTCGACGGTCGTCGCCGCGCTGATGGACAGCCTGACCGACCGGCCGATCGAGACCTTCTCGATCGGGTTCGACGAGTCGGCGTTCGACGAACTCGACCACGCGCGCACCGTCGCCGACACCTTCGACACGAACCACCACGAGTACACGGTCACGACCGACTCCGCGGAGGTCCTCCCGAAGCTCGTCTCGGAGTTCGAGATGCCCTTCGGGGACCCCTCCGCGCTGCCGACGTACTACGTCGCGCAGGTGGCGAGCGACGATATCACGGTGGCGCTCAACGGCGACGCGGGCGACGAGAACTTCGCCGGCTACGACCGCTATCGCTACGACCGCCTCGCCGGCCGCGCCGCGCGGGTGCCCCGCGCGCTCCGAGCGCGGGCCCGGTCGACCGCCGACGACCTACCCCCCGCGCTGCAGACCAGACAGAAGGTCCAGCACGCGCGTCGCTTCCTCCGGGCCGCGACCGGCGACGACGTGGAGCGCTACGCCGAGTTCATCTGTCACTCGATGGGCGAAGACCTCGACGACGTCTGGACCGCGGACGGCGCCGCCGGCGAGGACGCCGCCGGTCCTGAGGCCGACGAGGACGCCGGTCCCGAAGCGGAAGATCCCCTTGCGACGCTGCGGGCGGCGTTCGACCGAGCCGACGGACCGACGCGGCTCGATCAACTGTTGCAGGTCGACATCGAGACGTACCTGCCCGACGACCTGCTCGTGAAGGCCGACCGGGCGACGATGGCCCACTCCGTCGAGGGGCGCTCGCCCTTCCTCGACCACGAACTCGTCGAGTTCGCGGCGCGAGTGCCGGCGAAGTACAAGTACCGCGACGGCGAGACGAAGTGGCTGCTCAAACGGGCGTTCGAGCCCGAGATCCCGGACGCGATCGGCCAGCGGGCCAAGCAGGGCTTCGGCGTGCCGGTCACGGAGTGGTTCCGCGGCGACCTGCGCGGATTCGCGCGCGGAAAACTGGAGCGGCTGGGCCAGCGCGACCCGTACGACCGCGGCGCGCTCCAGGGCCTGCTCGACGAGCACGCGGCCGGCCGGGCCGACCACGGCTACCGGCTGTGGGACCTGACCTGGCTCGAACTCTGGTACGAACGGTACATCGATGACTGACCCCGACGCGGGTCCCGAGGCCGAGACGAACGGCGAACCGAAACGCGCCTCGCTCCTCCGCCGGAGCCTGCGCGCGGTGACGCAGTCGTTCGCGCCGGGGGGCGATCTGGCCACGCGGACCGCCCGCTCGGGCGTGTGGATGACGGCGCTGAACGTCAGCCGCCGCGCCCTCGAACTGGTCGCGCTGCTCGTGCTCGCGCGCCTGCTCACGCCGGACGACTTCGGCCTGCTCGGCATCGCCCTGCTCGTCCTCACGGGGCTGGAGCGCTTCTCGCAGCTCGGATTCACGAGCGCGCTGATCCAGAACCGCGAGGAGAACGTCGATCGCTACCTCGACACCGCGTGGTCGCTGCAGTTGCTCCGCGGGCTGATCCTCGGGGGGATCACGCTCCTCGTCGCGGGTCCCGCGGCCGACTTCTTCAACGAACCGGCGGTCGAGCCGATCCTCCAGGTGGTCGCGCTCACGCCGGTCCTCGCGGGGTTCGAGAACCCCGGCGTCATCTACTTCCAGAAGGACCTGGAGTTCCACCGGCAGTTCGTCCACCTGATGAGCACGAGCGTCGTCTACGTCGGCGTGACCATCGCGCTGGCGTTCGCGTGGGGCAACGTCTGGGCGCTCGTCGTCGGCAAGATCGTCTCGGAGGTGAGCCAGACCGTCGTCTCCTATCTGATCCACGGCTATCGGCCCCGCCCGAAACTCGACCGCGAGGCCGCGAGCGATCTGATAGGGTTCGGCAAGTGGGTCACCGTCAGCAGCATCATCTACTTCCTCGCCGACGAGGGCGACGACTTCGTCGTCGGGTGGCTCCTGACCGCGGCCTCGCTGGGCTTTTACCGGCTGGCCTACCGCCTCGCGCTGACCCCCGTCTCCGAGGTCACCGGCGTCGTCTCGACGGTGATGTTCCCCGCCTACTCGAAACTGCAGGACGACCTGCGGGCGGTCCGCGAGGCCTTCTTCAGGACGATCCAGCTGACCACCGCGCTGACCTTTCCGATCGGCGTCGGGATCCTCGTGGTCGCGCCGGTGTTCGTCGAGGGCGTCCTCGGCACCGAGTGGACGCCGATGGTCGACGCCCTCCAGATACTGTCGGTCTACGGGCTGATCATCTCGCTCGCGGCGTCGTTCGGCCCCGTCTGGCTCGCGCTCGGCCGCCCGGACATCACCGCCAAGATCGGCGCGCTCCGCGTCGCCGTCATGGCCGTGATCATCTACCCGGCGACGACGGAGTTCGGCCTCGTCGGCACCGCCGGCACGGTCATCGGCGCGTACCTCCTCGGCGGGCTCCCCGCCGACCTCTATCTCGCGCGGCGACACATGGAGCTGCGACTCGGTCGGTTCGTCCGCGAACTCGCCTTCCCGGCGACCGCCGCCGGGAGCATGGGCGCGGTGGTCTGGACCGTCCGCGAGGCGCTCGTCATAGAGACCGCCCTGCTGGAACTCGCAGTGCTGGTCGCGCTCGGCGTCGTCGTCTACGCCGCCGTCGCCGTCGCCCTCGTGCGCGGGCTCGGCTGGCAACTGGAGCAGAACGTCAGAAGCGTCGCGAGCGCGCTCGGCGGGTGAGCGGGACCGCGGAACACCGCCGACGGGTGCTCTACTCCGACTCTTCGACAGCCGCGAGCAGCAGCCGCTTGCTCTCGTCGGCGAGGTCGTCCCAGCGCACCGACCCCGCGTCGGCGACGGCGTCGGGCGCCATCGCGGGGTCGCTGAGCACGAGCGCGGCGGTGAACTCCGGCGGGCGGGACTCCTCGCTCGGCGCGGGCGCCTCGCCGACCGGGCTGGCGCCGGGGCCGGTCGGCGATCCGACGACGACCCGCCCGACCATCCCGAACAGCTCGTGGGGCGCGCACACGATGTCGTGGACGCCCTCGGCGTCGAAGGTGTAGAGCCAGTAGTCGCCGCCGGTCAGGATCGGCGAGGAGAAGGGCGGGACGCCGTCGGGCAGGCGCTGCGTGTAGCCGAAGGCGGGGTGGTAGGCGTTGACGTTGTGATGCGGCGTCGCCAGTTCGAACCGGACGGTGTCGCCCACGTCGATCCGCAGGCCCGTCGGTTCGAAGTAGAACTCCGGGATCGGCGCGTTCTCGCGGGGGCGGATCATGAGGTCGATCGAGTGATCGGCCTCGACCGGGGGCGACTCCCCGTCGACCCCCACGAAGCCGAATCGCGGGTCGATCTGTTGGCCGGGCTCGTCGGTCTGGGTCGGTGAAGCGGTGGACATGGCTGTCTCCGTGGGTCCGTCGGTCGCGGGTGCGCCGGTCGGGCCGGCGGTCGGCGTTGCGGTCGGTGTGCTGACCGGCGACGGGGTCGGCGTCGCGGCCGAGTCGGACACCTCCCGACAGCCCGCGAGCGCGGGCACACAGACCGCGCCGAGCGCCGTCAGGAACCGGCGGCGTCTCATCCCGACACGATTCCGCTCGGCTGACGTATCAGTATTCGGTTGCCGGTCTGTAGAACTCACACTGAGAACCTCTATTCGTCCGTGTATAACCGTTCGCTTCCTGATTTCAAAGTTATACGTTTTCGGGAACCAACCGCAACGAACGGTACCGCGGTCCGCGACCGGGTGGCCGACACCTGGCCGACGAACGGGAACCATCGAGGGTCCGGTGGGTGGGATGGGGT
>Ga0207851_100738_pt1 | contig 13810 bp, 10 predicted proteins | sample A23E3SouthBayCA_FD_187747 | JGI IMG/M metagenome (GOLD analysis project Ga0207851, IMG submission 187747) | Aerobic enrichment media microbial communities from Eden Landing Ponds, California, USA - A23 E3 (SPAdes) | ecosystem: Environmental > Aquatic > Marine > Unclassified | place: Emeryville... | reverse complement strand
GTTCCGCTGATTCTCACGGGTCTGGCGGTGTATCTCCCGTTGAAAGCAGGCCTGTTCAATATCGGTGCCGAAGGACAACTCGTCGCCGGCGCGCTTGCAGGGACGTGGATCGGGCTGAACGTCTCGCTCCCGGGCCTCGCACTGATTCCGCTGATGTTCGTCGCTGCAGCCGTAGCCGGCGGTATCTGGGCTGGTATTCCGGCGTACCTGCGTGCGAAGTGGGATGTCAACGAGATCATCACGTCGCTACTGCTGACGTTCGTCGCGCTCGAAATCCAGAGCTACCTGCTCCGGGGACCGATGCAGGGCGGGACCGGGAACTTCCCGCAATCAGACCGGTTTTCCGAGGCCGCGACGATTCCGGAACTGTTCGGCGGTGTCCACGCTGGGCTGCTCGCCGCCCTCTGCATGGTCGTCGTGACGTATGTCCTGATGACGAGAACGCGACTCGGGTTCGAAATCACGTTCGTCGGCTCGAACGACGAGGCCGCCCAGCAGGCCGGGATGAGCAAGTTCTACGTGTATCTGCTCGTGTTTGTCGTCGGGGGCGCGTTCGCGGCCATGGGCGGCATCAGCGAGATCGCCGGCGCACAGGGTCGATACCGTGCCGGGTTCGAACCCGGATACGGCTTTACAGCCATTCCCATCGCGCTGCTCGGTCGCAACAGCGCGTTCAAGGTGATGCTCGCTGGCCTGTTTTTCGCCGTGCTGTTCGTCGGCGGGTCAAGTATGGAAGTGGCATTCGGTGTGCCCGCGGCGCTGGTCGAGATCATCCAGGCGCTGGTCATTCTCTTCCTGATCACGGCGGAGTTTTTCAAGAGCTACCGTGTCGGTATCGACCTAAAACGCGGGCCAGCGGAGACGCCAGCCCAGCCACAGCGGGGTGACGACTGATGGTGAGCTTCATCGCCGGCCTGCTCGATGCGACTGTTCAGGCGGCGACGGTGCTTCTCCTCGCTGGGATGGGCGAACTCATCAGCGAGCGAGCGGGCGTCCTCAATCTCGGCGTCGAGGGCATGATGCTCGTCGGCGCACTCGGGGGATTCATCACGACCGTCCTCACGGGGAGCCACTGGCTCGGATTCGGCGTCGGCATCCTCCTCGGGATGGTGCTGGCGCTGGTCCACGCGTTCCTCTGTATCACGCTGAAGTCGAACCAGGTCATCAGCGGCGTCATGCTGACACTGCTTGGGACCGGGCTGACAACCTTTTTTGGCTCCGGCTGGGTCGAAGAATCGATCAGCGGCTTCCCGCAGATAACGTTCCCGCTCGTCGGTCAGTACCTTGTCGGTATCCCGGTCATCGGCGAGGCCCTCTTCCGGAGCACGGCAACGGACTACCTCGCGCTCGGTTTGCTGGTCGTGGTCTGGTACTTCCTGCACCACTCGAATCTCGGGCTGGAGATGATTGCTGTCGGTGAGGACCCGGAGATGGCGGACACGATGGGCGTGTCTGTGTTCAGACTGCGGTACCTCGCGGTGCTCATCGGCGGCGGGTTCGCTGGCGCGGCCGGCGCTCACCTCTCGCTGGCCTTCTCACAGCTCTGGGTCCCCGGCATGACCGCGGGCCGGGGCTGGATCGCTGTCGCGCTGGTTATCTTCGCGCAGTGGCGGCCCCGCCGGATGCTCGTGGGGGCGTATCTGTTCGGGCTGCTCGATGCGCTCCGCATTCGCTCCCAGTCGATCTCGTTGACGCTTGGCCCCGATGCGCCCCTCGCGGGCGTCATCAATCCCATCGTCGAGTTCCTCATGACGCCACAGATAATGGGGACGTACCCGTATCTGGCGACGATTATCGTGCTGGCGTACGCCGTCATCCGGACCAAGAGCGACCAGCTTGCGGTCCCCTCGGCGCTGTTGCAGTCCTACAGTCGCGAGACGGACTGAGCGGTCCGCGACGCGGGCCAATACCGGCGGCCACACCTCCCACAGACCGTGTGTGTGGCCAAATCTATTTATCGGTATTCGGAGAATCCAGCATGTCTCATGAGCGCCAATCAGGTCTTCGAGAGAGGCGACCGTGTCGGTATCTACTTGCAGGACAAACACTCGCTAGAAGAGAACGTCGAACTCGTGCAGTACGCGGAAGAGCAGGGCATCGACGAGATATGGCAGGCTGAATCGCGACTCGCACGCGACGCCGTCTCCCCGCTCGGCGCGTACGCCGCGGTCACCGATGACATCAAACTCGGGACGGGCGTCATCAACAACTGGACGCGCAACGCGGCGCTGATCGCACAGTCGATGAGCACGCTTGAGGAACTCGCCGGCCCGGACCGCATCATGTGTGGTATCGGGGCCTGGTGGGACCCGCTGGCCGAGAAGGTCGGTATTGACCGTAGCGGCGCGCTCCGGGCGATGCGCGAATGTGTCGAGGTGACACAGGACCTACTGGACATGGAAAACGTCACCTATGACGGGGAGTTCGTCCAGATGCGGGACGTGGAACTGGACGTGGTCCACGGCGACGACGGGCCGCGAACCGTCCCCGTCTACGTTGGCGGGACCGGGTTCAAGATGCTGGAACTCACCGGCCACTTCGCCGATGGGGCCCTGTTGAACTACCTTGTCAGCCCGGAGTACAACGAGAAGGCCCTTGACGCACTGGAGACCGGGGCGGAGCGCGGTGGTCGCTCTCTTGACGACATCGACCGGCCCCAGCTCGTCGTCTGCTCGATGGACCACGACGAAGAGAAAGCCCTGGACAACGCCCGCGAACTCATCACGCAGTACCTCGGGCAACAGCCACACATCATGAAAGCCAGCGGCGTCAGCCAGGACCTCATCGACGAGGTGGGTGAGACCATCGGCGGGTGGCCGGCCGACAAGGACGACATCAAAGAGGGCATGCACCTCATTCCGGACGACGTGGTGCACAAACTCACCGCCAGCGGCACGCCCGAACAGTGTCGGGAGAAAGTCCGGGAGTACGCAGAGACGGGCTGTCAGTGCCCGATTCTCTATCCGCTTGGCGACGACCGGCGGCTGATGATCGACGAGTTTGCGGACGGCTACCTGTAACCAGGGACGGCGCGCAGCCACGCGGCACAGACCCCCCTTCCTGTTGTTAATTGTGGTTGAGACGGGATACTCGTTCCCTCGTGGTGGCGCAGACGTACTGCCGACAGTATCAGTCGTCGTCGACCGGCGGCGCGCCCGCTCCCGTCTCGACAGGATCGGGTTCCAGTCCTGCGGTGTACTCAGTTGGCCCGGTTCCGACACTCCCGCCGGGGAACACAATATTGAGAATGAGGGCGGCCATCCCACCGGTGACAAGTGCGGACCCGAACAGCGTCTGTACCTCAGACGGGAAGTTCTGGAGGATTTCAGGGCGGAACGCGACGCCGAGGCCGAGCGCCATCGACATCGCGAGGATGGTCGAATTGCGGTGGTCTAACTCGACGTTTTGCGTGATGAGGCGTGCGCCCGAGGAGAATATCATCGCGAACAGGATGAGCGCGCCGCCGCCCAGCACGGCGTCGGGCATCGCCGAGACGACTGCGCCGACTTTCGGGACAAATCCGAGTGCAAGCAGCACGACGCCCCCGATGCCGGCGACGTACCGGCTGGCGACGCCGGTGAAGTTCACGAGGCCGACGTTCTGCGAGAACGACGTGTTCGGGAGCGCGTTGAACACCGCACCGAAAACGCTCATGACGCCGTCAGCGACGAGGCCGCCACGGATTTCCTCGCGCGTGGCGTTCCGACCGGTTGCGGATACCGTCCCCGAGATGTCCCCGATAGTCTCCATGCCGGTAATGATGTAGAGGAAGGCCACGGTGACGACGGCGCTTGGCTCGAAGGCGAGGCCGTACTTGAGCGGAACGGGAACCGTCACCCAGCCGGCAGCGGCGACTGCCGAGAGGTCAACCACACCTAGCGCAAGCGCGGCGAGGTAGCCGACGATGATGCCCACGAATACGCTGATGACGCGGAGAAAGCCCTCGAAGAACTGGTTCAGCCCGACCGTGACTATCAGCACGAGCCCCGCGAGGCCGAGATTCACGAAGGAGCCGTATCCCTCCGCTGATGGGCCGGCCGAGGCCCCCGCGGCGTAGTTCATGCCCGTGGGGATGAGCGTCAATCCGATGAGCATTACGACGATACCGGTGACCAGCGGGGGGAAGAATCGCCGGAACCGGTCGAACGAGACGCCCATGATGACCTCGACCGGCGCGGCAAGCAGTGACGCGCCGAAGACGGCGGCGATACCGAACTGGTTGCCGATGCCGATAAGCGGCCCGAGAAACGCGAAACTGGTCCCCATGACGACCGGGAGCCGCGCGCCGACGGGGCCGACCGGGTACGCCTGAACGATGGTCGCAATGCCGGCGACGATGAGTGCCATCTGGACGAGAAACGTCGTCTCCCCTGTGACGGAGCCGACAGCCCCGGCAAGGATGAGCGGGGGCGCGACGTTGCCCAGAAACATCGCGAGCACGTGCTGGATGCCGAGTGGAATCGCCTTCCCCAGCGGCGGTTTGTCTTCGATATCGTACAGTACGACTGACTGCTGTTCTGCCTCTGGACCGCTCATGGGACGCCATCCAGCCCCCTATCTTTTCAATCCACCTACTAGAATCCTTATATCAATATATGTGTTTAACTCTGTCCGAGATACCTATTCGAATGTCTCACTAATTTGTGATACTCGTTGGATATGCGTCCTGCTACACTTTGCAACTGCAACTCCATCGACTCGGAAGTGTATTGAAACTGATCGCAAAATGGCAGTGTGCGGGCCCGTGTCGGGGCAACTGTCCGGTCGTCAGTCGTCGGCTGCGGCTTCTTCGGCCGTGCCGTACAGACCTTCGACCTCTGCGATTTCGGGGTCGATTCGATCCACCCCGCCGGTCGCCTTCTCGGCGCTTTTCGTGTCCTTCAGGCCGAAGCCGGTGGACACCACGACGACCGTTTCGTCCTGTTCGATGATTCCCCGGTCGAGCGCCGTCTGAACGCCCGCGATAGGCGCTGCTCCCGCCGGCTCGGAGTAGATTCCTTCGGTGCTGCCAAGTAGCGTTTCGGCTTTCAGAATCTCTTCATCGGAGACCAGCACGCTCGTTCCACCGCTCTGTTCCAGCGCGCGGCAAGCCTTAATCGTGTTCCGCGGCCGTCCGACTGCGATTGAATCGGCCAGCGTTTCGGCGATATCGTCGATATCCTCGTGGTTGTGGAAGGCGTCGTGGATCGCCGACGCCCCTTCAGCCTGAACCCCCAGCATTTTAGGGTGGTCGTCGACGTAGCCGAGGTCGTAGAACTCCTTGAACCCCTTCCAGGCCCCGGCAATCGTACAGCCGTCGCCCATCGAGAAGACGACCCAGTCCGGGACGTGTCCGCGGGCGATAGACTGGTCTGCGAGTTCGTGGCCGACGGTGCGCTTGCCCTCGACCTGGAACGGATTGATCGCCGCGTTGCGGTTGTACCAGCCGTACTTCTCGGTGACCTCGACGCTGAGGTCGTAGGCTTCGTCGTAGTTGCCGTTGACAGCAAGGACATCCGCGCCGTAGACGAGCGGCTGTGCGAGTTTCCCTGTCGGGGCGTCACCGGGGACGAAAATACGGCAGTCCATCCCCCCGCGGGCGGCATAGCCCGACAGTGACGCGGCGGCGTTCCCGGTTGAGGCGCAGGTGATGATATCGCGCCCGGCGTGTTTTGCTTTCGTGACCGCGATAGCGCTGGCGCGGTCCTTGAAGCAGCCGGTCGGGTTCCGTCCGTCGTCTTTGACCAGTGTCTCGACGCCCAGCGCAGCGCTGAGATTCCGCGCGTCGAAGAGGTCCGTCCCGCCCTCGTTGAGCGTCACGATATCGGCGTCCGCTGCGACTGGCAGAAACGCCTCGTACTTCCATTGACTTGCGATCGGCCCGCCGAGGTCGCCGTCAAACGCATCATCGATAGCATCGTAGTCGTACGTTACCTCGAGAATTCCCTTCACGCCCTCGTGTTCGGGACAGGTGTAGATGATCCGGTTCGGGTCGTACTCCGCCCCACAGAGTGTACACTCGAGGGTTGTGACTTGCGTCATGCCCATACTACTTCCTCAGTACAACTGGGTATAAAACCGTACTGTGGCTTCAGCCCGATTGTCAGGCGATCCCCCTCTGTTGTGGCTGACACACCTTCACACACTGGTCGCACACGCCACACATCTATTTGTGAACTGGCTATCAGGTCAATGGACGGCAAAACGCTACAACGGGCGGTTCAGGAACTGGCCGCGGCCCGCCGTTGACCGAACCCTGTGGTCCTTTGCGACAATCTCACCGCCAGCGATGACTGTGTCCACGCGCGCGCTCCAGTGCTGTCCCTCGTATGGCGTCCAGCCACCGACGAACGTGTGGTCGTCGGCGGTAACTTCGTACTCCTCGTCCCGGATGAGAATCACGTCCGCATCTGTGCCCTGCTGCAGTGAACCTTTTCGGGGGTAGATGCCAGCACTTCGGGCCGGAGCCGCGCATACGAGTTCACGGAGCCGTGGCCACGAAAGCCGACTCTTGTGGACGCCCTCACTGACGAGGAATTCGACCATTGTTTCGACGCCCGGGAGGCCGGCGTATGGCTCCCAGATGTCATCCCAGCCGACATCCCGAGTTTCGCGGTACGTCGGGAAGTGGTCCGTGCCGATGAGGTCGATCGTCCCGTCCTGAACCGCATCCCAGAGCCGCTCCCGCTCGGCATCGGACTTGAGGCTTGGATTGACCTTCAGGAACGGTCCCTTGTCGGCAACGTCCTCCTTCGAGAAGGCCAGATACTGCGGACAGGTTTCGAGCGTGACTGGGACGTTCGCTCGCGATTTGAAGCGGCCGGCCTCGCGTGCGCCGCTCCCGCTTGAGATGTGGACGACGTGCAGCGGGCAGTCGGCGTATTCCGCGAAATAGCCCGCCCGAGAGATCGCGTCAAGTTCGGCTTCGAGCGGTCGTGAACCCATGTACACCTCAGGGTCATCGCTGACGATAGTCGACCGCGCGTCGTCAAGGAGTCCCTGCGTCTCGCAGTGGACGCGAACTGTTCCGCCGGCATCGCCGACGTGCCGCATGAGTGCTGCGATGGACGCGTCACTCGCCAGATACGGGTCAGCGGTAAACGTTTTGAAATCCGCTACTCCGGCGCTCATGATGCCAGACACGTCGATATCGGGGTCCTGAATATTGCCCGCAACGAGGCCGAAATCGATGTGGGCCAGCGTCGAACACGTCTCCGCTTTCCTCTGTATTGCCTCCGGCGTCGTGACGGGTGTCTGGGTCGGTAGCTCGATGACTGTCGTCACTCCACCGGCAACCGCACTCGCGGTCTGGGACGCGAAATCGATACCATCAGGAAACAGTTCGTCGTCGTGCATGTGTGTGTGCACGTCGGTAGCGCCCGGGAGCGCGACCATGCCGTCCGCGTCGATGACGGTGTCCGGATTACTGGGGGTTGGGACCGCCGACGCCGGACCAGCAGCGTCTATCGTTCCGTCGGACATCGTGATTTCACCGTGCTGGACACCCGATGCCGTCACCACCTGTGCGTCTTTAATGTGAATGTCTGTCATGATAGAACAGCCCGGGCGAATGACGAAAACAGTTGGTGTGTGAGACGCCACATCCGTCGCACACGGTGGTTGTGAGAGAGTGGCTGCTAAGGCTGTTCTGGGGCGGAGTAGCTTTTAGTCAGTTGCTGATATCCCCCAACCTGTGATACTGAACGCAGGGACGCTCATCACGATGGACGATGAGCGCACGGTCCGGTCAGAGGTACATGTCGTTGTCGAGGACGGTGAAATCGTCGCTATCGAGGACGGGTACGCCTCGGGCGACGAGGTTGTTGACGCCACCGAGGAAGTTGTCATCCCGGGGTTGGTGAACTGTCATACCCACATGTACGCACTCCCGATTCGCGGCGCGCCGCTCGCTGCGTCACCTGAGAGTTTCTACGAAGCGCTCGTCGACATCTGGTGGAACGTCGACGAGGCGTTTACCGAACGTGACGCTCGCCTGTCCGCACTGGGTTCCTCTGTCGAGATGCTTCAGAGCGGCGTCACCACCTTCTGTGACAACTACTCCGGGCCAAACACGCTGCCGGGCGGTCTCGACGCCGTCGCAGAGGGTGTCGCACAGACACCGATCCGCGGGATGATTACGTTCGAGACGACAGCCCGAAACTCCGAAGCCCAGGCCAGAGATGGAATCGCGGAGAATCAGCGGTTCATCGACGAAGCGGAGGACCAGTACGACACCGTGTCCGGCCACTACTGCCTCCACACGCTGTTTACCAACACCGAAGACATCGTTGCGGAGTGTGTCGACCGGGCTACCGATGACAACCGTCCCATCCAGATCCATCTTGAAGAGGGACTGGTCGACGTTCACGAATCCATCGCCGACTACGGGGAACGACCGGTGTTCGCGCTCGAAGACATGGGTTTTTTCGATGCTGAGGTCATCGCTGCCCACTGCGTCCATTCCACCGAGTCCGAAATCGAAGTACTTGCAGAACACGACGTTAACGTCGCTCACAACCCCTATTCCAATATCAACAACGCCGTCGGTATCGCCGATGTCGAAACGATGCAAGCCCACGAAATGACAATCGGGCTCGGTGACGACGGGTGGGACCCGGATATGTTCGAGACCATGCGTTCAGCTGTCGGTATCCACAAACTCAAGCAGCGCAACCCGAGCGGCTTTGACATGGCCACCGCCCTCGAATGGGCGACAATCGGCAGTGCGGCGGTGCTGGGGATGGATGACGCTGTCGGCAGTATCGAGGTCGGCAAACGCGGTGATTTTGTCACGCTGGATCTGGGGCCGAACCCGGTGCTGGACGGGAGTGCACCCTACTACGTCGTCAGCGCTGCAAGCCGTGCGGACGTTACCCGGACGATAATCGACGGAGAGTCTGTCTACGACCAGCAATCAGGCGTCACTGGCGTCGATGATTCGGACATGACTGCTGTCGGCGATGCCAGTGCCGAACTCTGGGAACGACTGTAGGGCGGTCACCAAACGGAGATGGTTTCAATTCGCTGTTACTGGGGGTCCTACTAATATACACCCTCAGGGTGTAAATATAATCTGCTGGTCCATTCTGGAAAGTACAGTCTATGAACGCAATTTTATTCACACTCTGAGGGTGTAAAGTGACAGGCAATATTTCGCTATCGCAGTCAATGTGCACATTCTGTACACACGGTATTTTGACTGTAGCGTGGTTGAGGCACCAAATCTGTCTATTTCGTCTATTGTGGCAAATTTCTCTGCTTCCCGTATGTAATAGTGGGACTGTGAGCGTGGATGATATATGGTAGTTAGTGACGCCTTTGAGACGTTCACGCAGGTACTCGAATGCCTAGATTCGTCTGACACTGAGGTCAAATCGGTTTCAGTCAGGGGCCAGACAACCGCGGATAACGACGAGATCAGTGCCGACCTGACGCTCGCGACGCCGGTATTCGGTGGCGTATCGATACATGATGACGTCTCCGTCGACGCTGAGGAGTTTGATGTGATTGATAAACGGATCGAGATTGACGTGACGGTTACCGTCCCTGTTGGAACCAACATACCGGTCCCATCAGGCGATCAGGGGGACACGTCCAACGAACTGGCGGAAACCCTCTCGCAGTCGGATTCCGTGCCAGCGTACAAGGACCCTGAGGCACTCCAGGCAGCATACGATGCCTGCGATACGTTCCCGGAGATGACCGAGGCGCTTGATGCCGACGTGACTTCCGAAACTGTGCGCCGGTATATGGTGGAGTACGATATCCACGACCCGACGGACACGACGCCACAGGCAGGCGGACTCAGTCTTGCAGACGTGCAGGCAGAGTCCGATACTGACACCGATGCAGGTCCCGATGCCGGGTCAGACCCTTCTGACGACAGGGTGAGCGACAACAGTCAACCCGAAGAACCGGACGGACTGGGTGCCAGATCTGTCGCTGACCTGCTTGCCGAGGCTGACTCGCAGGACAGCGACGACAACCTTGTTGCGGATGGACTCGGTATCTCTCAGGACGTGACCGTGGCCCAGCTCGCTCAGACTGTTACCCAGTCCAACTCTCTGGACGAGGTGACCCAGCGTCTCGATCTGAGCCAGACACATGCACGGAGACTACTGTCAGAACTGGACCTCCTCGACCTCGTCACTCATCGACTGGCAGCCAACCAGATACGTGTCTCGAACGCCGAAATCAAGCGGCGTATCTCTGCTGCCAGTCATTAACCGCCCTCTACGTGGTGATTGTGCGCGAAGGTTAACCATCATTATAAAAGGAAACTGTTTTTGCAGCTTGGTTTGAATGTGTGACAAATGGCAACTATCCGCGTACGTGATTGGACAAAAGAACAGATAGAGAAGATACGTGACACGGAGTCGCACTCCTCGCACGATTCGGTTATCAAGTCACTACTGAAAGACCGAAAGCTGGCCAAATACGCGGATGATGCCGCAGAGGCCGCTCCGGAGTCGATATCCGAGTCTCGGACGAACGAACCTGACACTGCGTTTGATGACCTGACTGTGCTCGGTGAACTGTCCGGTGCAGACAACGGGGTGTTGTTTCTCTGGTGTCCCAATTGCGGAAACGAACTGGCGCACTTGACTGCGGATAACCCACTTGGCCTGTCCGTGTTCGAGATCGAATGCCAGCGCTGTCTCACCCATCTTGACCGACACGCTATCGTTGCCATCGAAATCGGTTATCCGATCGAGCAGAAACTGGTTGAGGACTGTCTTCAAGACGATCTTAAAGAGTGTGTCGTGGACTACTGGGACCGGACACTCGATTCCGCCGCTGTGGGAGCGCTTGACGACGATCTTGACCCGGCACATCTCGTCTGGCAGTTCGACCAATATCTTCGGCAGTTCTCATGGCAGTGGCCTGCGGATGTCCCCGTTGTCGGCTTTGCCACGGGCGAAACCTATCGCAACACCACCACCGGTGAGTACCTCGAAGTTATCGAACCAGTCTCAGAGAACCGAAACGCAATGGATTCGTTCAAGATACGACGGTACACCGGCGACCCAGAAACCCACGACAGTGAGACGGAAATTCTCGATAGCACTACCGTTGTCGATCACATTGTTAATCGGCGACTTCTAATCGAAGCCCGTACCGACTCGGAGTCACTACCCGAGTCGACTGAACCGACAACGTGACCAGCGCAATTGGTCTGCATAGATATCTTTCGACTTCAGTTCTTCACAGTCTGAGTAAGCTCACACATGACTAAGATATACGAAGCGATATTAAAACAAGAGAGAAATAGCCAAGATAGCCTTCTACAAGTCATATTTGTAGCCGGATTGTCGAAATATAGTCCCACAGTGCTAATATCTTGCCCTACTTTGAAAACAGATACTGCGTATTAGCTGGTCTCGTCTGTTGGACGGGAACATCGAAGGCACACAACGCTCTCTGCGACCCAGTTCACATCTGTCGAGCCACAGTGTGGGCAGCGGTGGTGGTCGGTGTCGTACTCCGTCGTCCCCCGAGGGGTCGCAAGGAAGCCGTCGTTAATGACCTGCTGAATAAGACTTGGGAACCGCTGGCGTTTGACGACGGCTCGCCGTGCGAGGAACCTGCCGGGGTCGCCCGGGTCTGTGCCATGGAGGTCTTCCCAGGGAAGAGCGATTTCGCCGTTGGCGGGGCCACGGGCGACCTGCTGGATGAGCGTTGCAGCGGACTCGAACAGCGGCGTCGTCCCCCACGCCTGCGGGTTGTCAATAGCACTTCCAGCGTCTTTGTAGGCTGATTCCGCCTCGCGGTACGCCGCCTCGACACCGTCGAGCCCTGCAACGGTTCGGAAATCCGCGACGAACTCATCGAGACAAGCGTGCTGAACCGGATGCTCGAGCCCGTTGGTCAAATCCTTGGCCACGGCGACGCCCTCGACGCCACGACGGGTGGCGCGTGTGTCGTTTCCGGCGACACGGTAACAGACCGCGCTTGTTGCGAGGTACTGAAGCCCGTCACCGACCCAGCCCTTCTCGTCAGCACCGAACGGCTCAATGCCTTCTCGCGGGTCCGAGAGAACACGCCACCCAGCCCGCGTGTATTCATCTCCAGCCCGCCGATAATCGCGGTCAGCGATAGCAGCGACTGCTGCCGCTCGGTGTCCTGCATCCTGTGTGCGCATGAAGCCCTTACGGGGTACGCCCTCACAGGCTTTCGCACCCAACAAATCGGTATCACAGTCGGCCTGAACCGTCAGACAGAATACAGCCCCGCCCTCTCAGTGGTACATGGAGTCGGTACCTCTTGTTACGGCGCTTACGGTGTCATTTCGGTTTGTTATCGGGGTGGTTGCCGCTGTCGCCGCGACGGTTGTGATGGATCTGGTAATGGCCAGACTGCCGGAAGGCGAAACACCGCCGTTCATTGCCTCCGGTGTGTTAACAAACAGTGTCCCAGCCGACGCGCCGGGTCGGCTTGCGAACGTCGTCCATTACATCGCTGGCTGGTTGACTGGGCCGTTGTTCGTCTGGATGCTTCTCACCAGCGAAGGCCTTCTCGGTGGCCAGTCAATACTCGCGACAGTCGTCGCTGCTGCGGTCCTCTATTCGCTGATGGTCGGCTTCTTTGTCTTTGTCGTGCTCCCACGTTCCCGACTGCCGTCGGCTCGGATGGCGGATATCCGACGGGACTGGGCGATTTCGGCGGCTGCGTATCTACTCGTTCTCGTGCCACTCGTCGCACTCGGGTCTCGGATCGTCTGACCTGAGTTGAAGCGCAATCCTCTTTGGCTGAACGGTAACCGGGGTGTTTACTGCCCGCCTGACGGCGCTCACTCGCCGACCGACAGCGTGCCGTCCGGCCCCACCTCACCGACTTCGCCGGTGTGATACCAGTCGTCCCGAAGCGTTTGTGAGCCAGTCTGGCCGTCGTCGAGGAACCCACCGAGGACGGTTGGCCCACGGATCAGTAGTTCTCTGTTTTCGGAGACAGCGATTTCAACGCCCGGCATTGGGTCGCCAATCGACCCCTGGACGAAGGATTCTGCCGGGTTCAGTGCGCCGACACCGGTTGTTCCGACCGAACCGTATAGCTCGCATACCGGAACGCCAAGCCCCCGGAAGAAGTACAGCAGATGGTCGTCGAGTCGGCCAGTCCCGGAGAGAGCGTAGGTGAGGTTTGATAACCCCGCTTCTTGCCGCAGCGGCTTGTACACGAGCCGGTTGGCGGCTCTGTATTTCAGCGGCGTTCCCTGGCCTTCGACGATACCCTCCCCGTAGGACGCCACTCGACCGCCGACCTTCCGTTTCATCCAGCCCATGTCACCCAGACGGTCCTGTATCGTCCCGTAGAGCTGCTGGTACATCTTTGGGACACCGACGAGCACCTCCGGCTCAACAGCCGCGAGTTGGTCGATAAACTCCTCGGCCCCGAGGTATGCGACGGCACTCCCGGTCGCCCAGAGGTAGTATGTCGAAACACGCTGATAGATGTGTGCCAGCGGAAGCGAACAGGTCCCGGTCGCTCCGGGACCAGTAGGAAGCGCCTCGCGGAGGCTCTCTGCTGCCGCCAGAAGATTTCGATGTGTCAGCGCACAGCCGGCCTTCTCTGCGGGGGAAGCCACGTCGAACGCGACTGTCGCAACCTCGTCACCGTCCGTCTGCAGACCGGGCAGCACTCTCGCCTCAGCAGTCGGTAAGTCCTCGAAATCGAGCACGGTTTCGACGGCCATCGCGAGGTCGTCGGCCACGTCTCCCGCTGCCACGAGTCCGGTTGCGCCGGTCCGCTCGATAATCTGGGCTGCCCGGTCGTCGCTCGCGGACGGGTAGAGTGCAACCGGGACCAGCCCGGCGAAGTGACAGGCCAGGTCGAG
>Ga0207851_100737_pt1 | contig 13811 bp, 17 predicted proteins | sample A23E3SouthBayCA_FD_187747 | JGI IMG/M metagenome (GOLD analysis project Ga0207851, IMG submission 187747) | Aerobic enrichment media microbial communities from Eden Landing Ponds, California, USA - A23 E3 (SPAdes) | ecosystem: Environmental > Aquatic > Marine > Unclassified | place: Emeryville... | reverse complement strand
GTCGGCGTTCGACATCTCGACCAACGCCGAGCGGATTCGGCTGGAACCACCCAACCGCACTGGCAAGATCGCATACTCGGTCGAACAAAACGGCAAAGCTGTCCAGACGGCGACGTTCGTCGATGGCAGTTACGAAGTCGTGCTCCCGCCGAACACCGACGTCGGCGTGCCGATCCTCTCGAACGTCGCCCCCGGCGGCTACGAGACCGAAACGATCGACGGGCAGGTCCACATCACGTGGGAGAACGTCGATAGCGACGAGCTGGTCGTCGAGTACTATCTCGAACGGGACCTGTGGCTGTTCGGCGGCCTGTTCGTACTGTTAGTGACCGTCGGTATCGGCGGTGGACTGTACTACTGGCGACAGATCCGGTCGCTGCAAGACCGCCGCGAAGAGGTCGGCCTCGACGTCGAGGACGAAGACGACGAATTTGGAGACCAAGGGCCACCCCCCGGAATGGGGCGATGAGTCGCCTCAACAAGCCCGACAAGTCGCCGTGACCGATCGAAGAGCCCGATCGATCGGACACGAAGCAGGCCGACACACCTTTTCTATCGAGTCCATAACGACTGCGTATGCGCGTCGCGCTGGTGTCAGTCGGTGACGAGTTGCTTGCCGGCGACACCGTCAACACGAACGCCGCGTGGCTCGCCCGCCAGCTGACTGATCGGGGCGTCGCCGTCGAGCGTGTGACGGCCGTCCCCGACCGTCGCGAAGATATCGCGAGAGTGGTCAACGAGTATCGCGCCGAATACGACGCAGTACTGGTCACCGGCGGGATCGGTCCCACACACGACGACGTGACGATGGACGCCATCGCGGCGGCTGTCGGCCAACCGATAGAGTCGAGCGACGCGGCCCTGGAGTACATCGAGACCCAGCGCAGGTACGCTCGCGAGGACCTGACCGATGGCACGGCCGAGATCCCGGCCGGTGGCACGTTCATACCGAACCCGGAGGGCGTTGCCCCGGGCTGTCACGTCGAGAATATCTACGTGTTACCGGGCGTTCCCGAGGAGATGCGCGGCATGTTCGGCGAGATTGCCGACCAGTTCAGCGGAACGGTCCAGCACGTCGAGCGTGTTACTGCCGACGAGCCGGAGAGTGCACTGCTCGATCGGATCGAAGAGCTCCGCAAGCAGTTCGACGTCGCCATCGGCGTCTATCCCGGCGAGTACGTCAGGGTGAAGATGTCCGGTCCCGACAGGCCGACAGTCGAGAGCGCCGCATCGTGGCTCCGCGAGCGCGTCAAGGCGCCGGACGATCAATCGAGGTAGAGTTCCTGCAGCCAGGCGTAAGTCAACACCAGTCCACCGACAGCGACGACCGCACCGGCGAGATTGATCAGATCTCCGTTGACGGCTGTTTCGGCGAGTGCCACAAGCATGTCAGCTACTCCGGGAGCAGGGCATAAAAATGTCGGCGACCGACCTCGGGGACTTGCGCGTTGTACCGTGGTGTTTTCCCGGCACGCCACCCTGGAGAGAGTATGCGCACGATCGGGCTTGTCGTCAATCCCATCGCCGGGATGGGTGGGCGTGTCGGGCTGAAAGGCACTGACGACAAACTACAGGAGGCCCGCGAGCGCGGCGCACAGCCGCGCGCGCCGGAGCGTGCCCGCGAGGCCCTCGACGCGATGGCAGCAACCGGCACCGAGACCACGCTCGTCACCCACGCCGGGATCATGGGCGAGTCGGTCGCCCGCGAGGCGGGGTTCGATCCGGTCGTCCTCGGTGCATCCAACGGCGGCTCCGACGCTGATATCGGCGAGACGACGGCCGAGGATACGCGCGCAGCCGTGCGATCGTTCCTCGATCGAGGTGTCGATCTGATCGTCTTCGTCGGCGGCGACGGGACGGCCGTCGACGTCGCCGAAGCCCTCGACGGCGCGGACGTGCCGGTGTTCGGCGTGCCCGCCGGCGTCAAGGTCTACTCCTCGGTCTTCGGCGTGACACCCCGGGCCACCGGCCGGATCGCCGCGACGTTCGACACCGTCACTGAGGGTGAAGTCAACGACATCGACGAGGACGCATACCGGGAGGGCGAAGTCCGCTCTGAGTTGCACGCCGTCGTGACCGTCCCGCGGGCGGACCAGCGCCAGTCGAGTAAACAACTCGCCGGAGGCACGGTCGAAGCCGTCGCCGGAGGGTTCGCCGACGACGTTCGCGAGGGCGTGACGTACGTGTTCGGCCCCGGCAGTACCGTCGGCGCGATCGAGTCGACGCTGGGGCTGGAGGGGTCGCCGCTGGGCGTCGACGTCTGGCGCGACGGCGAGTTGCTGGTCACGGACGCGCGCGAAAGCGAGATCCTCGACACGCTGGGTGAGGACAGCGTGATCGTCGTCTCGCCCATCGGCGGACAGGGATTCGTGTTCGGCCGCGGGAATCAACAGCTCTCGCCTGCGGTGATCCGGCAATGCGAGATTGAGATCGTCGCTTCGCGCCGAAAAGTCGACCAGCTGGGCGTACTCCGGGTCGACACCGGCGACGCCGGCCTAGACGAGCAGTTGCGGGGCTGGCAGCGGGTCCGCGTCGGCCGGTTCGAGCGCCGGCTCATGGAGATCGTGTGACCGGCACCAATTTGGCCGTGACCAGACACGACACGCACTATATTGACAAATGGCCAGATATGGATATGTATGCACAAAGTTAAGGTACGCTGCAGATCATAAAGGGCATATGGAAACCCGCAAGGTACAGCGACTGGGGCCGTCGACGCTTGCGATGACGCTCCCGGCCCAATGGACCACGAATCAAGGGGTCGAGAAAGGCGACGAGGTGTCGTTGCGAATCGGCGACAAGGGAACGCTGACGGTGCTACCGGAGTCCGTCCAGTCCGAAGAGTCAGAGGCAGTCATTCACGTGGCAGATCTCGACGCCGACAGTCTCGAACGGGCGATCGTCGCCCAGTACGTGCTCGGACGGCGGATCATCCACGTCGATGCCGGTGAGGGAGAGACGCTTTCGAGCGAACATATCAACGCGGTCTACAACGCCGAGACCCAGTTGATGGGGCTGGGCGTCATCGAGGAGACGCCGGACCGGATCGCGATCCGGTGTTCAGTCGACGCCGAGGACTTCACGCTCGACAACCTCATCGAGCGCCTGGAGTCGACCGGATCGACGATGCGAAACGAGGGAATCAAAGCGCTCGCACACGGCAATCCAGACCTCGCACAGCGCGCGCTCAACCGGGAACGGCAGGCGAACAAGATCTTCGTGCTTATGCTCCGGTTGATCTTCACCGCCTACCAGAATCCCAACCTCGCACGGGCCGTCGGCCTGGAGGACGGTTTCCCGCTGATTGGCTACCGATCGATCGCGAAGAACCTCGAACTGACCGCCGACAACGCCGAGGACATCGCCGATATCGCTATGGAAGCCGAGGATCACTCGCTGACGGTCGATTCCTCGACGATGAAGCGGATCCGCGACTTCACCGACCAGGTGAACGAGATGACCGAGCAGGCCGCACACGCGGCCGTCGAGCGCGATTACAACGCCGCGATCGAAGTGCGCAAGCAGTACGCCGAGGTCGAAGACTGCGTCCAAGACATCCTTGATGACCTGCCGGAGATGGACAACACGGACCTCCTCGAGATCAGGGAGGTACTCGTCAGCCTCCAGCAGACGGCTGAGTACGCCGTCCGGAACGCCGAGATCGCGACGAATCTGGCGCTCAACGAGGAGAGCGAGCACACGACGATCCGAACACCGACTGGCGAATGAATTAAGTAGCGACTCCCGGTAGCGACGGGTATGAGCCACGCGACGCGTTCGGACAGAGATATCGGCCTCGCAATGGCGTTCGGGACACTTGCGATCGCCGGGGCCGCGGTGATGTACCTGGCCGTCGAGACCCAGCTGCTCGCGGCGACCGGTTTCGGCGTCGCCCTCATCGCGGGCACACTCGCAATCGGTGCGCTGCACGTGTACGCGTCGTAGCAAACGATTTTTACTGCTCAGGACGTATCAAGGGGTATGGGCGAGTTCAGCGAGGAAGAGCAGCGGATTCTGGAATACGTCCGTGAGCGTGCCGCAGGCGGTGAAGCGTATCTGCGGGCGAAACAGATCGCCGAGGGGATCGGCCTCTCGGCAAAGCAGGTCGGTGTTCGGCTCCCGAAACTCGCCGAACAAGCCGAGGAGGTCGACATCGAAAAGTGGGGGCGTGCCCGATCGACGACCTGGCGGGTCACGCGCTGACGAACTGTGCGGTCACCACGGAGACACACGTCCTTTTTGCCCTCCCAGGCCGTAGTGGTGATATGACGATTCGGGTCGAGCGAGAGGTGGCCGTGCCGGTCCCGCCCGAGCGCGTCTGGGAGTATCTCGTCGAGCCGGCAAACCGGGCGCGGCCGATCAGCGTGGTCACCGACTTCGAACTTGACGACGAGACGGGTCGAAACGCGACCTGGCACATCAGGCTACCGATCCCGCTGATCGATCGGACGATCGCCATCGAAACCGAGGACGTAACTCGCGAGCCGCCGGAGTACGTCAAGTTCATCGGCCGCTCGAAGGTGATGCACGTCGTCGGCGAACACGAACTCGAACGAACCGAGGAAGGGACGCGATTGACCAATCGCTTCACTGTCGAGGGACGGGTTCCCGGGGTCGAACGCTTCTTCAAACGAAACCTCGAAGCGGAGTTCGACAACATTGAGGACGCCCTGTTCGAAGACCTCGGGCTGCACCACTAGACAGGATCCTTTATGGGCTCGCAGTCCATACCTGCGGAGTGCCGGTGCGACGCTTTTCTCGTCGATACCGGCAAACCGACGATCCGCCTCGCTGCTCGGCCACGCCGCTCGCCCCTGACCGTCCGGACGGTCATCTCCCACCTCGTCCGCTCCTCTCTCCGCCCGCTCCTCACTCCTCAAGCGCTGCTTGAAAGTGTTCGGCGGTGATCTCGAGCTCGTCAGCGTGGTCGTTTGCCCGTTCGGGGTCGTACGCCAGTGCCACGTCATCGATCGCGGCCATCGACGCGTCCCGGACGAGGGCCTCAATCTCCGCGCCCGAGTAGCCCTCGGTCTCCCCGACGAGCATATCGAGGTCGACGTCCGAACCGATCGGCTTGTCGCGTGTGTGCACTTCGAGGATCTTCCGACGCGCCTCCGCGTCGGGCAGGGAGACCTCGACGTGTTCCTCCAGTCGCCCGGGTCGCAACAGCGCGTCGTCGATCGCAGCCTTGCGATTGGTCGCGGCGACGACGACGAGGTTCGGATTCTCGGCGACGCCGTCCAGTTCAGTCAGCAGTTGTGAGACGACGCGCTCAGTCACCTCGTTGGAGTCTCCACGTCGGCCCGCGACAGCGTCGATCTCGTCGAGGAAGACGATCGTCGGTGCCGTCTGGCGGGCCCGATCGAACACTTCCCGGACCGACTCCTCGGACTCGCCGACGTACCGATCCAGGAGTTCGGGGCCGTTGACGTGGATGAAGTTGACGCCGCTTTCGCCGGCCAGTGCTCGCGCGAGCAACGTCTTGCCGGTCCCCGGGGGGCCGTGTAACAAGACACCGCTGGGTGGCTCGGTGTCTGCGGCATCGAACAGCGGGCCGTACCGTAGCGGCCACTCGACGGCCCGTTCGAGCGTCTCCTTGGCGTCGCCCAGCCCACCGACGGCCTCGAAGTCGACGCTCGGTGATTCGGCGACGTACTCCCGCATCGCCGAGGGATCGACCGACGCCAGTGCCGCCTCGAAGTCCTCGCGACTGACCGTCGGCTGGTCGTCGTCGCGCCGGAGGGCGTACATCGCAGCTTCGGTCGTCAGGCTCTCGATGTCAGCGCCGACGAACCCGTGAGTCCGCTCGGCGAGTCGGTCGAGATCGACGTCCGCTGCCAGTGGCATCCCACGCGTGTGCACGTCGAGGATTTCCCGGCGACCGTCGACGCCCGGCACGCCGATCTCGATCTCGCGGTCGAAGCGCCCGCCCCGGCGCAACGCGGGGTCGACCGCGTCGACGCGGTTGGTCGCGCCGATGACCACGACACGGCCACGGTCTTCGAGCCCGTCCATCAGCGTCAGTAGCTGGGCGACCACACGGTTCTCCATATCGCTGTCCTCGTCGCGAGCGCCCGCTATCGAGTCGACTTCGTCGATGAACAGGATCGACGGAGCGTTCTCGGTCGCCCGGTCGAACGCCTCGCGAAGCCGTTCTTCGCTTTCGCCCTTGTACTTTGAGACGATTTCCGGACCGGAGATGACGTCGAAGTAAGCATCGACTTCGTTTGCGACCGCCCGGGCGATCAGCGTCTTGCCGGTCCCCGGCGGGCCGTACAGCAGGACGCCGCTCGGCGGCGCGATCGAGAGCCGCCGGAACAGCTCGGGCTCCGACAGCGGGAGTTCGATCATCTCACGGACCCGCTCTAGCTCCTCGTCGAGTCCGCCGATGTCCTCGTATGTCGTGCCGTCCTCGCCCTCGTCGGACCGATCGCCATCCTCGTCGCTCGATTGGGGCTCGCTGTCGGTCTGCCGATCCGCTCGATCGTGCTCCACGACGCTCACGTTGGTACCGGACTCGACGCGAACAGAGCCGCCCGGTGTGGTTTCGATGACTCGAAAGCCACCGATACCTTCGACGTGGAACTGTTCGCCCTCGCGTACCGGTCGGTCGGCCAGCCCGTCCTCGACGAGCGGCGCGATCGAATCCGCCTCGAACTCCTCGAGGGGCTCCGTTGGCGTGACCCTGATAGAGGTGGCCGTCGAGACTGTCGCCGGTCTGACGCGGACGGTATCCCCGATCGTCACGCCTGCGTTCGACCGCGTGTCGGCGTCGATCCGGACCATTGCCTCGTCGCCGTCGCCCGGCCAGACCTTCGCGACCGTCTCTCGATCCCCCTCGATGACGATCGAATCGCCGCTCAGGATTCCCATCCGACTCCGGACCGGCTCGGGTATCCGGGCGATGCCCCGGCCGGCGTCGCGCTTGCGTGCGCCGGCGACCGACAACGCCACCCCGTTGGCTGTCATATCCCCGCGTTCGGGTGCCAGCGACTTGAGGGTTTCATCGTGACTGCTGCAGTGGGTTCTCCGGCGTCGGGCGATCAGTCAGTCCAGCTGGACTTGCAGGTCGAAACACTTACGCCGTCGAACGACCCAGTAGCGAGTATGAGCTCCGACGACAGCGGATTGATGTCCAGTGCCGGCCTCGTCCGGTACTTCGACGCCGAAGACCGAAACGCGATCCGGATCGACCCGAAGACCGTGGTCGCGTTCGGCGCGATGTTCGGCGTGCTCGTGCTCGTGTTGAACGCACTGTAGTCGCAACCGCGACGTTTTCAACGCCGGGCCGTGAATCAGCGGCCAAGATGGACGTTCGCCCCGTGCTGTGTCTACCGCTCCGTCGTATCGCCGTGGGCCGTGAGCGTGTCGCTCCGTCGCCGAAACCGAGTGAGTCGTTTCGAACGGGTACCCAGCTATGAGTGACGCTGCCCGCGTGAAGGTCAGAGGGATCTACACGACTGCACTGACTCGTGTCCTCGCCACGACGAACGGCTTCGAAGTCGTCCAGGCCTCGCCAGCGATCGACGACCGTTTCGAGCGCGAGTTCGATCCCAAACCGGCCGACGTGACCGTCCAGACGACTAACGACCGACAGGGCGTTGGCATCGTCGGCCCCGACGCGCCAGCCGTTCGCGAGCGACTGGCAGCGGTCGGTCGGGACACGTTCACCTGGCTGGATGACGCGCCGCGCGGAGCCGTCGTCGACGCGACCGTCACCGAAACGAAGGGGCGCGGCGCGATCCTCGATCTGGGCGAGCGGTCCGGATTTCTCCCCTTCTCGAACAGCGACGAACACGTCTCGGAAGGAGACGCTCTCCGCGTGCAGGTGACCGAAGCGCGGCCACCCTGGGACACCGAACGACCGGTGGTCGATACGACGGTTCGCGTCCAGCGCCCGCTCGTGACGCTGGTTCGGGACGGAACAAGTAGACCGAGTGGCCAGCCTGAACTCGTGGAGGTCCTCCCAACCGATCCACCCGAAGGATGGCGTGCCAAGTGGGCTCGCGTGGCCGACGACGCCGGCCTGGACGCGCTCGGGGATGCACTCGACGCGGCCGTCGAACGAGCCAAAACTATCGATACGACTATTGAGGGGGCTGATTCAGTCGAGGAGACACCTCAGACGCTTCTCAAAGGACAGCCGACAGTCTGGGCCTGGTTCGGTCGGGAGTCACGGTTCGAACTCGACGAACACCGCCGGAAAGTCACGGAGACAATGGCCGGCCACCACCGGATCAAGGCCGGCGACGAACGGGCCAGCGCGGCTGTCGACTTCGTCGAAGCGGTCTGTGACGGGGACGGCGAGTTCCCCTTCGAGGCGGTTTCCCGGCAGTTCGGCCCGACTAGGGGCGACACCGTCGCAATCGACCACGGCAAGCCGGCCGGCCACTGCATCCGACTCGGGCGCGGCGAGGTCGTCGAATACGATCCCGAGGGGACGATCCGCGTCGAGCGGGAGATGTCGCCCGGCGGGACCTACGACGCCCTAGGGGTCGAGCGCCAGGCCGGCGACGTCGCGCGGACGAAGTTCACGGAGGGCAAGTGGTGGTATCCGACCGTCTACGAGGGATCGGACGGCGAGAAACGCGGGACCTATATCAACGTCTGTACACCCGTCGAGATATTCCCGGCGAGCGTCCGCTACGTTGACCTGCACGTGGACGTGGTCAGACTCGCCGACGGCACCGTCGAGCGAGTCGACGACGACGAACTCGACGCGGCCGTCGAGACGGGTGACGTTCCACAAGCACTGGCCGAGAAGGCTCGTGGGGTCGCCAGCGCCGTCGAAAACGCACTCAGAAGTTAATCTCGAACCCGCCGCCGCGACCGCCGCCGTCGTCTCCGCTGGGGAGGTTCGGGGCGAGCCAGGAGATGAACGCGTCGGGGCTGCGGGTCTGCAGCCATACCGTGCCCGGGCCACTGAACTCACAGACGAGTCCCTCGCCACTGAACAGCGTCGATTTCAGGCCCCCGACCTTCCGCACGTCGAAGTCAGCCGTCCCCTCGAAGGCGACGATGTGGCCGGTATCGACGGTGTAGGACTCCCCGGGATCGAGTTCCTTGGCCTCGATCGCACCGTAACTCGAAAGAAACGTCGACCCGGCGCCGGTCAACTTCAGCAGGAACAGTCCTTCCCCACCGAAGAACGTCCTGCCGCCGCCGAACTCGGTGTCGATGTCCACGTCCGGTTCCGCGGCGACGAACGATCCCGACTGGACGTAGAGCGTGTTCTGGTCTAAACCGTACTGGATCACGTCGCCGGGCAGCGGTGGCGCGAGCGTCACGTGGCCCGGCCGCTCGGCGGTGAACGTGTTCATAAAGAACGATTCGCCGCCGAAAGCCTTGCGTTTGAGCGAGCTGAGCATTCCCCCATCGGCGCTGGTCTCGATTTCGATGCCGTCGGTGTGACTTACCATCGAACCCGCTTCGGAGACGAGCGATTCACCCTGATTCAGTTCGGCTGTGACGAGCGCGTAGGACGGTCTGTGGTCGATGTCGTACTCCATATCGACCCTTCGACAGAGGGAATTATATAACTTTGCCAACAGATGAGGGGTGGGAAAGCGAGGACAGGCAAAAGCCGCTGACTTTTGTCGATTCGAGTCAAACAGTCGGTATGATCGAACCGGATCTCGCCGGGCAGGTCGCGCTCGTGACCGGAAGCGCGAAGGGTATCGGTCGGGACTTGCTACTCAAACTTGCCGGCTGTGGGGCGGACGTAGCCGTTCACTACCGGAGTAGCGACGACGCGGCCGCCGAGGTCGCTCGCGAGGCCAGCGAACGGGGCGTTCAAACGACTGTCGTCCAGGCCGACGTGACCGAGCCGGACCAGGTCGCCGCGATGTTCGAAGCCATCGAGACAGAACTGGGTACCGTGGACGTCCTGGTGAACAACGTCGGCGCGTTCGCGCCCCGCCACTGGGAAGCGATCGACTTCGAGACCTGGAACACAGTCCTGGAGACGAACCTCAACGGGACCTATCTCTGCTCGAAGGCCGCTCTGCCGGTGATGCGCGAGCAAGGGTACGGACGAATCGTCAACGTCGGCTACGCCTCCAGTGAAAAGGGTCTGGTCAACACCCAGAACTTCCCGTATTTCGCGGCCAAGTCAGGCGTCCTGATGTTCACGCGGATGCTCGCGGCCGACACCCAGCACGACGGCATCACTGTCAATGCCGTCTCGCCGTACGTCGTCGAAAACTCAGACGAGTTCCCCGCAGAAGCACCCCGCGGTCGCTGGGCAAGTACGGACGACCTGGCGCAGGTACTGCTCTTTTTCCTCGATCCGGACAGCGGCTACATCTCCGGGCAGAACGTCGAAGTCGACGGCGGGTGGCTTCCCGAAACGGTGTAGTCGTCGAAATGTATCCGAGAAGAGACGCGGCGTGATCGGGCTGGATCTGTCCGAGTCTGGGCACAGAACCGGACGTACAAATTGGGGAAAATCTTAGGTACTACGTGACGTAGTACTGGGTATGAGCACAGGAAACGAGACTGAAACAGAGACGACCCGAATTACCCGGAAGGGACAGGTCACGATCCCGAAGTCCCTACGCGAGGAGTTCGGTCTCGAGGAGGGAGACGAAGTGCGGTGGGAGATGACTGAAGATGGAATCAAGGTCAGGAAAGCGACACAGTCAGCAGGGCGGGGGATGCTCGTCGACGACGACGTATCTGAGGCAAAGCGCGAGGAGATGGCCGAGGAGATGGAGGCCGAGATACGAGAGAACCGCCGGGCGGAGTGGCAGCCGTGACTCGATACACTGTCGACGGCGTGGCGATGGCCCGATACTTGGTTGATCGCCTGCCGCCGGCTGCAGACGAGATTTTCGAGCGGGCGGAAAACGGGGTCGACGTGATCGAAGCACCGACGGTAGCGGTAGGTGAGGCGATTTGGACAGCAGTCAAAAAGAGCAAAATCGCTGGCGTCGAGGTCGACACGACGCCGAACGCGGTGCTGCGCGGAGTCGTGAACGACGGGCCAGTACGGATCGCTCCGTCGGACAAGCAGGACCTTGCAGTCTACGGGAGTCTCATCGATCACCACACGCTACACGACGCGATCTTGATCGCAAACCACCGGGTGAGGGGAACTGAGGCGATCGTCACGAATGACGAAGAGTTCGCGACTGAGGAAACAGTCTGGAGATGACGACCCGAACAGATCGACACAGTTCTCGATCGCTATCAGTTGGTACTGGGGAAAGCCAAAAACCAACGACGAACTCACGTCGCTCCTCTGCCAGGGCTCAAATCAAGGCAAGTTGGATAGTTGCGCCTCACGGACTTGTTCGGCGCAAAACACAGTGGGGTCGCCCGGATTTGAACCGGGGGTACGGGCACCCAAGGCCCGAAGGTTACCAAGCTACCCCACGACCCCGTGTCTCTCTGTAGTGTGGTGGAGTGGTAAAGCGTTTCGTTATTTACCACGGGCTTCCGAAGCACGACGTCAATGGTCAATGGGTTCGATCCACAAACGCCAGTCGAATCGTATCACCCGGTCCGCCGCGGTTCGTGACCGTCGGCGACCCCGTCTTCGCCCTCAGAGCCGACACGACCGGACTCGATGTGGATGCTGATATCGATCCGCACGATCACGGCCGGGACAACCTCTCACCGCGACGCCCGGAGATTTCAGCCACGCCAACGGAATACGACCCCGGGAACTTCGAGTGGTCGGTCGACTCAGTCCCCGGGGAGAGTGACGGCGACGTACTCTCGTTCGCGACTTCGACGACTGCAGTACCACGATACGACGCCATCGAACTCTGACCGGAGTCACGCGCCATCGCCTGGCCCGAAAACACATACCGCTTCCACCCCTCAGATTAGATATGGTAACACTCGTTGAGGTCGGCCTGGTCCTCGTCGTTCTCGCGCTGCTGTTCGGCGCGTACAAGGTTGTCAAGGCGGTCAAGCCGTTCGTCTGGAACGCCGTGATCGGTCTAGTGGTGTTCGTACTCGCGGACGCCCTGTTCGGGCTTTCAGTCACGATCACACCGCTGTCACTACTCGTGGTGGCTATCGCAGGTGTCCCGGGGGCGCTGTTAGTGATCTTGCTGTCGTACTTCGAAGTGGCGTTCGTCGCTGGCTCCGTGATCGCCGGGCTCGCAGTGTTTTAGCTGATAGCAGGCGCTAAGCCCCCTCCCTCAAGGAGTCGTTCGAGAATCTTCGATTCTCGTGATCCCGAAAATCGAAGATTTTCGGACGACACCGCAGTCCGCGCAAGCGGACCAGGAGCGTTAACGAGAGCGAGAGTGGTCAGCGCAATGCTTGAGCTTTCAGAGCGCGTAATGAGTAGTTATGGCGACAAGTCGTCGGATAGAAGTGGTGAAGCATCTGTCGGAAGATCAGCTTGATTCGGCCATTAATCAGGGCCAGAAGGCGGACGAGACGCGTCTCGTCCGGCGACTCTGTTTCATCAAGAATCTGTATTTCGGTGATTCAAGCAAAATAGCCGCTCAGCGTGTCGGTGTCTCTCGGTTTACTGGTGACCGATGGCTCGCTGCGTGGAATGAGGATGGTGTTGACGGCCTTCGACCGAGCTTCGCGGGTGGTCGCCCCGCGAAGCTCTCCCTCGAACAGTTTGAAGAGTTCTTTACGCTCCTTGAGAAGGGGCAACTATGGACGCCCCAGGAGATCGATGACCTCCTCTGGGAGCGCTATGGTGTCACTTACGACCGAGCACATCTCGCGCGAATTCTTCGGGCTGACGGTATGCAGTATGCGAAACCACGACCGATGGATCCGCGACAATCACCCGACGCTGAAGCGGATTTTCGCGAGCACCTTGGGGAGGCGCTCGCAAAAGACAATGGCGATGAGCCACTCGTTGTTGGCTTCCTTGACGCATCGTGGCCACAGCCGTTCGAGAACTCTCAGCGGATGTGGTCGTACGATCACACCGTGGAAATCGACAAACCGCTGGTGACGGTTCCCTGGAAAACGATCGGTTTCTATGCAATTCTTGGGAAGAGTGCACTCATCTTTCGAAAGCGAACGACCAAAGAGAGCATCTGCGCGGCGTTAGAGGCGATCCGCGAGCAGAATCCGGTCGGGCGGATTCTGCTCATCGCCGATAACGATGGTGGTCACCACGCGAAACTCACGCAACAACGGGCCGACGAACTCGGCATCGAGTTCGTCTTTCTCCCGCCGTACTCACCAAATTTCAATGCCATCGAGCCACTGTGGAAGAGTCTCAAACGGAAGATTTCACCGACGATCTTCGAGGACAAAGATGACTTCAAGCAGTTCGTTACTGACACTTTCCGAGACCCTTCGAAACAGCTTGGATTCGCAAACAACTGGATTGAAAAGTTCGTCCCGGATGTGCAAACGTTACGCTGACCACTCTCGCGTTCTGAGGACGCAGTAGGGAGGGGATACAGCGTCCCCAGAAATCGAAGATTTCTGGTGTGCGAACGAATCGCTCCGCGATTCGTCAACGCCGTCATCGTCTTTCATACACTGTTCTATTTCCGTCCCACAGGCCCACGTAATCCAAACGTATATTAAGTACTAAACGCGTAGTGTGCATACGGTGAAACGGAAGACAATCACCATCCGAGAAGACCAAGAAGAATGGATTCAGGAGAACCACCTGAACCTCTCCTCGTTCATCCGAGAACAACTGGATGAACTTATCGAAGAGCGCGACTTATAACTATGAACTACAACTACAGGTATCGCCTCAAGCCGACCGAAACCCAGCGTGAGGCGCTGGACTACCACCGCGATACCTGTAGACAGCTCTACAACCACGCCCTGTACCGATTCAACCAGATTCCCGAAGACGAGGGCACCGT
>Ga0207851_100722_pt1 | contig 14039 bp, 17 predicted proteins | sample A23E3SouthBayCA_FD_187747 | JGI IMG/M metagenome (GOLD analysis project Ga0207851, IMG submission 187747) | Aerobic enrichment media microbial communities from Eden Landing Ponds, California, USA - A23 E3 (SPAdes) | ecosystem: Environmental > Aquatic > Marine > Unclassified | place: Emeryville... | reverse complement strand
GCTCGCTGTGGTCCTCGGCGCTCGCGGTGCTCGCGCCTGCGGTCCTAGCGTCGCCCGTCTTCGCCGTCACTTCGCTCCGCTCGTGACGAGCCATCCACTCGCTTCGCTCGTGGAGACGCCGAGACCGCGGCCCCTTCCAGTCCCACCCCGCAGCGGTTTTTCGGTCGCAATCGCTTAACTAAACACGACCATTCCGAGGGACCGACGGCGACACGTACGCCGCGGACCCGTACGTCGCGAACCCGACCGTCGCAGACCTGTACGTCACGTTTGCAACTGATTGCGCAATGATCACCCGACAACGTGCGGTCGAGTGAGTGAAGCCGCGCAAACGCTACTACTATTTTTCTGTCGCACCAAGTCGGAGTCGTGTGTACACTGACGCTGGCTTGGCGCGTCTTCGCCGACGCGCCCGTCGTCGTCGCCGCGAACCGCGACGAGTTGCTGGACCGCGAGTCGGAGCCGCCGGCCGTCCGCGCCGGGGATCCGAAGTTCGTCGCCCCGCGCGACGCCGAGGCGGGTGGGACGTGGATCGGCTACAACGAGGCGGGGGTGTTCTGCGGCATCACGAACCGCTGGGCTGAGGTGCCCGGCGGTGGCGAGCGCTCTCGCGGACTACTCGTCCAAGATGTCCTCGAAACCGAGAGCGCCGACGAGGCTCGACGAGTCGTCGAATCCGCGGTCGAGGCCGACACCTACAACGGATTCAACCTCGTCGTCGCCGAACGCGGGCCGGCGGGCGGTAGCGATACGACGCCGCAGGCGTTCCTCTTAGAGTGGGACGGCGAACTTCGAGTCCGCGGGCTCGAACCGGGCGTTCACGTCGTCGTCAACGTCGGCGTCGACGGCGAGTACTTCGAACCCGACGGAGCTCCCGAACGCGGGGTCGAGCAGGCGGCGAACGCCGAGCGCGTTCGCGACGCGTTGGAGCCGCGGACGAGCGAGGGAGTCACCGCGTGGCGCGACCGCGCGACCGAGGTCCTCGCCGACCACGACTTCGGTGTCTGCGTGCACGACCCCGAGCGGCGGTTCGGAACCCGGTCGTCGTCGGTGGTGACGCTGTTCGCCGACGGGACGGCAGAGTTCGCGTTCGCCGACGGCCCGCCGTGTGAGACACCCTTCCGGCCGGTCGAAAGTCACATTTAAACGACTCGCGGGCTTCGGGGAGAGTATGAGCGCAGGAGCCGCCGAAGCGGACCTCTCGGACGACGAACACGAAGCACTGGAGTTCATCCGAGAGACCGGAGGGATCCACCAGAGCGACTTCTGGAAAGAACTCGACATCTCCTCGCGGAAGGGGAGTCGAATCGCCGAGAAACTCGCCGATCTGGGCCTCATCGAGCGCGAGGAGACGGTGTACGACGGGCACAACACCTACCACCTCGAACCCGCCGCCCGCGACCTCGACTTCTCGCTCTTGATGGCGGGCGATATGCTGTCGCCCTTCATCGGCGAGGAGGAGGTAAACCACAACAGCGACGCCTTCTCGCAGTGGCTGATGAACCTCGCCTACGAGGAGTACTGAATCGGTAGCGGCGCTTCCGAACCTTGTTGCATCGTCCGGTCGCCTGTACCCCCCGAGAGCGACATCGCCACGACGGGACTCGCGACGAATGCGCGGCTGCGGACCCGCGGTTTCTACAGAAGGTTCGGATGAACGAGCGCGACGCCGTCAGGAAGTCGACAGCGACGAACGGACGGATTACTCCTCGTCCGCGTCGGCCTCGTCCTCGTCGTCACTCGGTTCGAGGTCGTTGTCGGCGATGTACGTCGCGATCTCGTCGTTCGTGAGTTCGACGAACGTTTCGGACTCGGTCGAGACCGTCGCGACGTCGACGCCCTCGGCCGCGAGTTCGTCCTCGTTGGCCGAGGCGATCGCGCGGAGCGCGAGGCCGACGCCCTCGTCGAGCGTCAGGTCGTCCGCGTAGTTCTCTTCGAGGTGCTCTTGGAGATCGCTGCGGTCCGCGCCGATCGAGACGGCCTTCCACTCGTAGGGCGTACCCGAGGGATCGGTCTCGTAGAGTCGGGGTTCGCCGTTCTCGATGCCGCCGATGAGCAGCGCGACGCCGAAGGGGCGCGCGCCGCCGACCTGCGTGTACTGCTGGATGTGGTCGGTGACGTTCTTCGTGAGCGTCTCGATACCGATCGCCTCGCCGTAGCGGAGGTGGTTGACCTGCGCCTGCCGCCGTGCGAAGTCGATCAGTTGGCGCGCGTCGGCGACGTGGCCCGCCGAGGCGATCCCGGCGTGGTCGTCGGCCTTGTGAATTTTCTCGACGCTCGTCGGTTCCATAAGCGGGGAGCGCGAGCGCTTGTCGGCCGCGAGAACGACTCCCTCGGACGTTCGGACGCCGACGCTTGCTGTCCCTCGCTTTACTGCCTCTCTGGCATACTCCACCTGGTAGAGGCGACCGTCGGGCGAGAAGATCGTGATTCCACGGTCGTATGCCTGCTGTTGGGCTTGTCCCTGCATAGTATCACTCGAAATCGAGCCGCGTCGCGCCCGCGAACTCGTCCCCGACCTCGATGTCGGCACGGTCGCCGCGAACGACGGCGGGGACTGATTCGGTCTCGAACACGACGTCTCTCTGTTCTTCATTTCCGGTCCGGCCGTTCAAATACCTTTCCTCACAAGCGCGGACGGTGCCCGAAATTCCGCGGACCCGCAAACCGACGGGATGGTCCTCGACACGATCGAGCGCGGCAATCGCGGCGCGGGCGCGTTCCTCGGTCCCGCGGTGGGCGCGAACGATGGTCTCGCCGTCGCCGTCTCCGAAGTGGAAGGCGAGCACGGTCAGGTCCGTTTCGGCGCTCCCGGCGTCGCCGTAGAGGTTCTGTGCGGCGTACCACAAGTCGCGCTGGAACGACCCGCGGTCGAAGTCGGCGTCGGGCCACGCCTCGATCCCGACGGCGAGGTAGCGCCAGCGCGGCTGGAGGTGCTTCGGAAGGTGTTTCACGCGCGCTCACTCCCCGTCTGTCGCGTTCGCGTCGTCTCCGTTTCGCTTCGGCGCGACGCCGACGCGCTCGCTGGCGTCGCCGAACCGCTCGGCGACGAGCACGCCGACCTGATCGTGGACGCGCTCGACGGCCGTCAGCACGAATCCCTCGTCCGTCAGCGCGTCGACGAGCGTCCCGACCGTCGCCGGATCGTCGACCTCGGGACTGTAGAACGGCTCCTCGGGGTCAGGAGCACCGAAGAACATCACGTCGCCGAGGACGAACCGCCGCGGGTTCAGATCGGCGATGACCGCGATCGCCTCGCGCTTTTCTGCATCAGAGAGGTGGTGCATCGCGAAGTTCGAGGTCACGATATCGACGGTGCCGTCGTAGTTCGGCTCGCGGAACTGCCCCTCGCCGAATTCGACGTTGTCGATTCCCTCCGCCTCGGCCTTCGCGCGCGCCTCGTCGAGCATCCCCGCGCTGATGTCGCGGCCGATCACTCGCCTCGCGCTCGAAGCGAGTGCCAGCGCGATCGCGCCGGTACCGGTCCCGAGGTCGAGGACGACGTCGCCGGGGCCGGGCGCGGCGTGCTCGACGACGAGATCGGCGCACGCGAGGTACTCCGGTGAATCCGCCTCGTCGTCGTAGGAGGCGGCCGCCTCCGAGAATCGCTCGGCGTGCTCGTCAATCGTCTTCTTCATATCGACCACGTTCGACGCCCGGGGCAATGAACGACTCGGAGCGGCGCTCGCGGTTGCGGGCGACGAGTCGGCCCCACTCGTCGATTCCATCTCGCGTCCACTCCCGGCCGAGGCCGATCTCCGCGCCGACCGCCGCCACCTCCCGCGGCGCTCGAAGTTGGAGATGGGAGATCGGATTCGCGCTCACGACGTACGGCGTGTCGTAGTGATCGAGGAGCCGTTTCAGCTTCCGGAGCTTGCTGAGGTGGCGAACGCGCTGGCCGCCCCGAGCGCGGAGCGCGGGACCGAGGTTCACCTCGATCCGGACGTCGTTGTCGCGGGCGGCCTTCGCGAGCACGTGGTTGACGTCGCCGTTGCCGTTGTCGTTGCGGCCGGTCCGCCCGCCGTCCCCGGCAGTGCCCGCGTCGACGACTCCCTCGAAGGGTCGCGCGAGGATGTCGACGCGTTGCTGTTCGACGGCGAAGCGGTTCAGCGCGCTCGTCCCCCCGGCGACGATGACGACGGTGTGCTTTGGTCGGGCGTTGCCGACCGCGCCGCTGGCGTGCTGGAGATCAGGAGCGACGATTTCGGCGGCGTCGACGACGTCGACAGGGAGGGAGTCGCGGAGGCGATCGTAGTCGGGCCGGGCGTCGTCGGCGCGGACGACCACGCCGTCGTACCCGTAGCGCTCGGCCGTCATCGCGAAGCGAGCGGCCGTGCTCTGTCCGTCGGGGTGGGCGTGGACCGCCTCGTACATAGCTCTGAGGACTGGCCCCGTGGGTATGACAGTTACGGGACCGGCGTCGCGCTCGCTCAGGCGGCTCCGACCAACCGCCGCGTCGCGTCCGAAAGCGCCGAGGCGGCGCGCCGAACGTCGTCGACGTCGACGTACTCGCGCTCGGCGTGGGCGACGGCTCCCTTGTCGTCGGCGAGGTCGCCCGGTCCGAAGACGATCACCGGAGCCGGTGAGAAGTACGAGGCCTCCGTCGCGGCCGTGAACGGACGCACGACGCCGGATCCCCCTGCCTGCTCTGAGGCGTCCGCGAGCGTCCGAACGAGTTCGTGGGATTCGTCGGTCGCGAAGGCCTCCAAGAAGGGCGTCGGCCGATCCGTGAGACTGAAGTCGACGCCGACGTTGTCGGGGACGGACTCCCGAACCGCCGATTCCAGTTCCGTGCGAAATCCCTCGGCCGTCTCGGGCGGGACGCTCCGGCGATCGAGCACGAGTTCGCACTCGGCGGGGACCTGATTCGTCGATTCGCCGCCCGAAACGACCGTCGGCGTCAGCGACGCTGATCCGAGCTGCGGATGCGACTCGCGTCCGTCATCGAACGTTCGGATCGCCGCGAGCGCGCCTTCCAGCCCGGCTATGGCGTTGATACCCGACTCTGATTCGGCGGCGTGCGCGGCGGAGCCAGTGAGCGTCAGCGTCCCCTGAAATCGGCCCTTGGCGGCGGGACAGACGTCCAGCCCGGTCGGCTCGCCGACGACGTACAGGTCGGCGTCGAGGTCGAGCGCGGCCGCTCCGGTCGAGAGCAGTTCCTCGTCGGGCGTCACCGCGAGCGTCACTCGGGCGTCCTCGCGCGGGTCGACCGCAAAAAACGCCGCGAGGAGCGCCGCGAGCGGGCCCTTTGCGTCGCAGGAGCCGCGGCCCCTGACGCGAACGAGATGGCCGTCGATCTGGTCGCGCTCGAATGGGACGTGCGGCGAGACGGTGTCGATGTGGGTGTTGAAGACGAGATGCGTGTCGGGATCTGCCGCGCCCTTCGACGCCAGCGTGTTCCCGGCGTCGTCGACGCCGGCCTCGATCCCGTGGGATTCGATCGTCTCGACGAGGAACTCGCGCATCTCGGAGACGTCCTCGTTCGAGGCGATCGGGACGGCGGATTCGAGGAAGGAGATTGGATCGAACGTCGATTGTGCGGCGGTCTCAGGCATCTACGTCGACCGCACGACGGTAGCTAATTCGCCGACGAACTCCCGTTCGGCCGGCCCGGCGAGCGTCGCAGACTCGCCGTCGGGCACGGTGATTCGAAGATCGCCGCCCGGCGGACTGACGGTCACTTCCTCGTCGCCGTCGATGAGGCCGAGGCGCTTCGCGACCGCGGCGACGGCGACCGCGCCGGTGCCGCAGGAGCGCGTCTCGCCCTCGACGCCGCGCTCGTAGGTTCGCTGCCGGAAGTGCGGTCCGGCGTTGTCGTCGGTATCCGCGCCTACGGTGGCCTCGTCGGGGTCGACCCGCGAGGCGACAGTGACGTTCGCGCCCTCGGGGAACACGTCGGCGTATCGGATCGCGGGCGCGACGGCTTCCAGATCCACCTCGTCGACGTCGTCGACGATGGCGACCGCGTGGGGAACGCCGGTGTTTACCGCCGTGACGGTGAGTCCTTCGACGTCCTCTTCGATCAGCTCCGTGTCCCGGGCGAGTGGGACCGCTCGTGGGTTAAAACTCGGGACGCCCATCTCGATGGTGACGTCGTCGCCGTCGACGACCGCGTGGCGCGTGCCCGCGGGCGTGTCGATCATCAGTTCGTTCGATCCCGTGCGTTCGGCGGCCCACGCGGCGGCGACGCGCGCGCCGTTTCCGCACATCGCGGCGACGGAGCCGTCCGGTTGGACGAGCGTCATCACGACGCGCGGCGGCGAGTACTGCGACTCCAAGGCGAGAAAGAGCACGCCGTCCGCGCCGGTTCGCTGGGAGTCTTCGTGGTCGACACCGGTCTCGCGGTCACAATGCCTGATCGCGAACGCGGGTCGGTCGGGGATCGATTCGACGGCGTCGACGACGATGAAGTCGTTGCCGGTGCCGTGGTACTTCTCGACTGCTACTTGATCGTGCTGTACGCTCATTGTTCGAGTGCGGTCAGGTCAGTCAGGGTCTCTCGCCGTCGGGCGAGGCGGACGGTCGTGCCGGACAAAGCGACTTCCGCGGGTCGCGGCCGGGAGTTGTAGGTGCTCGACATCTCGTATCCGTATGCCCCCGCGTTCCCGATGGCTAGGACGTCCCCTCGGTCAGGACGCGAGAGCGGTCTGTGTTCACATAGTACGTCCGCGGACTCACATATAGGTCCCGCTACGGTCACATCGAGAGATTCTGCGCTCTCAGCGGCGGAAAGGTTCGATATCGCGTGATACGCGTCATACATCGCCGGACGGAGCAACGTCGTCATCCCGGCGTCGATCCCGACGACCGTCGCGTCGCGTGCTTCCTTGACCGTGTTGACCGTCGTCAGGAGGACGCCCGCGTCGGCGACGACGTAGCGGCCGGGTTCGATAGCGAGCGTCGCGTCTACGTCGTCGGCTTCGCCGACTGCCCGAGACTCCATAGGAGCCTCGCCGTCTCCGAGCGCCTCGCGGGTCGCGTCGGCGACTGCTTCCAGATCGAGCGGCGGTTCGTCCTCCTCGTAGGGGACGCCGAAGCCGCCGCCGACGTCGACGAACTCCAAGGATCCGACCCGCGATTCGATCTCGCGGGCGAGGTCTCCCATCCGGCTCACCAGTTCGCGGTGCGCCGAGAGGTCCTCGCCGGAGATGCCGCTGCCCGCGTGAGCGTGGACGCCGACGAGGTCGAACTCGTCGGCCCACTGGGTGGCGAGGTCGGCGACACGTTCGATCGGAATCCCGAACTTCGCGTTCGCGCCCGTCGACACCTTCTCGTGGTGACCCGCGCCGACGCCCGGGTTCGCGCGGACGCACAGGCGACCGTCGAAGCCGCGCTCGCGGAGCCGCTCGACCGTGTCCTCCGCGCCGACGGTGATCGTCAGTTCCGGGTGCTCGCGCCAGCGCTCGATCACGAGGTCGAGGTCGCCGGCGGGCGGGTTGACCGCCGTGTACTGGATTCGGTCACCGGAGAATCCGGCGTCGAACGCGCGCTCGACCTCGCCGGCGGACGCGCATTCGGCGTCGAGACCCGCCTCGCGAACGGTCTGCAGGACCGCTCGCCCGGTGTGGGCCTTCACCGCGTACCGGACGTCGGCATCGGGGAACGCGCCCCGGAGTCGCGCACAGTTCTCCTCGACTCTGTCGAGGTCGACGACGTAGAGCGGGGTCTCGTACTCATCGGCGAGCGCGAGGAGTCGCTCCTCGTCCCACTCGTCGAGCCGACGGACCGCTGGTCCGCCGTCGCCCGCGATCCCGCCGTCGCCCTCGCTCATTCCCGCAGCGCCTCCTCGCGGCGGGTCTTATCGAGCGTGTCGTCCTCGATGTCGAGCGCGACGACCGCGGGCTTGTACGCGCCCGACTCGAAGAGGTCGTGATCGCCGAGCGAGGACTCGACGTAGCGGGTGAACGCGCGGCGATTCGCCGGAAGCTCGCCGTAGATGACCTCCTCCTCGACGAGGTCGTAGACGGGGATCCGCGGGCTGAGCAGCGTGTTCTCGCCGACGACGGTGTTCTCGCCGACGTGGAACCCGGAGGTGACGCGGCAGCCAGCGCCGAGCGAAACGCCGTCCTCGACGATCACGGGCGCGTCCTCGACGGGTTCGAGCACGCCGCCGATGAGCGTGTTCGCGCCGAGCTTGACGCCCTCGCCGAGTTGGGCGCAGGAGCCGACGGTGTCGCAGGAGTCGACGAGCGTGCCGTCGCCGACGTGCGCGCCGATGTTGACGAACGAGGGCGACATCATAATGCAGTCGGAACCGAGGTACGCGCCGCGGCGGATGGCCGTGCCGTCCGGCGTGTTGCGCGTGCCCCGGCCGCCGAGATCAGTCGTCGATCGGAGCGGCAGGACGTCGTAGTAGGTGACGTCGCCGTATTCGCGGGGGAGCGTCTCGCGCAGGCCGAAATTGAGGAGAATTCCCCGCTTGACCCACTCGTTGACGACCCAGCCGTCGGGTCCGCTTTCTCCTACCTGCTCGGCCGCCCGCACGTCGCCCGTTTCGAGGGCTTCGAGGAACGCGTCGAGCGTCGAGCGCGCCGCCGACCCCGCGCTCGCGGCGTCGATCTCGTCGTCCTGATAGCGCTGCCACAGATCTTCTACCTCGGATTCTACGCTCATTGTGTATGGGTCTCCGTAGCGTGGTCCTCACTGTCGGCGTCTAAGACTTCATCGAAATCGTATCGGCCCGCGTCGCGACCGGCCAGCCACGCGGCGGCGTCGAGCGCGCCCGCGGCGAAGATGCCGCGAGAGCCGGCGCGGTGCGTCAGTTCCAGTACCTCGTCGTTGCCGGCGAGCAAAATCTCGTGCTCACCGGTGACGTCGCCCGCGCGGCGGGCGTGGACGCCGATCTCGTCGCCCTCGCGGGGCTGGTCGCCCACGCGACCGTGGACGCGCTCAGCGTCGTTCTCGCCGCTCTCACTCGCGTCTCCACCCGCTCCGCGCGCCTCGTCGATGTCGTCGAGGATCGTCAGCGCGGTTCCCGACGGGGCGTCGCGCTTGCCGTTGTGGTGTGTCTCCGTCACCTCGATGTCGTAGCCGGGGAGCGCCGCGACCGCCTCCCGGACCGCGCGGCGGAGCGCCGCGACGCCCCGCGAGAAGTTCGAGGCGCGCAGGAACGGGACCTCGTTTGCTACTGCGTCGAGTGTCGCCTCGCCGGCCTCGTCGTAGCCGGTGGTGCCGACGACGACGGCAACGCCGTGCTCGGCCGCCGTTTGGAGGTACTCGACGCTCGCGTCGGGGACGGTGAAGTCGACGAGGACGTCGACGTCGTGTTCACCGAGGGCCGCGCCGAGGTCATCGTCCGCAACGATCGCGTCCGGTGCATTGGGAGCGTCGCCGCTCGGGACGGCCTCGGGGGTCCGGCTGGCAGCGAGGACGAAGCCGACGTCGTCGCTGTCGGCCGCGGCGGCGAGCAGTTCGCCGCCCATCCGACCGCTCGCGCCGGTGATCGCGACGGAGAGATGCCCGCCCATTCAGACGGCCTCCGTCGCTTCCGTTTCCCGGCCTTCGTCGAGTTCCGCGAGGATTTCTTCGAGTTCCGCGCGGTGTTCCGGTTCGATTTCGGTGAGCGGCGGACGGAGCGCGCCGGAGTTGTGTCCGCGGATCTCCATTGCGGCCTTCACCGGGATCGGGTTGGTCTCGACGAACAGCTGGCGGAACAGCGGTGAGAGTTCGAAGTGGAGGTCGCGGGCGCGTTCGAGGTCGCCGTCGAGCGCGGCGTCGACGAGCGCGACGTTGCGCTCGGGTTCGACGTTGCCCGCGACGGAGATGACGCCGCGCCCGCCGAGCGAGCAGATCGGCAGCGTCAGCGCGTCGTCGCCCGAGAGCACCGCGAGGTCCTCGTCGCGGGTGAACTCGATCACTTCGGAGATCTGGCCGACATCGCCGCTGGCGGCCTTATATGCCCGAATGTTCTCGTGGCTCGCGAGGTCGGCGACCGTCTCGGGCTCGACGTTCTGTCCCGTGCGGCTCGGGACGTTGTAGACGATCTGCGGGAGGTCGACCTCGTCGGCGATCGTCCGGAAGTGCTCGTAGAGGCCGGCCTGTTCGGGCTTGTTGTAGTACGGTGAGATGAGAAGCAGCGCGTCCGCGCCGGCGTCGGCGGCGCGTCGCGAGAGGTTCAGCGCCTCGCGGGTCGAGTTCGATCCCGATCCCGCGATCACGGGCACGTCGTCGACGGCCGCGACGACCGTCTCGACGACCTCGATGTGTTCGTCGTGGCTCAGCGTCGCGCTCTCGCCGGTCGAACCGGCGGGCACGAGGCCGGCGACGCCGGCGGCTTCGAGTCGCTGGGCGTCGGCTGCGAGCGTTTCGTGGTCGATTGCTCCATCTTCGTCGAACGGCGTAGTCATCGCGGGGAATACGCCGGTGAAGTCGATTGCTGTCATTGTTGTAGGGGTGTACGGGTGTCTACCGTGTAGGGTGTGTCGGTTCGCTCGACCGTCGTCGATCGAGCGTCAGTCAAACGTCGGTGCGCGCCCGGTCGGAGAGTCGCCAAGAACGGGGATGCCACTCCCGCTCAGAGCGTTACGGCGCGCGTTTTTTACCGCCGAAAAGAGGGCCACGCGTCGCTGCCTGACGGGGCGTGTCCGTCGACGTCGACGTGGCGCGGGTCACATCGGGAATGGACGCTCCGGCATAATATACGTTTCGTCGTCCGGACGAATCGCAGTCATCGGGGACCGGCTCCGACCGACAGGACCGGACATTCATGTATGATGGCGTCCCCAAGGACAGTATGACCGAAATTCACCCGAGTCAGCGGGTGGCGATGCTCGTCGACGCGCAGAACCTCTATCACACGGCCCAAAGCCTCTATTCGCGGAATATCGACTACTCCGCACTCTTGGAGAAGGGCGTCGCGGGCCGTGAGCTGACGAGGGCGATTGCGTACGTCATCCGCGCGGACTCACCCGACGAGGAGAGCTTCTTCGAGGCACTCGTCGACATCGGCTTCGAGCCGAAGATCAAGGAGATCAAGACGTTCGGCGATGGAACAAAAAAGGCCGACTGGGACGTCGGGATGAGCCTCGACGCCGTCACGCTCGCGAACCACGTCGATACTGTCATTCTCTGCACGGGCGACGGCGACTTCTCCCGACTCTGTTCGCACCTCCGTCACGAGGGCGTCCGCGTCGAAGTGATGGCGTTCAGGGAGTCGACCGCCGAGGAGCTGGTCGACGCCACCGACACGTTCCTCGACCTCTCCGAGCGACAGGACACGTTCCTGTTGTGAGTCGTCGGCAGCGGTAATCGGGCGTCGCGAACCGCGACCGTCGCCGGTTGAGCGGTGCAGACCGCGACTGTCTTGACGCTCCGCCGGGAACGACGCGGTATGAGCGACGCAGACGGCGAGACGCTTGCGGAGTTGCGGACCATCGCCGACTACCAGTTCGGCGCGGGCGCGGGCGAGGCGCTGTTCCCAAGCGACGGCGACGAGTCGCTGACGGTGCACCGGTCGACGAGCGGCCGCCCGCGACAGCTCGTCGCGCCCGACGGTCGCATCGCCACCTACCTCACCGACGGTCGATTCACGCTCGGCGTCGCGGGCGGGCGACGGCTCGTGGACGCGCTCGATTACCCCACGGGACGGGTCGTCGTCGGCGACGAGAGCGAGCCGTTCGTCCGCGATGGCAAGAACGCCTTCGCGAAGTTCGTCCGCGACGTCGACCCCGACGTCAGACCGGGTGACGAGGTCGCGGTCGTCCGCGAGGACGACACCGTACTCGCGGTCGGGCGGGCCGAACTCTCCGCCGACGCGATGGCGGATTTCGAGACGGGGATGGCCGTCCACGTCCGCGACGGCGCGGGGATAGACGACGAGTAATACGGCGTCGACAGCGCTATTCTTTCCCTTCAGAGCCCCAGTGCCGTGAGAATCGGCACGCCGCTGAGGAGCGCGCCAACCAGATAACCGCCGATTGCACCGCCGTTCAAGAGCGGGAGTCCGGCGTGCGCGCGTCCCTTCAGGACCATCCAGAGGAGGGCGAAGAGCCCGGCGAACGTCCCGATCATCGCGGTCAGCGCGGGCAGCGTCAGCGCCGGCAGCCACTCGACGCCGAGCGACGGTGTTAGCTCTGCGGGGAGGAAGAAAGCCGCGCTCGCGATCATCACGGTCGGCATCACGGCGTCGCCGAGGCCGATGAAGAACGCGTCGCGGACGTCGCCTTCGTCATCTGCGTCGTGTTCGTCGCCTTCGTCATCTGCGTCGTGTTCGTCGCCTTCGTTCTCCTCGTCTCCTGTCTCCGTCGCCTCAACCTCTGCGTCCGCCGCTGACGACAATTCAGCGTCCGCCACTGGCGACTCCTCAGCGTCGGCGTCTCCACCACCGTCCCGCTTCGCTTCGGAAACGGTCTTCCCGGCGTCAGTGTCCCGCAACGAGTACGACAGCGTCGTCGGCACGACGAGCACGACCGGGAGCTTCAGGTCCATCACGCCGGAGGCGAGATCGAGCATATGTTCGGTTCCGTAGACGCTGATCGCGTCGTAGACCGCGAGCACCGAGAGCAGGAGAATCGCGGGCAAGAGGCCGAAGCTGATCCCGAACAGGCCGGCCGCGCCCGCGCCCATCACGACGCCCGCGGCGTCGATGACGTACCACTCGGGGTGGACGACGAGCAGCGCCGCCAGCACGAGTGACGCCCCGATAGCAGCCACCGGCGACAACAGCACGGAGAAGACGTACCAAGAGATCGACGCGGCCGCGAGGACGACGAACGCGCGGACGACCCAGTCGAGGTCGTTTTTGAACGCCGCGAGCATCGCCGCCGTCGCGACGAGGATCGCGACGATGTAGACGAGGCTGTTCGTCGGATCTGACGGGTCCTCGACGGTCTGATACCCCGATTCGTAGAAGGTCGGCACGAGCGCCAGCGCGCCGAGTTGCACGAGCAGGAACAGGAGGGCGGCGAACCCGACGCCGGCGGCGACGCGTCTTCGCATACGGGACGATTCGGCCGCGCCACTATGGGGGTTGTGCTTTGCCGCGAGATGACCGGGTTGCAGCGGCGAGGGTAGCGCGCGTAAAACTGGCGGTTTGCGCGAGTAAAGCGGGGGCTTAGCGCGCGTACAGGCGCTTCCCAACAACAGAGGCCGCGCTGACGTCGCCCGCGGGCGTGACGGCCACGTACGGGCGCGAAACGGGGCCGAAGACGTCGACGACGCGGCCGACCGTCGACAGGGATTCGTCGATGGCCTCCGCGCCGATACCGGGGTGTTCCTCGCCGTCACAGCGGACGATGAGGAGGTTTTGCGCCGTCCGCGAGACGGTTCCGAGTCGCTGCATCGTCAGTCCCGCAGGATGCCGACGTAGGCGGCGACCGCCTGCACGAGGTCGTTCTTCGTCGAATCCTCCGCGCCTTTGACGAGCACGCGACCGCGCGCCTCCCACTCCCGCGGGTGCGTCACGTCGCGCTCGATGACGGCGTCGTAGCCGATCTGTTGGACGGCCTGCGCGATCTCATCGACCGTCGGCTCTTCGACGGCGTCGCCGAGCGGGACCCGACGGCCGTCGCCCCGGGAGACGGACGCGTCGAGGTAGCGCGGCCAGATGACGTTCTCGACAGCCATAGTCGAACCACCGCGGCGCGCCCGTAATACGGTTGTGGTCCGGTCGCGGTGCGATGGCGACGTCGGTACGCGACTCGACGACCCGACATTCTTTATCCGGACGCGCCCGACCACCGGATATGGAACCCGATCTCTCCTCGCTCGATTCATTCCTCGCCGACGAGGGCCTAGACGGCTACCTCGTCGACGCCGACAGCGCAGACTCGACCCAGCGGTACCTCTCGGGCTTCGACGCGCCCGACCCGTTCGTGACCGTCTACACGCCGGAGCGGACGGCGCTTCTGGTCTCGGCGCTGGAGTTCGGCCGCGCGAAGAGAGAGAGCCGCACCGACGACGTGTCGCGGCTGGCGGACTACGACTACCGCGAGTTGGCGGCCGAACACGGATCGAAGGCGGCGAAGGCGCGCGTCGTCGCCGCGTGGCTCGACGACCTCGGCGTCGACGACGTGGCGACGCCCGATCGGTTCCCACTCGGG
>Ga0207851_100721_pt1 | contig 14053 bp, 7 predicted proteins | sample A23E3SouthBayCA_FD_187747 | JGI IMG/M metagenome (GOLD analysis project Ga0207851, IMG submission 187747) | Aerobic enrichment media microbial communities from Eden Landing Ponds, California, USA - A23 E3 (SPAdes) | ecosystem: Environmental > Aquatic > Marine > Unclassified | place: Emeryville, CA... | reverse complement strand
GCGTGTTTCGGGCCGGTGAGAAGCGTGGAATCCATCGAACACTCCCTACCAAGATATCGGTCTCACTTCACTCTTGGCGAGACTGACAGCTTAGGAGTGGCTTACCGAGAGCGGCCAAAAAATCAGAGAGGACTGAGAACTCAGTCGACGGTCGCTAGCACTCGGATATCTGTGTTCGAGTGTCGTTCGCGCTGAGTTCGAGCACCCCGTTCTTGCAGGAAGTCCTCTATCTCATCAGCCAGCGTATCGGCGTCCTCTCTACGACGTGTACGATCAGCGTTGGCCGGTCTGGATCGATGTTGTCGATGACAAGCGATACGTCTTTGAATTCGTCCGGCTGTCTGTACGCCTCGAATTCCTCGGCGACCTGGTCAGCCAGGTCATCGAGAATATCTACTGGATCTGAGGTCATGTTTGGATGACGAGCAATTGGAAAACGATCACACCTGACGGGCTTGGAGAGAATCCTATCGACTCCTACCACCTCCAATTTCCAGTTCGGCAAGCAGGTGTTCAGAAGCGTCGTTCCGTGGACCGTGCGAGAATGTCTGATCAACTTTTAAGACACGTGACTGAGGATAGTGCTGTATGTCCATTTACTTCGAAGAAACCACCTCCTCTAAACTCGATATCCATGACTGAGGAGCAAACCAAGGAAATTCGTCGCCGTTTAGACGAGGACCTCTCCTTAGACGATTTTGAACGAGATTACCGCTCAACCGGAGAGGCGGCTACCCAGTTCTTCCAAGACCTCTTCGTTCAAGTTCTCAACTTCGAAGAGACAATGTCTGCCTTGGGCGACGCAACTTGGCAGGATATTCCCGTTCACGAGTGGCCGAACACAGCTCGGGCGAACGCCGCTCGACTATTCGCCGAAGCAGGAAACTTCCGTGTCATCTACGTCGAACTGGAGAAGCTGACCCGGACAGCCGAACGAAACGCCATCCAGAGCCTCACTCGTTCAGACCGAACGAGTGGGTGGGCCATCGACGGCTCCTTCCTGACTGTATTCCACGCCCCTGACGAGGACATCTGGCACCTCGTCACACCCTACGAGGAAGGCACCGACGACATCACGACTGGCCGTCCTGTTCTGCGCCGGTACACCCTCGGGGAAGGCGAGACCCACCGCACCGTTGCAAATGCGCTGTCGAGTATGGATGCCAGCAAAGGGCGGCTGGCAGAACGCATCGATGAGGCGTTCCGAGTTAAGCCCGTCACGGAGGATTTCTACGAGAACTACAAGAGCGCCTTCGACACGCTCAGTAAGGAACTTCGCCGTAAGGGACTGGAGATTGAGGACGCCGACCGGTACGCACACACGATGCTAAACCGGTTGATGTTCTTCTACTATCTCCAAAAGAAGGGCTGGATTGGTGACCGGAAGGACTTCGTCCGATGGTTCCACCAGCAGTACGAGGAGTCCGACGAGGAGGACGTGTTCCACGAGAAGTGGCTCTCGGCGCTGTTCTTCGAGGGTATGAACAGCCCGGAAGGCGGAGAGATCGATGCTGACCTCCCTTCCGAAGTCGAGACGGCTATTGCTGAGCTCCCGTACATGAACGGTGGACTCTTCCAGCCGACTGAGGAGGACGGACGCGACACGTTCCTATCAGATTCTGCGCTGAAGTCGGTGATCAAAGAGTTCCTCGAACAGTACAACTTCACCGTCACCGAGGAGAGCCCCTACGATATCGACGTCGCCGTCGATCCCGCGATGCTCGGGAAGATCTACGAGTCTCTGATTGCTGAGCAGGAACGCGGCGAAGCTGGGATCTTCTACACGCCTCGTGTTGAGGTGGATCTGATGTGCCGGATGGCACTGTACGAGCAGTTTTGTGACCATGCAAACGATCTCGATGCTGAAGGAAAACAGCAGATTGTCGAGTTCATCTTCAGTGAGCCACAGGACTGGGATGCGGAGAGCAGCGGGAAAACAGAGCAATTGGAGAGTATCCTCCACGAGCTGCGTATCGTTGACCCCGCCTGTGGTAGTGGTGCGTTCCTGGTGGGAATGAAGCAAGTGGTCACCGAACTGTACCGAAAGCTCGGTACGACTCCGGATTACCACCTCAAAGAGCAGATCATCAACGAGAACCTGTACGGCGTCGATATCAAGGACTGGGCGGTTCGGGTTGCTGAGTTCCGCCTTTGGCTTTCGCTCGTGGAGGGCGAAGAGGAACTCCCCGACCAGCGTCCAGTGCTTCCGAATTTCTCCTTTAAGCTCAAGGTTGGTGACAGCCTGATTCAGAAGCTCGATGGAGAGTTCGTTTCATTGGATACGCTTACACGTACGCTTGATGGGGATACCGCTGGCGTCCTCACAGACCTAAAAGAGCTGAAGCGCGAACACTTCGAAGGTGAGGCTGACCGGACTGCGGAGATCGAAGAAAAGCAGGTGGAACTCCTGAAAAATCATATCGACGGTCTCATCGACAACCTATCTAAAGACGGTTCTCAGCAGACCCTCTTCGGAGACTCAAAGGACGACCAAGTCGATGACGACGTTGAGGAGCGGATTGAAGAGCTCAAGCAAACTCGTGACGCGATTGACGAGGCCGGGGCTACTGGGTTCTTCATGTGGGACATCGACTTTTCCGATGTGATGGTTGAAGGTGGGTTCGACATTGTGATCGGTAATCCACCATACGTCCGTCAGGAGGACATCATCGACCAAGGGATTCACCCAGAACGCCTTGACGAGATGGATAGCAACGAGGTCAGCAATCTGAAGAAACAGTATAAGAACGACCTCGTCGATAGTGTTCAGGAAACGTTCGATATCAAGCCATACAAGCGGAGTGATATCTATGTCTACTTCTATTTCAAAGGAATCGACCTGCTACGGGAGAACGGTACCCTGTCTTTCATCACTTCCAACTCATGGCTGGATATCGGATACGGGAAACGACTTCATGAAGGTCTCTTAAAACTCACAGACCTCTCATACATTTTCGGGAATACTAGCGAGAAATCGTTCGAAGATGCAGATGTGAATACCTACATCACTATTGCAAATAGAAGACAGGAAGAAATTCTCGCAGGACGTACTGACTTTGTGAATTTCCAGAAACCATTTTTCGATTATGACTATTCTGACGACTTTGAGGCATTCATTATTGACTCAACTGAGAATGCGGATCCAGTTGAGCTGGATGATGAGGAACTGCGCGTTTCGTCCGAAAATGGGCTAAGAACAGTTTCAATTGGTCAGGACAGTCTTTGGCGACTTGGTGGTGGAACAACCAAAGAATTGGAAGAGGATAGTACTGAGAAGGTCTTCTCTGAAGAGGTTGGGTTAGTAAACAACCAGTCAGCCCTAGACTCATTCTCCGGCGAAAATGCGTATTTGCCAACGGGGTCGTATGATGACGGTATGTGGGGGAGATTCATTACTGCCCCAATGCTGTATTTCGAACTCTGGCGTGATCATGGGGATAAGTTCTCCCTCCTTGGAGATCACGCCGATCCCAGTAGCGGACTGATGTATGGGGCTACGAAGTACTTCGTAGTACCTGCTCCAGGGGGGAGCAATACACACTACGAATCAGACTGGGACTCTCAGTCAGGCCAGCTAATTCTCACACATTCTAATACTAATCGAGAATTTAAGATCAATCATCAATATTGGATGCGGAAGAGGTCAACCTTCCCTGAACTCTGTAGAAGTGAGTTTGAAATCTCATACACAGATGAACAGGGTGAGACCTGGGTTCCGAATTATGTATTGCAACGGAATCGCGAGCTGAAAACAAGTCCAGTGATGCCGGAGCACCTCTCAAATGTACATCTGCGGATCACTGACTATAAGTCTGAGTTAGATTCGGACACGAAAGAATACGTGGAGTTTGGAGAAGAAAATCGGTGGGGGAGAAGCGGCGACAAAGCCTTATCAAACCGCTCTTCGTTCAATAGCAGAGATCCTTGGTACGACCAGCCAACGGTCTCTGAGCCGTACATCCTTCTTCCCCTGTCTGTTAACGCAAAATATCAATATCACTATAACCCATGTGGGTTTGAAGTATCGAAGAATTTCTTCTACGCAGATGTAGACGATGAACTGTCTGCGGGTCACGTTGCGGCATTCATGAACTCAACTATTGGTTGGTTCTTCGCTGAGAATACTGGACGTTCATGGACAAACACACTCCGGTACGACAAACCGGAATACCAACGGTTCCCTCTCATGAATGCGGAGGATAATATCCAAGAAGAGTCTGAGGAGCTACTTAATGAAGTAATGGAACGTGATCTGGGCGATGTCTTTGATGAGTTAGGTGCGTATAATCCAGATGATGTCTCTCTCGATTCTGTGAATGCTGACCGGAGATCTCTTGATAAAGTGTTTTTCGACCAGCTGGGATATTCAGAGGATGACCAACTAGAACTGTATCAAGAGGTCGTGAGGATGGTTCGAAATCGACTCATGCGACAACCGGACGAAAACCCCTCCCTATGCGAAACTATCGCTGAACACAATCCGCAATACGACTACTCACGGTGACTCTAGATGAGTGACGAAGACAATATCGGAATCATCGATAACCGGCGCTACTCGCACCTAGACGAGGTCCTGAAGTCCGGGCTCGAAAGCGACGGGGTGGATCGGATTCGAATCGCTGTCGGGTACCTCTATATGAGCGGCCTGAAGCGACTTCGTCCAGAGTTAGATGAATTCCTCGACAACGGTGGTACACTCCAAGTCCTAATAGGGAATCCAGATCAGCAGGGGTTGGACGAGCTCATAGAGGCTCATCAGAATCTCCGTCTCACTGGTACGAAATTCAAACAGTCACAGAACGTCAAGTGGAGTGAGCGCACAGAAATTCGTGCCGAAACCGCGAACAACTACTCGAACCAGCTGCTTTACGAAAACCCGACTGCAGAGAATCAAGCGTTCTTCACGAAGCTAATCGACTGGCTAGAACAGGGACGTATCCAGCCAAAGCTGTACCTTCAGGAACGGTTCCACGCAAAGGCATATCTCTTCGAAAAAGACGAAGGGGACATCTTTACACCCAAAGACGTCGGCGTCGTCGGTTCGTCGAATCTCAGTCTCAGTGGGCTCCACAGCAATACGGAACTAAACGCACCCGTCTACAACGAGAGAGTTACGCAACTGAAGGACTGGTTCGATGACTTGTGGGACGACGCCGTAGAATTCGACGCCGACCTCCTAGACGCATTCGAAGATTCTTGGGTTTCGAACAATCCGGGTCACGTTTCGGCGGAAGACGAGCCACCGGCACTGCCGGATGATTCACTCCCAGATGACACGACGGAGACGCTCCGTGAGGTCAGTAGTGGTACTGGACTCCCGGCGCCGTATCTGGTGTACACGAAGATTCTCTACGAGCTTTACAAGGAGACATTAGAGACTGCTGAAGACTATCTCCAGTCATTCGACGTATACGAGGATCTCTATGAGTTCCAGCAGTGGGCGGTGAATCGGGGCATCCGAATCGCCAACAAATACGACGGGGTCCTCGTCTCCGACGTGGTCGGGATGGGGAAGACGTTCGTCGGCCTTGGCCTCCTCGAACACTTCCACGCTCGGAATCGTCTCCGTGGTAACAAGGGGAAGATGTTGATCATCTCGCCGAAACATCTTCAGCCGATGTGGGAGCGGATGGTCAACAAGCGGTACAACTTCAACGCGGAAGTAATCAGTCTGGGGATGGTCTCGAAGGAGGACTACCACGAGACGCTCCTGGAAGAGCATGACGACACGACGGTATGTCTCGTTGATGAAGCGCATCACTTCCGGAACGACGATACACACCGGTACGACAATCTACAGTCGTTCCTGCCGACGGTCAATCAGACAATTCTCCTGACTGCGACACCGTATACGAAAAGCGCGTGGGACGTCTACAATCAGATTAAGCTGTTCCACATCGAGGACCTCACGCAGATTCCGATTACACCCCCCAACCTCTACGACTTCACACAGATGGCGGAGAACGACGAGACTGACCTCTCGAATCTTCTCAGCCACGTCATGGTGCGGCGGACTCGCCAGGACATCATCGACCAATACGGTGAGGAAGATGAGGAGGGCAATCTGTATCTCCAGATGGGTGGCGAACGACGGTACCTCCCAGATCGGCACTTACAGACGGTCGATTACAATCTGCATGAGACGTACTCGACGGAAGATGGTGTGAATGATTCACTCTACGATGCGATTGTGGAGACGCTGGAAGACCTCACGTTCGCTCGGTACTCACTGGGTCAAGAGGAATACCTGAAGACGGGGTACGCGAATCAGGACCCGTATCAGAACCTCTCTTCGATGGGAAGGAGCATTCGTGGATTGATGAAGTCCAACCTGCTGAAGCGGTTGGAAAGCAGTGTCCATGCCTTCTACACGTCTCTCAATCGGATGCTTCGGAGTTACCGAATGTTCCGGGATCTCCTCGACGAAGGTACGGTCGCCGTCGGGAGCGACGTCTCCGAACTCATCAACAGTGGAGAGCAGATCGATACAATTCTTGAAGAGATCGACGAAATGGTTGAGGAGGGAGAGTACGCGGCGTACCAAACAGAGGCCTTCCATCTTGAACAGCTGAAGCGTGATCTGGAGACCGATATCCAACTGTTAGCTGATCTGCAAGACACGCTGGAACCGTTCCATCAGGACATCCAGAACGACTACGCGATGGATGACAAGGTCGAACAGCTCCGCCAGCTTCTCGGAAACCTCCGTATTGGGTCACATGAGATCCTCCAACGCGGTGACCGTGCTGAGAAGCTTATCGTGTTCACGCAGTTTACAGACACGGTAGAGTATCTGGAAGCTGCGTTTGAGCAGTTCCAAGACCGCGGGCTAATCTCTGATGATGTTCGGTTTGCCAGTGCCACGAGTGACACATCAAACGTGGAGAGCATCATCCAGCGTTTCGCTCCAGAGGCGAACGATGCACGGGATGAAATCGACCCGAGCGAGGAGATTGACGTCCTCTTTGCGACCGACGTGGCGGGGGAGGGGGTCAATCTTCAGGATGCGAATTTAGTCATCAACTACGACCTGCACTGGAATCCCCTGCGTCTAATTCAGCGAATCGGTCGTGTTGACCGCCTCGGGAGTGGCCACGACGACATCTACGCGCTCAACTTCCTGCCGGAAACGGAACTTGAAGAGGAACTCGGTATCGTTGACCGGGTTGAGTCTCGGGTGCAAGAGATCAGTAGTGTTCTCGGCGAAGACGGGGAGATCCTGAGCCCGGAAGATAACGTGAACAAGTCGTATATGGAGGACATCTACGCCGAGGAAGATATCGAGAAGGTCGAAGACGACGTTAACGAGATCATCGGGAGTGACGATCTTATCGGTCCGGCAAGCAGCCTTCAGGATCTCAAACAGGAACATCCGGATCTCCTCAGTTGGTTGGATGACCGTGACGGTATTCGAAGTGCGATGGAGTGGGATCGAGAATACGACGGCGTCGTCATTGTCTATCGGCAAGGAGACTACACGACCCCGTACCTCGTTACGTTCCCAAGCGAAGGAGGTCAGGATCTTGCCACACAGGAGAAAGACACCATCGTTGAAACAATCACATGTCCCGTCGATGAACCAGTCGCACCCGTCGAGGCAGAGACGTTCGACAGTCGCTACGAACGGGCGGTACAGGTGGCACGGACGGAATTCGGCGAGGACATGGGGAAACGGCAGCAATTCCAGCGAGAAGCCCGTCAAGGTGCGAGCATTGATCGGGACTACGTAATTGACGAACTCGGAGAAGTCGCGTCGTCTGTAGAAAATACCGACCAACAACAGACACTAGCACAATTCCAGGACATCGTTGAGACTGTATCGGCAGACCAGATCCTCGACGAATTCCGAGACTTGCGTAACGAGGAAGTCACGGGGGAAGAACTGGTAGCTGCTGTTCGAGAGATTATCTCACGATACAATTTACAAGAGAAATACGAGGAACGTCAGGAATGGGCGGAAGAACAGGAAGAACCGCCCCATGTCGTCGCGGGGATGTATTTGAAAGGAGGAGATTAGATCACTTCCCAACGCGCTGAAGTTCAAATAGCTGTAGGAGCCAACTCTAACCATGGCCGAATTAGACCAACTGCCCACCACTGACTCTGGACACGTCGTAAAACAACAAGCGATGGAGTGGATGGAAGGTTTGGACGAACCAAGTGAGGGAGAGCTCAAAGACGCCGTGATTCCGAAGCCTTCCGACTTCTCAGGTAGTAAGTATCCAACAGAGATCTCCACGGTTCGAATTACCGGAACTCCTGAATTTATTGAGGCAGCAGGAGCCCTCCTCAAGCCCTTGCTCGATTTTGAAGACGATACTACCCGTGTCGAAGTCAATCTTCAACGTACTGAGGATCGGGATACTGGAGAACTAACTGATAATTACGCTCTCTACCTATCTATCGCCGAGCGGGGATGAGTCCAAGACACCACCTGTACACTATGGAAAACACAGACAAAGGAGATCGGGTCCGAATTGACATCCCCGACGAGACCGATCCAGACCACCAATATCACGGAGACCACGGTGTAGTTGTGAATATTCTCTGGGACGACGCCGGCGTAGAAACAGGAGATTCACGGGACTCACGGCTCTATCGAATCCAGCTCGAATCGGGAGAAACGATTGATGTTCGATGGCGAGATATCCGTCCTCCGATTCAGTGAATGACTTCGAACCACCTAATCGAGTTTTCATCGAGAGGATTCGGAGGCCTCGGTAACGACTTGATCGAATAATCGCTCCACACTTGCTTCAAGATCCTGCACGTAGTCATCGTAGGAACCTGTGTCGGCGTCAGTCGACACTGCGAAGGAGTGTAACGAGTAACCCTCCACTGTTGAAGGAGGCATCTTCACACTTCCACCGGGATAGACTAGGACGCCCGGAACTTCGAGCGAGAGGATGTAAGAGGTCAGCTGATACACGTCGCTAGAAGACGGCGATTCGTGGTTGGTTTTCCACTTCGCGTCGGCAACGAGTATCGGTTCCCCACCGGCTGTCCGGACGAGGATGTCCGGCCGCATTGAAACCGAGTGGGGACCGTCGACGAGGTTCGGGATCGAGGATTGGCCGTCAACGCGAAGACCCTCTTGTTCTTGTGCGATAGCACGAAACCCCCGTTCGACGATCCGCTCGAAGACAGTATTCATATTCACGAACAACGCCAGCGAGCGCTGGGTCCCAGCACGGATGTCCTCGAAAAATTCTCGCTCTAACACCAGCGTCGCCAGTTCGAGTAATGTCGTGTAGTGGTCATTCAGTCGAGAGAGTTCGATACGTCGAACGGTTGCTGGCTGTACCGGTTCCACGCTAACGAACTCCCTGAGCTGTCGCTCCTGTACTCTGAGCTGGCTCCTAAGGTCGTCATCACTCACGAGAGTGATGAGTACCCGAATTGACGCCAATACCGCCTGATTCAGTGTATTGTCCGTGGTGAATTCCTCGTAGTCGACGGCGAAGTCGGTCGTGACAGGGGAGGGGCGCTGAAGCTGTCGTTGTACGTCGATTCGCCCTTTCACACGTTTTTCGATGCTACTCGTGGAGACGTAATCCCGATGAAGACCTTGGGAAAGCACCGAGTGGAGTTCAGCCCGAAACAGGATTCCAATCGCGTCAAAAAACGACGAGGCACTTGTGAAGTCCGTCTCCAAATCGAGAGTGTCGACCGGCGTGTCGAACGCGTACCGAAGCGCCCACAGTAGCCGGGTCACGGTCCGTTTGGGGGTGACCTCGACGCGAACACCGCTGGGCAGCGTAAGTACCCCTACGTACGAGCCACTAGAGAGAGTTACCTTCCCATCGCTCCCGAAGGAAACATCGAGTGGTGCAGTCCCAAAACGCTCCTCCATGCTCTCTAAAAACTCGGCATCCGCTTGCGAAACGGGGAAAGGATCCGTCTCCTCATGTTCTCCGAGAGAGATCGGCTCCGACGGGGGCTCGGTTTCGGTGCCGCCAGCTTCGTCGATCTGTGGACCGAGCCCGCCAATCGGGAGAAACTCAGTCATGCTATTGTTCGTTCGCTCGATTGACGAACTCGCGAAGGCTTTCGATGAGATCGTCGATATCTGACTGTGCGAGATCTTGAACGTTGAGCTCAGGGCTCTCGAAATCCCCGTTCTCCCCGTCTTCCGGGTCCCACTCGTGTTGATAGCCCGTAACCGATTCGAAGACCGTGGCGGCATCATCGATGAACGCCGGTGAAACCTCACTATTGTCGTTCGAGACTACCCAGTTCCACCGGAACCCAATCGTTCCATCTTCCTCGATCTGAATGATCCCGACAGATGGGTTGACCGAATCTGCTTTCACCATCAAACTCGCATAGTCGCCGTCTCCAGGATCAAGATTGGCGATATCGTCGGCATCATCAATTAGCTGGGATATTTTTTCGGCGTTCGCTGGATCAAGCGTTGACGAAATCCGGTCACGGAACGCCTCAGTTGTTCGTTCTCCCTCCCCCCATGTGTCGTCAGCGGAGTCAGAATCTGATTCTACTGATGATTCAGGTTCTTGGCCGGACAGACCGACTGGATTCTCGATTCCGCCGAGCGTACAGAGCGTCGTATAGAGGTCGTTGGCATTGAATGACTGAATACGCTCAGTATTCCAGTCAAATAGTGTCTCGCCAGTCCCATCGAGAAGATCTTCTCGAAGCCGGTCGAGCTGCCCAAAGTAGTATTCTTCCAGCTGAGGCAATATGTCAAAGCGCCACGCGTCGACGACTGCTGCCTTCGAATCGTGTTCAAGGAGGTACGTGTGGCCGAGCTGTTTACCTTTCCCAAGCTGTGCCGCGTCCAAAATACGCTCGTTGAGTTCATCAATAGCGAGGATACTCGCTGCTAAGAGCCGATCCCTGTCTGAGACGACTCCAGTAGGTGCTGTGAGCAATTCTTCGGGTTCCATCCCGGCGTCGATGGTGTCGTACTGCTCGGAGACGACATCGAGATTTGGTGGGAAATCGATAAATCGGAACCGTCGACGGAGTGCCGTATCGACCAGCGATATCGACTGGTCGGCAGTGTTCATCGTCCCGATGATGTAGAGATTCGGGGGTAGCGTGAACGAATCGCCGGAGTGTGCGAGTTCGACCTCGAAGCTGCCTCGTTTGTCTGCCTCCAGGAGGGTGATGACTTCGCCGAAGATCTGAGCGAGATTTCCGCGGTTGATCTCGTCGATGATCAGGACAAACGGCGGTGCCCGCTCACCCGCCGGCGTTGCCTCCAGCGCGTCTTTCGCGTCCTCAGCAACGTGTTTCAGCACCCCGTCCTCGACATCGTAGGTAACACTTCCAGACTCTGTTGCGTCGGCAGTCAGCCCCTCGATGAAATCCTCGTAAGAAAACGAGGGATGGAACGTCACCGAGCGAATCTGTTTCCCTGTGGGCTCCCTCTCAGTTTTCTCGTGGATCCATCGTCTCGCAAAACGCTTCGCGTCGAAGGTTTTCCCCGTTCCAGGAGGACCATACAAGATAACCTGCTTGTTCTGGACGAGCTGGCGTTCGATTTCTTCAGCACTGTTCGGTTTTGACGGGAGTTCAGTGGCGTCGGTTGAGGTCGCCTGCTCGACGTCGATATTAACTTGGCTGAGGAGAAAGTTTGCAGCTGCGTCCGAGAGATCCGCGAGATATGCTTCTTGGAGGTGATCGTTTGAGTTTATTGGGTAGTATTTCTCTGTTCGGTACTTGTCTTGACCGAGAATTTCCTTAAGCTCGCTATCGACAGGGAGTGGTTCATTGAACCAGTGAAAGTCGACAGCGATTCGCTGGTACTTTTGGTCGCGGAAGGAGTATGTTTCGTGGTGACCTGTGGCAATTGAGTAGCCGATGAGCTCGTCGTCGAAATTATGGAAGATTACATCGCCTTCCGCTACCCGTTCAAGGTCGTGGTGCCACTCATTATCTACTTTAGCTCTCAGATATTCGTCTCGGATTTCAGCTTGATTACCTTGATTGACCCAGAACGGATTGGCGTCCGTCCCTGCGAGGTCCTGAATTGTTGTCGTCGATCCGTCGCCGTCCTCAGTACCAGAGTCAGTCTTAGCCTCGAGCACCGTCCGATAGAGTCGGATTGCCGCGTCAGAAGATTCGTTCTCGATACTCGACTCGTCGACCTTGTCGATCACGTTGAATAGCTGATCCACCTCAAGCCGAATCGGGACCTCGAGTCCGTGATCAGCTTCCGCTGTCGCGTGGCCAACAACTTGCTCATATGTTTTGAGGAAATCTTCGAACTCCTCGACGCCCTCTGCGTAGGAGTCTGGTTGATCGTAGTCGAAGAAGGCCAGACCGCTCTCGGTAGCGGCGTTGATGATCGGATACTCCTCAATATGGAGGTTACCAAAGAGTTCCCGGACCGTCGTTTTACCACCTAGTTCAGATTCCCACTGGTCGTCGTATTGATCGGCATCACGAATTTCTTTTATAAGATCCGCAAGTTCGTCAATCGAATTGTCCCACTTAGACAGTATGTTCTCGGCATTACCACGTTGGATAGCAGCATGCATCCGGTCCCACATCGACTTGAACCGTTCCGAGGTGGGATCGTCGATAAACGCATCCGCTCGCTCTCGGATATCTTTCGTCCTGTCGTGTTTTTCGAAATCAAACTCCTCGCCAGCGGTGTGGTTTTCCGCGACTTCTCGCCACTCTTCGAGTACCTCCCTCTGGTCGGAAGTCAACACTGTAGGCATCTCTCCACCATCGCTAATTATGCCGTATACTCGCTCGATGGCCTGTTCATCGGGGTTTTTGATCGGCATAACCGACTGTGGGGGAGCATAGGCCTCGTCATATCCCAAAATTCGGTTGACCTTCGCCCGATTGTAGCCATTCGTCGGGTGGCGCCAGTGTTCCCAATCAATACCGACGTGAAACTCTTCGACATCATCGTCCGGGGCCACCTTCTTTTCAGGGTCGGTAACACCTTCACCACTCCACGGCTCCGACACAGTGCCAACTCCAACATAGGTGCCAGAGGGTTGATCATACATCAGCACCCTGTCGCCCTCATTTAGGGGTTGAAGCTGTTCTCCGTACTCCGACTTGTCGGCAAACGTCGCGGCTACGCTGACGTCCTCGAATAGTCGTTCAAAATCGATTGGATTGTGATGTTGCCGATTAGTATGAACGAAATAGGCATCAGTCATCGATGATACCAATAGATTGTCCATTGGCTAAATAAAACCAGTCACCTAAACCCCCGCGGACGGTTCCACGGTCGGTATGTTCGGAACATCGTCTAGAAAGCAGAAATCCGAATCTAGCCCAAAGAGGACCCAATCCCAGGTTCAAGCCATATGCGTGTTGTGAGTCGCTTTGGGAGCAAAAGACCAACCGGGATCGGTGGTGACGAATTGGGGGTTCCGGTATAATGAATTCTCGGCCAGCAGTTGATTCCGGAAACTCTCGGAAATGCCTGCTTTCCACAAACCAGAATCGCGCTACTGCAAGGGTTTTACAGGTTCAGTTTAGGGCGATAGGGAATGATTCCGGAAACAACCCGGTCACGTTTTTACTACTAGCCTGAAAACCAGGCTACCAGATATAGATGATCCGCGATGCTCGCGTTCTCCGAGCCGGGTTCGTTCCTCGGGAAGTTGAGCATCGCGACGCCGAAGTCAACCATCTCTCCAGCGTTCTCGAGCCCATCACGAACGGGGAACCCGCCGACACCGCCATCGTCACCGGGCCCAGCGGCGCTGGCAAGACCTGCATCTCGAAGTTCGTCACCGAAAGGCTCCGCGAAGAGGTCCTCAACGTCGAGACCACGTACGTCAACTGCTGGCGCAACTACACCCGGTTCCGGACGCTCTACCAGATCCTCGACGACCTCGGCGCAACCATCGACATCCACCGGCAGTCGACACCGCACGACGAGCTCGTCGACCGCCTCCAGCAGCACGATGGCCCCCGTACAGTCGTCATCCTCGACGAGGTCGATCAGCTCGAAGATCCCAGCGTCATCTACGACCTCCACAGCCTCCCGCAGTTCGCGATCATCTGCATCGCGAACAAGGAAGAGGAGCTGTTCAGCCGCGTCGACGACCGCCTC
>Ga0207851_100720_pt1 | contig 14063 bp, 11 predicted proteins | sample A23E3SouthBayCA_FD_187747 | JGI IMG/M metagenome (GOLD analysis project Ga0207851, IMG submission 187747) | Aerobic enrichment media microbial communities from Eden Landing Ponds, California, USA - A23 E3 (SPAdes) | ecosystem: Environmental > Aquatic > Marine > Unclassified | place: Emeryville... | reverse complement strand
TGTGTCGCTCATAGCGGTAAACGACAGAGTGGAGTGTGCCGGCCGGGAATTGAACCAGACTCAGACGTTCCGGGTCGCTCACTGCGTTCGCTTTCCGGGTTGCGACTGATAGGGTGCAATTCCCAGCTACTGCATTTACTGATCGCGAATTACTCGCAGCAAAATGCGCCGGCCGGGAATTGAACCCGGGCTATTGCCTTGGGAAGCCTCGTTCCGCTGTACGAGGATATCCCATCTCATAGCCCATCGCAATCGTCAATTCTCTGGTTTTCGGCCTTGTAAGTCGAATTGGGAACGGCTATGGTAATAAAAACCCGGATTGTTGGTTCTGGGACAATACAAACTCAGATGATTTTCAAAATGCTGATTCGATCTTTGTACTCACTTTGGATAGTCAAAGAACGACCTGTTCTTGGACGCTGTTTTTTTTGAGCAGACTACTGTATCTCCATCTCGAGCCCCTACCCATAATCCACTAAACCGCTATTTTTATTATTGTGAGTGAACCGGATTGAGTTCCCGATGACGCGACAAAACCCGCCACAGCGTCGATATAAATGGCGAATCACTCTGACCGTCGATGGTGAGGAATTAGAATCTCTGTATTCCGGGTTTGCCAGTACAGACTCACTTGGGGAGCTCTTCTCTCTTTGGACGAAGGACCGCGGAGATTTATCAGACTGGACCGATGCACGTCGATTCGGCCAACTTGTAGCTCAGTATAGCAATCTTCGAATATCAGTGGTCGCAGTTTGGCTTGGTCTTGGCTCGGATGCACTATCCACCCCGCTTGCTCCGGAGGAACTCTCCGTCCCCGACGAGCGGAACCTTGAGTGGCATTTCGAGGGACCGGATGGGAATCCGATGCGTCTTGAGCGGACTATTGGGAACTGAGCCACACCTCCGAGAATTACCGATTGATTCACAAACCGCTGTATAAACACAATATAAGAAGTTCACCGATGATGAACGACCCATTTCAAAACCTTGAAACTGACCAGAATATGACTGACGCCGATCTCACCGGTGCAACATTTCAAAATAGTATTATGAGTCAGCCAATTTTGAGAATGCGAATCTCCGAGATGCTGATCTAAGTGGGTCAAACCTCGCCAATGCATCTCTCAAGAACGCCAACCTGTCTGGCACGAATCTGACGAATACCATACTGACAGGTACTTCTCTCGATGGTACAACGCTTGACGATGCCGTGTGTGAGCACGCTGACTTCCGCGGTGCTCACCTTGCTAATGTAACGATGGTTGATGCACAGTGTGACAAAGCGATATTCGGCAGTGAGTACGGCATGACAGCACACGTCGGAGACACCGATCTTACTGATGCAAGTCTGGCCAAGGCTTCGATCGTCGATGTTGACTTCACTGAAGCTATCCTGACTGGATCTGACTTCTCTGATACGAATCTGTATGCAGCGCAATTCCCTGAACCTGAATTTGATACCACCACTGCAGAGTACGTCAACGACCTAGCGACTCCCACCAACGGTTCGCAACCGATTGTATCTCACTCAGATCTTCAAAAACTCAATTTGGCAAACGCTGATCTTGCGCGGGTATCGCTCCCAAATATCAACTTCAGCTACAAAAATCTCTCTAGCACAGATTTCCAAGGAGCTAATCTGCGGAACGCGGACCTATCCAAAGCACAGTTGGCACACGCTGAATTAACCGATGCAGTGTTAGTCGGTGTAGACCTTTCAGACGCAACCCTCTATGGAGCATCGCTCACAGGTGCTGATCTCCGAGACGCTACCATCCAGGGCGCGGATATCCGCAAAACTGGTTTGTCTTTCTTGGATTATCGACGTGCCGGGGCTGTCGGTTGTGAAACTGATTTCTCGAATCGCGAATAGTGGGATGCTATTGTTAGTGGGACAATTTATTTTCCCACTCTACCCGTGATCGAATAGTCCTATCTACTTTACCTCCGATGTTGCAGTCTCGAAACCACATATATGTTGCAGACCAGTAATCGAGTTTACTGCCGCCTCACAGGCTGTAAAGTGTAGTTTAATAATCTACCGTGATACTATCTCTGCCGTGGCTCTCAATACAGACGGTATTACCCGCTAAACAGGTGCTGTACAGTCATCTAGAATGTCGATATTTTGCTTAATCTGTTGCAAGGATGAAAATGTCCAGAGCTTGCGCGCTGTTAATGCTGTGAGCAGTTACCTACTGCCCCACCCGGAATTTAAGCTGGCAAAACAGATTTGGCTAAAACAATTAATTAATAGCCATTGCTATTCTTCGTTGGAGAACGAGAGCGTACCAGTCAGTTTAGCAGTCTGATACGGACAATTTCTTTATTAATTAGACGAACCAGCAATAAATAACAGTAAACCTATACCAATTCTGCGATTCGGTCAGATAGCTCGTCGTAGTATCTATCTTTCCACTTTGTTGAGTATGATTTTTCTGGCCGTCCAATGTCTACTGGATCAAATTCTGCTCTTTGCCCAGTATGACCCCCTGTTCTAGTGAAATGGAACGCAGGTATTACTGCAAAACCTAAATCAGCCTCATATGCCGGAAACATAGAGTCCGGATTTTCTTTTTCAGGAATTACAGATTCGAGTTTCTCTTTTTTTTCCAACACTGATTGTAATCCAAACTGCTCAAAGCAATACTCAAGATTATGTGATGCTCCTTTGCCCTGTGTTTTAGAGGAGAAAACGACTACAACCGATGGGTCCACTGCCTCTAACTCTTCAAATAGGTAGGTGTTACAGTTCGCACGTGCCGATTCGTAGGTTTGCTCTCCATTATCTGAATGGATATCATTACACTTCTTTACATTTGTATAATATGTGTGAATGTCTTTCGAAAGAAGGTCTTCAATGAAGTCTTGCGGTAATTGAAATCCATTATCTGAGGGATCTGCGATATTGGTGAGGCTTCGTTTGCTTTCTCGGGTAAACCAATCTGACTCTACTGAATCCAGTTCATTTCTTTCGTCACTGGCGTTCTTTTTGCTTCGACCACCATCTGAATTACCACCTGGTGCCTCACCCAAGAGAAGAACCTCTGAGTCGATCTTTTCGCCTGTCCAGTATCCAAAAAATGGTTTATAAAACAAATCGCAATCTCGATGTCCGCAATTCATACAAGGACCATATCCTTCTGATTCAGGACCATCACCATACCAGTTGAGTGCGATATTACTCGGATGAAATTCCGACATGACCATGATAAAAAGATATTATTAATTAAGCATTGGGGCCTATAGAAATTATAACTATAATACATTGACATCAAACTCGTCTTACCTTCGCATAGGTCATTGTGGGAAAGGCGTACAGTCCTGCTCAAAGACGCAGGACGTGAAGAGTGGATATCGATCCATGTTTTCACCAGTGAAAACATGGACGTAAATTCATTACCCGTGTCTGTTATGGTATTTACTCATGACCGTGGTTCTTGCTGGTGTTGGTGGCGATCAGGAGAATATCGGGACCAATCCACCGCTGTACGATGACGGCACATTCGAGTTCATCCCGATACCGGAGAAAAAACGTCAGACTGATGAGGACTTGACGTTTGGGTCGTGGGAATTGCGGTATCCGGAGAAAGCGGATGCCTCGACCGCTGCAGAGTATATCGCAAGGCGCGGATATCTGAACCCAGACCCGGAAGATCACAATGGTATTCAGAAGCTACGGGCCGAGAATGAGATTGCAGACTGGCCGGTACACAATGATCCCAACCTAACTGATTTGACGTATGGGGAACACCGTGGCAGCGTTGACACCCGAAAAAAATACGTGAGGTATCTCAGTTCACTTGAGGCGGGCGATGTTGTTGCCTTCTATAGTGGATTGTCGACAGACCAGTACCCGGGAATACCACGGTTTCTGATCGGGTATATGACGGTGGAGTCAGCAGTCTCAACAGAAAGTAAGTCTTCGGACGAGGTGACCTCTCTGCTCGATCGGCATCCACAGAATGCACATAAAAAACGGGCCGTTGATGGTCAGCTGTACTATGAAATCAACGGAGCGGATGACAAGTCGGTTGTGTTTGTGGATGGGAAAGAGCCGGGCGGCCTGTTTGACCGGGATCCGATTCGGATAACAGAACGGAAACAGCCGAACAAACGGGCGAATGAATATATTACGGAAGAGAGTTTCTTCCACCGGTTTGGGTCGCTTGACCGAAATGACGAGGTGTACACTGCGCGGAAGCCGGCTGTCCGGTTGGATATTAGTGGTGGGGAGTTCCGTGAAGCGGTTGGGGTTTCAGGTGAACGCTGATAATAGGGTCAGTACGAACTGGGGTGGCTAGTCCCAAGCACTGGTGGAACGGTTTCGAGCCTCGTCTCATTCCAGTCAAATCGAGTACCGGAGATACATGTTGTGTACCCTTTGCGGCGTGGTGACAGAGAAGGAGGCTACAGCAGCATTCGTCTTTAGCTAAGACTCACACCTCGGTTGCGTAGCGGTAGCGAGCGTCTCTTGTAAGATCGGTCGTTGTTGATGGATCTTCTGTGCATCTTCGATCAACCGCTCCAACAGCGGTGGTGGTGAGTAGCCAAGGAATTCACCGAGCTCGTGGAGGATGAGCTGGGCGTGCGACCGGAAGGTCGCCGCCCAGCGTTCTGGCGGGAACACGATCTCGTCGTCGGCTTGCTCGGTGACCAGATCCAACAGATCACGACTCACCAACAGCGACAGCAACGCTGCGTACAGCAGAATTTTCACGACATCCGGGTTGCTCGTGTCGAATTCATCCAGTTCGTACTGCGTCTTCAACTCACGGAACAGCGTTTCTACCTCCCATCGACATCGATACAACGTTGCTAGATCCGCCGGCAGGAACTCGTCTCTCGGCAGATTCGTGATGTAGAGATGGTAGTCGTCGGCGTCCGAATCGCGGACGCCGACGACGCGGAACCGCTTCGTATCCAGCGACTGAGTTCCCTCGTACTGACCCCGCTTGAACTCGGCTTCGACCTCTACGTCGATGTACTTCCGTGAGAGGTCAGTGACCACATCGTGGATCTGCTTGCCTTCCAAGGGAATGGCGCGGCCGCGCCATTCCCGTAATTCAGCTGTAATCACCGGATTCGCGCTCTCTTTCAGCCGACTTACGAAATAGCCGTCGTTCTCGTCGATCAACGCGAAGCGGCGGTACTTGAAATACGCTAGGTCGAACAGAACGAGCCGTCCTTGCAGCCACGACCCTGTCTTGAACAGCGTGCTGTCGTGCGTTTTCTCGTTAGTAACGTCGATCCGTTCAATTGTCTGGTCGGTGGCGTTGTGGAGCAGGTGGAGCTTCGCTCCAGCCTGCTCCTCGTGACGGGCTTGGAACTCATCGGAGAGGAACTCGTGCAACCGCAACACGGTTCCATCAGCGATCATCACGTCTCTGAATCGGTCGATATCAGCGTCAACAGCATCAGGAACAGCGACCTCGTCGAGGCCCCGCTCGACGAGGTCGCGGAGGTACTCTACGAGTGACAGCGTCAACCGTTGGTAGAAGCCGCCGGGAGAGATCGTCTCGTCAGCTGTGGAGTTGTAACTGCGTCTGAACCCAGCAAGTGTTCGGCTTTCGCCTGCGGCGAAGCCGAACACGAGCGCCCACACGAGGACTGGTACCTGAAGCTTGCCCTCACGCTCGACCACGCCGAGTTCCTCGGCGTGCTCTTCGAGGAACTCAGATGGAAAAAGCGTAGTGAGTCGACGCATAATTCGAGATGAGGAGCGAGGGTTGTGCACAGACTTCTCCTCCTCATTCCTCTCGAAAAGTAGCCTCGATAAGCCGCCGCTGTCACGCGATTCTTCTCTTAGCTAAAGACGGATGGTTACGATTGTTCTTGATTCGCTGCGGTGCCTAAATCACTGATTTTGCCGTCTTTCAGGCTGTTAAACGGCTTTTTGATATTATTTATCTCGATTATTCTGTCTTGTACAGATCTTCTGTATCCGTTATGCCGCCAGTGTCCTCTGATTTAGTAACTGTGCTAGAGAGTCTAGATTCCAATGGATTGTTGCAAGCAGTGCATCAGAAAATCTGACCGGCTCACACAGCGCTCATGAACTGGTCCTGTCTTCGCCGATGCGGCCTCATCATGGGGTATGCATAGCGGGTACCGTTCACTCTGACAAATAAAACAGGCAGGCGACAAAGACCATCCCCGAGGTAGTGATACTAACTGTAATTAGTTCGATTTCGGCTCCGAGGCCAATACCTACTCCTGCACCAGCAAGATCCGTGAGTACAACACTTCTCCTTCTCACAGAGCGCCGCTCAAACACAGTCACCGCTACAGGGTAACCCGAATTAAGATTCTGGTCGCGTCGTAAAGCCGTCTAGACTTTGCCTCTGGTTTTCTCAATTGAGAGATCACAGCTCATTGCAGTTTTGGTCGATCGCTGGAGCAGCTCGTCGAGGAACGATCGGTAGTGCTCTAGATCAGCATACTTCACCAGCCGAAGCTGAAGCAACGCCTATAATTTCGCTGCTGTCCAGCGCATCACTGGTTCTTACATCGCTTACTGACTTCGCCCATCAGCCGCTCAACGGGGTTCGAGGTCCACGGCACCTCGAACCCCTCGATGGCCGCCTCGGCGAACGTCACTATCGACGGCAACCACCGCCGAAGATACCCCGCAGCCTTCTCTGATCCGAACTGGTCCAGTTGCCACGCGGTCTTCTCGATACGCTCGGTCGTTCGCGCGAACCGCTGGCGGATCGCCGCGAACTCTTCGTCTGGTCGATGCTTTGTGACGGAGTTCTTCAGATGGAACACCTCGCCGATCACCTCCGAGACGATCGATTTGCGCCGTTTCAACGAGAAGACACCGTCATCCCAGAGATTGTGACCCAAGGTTCGGCCGACGTGGACAAGATCAAGCTGGTGGTTGCGGTTTTCGTCTGTCAAGGCCGTTACGATACTTTCCTCTCCGTCACTGACGACCGTCGCATCGTCAGTGACTGCATCCTCCTCGTCGAGTTCAGAGGCAGTCTCGTCCCAGTCAGTGTTCACCGAGAGATCGAGCGGGGAGCGGGATTCGTTGTCGGTATCTTCGCCAAGCGTTGCCTGGACAGAGTGGTAGGTGCGGTTCTCGTCTTGGCTGTGGCACTTCGTTCGGTCAGGGATGACGGCGTCAGCTTCAGTTCCGGAGACACGCTCTGGAAGGAACTGCATGAGCTTGCTGCCGTACTTTTTGACGCGGCGGTTGATGGTCCTTGGCGACGGCATCGAGACGAAGCCGTTGCCGTGATCTGCAGCATCACGATAGCTGAGTGACGTAGCGAGATCGACACTCTTCGCGGCTATATCCTGTTGATAGCGATTCTGCCCGTCGAAACCGAGAACGTCTTCGACGGGCCGGAAGTAGCTGGATTCGTCGTGGTCAGCGGCGGTATCTCGGACGTAATGAAGGGTGAACTCGTGTTCACCGGCGGTCGTGACGGCAGTGCGGGTGTCAGTGCCGGCTCGTTGGTAGCGCTGGTTACCGTTGCCGTGGGCGTGTTTCTCGCTACAGAGCGCCTCGACGAGTCCTTCGAGCAGAACGGACTCGATGTTCTGCTCGGTAACGAACTCGCCAAGTGTGGCCAGCGGTATCGTTTTGTTCTCGTCGATGCTCAGTTCGAACCGCACGTTGAGTTCAGCGTGCATGGGTTGCCTTGTGGGTTGGATACCAGAGGCGACCCCTTCCGCAAGGGTGTCAGTTGCTACTGAACTCTAGACCACTTTGCGACACGACCAAAATATTAGTAACAATAGCAACAGTTACGATCCAAGAAGCGCGGGATTCGTCTCCACCACTGCGTGCCAATCCGTCACTGCATAGAGGGACCACGATGATGGTGGAAGAGCGCTTCCAGCCAGCAGAAACCAATGACACCACCAGGCGATCGACCGGAGGGTGGAGCCACTCAGAGTGCGTCAACCACCCCTGCTGACGAGGGCGAGTTGGACCGAGAGCATTTCAGGCGTCTCCTGTTGACGCTGACACCCGAGGAGTTCGAGTACTTCATCGCAGATCTCTGGGAGCACCTCAGAGATGGTGAGACGACGGTAACCCAAGCTAGCGGTGACATGGGCGTCGACGTGGTGTTGCACGGTGGCCAGGAACGAGAGATCTTGCAGGTGAAGCGATACCACCAAGAGAATATGGTTGGCCGACCGGAGGTCCAGCAGTACTATTCGCTGTACGATCAGGAGAACGCGGACCGCGTGACGATCGTCACGTCAGGGGCGATTGCGAACACGGCTCGCGAGTGGGCGACCGAACACGGCGTAACGCTGTTCGATGGCGACGATCTCTACGATCTGATCCGAGCGAGTGACAGCACAGATATCCTCTCAACATGGTTCATCGATGGCGACTACACCCTCGCTGACCCTGGACTGCTGAGCCGACTCAAAGGTGCAGCCGAGTCATTTACTGCCCTGCCGGCGACGGTGTCCAGACTCTGTCGGCCACTCTGGGCCCTGCTGTTGGCCTTCTCTGCGGTGGCCCTCATCGTGATCGGGATCGTTTCGATCGTGCTGACAGCGAGTGGCCAGCAGTCGCTTGCACCGAGTGGCCCGGCTGTTGACAGGTTCGCGCAGGTCGTCGGAATTTCACTCCTGGTGTCGTTTTTTATGTTCCCAATCAGCCTCTATCAGCACGGCGAGCGACTGCGAGCGGTCCTGATCCCCGCCTTAGTGGTGGTCTCGTTCGGGATGATCAACGTCCTGGGTGACGTCTCGAATATCGTGTACGGAACCGGTCTCATGGTGATCTACGCAGCCGTCCTCGTGATCACGGGGTACGACCTCTACGACGTCCACACCGCTGGCTGGCGAACCCACGCTGTCGAGGCAATCGATGGCCTGTGGACCGTTGGCGGGAGCGGTGACGACGAGGGTGTCGAACCCATGCAGTACGCGACCGTCGCGGCCCGACAGGACGGGTGAAAACCACGATCGGCAACCCTGCCTGCCCCGGTCTTCTCAGGTCGGTGAGTACGCGAGCCGCCAGCCGTGAGAAAACTTATGTTCAGATAACACTTAACATGACTTAACGTACGCACCAGGCCGATGCCACGAGAGACAGTCGCCGAGTTCCCTGTCGAAGTTGTCGACGCTCGCGGTGACCCTGTCCCGCGGGCCTTCGTCGGAGTCCTCGAATTTGAAGCCGGGCAAGCACGACGTGATGCCGTCGCGAAAGAGAAACACGACTTGACTGACTTCGCCGGCCACCTGACCCGTCTTGTCGACTTGGCCCAGGAGTTCCGTCTGGAACGCTACGATCGCAGTAATACGTACTTCGTTCGAGACAACCGCCAGCGGGTGCGGATCACCAAACCCGAAGACGTGGAGATGACTGTCGAGGCGATTCTCTACGCGGCTGTGCCGGACACGACTGGACGGATCTGGTTCGATTCGGTCTACCTTCCGGGGCCACAGTACAACCGCTCTTTACAGGATGGGGACCCACAGACACTCACGGTCAACCGCGCCCACATCGGCCGATGGTCCCGCGATTCGGGTACGACGGTGCACGCATGGCGGACGGTCTCGACTGACGACGTCGCAGAGCAAACCCTGTGTGCCGAGATCCGGACATTTGCCCCGTCGCAACGAGGAACCGTCTCGTTCGACCTGCACGAATCTATCGCTGCGGACCATACGGCTGTCCCAAATCTGGTGCGGACGCTTGACCCGAACGGCCGATGGGACCGCTGGTTCAACGTCGTCGGTGGGCTCGAAATCGCGTATTTCCTCGGGTTGACCGACGATCACGACATCTCGTTCATCTCGAAAGCCGAGTCGGTTCTCGGACCGGACCACGCTTACAGTATGTACGATCAGTGGGGACTCCCACTGAGCCCGAAAGTCCTCGACGCCAACAGCAGAATCTCACAGGACGTCTTCGCATACCAGCCAGCGCCATACGAAAACTTCGCCGAAAACCTCCCGGACGAAGAGCTCAAGCTCGCGATCTCCGTTCTTGCCTACTTCACCGGCATCACGGGACTCGGCCCGGCGACGGTCCTAGCACTTTTGGGGTACTACATTACGACGACCGAAATCGCTCACGAGTTCTTCGTTCGTCGCGGCCCGGAAGCTGCGACGACACTCTCGTACGACGACATCACCGATCGAAAACAAGCACTCGGACAGTTCGACAAGAACGAGTATGACTCCATTCCGAGTGCGTGGAAGCGGACGGACAAGCGAGGAACGTGGCTCTATGTCCACCGGGTCCCGATTACACAGGAAACAGGGACTGGTGAGACGACGCGTGCTGCCCTCCGTGGTGCGTGGCAGATCCAAGAAAACGTACTCGAGGCTCTCGAACGCGAGTTCATCCTCCACGAAACGGCCTCGCCACTCGACGCGGGGGTGCCAGAGCGATGACGGAGCACTCAGGTGAGGCGGAGCCCAGCGCGACCCGCCGTCGGTTGCTGAAAGCGGGCCTCATCGCAGGTTCCGCGGCGCCACTTGCTGGATGTCCCGGCCTTGGCCGCTCCGATGATGGGAGTGAATCTGACGGGAAGTTCACGGGTCGGGTGACGAACATCCGCGACGAGGGGGTTCAGGATGCCCTCGTCGTGGCGATGGCAACGGTTGAGACTGAGAACGTCTACGATAACCGGGTCATCGCGCAGGGCAAGACCGACACACAGGGACGGTTCTCGCTCCCGGTGACGAATCTCGACGCTGCCAGCGAACGGGTCGTCTCGCACGCGAACGGCCCGGACATCGTGCTCCTGGCGCAATACGATGCTGCGCCGGGATTGAACGACGTGGCGACCGGGATCGACGACATCTGGATCGCGACGGCGCAGATCTCAGGGTCGGCGGGTAGCGACGGCCGGCCTGCGGTTCCGGGCTTGGAATCAAACCACACGCTCGTGATGAACCAGCAAGTGTTGAGCAACGGGTGGGGAACCTCGCTAACGGCGAGCAACTACACCGTCTGGCGCACGATCCCGACGGAAACGCCGTCCGAGCAGTCGCTTGCGATCGAAGTCCGGGGAGACGCAGCCCATCTCGTCAGACAGTGGCCCAATAACATACCGTACCATCCAGTGTTGGACAAAGGCACACTCGAATTCCAAATCCCCGATGACGACGCCGATACTATCGAGGTCAGTTACCCCTCCGATCAGGACTTCAACCCATCGTTGGCTATGCCTGTGTCGAATGATGGGTATAATAAGTGGTTCAACGCGACACCGCCGAACTTCCTGACATACCCCCTCCCAGAAGCGTTTCAGGCCGTCCGAAGCGAGGCGTTTGCCCCACCGCTGTATGCCTTTTTCGACGGAGCTGGCTTCGCTCCGCTGACTGAGGCTGACAGGGAAGCGTTCGAGTCCGTTCCAAGCCAACTTGACCAGGTCGACGACGACCTAGTGGAGCTGTTCATCAAGCTAACTGGCGAACCATTGGGAGATATCGGCGTCGCGATCTCGGCATTGTCGCTGTCGGAGGGGCTCGTCTCCTACACGCTCGACGCCCTCAAACCACCAGCATCGCCGGATGACAAGCAGTTCGCCGGCAACGACCGAGGGCCGGAAACGGATCAGAACATTCAGGATCTCGTGTCCGCGGCATGGCCTTCCCTCGACGTCAATGACCGCCCACCCGCAGTCGTCCACGAAATCGACGTTGACGTCGACATCGGACGCGAACGGAATCCACACCCGATCAGGGCTCGCGGGGTCTGGCGCATCAATGGATCGCTCGTCAGTCCGGGTCGCGGTGCGAGACTTGAAGACGGCTACATCGTCGACTTCGAACGCCTGACACCGGGGGCTCCGACCGAGCAGTCGACGGGTACGGAGTCCTCATCGACGGCCACCTCGACGACGTCCGACCCACCATCGGTCTTTGGGCAATGGCGCCAGACACAGGCCGATGCAGCAAATACGGGTCGCATTGCTGGTGGTGGCCCGGACCGCTCACCGGACTTGGCGTGGACGTACGATGCGGATGCAGGGTCGAACCAGCAGTACTCTGGCCAACACTATGGCCATGTCGTCGATGGTGACACGCTGTACGCCTGCACGGAGGATGGGCCAGTAGTCGCGGTAGATCTCGCAACCGGATCGGAGCGGTGGCGTGTAACTCCCCATTCGCTGACACCGGAGGGACTGGCCTTCGGTGCTGACACGCTCTACATGACGATGAGCGCGACCACCGGGACTGGTGCCGAAAGCGGGGCAAGCGACCCCGCGGTGTATGCGCTCTCACGAGCCGACGGAATGACCAAGTGGACCTGGGACTTCCCGGAAGTAGAAGTCACCGGCGGGTACAGTGGCATCGTCCGACCGACGCTTACCGACGATACTCTCTACGTGTTTGCGGTTGGTGCGGACGGGGTTGGAACGCTCGCGGCCGTCGATATAGAGCGAGAGACACACAGGTGGATCACGCAGTTTGAGCGGGTGTCCGACGACTACATCAAGTACGTCGGCGCGCCCGCTGTTGGCGACGGACGAGTGTATCTGTCGACCTACAGTGGACTGCACGCTTTCGATGCAACCAGTGGCGCAATCCAGTGGACGGCTCCGGGTGGGGAGACCGCTGTCACGGTTCGCGATGGCCTCGTTCTCACGACGAGAGTTCCTGAGGATTCGTATGTCTTTGGGCTTGCCGCGTACAACCCGAGCGCATCGGGGAATGACCGTCTCGCGTGGTTTGGGTTGACCGACGGCGAATTTGCGGTGAATTCGAACGTCGGGTGGGCAGTCCGTGACGGTACCGTGTACGTCAGTGATGAGGACGGCCTGTTGTACGCAGTCGACAATGCGACTGGTAAACGGACACGTTGGGAGAGTCCGTACAGAGCCGACTCGAATGGGTTTATGACGTCGGTCTTAGCCGCCGACGATACCGTCTACTTTGGGTTCACCTACGGCGAGATTCACGCCGTCGACGCTGCAAATGGAACGGCTCGGTTCGTACTCGGTGACGACCGGCTTGAATCGATCACAAGCAGTCCCATCGTTACGAACGGTCGGCTCTACACTGGTGGCGACAGAATACAGGCTTGGCACGTGCCAGATCGATAATGAGTGAATCGAGTGACACTACCTCTCCTGCGGCACTGTCTAGTTCTGGATAACCTCAGCTGGCGTTCGTCCATCGAGTGCTTGGTTCGGTTTTTCGTGGTTGTAGTGATGTCTGAAGCGTCGTAGCCACTGTTTCGCGCTTGATTGACTGCCCCTCCAGAAGGAGTGAAAGCGGTCAATTCGCATAGTCACAGTCTGGAACCATAGTCGTGCTGCGTGGATATATTCCCAGATCGAAACGCTCGCCCGTAACAACGCCCAGACACAGTTGGGGAGCACGTGCTTCCGCTGGCGAAAGGATATGGAGCGCAAGCGATACTTGAGCGACGATGGAGCTGGAACCGAGAGTCAGCGAAAGTATGCAGTCCTTGCAACACTCACGAACGTGTTTACTCGCTACGGAGACAGTCCTTGGCGAGTCGTCGGCTGGTCAGGTGCCGTGATCGTGGCGTCAACAATTCTCTTGCAGGTTGCGACGAAGGGGGTCAAAACATGTTCCGAGTGCGAATCAGTCACGGATTTGTCTCAGCTACTCTATTTTAGCGTCGTGACGTTCACCACGCTTGGGTACGGTGACTACCAACCCGCTGGAGCATGGGCACAGCGGATAGCAGGTGTCGAATCACTCGTCGGCGCACTGCTGGTGGCCCTGCTTGTGGCCGTACTTGGACGCCGGGCAACCCGGTAGCCAATTTGTGTAACGCTTTGTCTACAGGTGGCGACGTAATTTTCAACAGCTGTGCTGTGGTCAGATAGCAGGACCAGAATTATTATTCAGGAACCTGGTGATACGTGGAGTGCCTGTAGTGACCGCTTGAAGCGGCCTCTTTTTGACAAGGATTCCGTGCGAGATACGCGCGAGGTATCTTGCACGCTCGATTCGATATTTCTAGAAGCTGTCAGAATCAGCGTGCAAGACCCAGAGGGTGACGGCACCGTAGAAAGGTACAGTTATGAGTTATCTGAGTTTTCTATGTGGCTTTTATTAAGGTCGAGAAAATAGTACTCATAAGTTATTTACGTCAG
>Ga0207851_100717_pt1 | contig 14155 bp, 19 predicted proteins | sample A23E3SouthBayCA_FD_187747 | JGI IMG/M metagenome (GOLD analysis project Ga0207851, IMG submission 187747) | Aerobic enrichment media microbial communities from Eden Landing Ponds, California, USA - A23 E3 (SPAdes) | ecosystem: Environmental > Aquatic > Marine > Unclassified | place: Emeryville... | reverse complement strand
GCAGATGGAGGATTCCCGCAGCGCGCCGAAGGCGCACGAGGACCTCTCCGCCACAAAAAGTGGCTGAACTTATCCCGCTCTCGCTCCATCGGGGACTGTGAGCCAGCACGTTCTCGTTCCGGTGGACGGGTCGCCCCAGGCGGAACAGGCCCTCGAGTACGTTCTCGACGAGATGCCGGGGTCGAAGATCACGCTCGTCCACGTCTTCAACCCGGCGAGGTCGTTCGGATACGGGGAAGACGAGTACTTCGACTTCGAGGCGTATCAGGCGGAGGTGGACCGCGCACACGACCGCGCCGAGGAACTGCTTGACGAGTACCGCGAGACGGCGACCGAGCGCGGCTTCGAGGTCGAGACGCTCCTCACGACCGGGAAACCGGCGCGACAGATCCTCGAAGCGGTCGAGAGCGAGGGCGTCGACCACGTCGTCATGGGGAGTCGGGGCCGCTCCGGTCTCGGGCGGGTGCTGTTCGGGAGCGTCGCGGAGGCGGTCACTCGACGGGCCTCGGTACCGGTCACGATCATTCGATAGCGCCTCGCGGCAGTCTCAGATCCGTTCGCTAAAATCGGCGGCGAAAGCGTATAGTGCCGGGGGGCAAAGGGCGCTCTATGGACGACGTCGACAGGCAGGAGATGCCGCGGGTCATCGTCGAGGAATTTTTCGACCGGGAGGAGGGAACGCGGGCGCTGCTCGACGATCTGGAGCGGGAGGCCCTGGAGGGCGACCACGAGGCCGTCCGCGAGCGGATCCGCGACCTCGCCGACAGCAACCAGCACGTCTTCTACGCCGTCGCGCTCGCGCTGTCCGGGTCGAAACAGTTCTACGGCGACGTCGAAGCGCAACTCGGGATCGAGGCCGCCGACACGCTTCGCGACCTGGGCGAGACCTATCCGACGCTGGCCGAGCCGTTCGGGATGGTCCGCACCGAACAGACCCGCGAGCGTCACAACCCCGTCACCGAACTGGAGGCGACGACGACCTACGCCGCCGAGGAAGAGGTCCCCGTCGTGAGTTACACGCCCAAATCGGGGCAGGTCGACCTCTACTCGGGCCGGGGCTCGCCCGAGGAGGTCCTGCAGTTCGCCTCGTATCTCGTGCAGGCGACGACGGACTCGCTGGACAGCGCGCTCGACCGGGACTACTCGGTCAACACGGAGGAGCTGGGAGCGCTCATCGATCGCCAGGAGGAGTTAGAGAGCGAACTCGGGCGGCTGCGCGACCAGATCGACGAACTCCGGCGGACGCCGGTCGGCGACGAGTAGGCGCTGTGACGGCGCGACGAGCAGGCGCTGTGGCGGTGCAGACTGTCAGTCGAGCGCGGCACCTGTGCGTTTATTACGTCCGCCGCAAAAGACCGCCGTATCTTCATGGTCGAGCGACTCACGAACCAGGTCGAGAAGGAGGAACGGGACCTGCGGATACTCCGGACCGTCATCGAGTCGGGTCCGATCGGGATCGTCAAGATCGCCGACGAGACGGGTGTTCCGGAGCACAAAGTCCGCTACTCGCTGCGGATGCTGGAAAACGACGGCCTCGTCGACCCGACACCCAACGGCGCGGTCCCGGCCGACGACATCGACGAACGGGTCGCGACGATCAACGCGGGGTTAGACGGTCTGGCAGAACGACTCGACGGGCTCAAAGACGTGTTCTAAGAGCGGTCGCGACTGTTCGACGAAGGGGCGGGCACGACTGGGGCGTCACTCGGGGGCGACTTACTCGGAGGGGTTGTTGCCGCGCTGGAAGAGGTACACCATCTCCCACATCGCCTCGTCCATGTCCCGTCCGTTCGAGGCGTCCTGCAGTTGTCGGTACAGGCTGTCCGAGACCTGAATTTCGGGCATGTCCCTCTGTTGGTCGTCGTCGATAATAAACCCCTGCTGAGTCGGAAGTGAGTTAATCTTCCGAGAAACGGGTTCTGGAGCCCGCTCGCGGCTGTCGAGCGGACTGACGGACGAGCGGTCCCGGGCCACAGATCGGAAAGGACGACTCGCGTTTCACATTTCTCAACTTTCATGAGGGGGTCCTCCCTTGTCGGGTGTATGCCCGAGCAAGCAGACGCGTCCGCGACGGCGGTGGTGTACGTGGTCGTCGTGGTCGTGGCCGTCCTGATCGGGACCGTGCTCGCGCCGGTCGTGTGGAGCGCGACCCAGGGCGACGGTGGCGACGGGGACCCGAGCGTGTCGGTCATCACGCTCCGCGGGGGGACCGACCCCGGGAACGTCAACCGGATCACCGACGACCTGCGAGCCGCGAGAACCAACGACTCCGTCGAGGCCGTCGTCCTCCGCATCGACAGCCCCGGCGGTGCCGTCGCCTCCAGCGAGGAGTTCTACCTCGCCGTCAACCAGACGGCCAGCCGAATGCCCGTCGTGGCCTACGTCGAGGGGACCGCCGCGTCCGGGGGGTACTACGGTATCGCGCCCGCCGACAGCATCTTCGTCAAACCGAGTTCGACCGTCGGCAGTATCGGCGTCGTCGTTCAGGCGCCGCTGAGCACCGTCGAAGAAGCCGGTCGAACCTCCCGGACGTTCCTCCGGACCGGACCGGACAAGGCGACCGTCTCGAAAGACTCCATCCGCAACCAGATGGAGACGCTGCACAACGCCTTCCTCGACACCGTGTTGACCCACCGCGGTGACGAGCTCTCGCTGACCCGCTCGGAGGTCGCGCTCGGCCGGGCCTACCTCGGACCGACGGCGGTCCGCAACGGCTTCGCCGACGAGACGGGCGACCTCGACGCCGCCATCGAGGAGGCGGCGAGCCTCGCCGACGGCATCGACGGCGACGGGTACGACGTCGCCTTCCGCGAGCCCGTCACGCCCGCGGAGACGAGCGTGACGCTCTCGGACGCCGACGTCGCGCGCGTCGAGGGGAACGTCGTCTACGTCGACGCGACCGACGAGGGCGACCAGTTCCGCGAGCCGGTTCGCTACTACGCGGTCTGGGGGATCCCGGTGGCCGACGGGGAGAGCGCGAGCGGGTCGGGAACGGCCGGAAACGCCACGGCGACCCCGGGAGGTGACGACTGATGGCGCTCCGCGACTTCCTGAAGCCGCTCGGCGTGTTCGTCGCGGTCGTCCTGGTCGTCGTCGCGGGGACGGCGCTGGCCGGTCTCGCGTTCGGGTCGTCGGGCGGCGACGGCGCCCCGGACGGCGAGGACATCGACGGCCAGGCGCCCGCGCAGTACCAGCCCGACAACGTCGCCCACGAGGACGACCCCGAAAACGGGACGCTCGCGGTCGACGGCGGCGGCGAAGACAAGCGCGTCCTCGTCGACACCAGACACGCCAACCAGTTCGACGGCGCCGACGTCGATCCGCTCGTCGAGGCGCTGGTCCGGGAGGGGCACACGGTCGACGTCGGCGCGGGATCGGAGGGGAGCGGTTTCGAGACCGGCTACACGAACGCGACGCTCCAGCGCTACGACGCCCTGCTGGTGATCGCACCCACGGGCTCGTTCTCCGAGCGGGAGATCGACGGACTGGAAGCGTTTGCGGAGGGCGGCGGCCGGATCGTCGTCCTCGGCGAACCCCGACAGTTCTCGGGCGGTGGCAGTCTGAGTTCGGGGTCGTCGGTGCGCCCGAGCGCGGACGCGCTCGCCGCGGCCTTCGGGCTCCGGATCGGCTCCGAGACGCTCTACAACCTCGACGACGACGCCAACGACAACAACTACGAGAGCGTCTACGGGACGACGACCGGCGGCGACGCGCTGACGGCGGGCGTCGAGCGCGTCCAGTTCGACACCGCGGGCTATCTCGTCCGCACCGGCGACAGCGACGCCGAAATGCTCGTCCGGGCGGTCGACGGGACCCGCACCGCCGACCGCGGCGTCGCGGGCGAGTACGACGTCGCCGCCCGGAACGGCAACTTCGTGCTCGTCGCCGACGCATCGCTCGTCGAGCGCTCGGAACTGTTCGACGCACACAACGAGCGGTTCGTCGGCAATCTGCTCACCTTCCTCGTCTCGGGCGACAAGCCCGACGACGTGCCGCCGACGGCGACGCCCGACGAAGACCCCGGCGGGTTCTGACCGGCCAGCGGTACCGTTTTCCGGCGTTCTGACCGGCCAGCGCCGCCGCTCTCGGAACGACTGCCGACGAGAAGAGTGTGACCGAACCCCTGTCCGTTCGGTCTCTGCTGGCGGATTACCCCTTCTTGAAGCCGACGAGGAAGCCGGCGGAGAAGCCGGCGCTGACGGGCACGGCCGAGAGCAGGCTCGAGGCCAGCGATGCCCCGTCGCCGCCGGCTTCGGTCGCCGACTGCGTGGCGTTTTCCGCTCCGCCGCTGATCGCGTCCCAGTCGACGTCGAGGACGCCGCGCGTCTCGAGGAACTTGAACAGCGCCAGTTCCAGCCCGATGATGACCGCGATGATCTTCGCGACTTTCTTCGCTGCGAATCCGATGATCCCGCCGATCATCGCGCCGCCGCCCACTTCGAGCCCGAGTTGCTGGAGCCCGAACCCGTCTAGCTGTAACAGTGCCTCTACCATGTCCACTCCCTGACGTTGCTGGGTTAAGGCTTTTGTGCCGGGCGTCTGACGCGCGGCGGCGAGCGGAATATCGGCCTTCGGACCCGCTCAGGCCGAGATCGGTGCGTTCGAACAGAGTTTAAATACGCGGGCGCCCTACCGCGACGTAAGTGACGGCGTCACAGACTCGAGAGCGGGCGGTGGTGGCGAAACGCGTGGACAGCGGCGAGGCGGACACGACGGAGATCCGCGACCTCGCGCGGGCTGCCGGCTACGAGGTGGTCGGCGAGGTGACCCAGACCCGGTCGGAAGACCCCGCGACCCACGTCGGCGAGGGCAAGGCCGAGACGCTCGCCCGGACCGTCGCCGACACCGGCGCACGCGTGGTCGTCTTCGATAACCAGCTCGGTCCCTACCAGACGTACAACCTCGGGAACGTCCTGCCGGACGGGGTCCGACTCATCGACCGCTTCCGGCTCATCCTCGAGATCTTCGGGCAGCGCGCCCAGACCCGCAAGGCTCAGCTGCAGGTCGAACTCGCCGAGTTGCGCTACGAGCTCCCGCGCGCCGAGGCGAAGGCCTCGCTCGCCCGCCGGGACGAGCGGCCCGGGTTCATGGGCCTCGGTGAGTACGACGAGAGCCGCGAACAGGACATCAAGGCCCAGATCTCTCGCATCCGCGACGAACTCGAGCGGATCGGGGAGACAGAGGAGCACCGACGCGAACAGCGCCGCGAGTCCGGGTTCGACCTCGTCGCGCTCGCGGGCTACACCAACGCCGGGAAGTCCACCCTGCTCCGCCGCCTGGCCGAGGACGTCGACGTCGACGAGAACGAGGACCTCCACGCAGATCTCGACCCTACCGCCGAGTCCGAGGACCGCCTCTTCACCACGCTCGGCACTACGACGAGGAAAGCCGACATGGACGAGCGCGACGTGCTCGTCACCGACACGGTCGGGTTCATCTCCGACCTGCCCCACTGGCTCGTCGAGTCGTTCAAGTCCACGCTCGATTCGGTCTATCGCGCGGATCTCGTCCTCCTGGTCGTCGACGTGAGCGAGCCGGTCGCGGAGATCCGCGAGAAACTCGTGACGTGTCACGACACGCTCTACGAGCGCAACGAGGCGCCGATCGTGACCGTCCTGAACAAGATCGACAAAGTCGACGACGAGGAGGTGCGGCGCAAGCGCGAGGCGCTGTCGGCGCTGGCGTCCAATCCCGTCGTCGTCAGCGCGCGGACCGGTGAGAACATCGCCGACCTCACCGAGCGGATCCACGACGAACTGCCCGATTACGAGCGCGAGCGGCTCGTCCTCCCGATGACCGACGACACGATGTCGGTCGTCTCGTGGATCCACGACAACGCCAACGTCGACAGCGTCGACTACGGCGACCAGGTCGTCATCGAGTTCGAGGCCCGCCCCGCCGTCGTCGAACGCTCCCGCGACAAGGCCGGCGAACTCGTCGAAGCCTCCGCCTGATCCGGTTCTCGATAGGTCGGTTTCTCCCCGCGAGCGCTGGTTTCGGTAGTTTGTGGGTTGCGCCCCATTTCGACCCTCTCCCGCGGTGGCGCGCGCTGTCGCGCCCTCCGTGGCGCGACGAAGCCGCGCGAGGGATGAGCGACGGCGGTCTGAGCGAATCGGCTGGGGAGGTATGTGGCTGTCCGCGGTCGCGGTGTGGGGCAGTGGCGGTGCTGTGCGGTGACGGTGCTGTGCGGTGGCGGTGCGGTCCCTGGCGGACTGAAAGGGCGAGGCGCGCTCGCGTTCACTGTAGTCGCCTGCGCGGGCAACTATCCGCGCGGGCGGTGTGGAGAGCGCGGATATCCCGCGCAGCGACCGCGAGCGGGTCGAGGGCTTTCAACGCTCAGGACCAGATGCGGTTGCGGTTGCTGTTACTCGAAGCGAGCGGGGCGAGGGCTTTCATCGGGCGACCGCGTGGACGACCCAGATGTCCGATACACCGACAAGGGGGGAGCGCGACCACAACGTATGCCCACGCTCGAAGACACCTATCTCGAGAACAGGTGGCGGGTCCAGCCACAGCACGCGAACAACTACCAGACGGTCCACGGGGGGAACGTCATGAAGTGGATGGACGAACTCGGCGCGATGTCGGCGATGCGCTTCGCGGGCGAACCCTGCGTCACCGCGAGCATCGACGAGATGAACTTCCACCGGCCGGTCCCCGTCGGCGAAGTGGTCGTCATCGAGGCGTTCGTCCACGACGCCGGCCGGACGAGCGTCAGGGTCCAGCTCCACGCCGCCCGCGAGAACCCTCGGTCCGGTGACCGCGAGACGACCACGCGCTCGCGGTTCGTCTTCGTCGCCGTCGACGAGAACGGCCGCCCCGTCGAAGTCCCGGACCTGTCCGGCGAATCCGACCGCGACGCCGAACTTCGGGCCCGCGCCGCCGACTGGAACCCCAACGAACCCGTCTGAAAGGCCCGCCACAAGACCTATATGACACCCCATCTGGACATCTGAGAATGGGAAATTCACCGGACGGCCCACCGGCCGGGTATCAATCCCGTAATACGATGCCCACCGAGACGGAGTCGAGATGGACCCGGATCAAGAAGGCGCTGTTCGCTGTCGGGGTCCTCGTCGGCTGTGTGGCCGCGCTGTACGTTCTCATCGCCGGGGTGTAGCCAAAGACTGAACTGCCTCCCGGACCGGGTCGGCGTATGGTCTCGAAAGGAAGCGGCCGCGACGAGGACGGGTTCACGGCGTGGCAGGGGCTTCGAGGCGCGCCGGCTCGAACCAGCTACATCCTGATACTGGTCGGTCTTCTGATCCTGTCGGTTGTCCTGTTTTTCCTGTAGTCCTCGACGCGCTAGCTGTCGACGACGCCCTTACCGCAGATGGCACCGCACCCGCAGACGGCCACGAACCTCCCCAGCCGATTGCGTTACTCGTCGTGCCTCCTGCGTTACTCATCCCTCGCACGGAAACGTCGCGCCACAGAGGGCGCGACGGCGCGCGCCACTGCAACCGCACGATTTCTGCGGCGTCAGTCCTCGACGTCGATGGGCTGGCCGTCCTCGGTGGGGGGTGCGACGTGGTCGATGTAGGATTCGACATCGGGGTCGTTCACGCGCACGCGGACGTGCAGGTCGCCGAGTTCGCTGGGCTCGCCCACGGCGAAGTTGATCACGCCCTCGAAGGCGGCCTGTTTCTTCAGGTCGAACGAGAACGTGTCGCCCCGGCGGCCGTCGAAGAAGGTCCCGCGCGCGGTGTCGAGAATCTCCTGGCGGTGCAGGCCCTCGGAGAGGTGCTCGAGCGAGTGAGCCGTCGCGACGAGTTCGCCCGGCCGTTCCTCGATCTCGGCGTCGGGAAAGAGGTTGAAGATGGCGTCGACGACGCGGTCGGTGACCTCGGTGTCGTAGACGGGCGCGGTGACCTGCACGTCGACGCTGTAGACGGTGCTCACGACTTCTCACCCGCCGGATCGGCGGCGTCATCCTCGCCCAGCAGGTCGCGGATCTCCGCCTGGAACTCCGCCAGGGTGCCGTCGTTGCGGACGGTGCGGTCGGCCATCTCCATCGCGGCGCCCATGCCGAAGCCGAGTTCGCGCTCGTCGCGTTCCTCGAGGGACTCGCCGCCCTCGTCGGCGCCGGCGTCGCGGCCTCGCAGGTCGAGGCGTTCGGCGCGGGCCTCGTCGGGCGCGGCGACTTTCACGAGGACGAACTCGTCTCCGAAGGCCTCGACGAAGCGCTCGACCTCGACGTCCGAGCGGATGCCGTCGACGACGACGGTGTCGCTGTCTTCGAGATGCTCCTCGATGAGCGGGAGCGACTCCTGGGCGATGGCGTCGGGCCCGCCTTCCTCGCGGAGGGTGCGGGCCATCTCGCCGTGGTGGGTGGCGGGGTCGAGCTCGCGGTCGCGGCAGGCCTGGCGGATCACGTCGCCCATCGTGACGACGGGCACGCCAGCCTCGCGGGCGACGGCCGCGGCCTCGCTCTTCCCGCTCCCCGGCAGTCCGACGATCCCGATGACGGTCATTGCCGGATCTACCCGCAGGGCGCGTTTAAGAACTGCGTTGTCGACCGTCGCGATATGTCGCACCTCGGTCGCCCCCGGGGGCCGCCGGGTTCTTAAAGGACCTCGGTGAACCGGCAGATCGCTTCCGGTGGTACCGGGCGAACTCCCGGTATGGCGATGGGTGTACTCGCTGGGGAGCCGCTACGGACGTTACCGGCGACGATCGAACGCGCGCTGGGCTTCGGGGCGAACCCGGGGCCGGTCGAGCAGTTCGCCGCGGGGCTGGTCGGCGCGGCGTTCGTCTGCTCGGCCGTGCTCGCGCTGGCGGCGGTGACGGGGCCGTGGGCCAAGCGCAAACTGTTCGCCGACTTCACGGACCGGATCGCGCCGAACCGCCACGGCCCCTACGGCGTGCTCGTCATCGTCGCCGACGTGGTGCGCCTGCTCTCGAAGGAACTCATCGTCCCCGAGAAAGTCGACCGACCGGCATACGACCTCGGACCGCTGCTGGTGACCTACTCCGCGCTGCTGGGATTCGCGGTCATCCCGATGGGGAGCGGGGTCCAGATCGCCGACCCGGAGACCGGACTGGCCTACGCGTTCGCGGTCGCCTCGCTTGCGACGCTCGGGCTCGTCATGGCCGGTCACGCCTCGAACAACAAGTTCTCGCTGCTGGGCAGTCTGCGCGCCATCGCGATGAACGTCGCCTACGAGATCCCGCTGGTCGTCACCGGCGTCTCCGTCGTCCTCTTCGCGGGCTCGCTGCAACTCTCGGAGATCGTCACCGCTCAGCAGGAGACCCTGTTGATGCTCGGTCCCGTGGCGGTCCCGTCGTGGTACGCGTTCGTCAACCCCTTCGCGTTCGTCCTGTTCGTCGTCGCGTCGCTCGCGGAGGTGGGGCGCAACCCCTTCGACACCGCCGAGGCGCCGACGGAGATCGTCGCCGGCGTCCAGACCGAGTACTCGTCGGTCTACTTCGTCCTCCTCTATCTCGGCGAGTTCCTGCACATCTTTCTCTCCGGAGCGATCATCGCGACGGTCTTCCTCGGCGGGCCCGCCGGTCCCGTCCTGCCGGGATTCGTCTGGTTCATGGTGAAGATGTGGTCGTTTTTCCTGTTCACGCAGTGGGCCCGGTACTCGATCCCGCGGGTCCGCATCGACCAGCTCATCTCCGTCGGCTGGAAGGGGATGCTTGTCTGCTCTTTTGCCAATCTGGTCCTGACCGCGCTCGTCGTCGGCCTGCTGGTCGCGTGAATCGCTCGAAAAGTGTTTGAGTGGGCGGGGCCAAACCGGGGGTATGCTCCGGTTCCTGGCGCTGCTGCTGCTGATCCCGCTGCTCGACGCCCTCTTTCTGGTGTTCGTCGCGACGCGGATCGGCGCACCACTGACCGTCCTGCTGGTCGTCCTCACCGCCCTGATCGGGATGCTCCTCGTCCGGGCGGAGGGGCGACACACGATGCGCAAGATCCAGCGGAAGGTCGCGCAGGGAGAGGCGCCCACGAACGAACTGCTCGACGGTGCCTTCCTCCTCGTCGCCGGCGGCCTGCTCCTGACGCCCGGCCTCGTCACCGACGCGCTCGGGTTCATCCTCGTGATCCCGCTGACGCGGGCCCCGATCCGGATGGTCGTCCGCGACTACGTGGTCGTGCCCTACATGGACCGGAAGACCGGTGGGTTCGCAACTGGCAACGTCTACATCGGCGGCTCGCCCTTCGAGCAGGGCGGGCAGGGGCCCGGCGGACAGGGGCCCGGCGGGCAAGGTCCCGGCGGGAACTTCCCTGGCGGCAACGTCGGCGGCGGGTCGAGCGGCGACGCGGGCGAGGCGTACGACCTCGACGACGACGCCTACGACGTGGATGTCGAGGACGATTCGCGGTCGGACTGACCGCCGCGCGGACGACGATTCGCGGGCGGCGTGTGGCGTGTGGAACCACCGCAGGGCATCCCGATCCGGCCCGAAAGGTAACCCTTAAAGGCTCCCGACTGAAACGCTCTGGTGCGAGCGGGCCAATAGCTCAGTTAGGTTGAGCGCTCGGCTGATAACCGGGAGGTCACCGGTTCAAATCCGGTTTGGCCCACTCTTTCACCGACCAGTTCCCAGCCGAAATGGGTATCTACATATTTCGCGCTCCTGGCACCCTCCTGACTGCTTCAGCCGCTGTCTCGTACCCACCGAGCGACCTGTTGACTGTACGTGTCATAGACTGCGAGCCCGGTCTGGAGCGTTTCGTACACTTCGGCGGTATCGACGCGCCCGTATTCGTGTGCGAGCACGTTCCTGAAACCGACTGCAGCGACGAGTGTCGTCGTCGTTTCCTCGTCGATAACCCCTTCTCGCTGGAGGACGCGAACCGCTCCTTTGGCCGTGTTCCCATCGAAATCGAACTCCTGCGCCGCGATGTGCTGTGCGAGGTCGGAACACGCCTGGATGGCGTTCTCGAACATCCGCTCGACGGCGCGCTGTTCGGTCGTGTTCTGCAGGAATTCCGCACGCGAGAGCGTGTCGCGCTTCTCCGCTAGTTCCCCGTGATACTGTTCGATCTGTTCGAGTTTGACCGAGACAACTCGCTCGTCAACCACGCAATCCGTCCTCCGCGATCCGGTCGATCACCTCGTGCTGGTGGCGCCGAAGCGTCTCTCGCTCTTCGGCGAACCGCTCTTCGATGTCCGCTTTGAACCGCTCGAACGCTCGCTCATCGCCACAGACGAACCGGCCGTTCACTGCGTCGTGTGCGACGTCCAGCGGGAGCGTCTCGATATCGGAGAGGTCGACGAACGGGGCACCGTCTTGCTGGAGGTCCCCCGAGAGGAAACACCGCTTGTCGAACCGTTCGCGGTCGGAGAGGCCGTCGGCGAACTTGACAGCGAGGTCGGCGTCGGACGAGCGCGTCGGCTCGCCTTCGATCTGCGACCCGAACGCGACCGCGAACTCGACGTTCGGATCGGTGCAGGCCGACGCTTCGAGAGCATCGAGGATCTCCGACGACTCGCCACTCGCGTCCATACGTGGAACGACGACGTATCGTCACAAAAGAATTCCGCCGCACGGAGAGCCACCAACAGCGCTCGTGCATCGTTCGACGGTGCCGGACCGTGGATCGGTACCCGCGAACGACTACCCACCCGCCACACCCGACACCGCTGCCACCAGATCCTCGACATCCACCACCATCGCCTCGTCGTCCGTCGGATAGACCCGCCAGTGATAGTCGAACCCCAGTTGCCGAGCGAGACAGAAGTAGTACGGCTCGATGTTGTCCTCCGGAAAGAGTTCGACGACGGTCGCATCCGGGGCGTGAATCATGTTCACCAGGCCGGCGCCGTGGGGCGCGACGATGGTGTCGGCGCCGACGAACAGGCGGATCTGGTCTTCCAGCGAGAGGTCGGTGAGGACGTACGACTCGAAGCCCAGCGGCGCGAGCGCGTCCTCGATCGCGTCCTCGTCGGCGACGGGACGGAAATTCGTGTCCCGGCGCGAGAGGAATATCCGGGAGGCGAAGTCGCCGCTCTCAGGATCGGGAACGTTCGACTGCATCCGGCGGGCGAGCCACTGCAGGTCCTCGGTGGAGGGGTTGAAGTCGTCGGCGAACTGCCCGTCCGGCGGCGTGACGTAGTGGTTGCGGTGGATCGGGACGACGAGGCGGTCGACGGCGACGGTGGTCTCGGGCCACTCGACGCAGGCGTCGGGGTCCCAGCCGGCGAGTCGCAAGGTCTCGAGGATCCACCGCGGCGGATTCGCTTCGAGGACGACCGTCGGTTCGCGACCGGTCGCGGTGCGGTACTGCTCCAACAGGCGCACCTTCGGGAGGAACTCGACGGTCCAGTGGTAGTAGTTGCGCCAGTACGGGACGAAGAAGGCGGCCGTCTCCAGCGACTCGACGGTGTCGCCGCGGCCGTCTTCGGGGGGCGGCATCGGGCGATCGCCCGCGAGGATCTGCCCGTAGTGGCGGTAGGCCCGATAGCGCGAGCGGTCTGCGGCGAGGCGGTCGTAGAGGTCCCCGAGCGCGAAGTAGAGGTACATCTCGCTGGCGCTCGCGGTCTCCAGGACGAGACGGTCGTCGACGAAGCCCAGCGCGTCCGGGCCGATGACGCGGGCGTCGCGACATTCGCGGACGAACGGGCGTTCCGGCCGCGAGGTCCCCACTTTCGCAGCGAGACGGGATGGCAGATCCGCGCGGGCCGGCCCGTCTCCGTCGGACGGCGGGAGGTCGGCGGTGACGGGGTCCTGCGGGTCGCCGAACCAGACATCCTCGCCCGCCGTGGCGTCGTCGAGGAGGGCCTCGCGGTCGACGAGTCCCTCGCGGACAGGACGGGTGAGGAGGTGCCAGCGCAGGCGCTCACCGAACAGGTCCTCGCGGACGAACCGCGGGGCGCGGGCGGCCATTCCGCGGAGGCCGCCGTCGCGATAGCCCTGCCGGAGGACCTCGCCGAGCCACGCGGGGGCCGACCGACGGGTCCGGTCAGTCCGCGCCATCGGCTCCCGCCGCCCCGGCTGTCCGTCCGGGGTCCCACTCACAGACGACGCTGGCGGGCGACTCGTCGTCACCCGACTCGACCGAGGTCGTCACCGGCGCGTCGAGGCCCATCGCGAACCCGACCGCGAGAAACGACGCGGCGGGGTGGTCGAACCGCGTCGCGTCGCCGAACCGCGGCTCCGTCACGGCCATCGTCGCGCGACCCGCGGGTTCGTCGACCCTCGGGTCCACGTCGGCTGCGAGACCGAGCCCCGAGACGGCGGCCTCGGCGAGCTGGTCCCCCAGTTCGACCGGTTCCGTCTCCAGGTCGACGACGGCCAGTTCCTCGAAGGCGTCGAACAGGGCCGCGCCGGTCGGATACACCGCGATGGCGTCGGCGGCCGACGGTCGGTTCGCGGTCGGCGTCGCTCCGCTCTCGGTCATTGTCTGCCCGCTCTCGGTCACTGTCTGCCCGCTCTCGGCCGCTTCGGTCTGTCCGGCCCGGTTGCCCAGCACCGGCCTGCGGTCGGTGGGGGCACCGTCGACCCCGTCGGCGGGGATCACGAGGTGGACCGGCGCGAGCCCCTCGATCCCGTTTTCGACCGGTGCGTAGACGGAGCGGTCGGGGAGGCCGAGGTCGTCCCGCAGCGCGGCGCCGGTGGCCGCGAACGCATCGTAGACGCGCTCGGCGGGGTCGGCGTCGCGCGTGGCGGCCGGCCGGACGACGTACGCGAGGACGGCGCCGTAGAGGCCGACGCCCGCGAACGCGACGAGGATCTCCCGCTCGGTCCCGGGGTCGACGAGGGCGGCGGCGACCCCGCCGGCGACGCCCAGCAGCGCCAGCCCGACGCCGGCGAGTCGATAGCGTCGCTCGGCGTCGACCGACCGATCACCGCGTCGCGGCGGCGTCGCCGGATCGCCCGACGCCGCCATCTACGGCGACCCACCCCGGTTGCGCGTGGCGGCGCGCGCGGCGACACCGCCGCTCGTCGGTCCCGAACCCCTGTGTGCCATGTCTACCGTGAGGGACCACTGCGACCGATTAAAAGGTGCCGACCGCTGCGACCGATGCGATCCGGGGGAGGCGGCCGAGTCGACCGATACCTTTTCTCGCCGGGCGGTCCTACGCCTGTCAATGTCCGAGCGCGACGACCGTGCCGGGGGCCGGATGAGCGCGCCGCTCGACCTCCTCGCGGTCGTCGCGCTGTCCGCGGCGGTCGTCGCCGTCTCGTTCGGCCTCGAATCGCC
>Ga0207851_100716_pt1 | contig 14186 bp, 18 predicted proteins | sample A23E3SouthBayCA_FD_187747 | JGI IMG/M metagenome (GOLD analysis project Ga0207851, IMG submission 187747) | Aerobic enrichment media microbial communities from Eden Landing Ponds, California, USA - A23 E3 (SPAdes) | ecosystem: Environmental > Aquatic > Marine > Unclassified | place: Emeryville... | reverse complement strand
GTGGCGGGATCGAGACACGGTCTCGGAGTGAGTGCGGGGAAGTCGAGCCGAGCACCAGTTCGCCCGCGCGATCCGACGGGCTTTATCCCGAACGGCGGTGAACTGATACCTATGTTCGAGACGATCGTCATCGCCACCGACGGTTCCGAGAGCGTCAGGCGGGCCGTGGACGTGGCGCTCGATCTCGCCGACCGGTTCGACGCCGAGGTCCACTGCCTGTACGTCGTCGACGAGGGCGACGTCGCGTCCGCACCCGAGCGCCTCCGCGAGGAGATGGACGCCGCGTTAGTCGAACGCGGCGAGGAAGCGATCGACGAGGTCCGCGAATCGACGGATCGAAACGTCCTTACGGCAATCAAGGAGGGGCGGCCCGCCTCGGTGATCGACGAGTACGCCCGCGAAGTCGACGCCGACGTCGTCGCGATGGGGACCCGCGGCCGACACGGCGAAAACCGATTCCTCATCGGCTCCGTGGCCGAGCGGGTGGTCAGAACGTGCCCGATTCCCGTCCTGACGGTTCGGCAACTCGCGGCCGACGAGGGCGAGACGGAACTCACCGGAACGCCGGAGATGAGCGGATAGCAGCCGGAGCGTCGAAAAGGAGTGGATAGCGGCCGGAGCGCCGACAACCGTTATCGAGGGATCGAGGTGCCCACGGAACCACGTCGGTTTTCACGGGGGGCACCGTCGGACACGTATGGAAGACGAACTCATCGATAGCGCGAGTCTCTCGCTGTCCCGGAAGTCCCAGCTCCCGGGAACGGGCTTTTTTTATCCCGACTCGCTCGACGAGGACCGATCCGAAGAACGCGTCGCGGAGGCCGTCGAGGGCGCGGAAGCCGTCGTCGTCGCCGACACCGACGCCGACGGGCTAGGCTGCGTCGCGCTGATCCGCGAACTCTACGACGCGACCCTCGGATGGACGGCCTTCGAGGACGACATCGTCGAGCGAGTCGAACGCTGGGAGGGTACCGGCGAGGGCGATAGCGACGAGGGCGATAGCGACGAGGGCGACGGAGATGGCGCTGCGGACGCTGATCCCGACGCTGACGAAACGCTCGATGACGGGGACGAGCGCCCGCGCTCGTCGGTCGCGCTCGTCGGTGCCGGACCGTACTCTCTCGACGAGGCGCTCGAAAACGTCGCCGAGTACGCACCTGAAGGGATCGACCTGTACATCTGCGACCTCTGCCCCGACGAGTACGAGTGGATCGCCGACGAGCTAGACGCGGCCAGCGCGATCGCCGAGTCGGTCTCGTGGTTCGACCACCACCAGTGGAGCGACGAGACCGCTGCGGCCGTCCGCGAGACGGGCGTCGACCTCGTGATCGGCGAGTCCGACGAGGAGTGCACCGTCGACGTGACGCTGCGGTCGCTCGATCACGACTTCGACGAGCGATGGACCGAACTCGCCGCCGTCACGCGCGATCACGACCTCTGGCTGAAAGAGGATCCACGAAGCGACGACCTCGCGGACTACGCGTACTGGACCGACGCCGAGGAGTACGTCGCCGCAGTCGGCAACTTCGGCGTCGACCTCCCCGAGATCGTCGAGCGGTACATCGAACTGCGCCGCGTCGAGAAGCGAGAACTGATCGACGCCGCCGTGTCGCGCGCGGAGATCAAGCAGATCGGCCCGTGGACGGTCGGCGTCACCTACGGCCGCTGCTCGCAGAACGAGGTCGCGGACACGCTACGCGAGCAGGGTGCCGACGCGGCCGTCGTCGTCAAACCCGCCGGGAGCGCGAGCATCCGCGGCTCCGAGGGGTTCGAACGCGCCCACGAGGTCGCTGGATACGTCAACGGCGGCGGCCACCCGCGCGCCGCGGGCTGCAAGCCCGATATCTACGACGATATGCTGGATTACGCGCACCACTGGACAACCCAAGGCGCGACGACGAAGCGCGTCATCCTCCGGGCGTTCGAGCGAGTCGCTGCCGAGGTGGAGGCTGAGGATGCCGACAGCGACGAGGAGTCGAGAGCGACCGACGAAACCGAATAGCGGAAACTGACCGGCAGAGGTTTATATACGATCGCGGGGCCAGACGCCCCGTGACGTGACTGTCGCCCCGCGTCGGCCAGCGGTTGTCCGACACATCGACGCGGGCGCTGCGATGACGACGCGGGCGCTGCGACGCTACCGCATCGCCGGTACGGGTGTCGGCTGTTCGCCCTATTCGCTTCCCTCGACCGGTTCCGAGCCGCCCGGCTGGACGCCCGTCTCCGTCTCCTCGCCGACGACCCACTTGTCCGAGTAGCTCGCGCCGCAGGCGCAGTGCGCGTAGGCGTGGACGACCTCCCCGCGCTCGTAGAGCCCGCCTACTTGCTCGTTTTGTTCCTCGGAAAACGCGAAGATGAACTCGACCTCGTGGTCGTCGTCAGCGTCGGAGTCGCCGTCATCAGCGGTCGCTTCGGGACACTCGCCGCCGTCGAGCGTCCGCGAGACGTGCCCGCGCTCGGCCATCGCACCGCGGGCGAACTCCATCGCGTCCATTCCCGTTCCCGCGGAGAACGCGCGCCGACCGTCGTCGCCGGGGACGACGAGCACGTAGCCCGATTCGACCGTCTCGCCCATCTTCGGGAGCTTCCCCTGGCTGTCGAGATACGCCTCTGTCAGAAACAGCGCGACGTCGTCGTGGCGCTCGCCCGCCAGAAACTCATCGAGTTTGCTCATAGCGCCGAGAGGGCGTGGAGGGCTAAAAGACGAGTGAAATCGTCATTAGTGTCTGGTCGCACGCGCCTCACGGACGTCGGCTCCGTCGCGAACTTTATCCTCGCAGTTCGGGCAGACTCTCGGATTTTCCATCCCATTCGGTGCGAACACCCGGACGTACTCCGGGGTGACAAAGGACCCGCAGTTCTCGCAGTTCGGCATTGGACAGCGATTTGTATTGAATCGAAATAATATTTAGGGGAATATAACGGTTGAACGGTATCGTTCCGGAGGAACCGAAATACCGCGCCGGGATTCGTCGTATCACACTGATTACGCTCTTCTCTTCCCGCCGAGCGACGTCAAGGGGAATAGCTCTCGGCGGTACATAGTGAGAGTAATCAGTATCAGTCCTCGGCACCGTCGTCGAGCGCCTCGTCGGCGTTACTCGAAATCATATTGTCGGGATCACCACGAGATTCCGCGAGCGCGTGTCGAACCACGATGTCGATGCCGCGGGCGACTTCGATGCCGCCGTAGTAGACGCCGACGAGCGAGACGATGACGCTTACGACGATTCCGAACGGACCGAATATCACTGCGATGAGCGATCCGAGCCCGGAAATCACAGCAAAGTAGAGCGCGCCGACGACGAACCGATAGGCCGCGTCGCGATGTGCCTGATCCGTGGACGGAAGCAGTGATCGGGAACTCATACTCGTGAATTCAGTCAGGCACGTGATAAATCTTCAGTCGTCTCCGTCTCTGAGGCCGACGACGATCCGATCCGCGACGCGGGCGCGAACGAGAGCGTCCCGTCGTCGGTCCCCGAATACCGATGCCGCGCTCTCGACGCCCCGGGAGTCGCGCTCGAAGGTGACTCCGGAGTACGAGACATCCGCCAAGAGGAGCGGTTCGGCCGGTGCCGACGGGACGCCCGCCGGGCCATCGAGCGCTTCCGACCCGAGAAGGCGGTCGACCTCGTCGAGCGACAGCTCCCCCGCCCCCGCGGCGCGGATCACCGACGCGAGCCTGCGGACCAGTTCCCGCGGGAACCCGCCGGCAGCGACGCGGATCGGCAGGAAGTCGCCGTCGCGCCGGAGATCGATCGCCACGTCCCGGACGGTGCCCCGATCGTCGAGTGAGAGGTTGTGGAAGTCGTGTTCGCCACCGAGGGCCGCGGCTGCGGCGGCGGCGCGGTCGTCGTCGAGGTCGGGCGCGTAAAGCTCGTAGACGTACTCTCGACGGGTCGCGTCGTGCGTCGCGTGGAACCCTGTTGGAACGTCCGCGGCGGCCCACGCGCGCACCGATGGCGGAAGCTCCCCGTTGAGCGCCCGTGGCGTACACCACTCGGGACACTCGAACGCGACAGTCTGCGCGAGCGCCGAGACGCCCGCGTCGGTGCGCCCGGCGGCCGCGTAGCCGCGCGGTCGATGGCGTTCGTCCCGATCGTAGATTTCGAGCGCGTCGAGCGCGTCGAAGATCGAGTCTTCCACGGTCGGCACCGACGGTTGGCGCTGGAAGCCGTGGAACGGCCGTCCGTCGTACGCGACCCGGAACGCGCGTTTCACACCATCTGGGAAGGCATCTCCCGGATCGCCGTCGGGAGCGGCATCTCCCGGATCACCGTCGGGAGCGGCGTCTCCCGGGTCGTCGCCGCTACGCATCCGTCGGCGTGGACTCGCTCAGCTGCTCGGGCTCGCGGTAGTCTCCCTCGTCTCGCCGGATGACAAGCACCGGGACTGACGAGAGCCTGAGCACGCGTTCGGTCGTGCTGCCGAGCAGATACCGTTCCACCCCTCGACGACCGTGACTGCCCATCACGACGAGGTCGGCCCCGACGGCGTCGATCCGGTCGAGAATCACCCGGTAGGGCGCGCCGCGTATCACAGCGGTCTGGACGTCGACGCCGGCGTCGCGGGCTCGGTCGGCGACGGCGTCGACGTGTTTCTCGGCCTCCGCCTCGTAGCGTTCGACGAGTTCGGCCGCGTCCAACTTCGCGGATTCGAGCGCGTGGATGTCGACCGCTGAGAGAACCGAAAGCGTTGCACCGGCGTCCCGCGCCAGCGTGATGGCGTGATCGGCGGCCGCGTCGCTTGGCGCGCTGCCGTCGACGGGGACCAGAATCGTCTCGTACATACCTCTACATTCGCGAGCAGCGGTAAAATATCACCGCGGACGGTGTGGTATCGGTTCTCCGCCGTGAGGGATCCACTCAGACCAGATCGTCGAACGTCGGAGACGTTCGGTCACCGGGGAAGTCGTCGACGGGGACGGTCGTCTGCTCGCCGGAGCCCATATCCTTCACCGTCACCTCGTCGTTCGCGAGGTCCTGTTCGCCGACGATGACGACCGTCTCGGCGTTGATGCCGTCCGCGTAGCCCATCTGCGCGCCGAAGCTCCGGTCGGAGACGTCGACTTCGACGACGTTCCCACCCGCTCGCAACTCGCGGGCGATCCGCGAGGCGACGTCGCGGGTGTCGCCGACAGTGAGGACGTAGTAGTCGGTCGCGAGCGCCTCCTCGGGCCAGACGCCGGCGCGCTGACAGAGCAACGAGAGGGGCGCGAGGCCGGGCGCGACGCCCACAGCGGGGGTCGGCTGACCGCCGAAGCTCTCGATGAGGTCGTCGTAGCGGCCGCCACCGAAGACGGAGCGGGAGATCTCGCCCGTCGAGTCGAAGCACTCGAACACGACGCCCGTGTAGTAATCCAGCCCGCGGGCGGTCGTCAGCGATACTTCGCAGAACTCGCGCGCGCCGAAGTCCTCGGCGGCTGCGAGCACGTCGCGGAGGTTCTCGACCGCGCTCGCGACGTCGCTGCCGCCGAATTCGGCGATCTCGTCGAGGTCGCCGGTCGCGACGAGGTCGTCGAACTGCTCGGCCTCGTCGTAGGAGAGCCCGGCGTCCGAGAGCAGCCCCAAGTACTCCGTCTGCTCGACTTTGGCGCGCTTGTCGACCGCGCGGATCGCAGCGCGGGTGTCGACGTCGGCGTCGAAGGCGCGGAGAAGGCCGCCGAGGATGTCGCGGTGAGAGACGCGGAACTCGAAGTCCTCGCCGGTCAGCCCGAGGTCGGTGAGCGCGTCCGCGGCGAACGCGAGAACCTCTGCGTCGGCTTCGGGCTCCGCGGAGCCGAAGATGTCGACGTTGGTCTGGTAGAACTCGCGGAATCGCCCCTGCTGGACCTGCTCGAAGCGCCAGAACGGCCGCGTCGAGTACCACTTGATGGGTTTCGAGAGCGCCTGCTGCTTGGCGACGACCATCCGTGCCACCGTCGGCGTCAGCTCCGGCGTCAGCGACACCTCGCGGCCGCCCTTGTCCTCGAAGGCGTACAGCTCGTCGACGATCTCCTCGCCGCTCTTGTCGACGTACATCTCCGTCCGTTCGAGCGCGGGCGTCGAAATCTCGCGAAATCCGTAGCTGGCGGCGGCGTCCTCCAGCGTGTCGATGACCTCCCGCCGAGGGGCCATCTCCTCGGGGTAGAAGTCCCGAAAGCCCTTGAGTCGGTCGTACATACGCCGGAGTTCGACGGTGGCGCGCTTGAAACTGTTGAAGCCCGTCGGCGACGGCAGCGCGAAGTCGCCGGCGGCGAAACCCACCCCACAGCGCGGTCGAGTGGCGGTTCGGCTCGACCGACTCCGGTCGCCGGTGGAGGGACCACTCCGAAACGCCGGTAGAGCGACCACCGCTAAACGCCGATGGAGAGCCGTGGCTAAACGCCGTCGGCCAGTCCCCGGACGTATGACTGCTCGTGGTCCGGGAACACCGATTCGATCGCGTTCGGACCCTCCGATTCGTCGATGATCGCCCGCAACTCCGCCTCGTAATCGCCTTTCGGAATCTCCGCGGAAGGGCCCGTTTCGACCGTCAGTCGCTCTTCGACGAGCCGATCCACTGCGTTCCGGCCCAGTCCAGCCAGCGGCGAGAGGTAGTCGACGCCGTGTCTGTCTTCGAGACTCTGCGCTTGCGCCCGGGAGATCGTCGGCACCCGGTCGTCCCGTCGGCTTCCGTCGGCGACGGCGTCGATATCGAGCGCTGCGACTCGTTCGAGCGCGTGTTCGTGAACGCGCTGAATGCCGTTACGCGGGTAGCCGTCCTCGAGCATCCGCTCGACGGCCGCTTCGGCGACGGAGCGGTCGAGGTCGACGACCTCGAAGGAGTAGCCCAGCCGGTCCGCTGCCGCTTCGGCGTGTTTCCAGTCGTCCGTTACCCCGAAGTGACCGGTGACGAGCCTGACGTCGTAAAACGAATCGAGAAACAGCGCGGCGAGCGTCGAGTCCTTCCCGCCGCTGTAGAGGAGTGCGAGATCCACGACTCGGCTATCGGCGGCGGATATCGAAGCTCTTCGATTCGGGCTGGAGCTCGCGGAGCAGGTCCTTCATCTGTTCTTCGTCGATGCGGTCCTGAATGCGGCCGCTCTGGGCGAGCGCGACCACCTGCTTTTTCACCGACTCGGCGAAGTCGGGTTTCGACATCTCGACCGCGTTGAGCCGCTGTCGCGCCCCGTCGGTCAGGTACTGCTTCAGCATCGCGTCCTGTTTGGCTTCCGCCTGCTCGCGAGCCGCTTCCTGTGCCGCCTCGTTCGAGCCGCCGCCTTGTCCCTCCGCCTGATCGCGGAGCTGCTGCATCTTCTTTTCGCGCAGTTCCTCCAGTCGGTCGTCGTCGGGGTTTCCACTCATCGTCATAGGATTCTGTCGCAGCGCTAAAAACGGTTACGTCGTTCAGCCTCGAACCGCAAATCGCGTCTACGCGTAGCGTTCGAGTTCGGGCCGGTCGAGTTCGTCGAGCACGTCGGCAGCGGCGTTGTCGAGGAAGCCCTGACCCTCGCTGGTGATGCGGCGGCCTTGGCCCTTCGCCGTCTCGACGAGGCCTTCCTCTTCGAGCTGCTGGAGCGCCTCGCGGATGATCTTCTTGCTGCCCGGTGCGGAGCTGTTGCCGGAGACGCGGTATCGGGTGGTACCGCGCTTTCGGCCGCCGTACTCCGTGGAGAGTCGGTCGACGCCGATGGGGCCGTTCTTCGCGACCTTACGGAGCAGCGACGCCGAACGGATGAACCAGAAGTTGTCCTGTTCGGGGGGCAGTTCGCGGGTCTCGCCGGTCTTGGCGAACTCGATCCAGTCGGGCTCCTCGATTCGATCCGCGAGGCGGTCGGCGACGTCCTCGATGAGGGCGTCGGCCGGAACGTCGTAGACACTTACCATAGGTACTCGTTCCTGTCCGCGTCGTTTAAAGCCATCGTATCGGGGCTACGGCGCGTGAGACGGACTCTCAGACGATATGGGAGGACGACAACCGTGATCATCGGGACAGGCGTTCGGGGCAGGCGTGACCGTCCGGCGCGAATCTCGGCGTCACGTCCCGCGACGCCCGATTCCGACCCCGGTACCGATCCACGCGACGACGACACCCCCGATGATCGTCGGAATCCAGTAGACCGCCCCGCGGAAGATGACCACGGCGGCGACGGCGATGGGCTCTGTCACCTGCGGGAGCGGCGCGGCGAGCAGCAGCAACACGAGCACGGTTTCGATCCCGCCCGCACCGCCGGGAAGCGGCGTCACGCCCGCGATGGCCGCGATCGGGACGACGATGAGCGCGATCGAGAGCCGCACGTCGACGCCGATCGCGGCGAACGCCAGCCAGAGACCGACCATTTGACAGAGCCACCCGATGGCCGACGCCGCGAGCGCGAGTGCGAGCCCTCTGGGGTTCGAGGCGATCCGTTCGATCGCGCGGAAGAAGCCGTTGATCCGGTGCTCGATCCCCTCGGGCGTCGGCACGGGGATCCGTGGAATACGACCCGCCAGCGACCGAATGACCGGTGTCAGTCCGTCGATCACGCGTGCTTCGAGCCGGTAGCGTCGCCGCCATCCGACGTAGATGAGCGTCGGAACGACTACCGCGAGCGCGCCGACGGCGACGATGGCTCCCACGAGGTTCTCGTTCGTGCCGAGCGCGACCTCCGAGGCGAAGTAGCCCGCCCCGACGAGCGCGATCGTGATCGAGGGCACGAAGTTCAGCGTGTCGACGCTGGCGATGGCCGCGAGGCTGCGCTCGTACTCGGCGTCGGCGACGCGGGAGATGAGATACGCCGTCACCGGCTCGCCGCCCGCCTGTCCGAACGGGGTGATGTTGTTCGAGAACGTCGCCCCGGAGAACACCAGAAACGACGACAGATACGACACGTCGACGTCGAGCACGTCGAGTACGGTGTTCAGCGAGACGCTCCACGCCGCGAGCCACGCGAGCGTTCCGATGACGATGAGCCCCAAGTATACGGGGTCGGCGTGGGCGAGCGTCGAAACCAGCTCGTCGACGCCCGCAAAGTAGAACAACAGCGCGAAGACGCCGACGGCCGCGAGAAACCCGAGGATCGTCGCCGGAAGGTTCTCGCGGATCATACGCAATGGTCCGTTCGTCTCGCCATCAAGCCATCGAAAGTGTGTCTCGATTGGAGTGTGCCTCGATTGGAATGTGTCTCGATTGGACTACCCAAACCGCGCGCGACGACGGTCTGCGGAGTCTGCATCGTCCCGAGACCCGTGACGTCGGCTTTTTGCCCGGCCCGGTCGGAACACTGCTATGGACGAACGCTCGGCGCTCCGCCGGATCGCGGCGGCGCTTCCGGCTGCCGGCGACGACGCCGCCGTCGTGGACGGCCTCGTCGTGACGATCGATATGCTCCATGAGTCGACGGACTTCCCCCCGGGGACGACGCGCTACACGGCCGGCTGGCGTGCCGTCGGCGCGTCGCTCTCGGACGTCGCCGCGATGGGCGCGAGGGCGACCGCCGCGGTCGCCGCCTACGCCGCGCCGACGCTCGAAGCGTCCGAGCTCGACGACTTCCTCGACGGAGCGGTCGACGTTTGCAAGTCCGTCGACGCGGAGTACGTCGGCGGCGACCTCGACACCACGGCGGAGTTCACCGTGTCGACGACGGCACTCGGCGAGACCGACGCGCCCGTGCTCCGCTCCGGAGCGACACCGGGAGATGTCGTCTGCGTGACCGGCGCACTCGGGCGGACCGCGGCCGCCCTCCGGGCGTTCGAGACCGGCGACGTCGACCGCGGGAACGACCTGTTTCAGTTCACACCACGCGTGGCCGCGGGCGTCGCGCTCGCGCCGCACGCGACGGCGATGATGGACTCCTCGGACGGGCTCGCCCGCTCGCTGCATCAACTCGCGGAGGCCTCCAACGTCGGCTTTGATATATTGGGGGAGTCGATCCCGGTCCACGACACCGTGGACGACTACGCGATTGACAGGGCAGACCGACGGCGACTAGCGACGACGGTGGGAGAGGATTTCGAGCTCGTCTGCACGCTTCCACCGGAAGCCGTCGACGACGCCCGGAGCGAGGTGTCGGTGCCGCTCACGGTGATCGGGGAGGTCGTCGACGAGGGCGTCAAAATGGACGACGAGCCGCTCGCCGACGAGGGGTACACGCACGAATAGAGCACCAAGTTCTAATGCCATCGAGCGAGACGGGTGATCGATGCCCTCCCGCCGCCCGTTCATCGACGTCGAAAGCGGCTCGGTCGACAGATATCAGCTTCTCGCAGAAGCCGTCCCGCTCGCGAGACTCGTCCTGTTTTTTGTCGCGGTGGCTGCAGTGCCGTTCGCGCTCGCGTTCCTGCTCGGATTCTCGATCTTCGGGCGGCTATTCGCCCTCATCGGCCAGTTCGTCCTCGCGGTCGGTGCCGGAATCGTCCTCATCTATGTGGTCGTCCGCGGCATCGACCTCGCCGGAGTATCCCGACGCGGGACCGATTCCGACCAGCCCGAGAAGTCGCAGGCGGAGCGTCCCGGTCGCGGCCGTTCAGACCGACATAACCTCGATGGGGACGAGCAGGAAACGGAGCGTCCCGGTCGCGGCCGTTCAGACCGACATAACCTCGATGGGGACGAGCAGGAAACAGAGCGCCCCGAGCGCGAAGGTGGCGACGCCGACGGCGATTCGGACCGTCCCGAGCGGTGACTCGTCGACGGGGTGCGCCGGACCTTTGAACGCCACGAACGCCGAGAGCAACCCCCAGAAGCCCCATAGACCGACCGACTCGTTCAGCGCGTAGCCGAGCCCGTAGTGGAGGTACGCGGCGAGGCCGAACAGGACCGCCGGAACGATCGCCGCGACGCGCTCTTGGGACTCGCCCAGCATCGCGCGGAGGACGTGGCCGCCGTCCAATTGGCCGACCGGCAGGAGGTTCAAGACGGTGAAGAACATCCCGACCCAGCCGCCGATGACGACGGGATTGACCGCCGTGGTCGGATCCGCGTACTCAGTCGGACGACCGAGCGCGCCGGCGATGAGATCCAGAAGCGGCGGGTTGTTGAACACGATCACCTGTCCAGAGTTCTGAATCGCCCACTCGGGGACCGTAATCGGCGGTAGCGAAAGGCCGATCGCGGTGACGACGACCGTCGCCGCGAGTCCGGCCAGCGGCCCCGCGACGCCGATATCGAAGAGCGCCTTCCGATCGGGCATCTGGCCGCGCATCCGGATGACCGCGCCCAAGGTCCCGAACGGGAAAATGAAGGGTATCACGTACGGCAGCGACACGTCGACTCCGTGATAGCGGCCCATCGCGTAGTGCCCGAGTTCGTGCGTCGCGAGCACGCCGAGAATCGCCGCCGTGAACGGCCACGCCCGAAAGAGTACCAGCGGATCGGCGAGGAGCGTCGAAAACGGGGTGTAATACCACGTCAGCGAGCCGACTAGTAAGGTGGAGACGATCGTCGCCGCGAAGAGCGCGACGTTCTTCCACGGGATCCCATCGATGCCGTGACTGATCGGTCGGGCGATGACGACGTCCTCGCGCCCGCCCCGCGTCGACGTGAGCTGAATGTCGTACCCCGCTTCGCGGAACGGCGTCCACGCCTCTTCGATCAGCATCTGCTCGGGGACCAGCGACTCACCGAAGATCAGCACGCGGTCGCCGTCGCGTCGGGTTTCGTGGAGGTGAAAGACCGGTTGCAGGGCCTCGATCGGCGGTTCGGCCGCCGAATCCGGGGATTCCATCACCTCATAATACGGTACACGACCGCATAAACGCCACGACAGCGCACCCGTCGGAACTCGTTCGAGCGGCGAGCGCGACTGTCGTCGTGACTATCCGATACCGAACGAAGAGGGGAGAATCAGGGCGGTGTGAAGACGAACACACCGCGGGGTCGTCGGGAGGGCTCAGGCCGAATTCTGTGCGGCTTCGATCCGCCACGTGGTCGCACTCGTGTACGACCATTTTTCGACGGTCAACTCCGAGGCCGACTCGCTGAGTTTCACCATCAACGCGCCGATCTCCTTGGGCGAGAGGCCGACCTCGTCCGCGATGAACTTCGATTTGAAGTACATCTCGCCGTCCTGCGCCTTCGCGAGCAGGAACGACTTCAGCCGCTCTTCTTTGGACATATCGTCGTTGACGGGTTCGGTGGAGGGTGTCGCGGTTGCGCTCATCTGTGTTACCTCGATCCTGCCTTGTCGCTGGGGGAGTATATAAACGGAGGAACGTTAGGTGCAATTCGGCTCTATTTAGTGTTCCGAGGGGCTAAAATCGGTTCTTCAATATCTGCCAGAACACGAGAAGATATTTTATAATAGATTCTAAGGATTTATTTCGGTTAGAGTTATTGGGAATATATGTAGGACATCACCCCACGGAAATCGGGGTTCTGGAGTATTATTTCACATAAGAGATCGTGAAAACAATCCGCGCGCACCCAATTGAGACGCGAGCGTGACGACAGAATCCCCACCGATCAGTGCTTGTCGTGGACCCAGAAGTCCTCCTCGACGGTCGTTTCGTGTTTGAAGATCGGAACTTCGTCTTTCAGTCGGTCGATGCCGTCGGAGACCGTCTCGAACGCCTCCTCGCGATGGCCGGCGAGCACGACGACGAAGACGATGTCCTCGCCCGATTCGATCGTCCCCGTGCGGTGGAACATCGCGACCTCCTCGACGCCGTCGCGCTCCATCAGTTCGGACTCGATCGAGCGGAGTCGATCCTCGGCGACGCCCTCGTACTTCTCGAAGGTGAGGCTGAGCGTCTCCGCGTCGTCGTCGCCGTCTTTCGTTCGAACGCGACCCGTGAACGTCGCGATCGCGCCCGCGTGGGCCGCCCGCGGCGACGCCTTCACGCGCTCGACGAGCGTTTCGAGCGTGACGTGCGGTTCGGCCGCCGTGAGCGCGTCGACCGCTTCGCCGACGTCGACGGCGGCCGCGTCGTCGGCTTCGATCACCGGGTCTTCAGCGTCGACATCGCCGAGCGCGACTGTCGGGACGTCGACGTCGGGGAATCCCGCGAGGAGGGCGTGGTCGTACGTCGCCGCCAAGTCGTCGAGAACGTCGTCGAGCGTTCGACCCGCGCCGGCGGCCGTCCACGTGCCGTCGGAAGCGAGTTCGTAGACCGAGTCGGCGTCGCTGTCGGGCGCGCGCAATTCATCGTCCGTCCGGCGTTCGACGATCGCGACGCGTCCGTCGAGATGCGCCGAGAGGTGTTCGCAGAGCGACCGCGCCTCAGGACCGACGATGCCGAGTAGTTGCATACTCCGAATTCGGGGCATCGATCGGCTTGATACTGTCGGCTGTGGCAGTCGACATCACCCACGGCACTGGTCGAAATGCCCCCGTAACTGGCGTGGACGCCCCTGCCGTCGTTCTCGGTTGACAACCCTTAAGCCCGGTTCGCGGCAACCACGGGGCAATGAGAGTCGTCGTTTCTATTGGGGGGAGTGTGCTCGCCCCCGACCTCGATGCCCAACGCGTCGAGAGACACGCAGCGGTGGTCGAGACGCTCGTAGACGAGGGATGCGAGATCGGTGCGGTCGTCGGCGGCGGCGGCGTCGCCCGCGATTACATCGGGACAGCCCGCGAACTGGGCGCGAACGAAGTCCAGTTGGACCAGATCGGCATCGACGTGACCCGTATCAACGCGCGGCTGCTCATCGCCGCTCTCGGGGCGAACGTGGATCCGAAGGTCGCGCGCGACTACGAGGACGCCGGCGACGCCATCCGACGGGGCGATATCTCCGTGATGGGCGGCGTGATGCCCGGACAGACGACCGACGCCGTCGCCGCGGCGCTCGCGGAGTACGTCGACGCGGATCTCCTCGTCTACGCGACGAGCGTTGACGGCGTCTACAGCGCCGATCCGAGCAGCGACGACGGCGCAGAAAAGTACGAGACCCTCACCGGCGGCGAACTCGTCGACGTGATCGCACCGATGAGTCGCGACGCGGGCGCGTCCGCCCCTGTCGATCTTCTGGCCGCGAAACTCATCGAGCGTTCGGAGATGCGGACGATCGTCCTCGACGGCACTGATCCATCCCGGATCGAGAGTGCCGTACTCCGCGGCGAGCACGGCGGTACGGATATCGTCCCGGACGGCGTCGATGACGAGCCGACCTACTGGGCGCGGGGGTAAGCGATGTCCGAGGATACACTCCACGGCGAGACGAGCGACGACGCCGACGGCGACGACGGCAACGGCGACGGGGCCCGACACGCGTTCTGGGCCGACGAGGTCGCAGATGAGATCGAA
>Ga0207851_100714_pt1 | contig 14202 bp, 15 predicted proteins | sample A23E3SouthBayCA_FD_187747 | JGI IMG/M metagenome (GOLD analysis project Ga0207851, IMG submission 187747) | Aerobic enrichment media microbial communities from Eden Landing Ponds, California, USA - A23 E3 (SPAdes) | ecosystem: Environmental > Aquatic > Marine > Unclassified | place: Emeryville... | reverse complement strand
CGGCCGGCCCGAGCGCAGTGAAGGCGTCATCGCCGCGAGCGACCCCGTCAGTCATCGCCCCTCTCTAGCGACTACACCGGGTTAAACACGTTGTGTCACCCCCTCTCGTACGCCGTCGGTAAAGGCACTGCGAGCGCTGCGGGGGAGCGATGGGTACAGCCTTATGTCGTTGCCCAGAGATATGTGGAGCTATGACGAACACATCTGCCCCTTCGGCCGGTGATGGCCTGTGAATACGCTCGACGAGATCGAACGGGCGGTGAAAGATACGGCGCATTACGTCAGCGGTAACCTGGCGAACTACGCCAACAGATCGGCCGGTGAGAACCCGAGCGGGGAGCAACAGGTCGGTGGCGACGTGTGGGCCGACGACCTGTTTTTCGACGCGCTCGCGTACATCGACGGTATCGGCGCGTACGCAAGCGAGGAGCGCAGCGACGTGGTCGACTGCGGTGAGGGCTACAGCGTCGCTATTGACCCGCTCGATGGCTCCTCGAACCTCGCCTCGAACAACTCCGTGGGGACGATAATCGGCATCTACGACGCCGAGCTGCCGGCGAGCGGGCGTTCGATGGTCGCCTCATTGATGGTACTGTACGGCCCATACACGACGCTGACCATCGCACGGTCCGACCGCGAGGTCGTCCAGGAGCACCTCCTCCGGGACGGTCACAGCGAGCGCTGGGGCCAGTTCGAACTGCCACCGGAGGCCACAGTGGTCGGCTTAGCGGGCAAGACCGGCGAGCGAAGCGACGAGTTCAACGACATCGCGCAGTCCTTCGAGCGGGACCTGAAGCTCCGCTACGGCGGCGCGACTGTCGCCGATCTGGCGCAGGTGCTCGAATACGGCGGCCTGTTCGGCTATCCGGCGACCTCGGGGTATCCAGACGGCAAGCTCCGGGTCCACTTCGAGTCAGCGCCGCTCGCGTACCTCGTCGAGGCGGCCGGCGGGGCCTCCAGCGACGGCTCGCAGTCCTTACTCGACGTCGAACCGGACGGTATCCACGACCGGACGCCGACGTTCCTCGGCAACACCGAACTGGTCGACGAGCTCGAAGCGGAACTTTCAGAGACCTAAACGGGTCCAGACCCCCCGCTCAGACCTGCTGGTAGGCCCCTAACCGCGTGCCATCGAGCAGGAACGCCTCGGCATCCGCCATCCCCTCGGGCAGGAACGGAGCCAGGAACTCCTGGCCGTCGACGTTGACCCACGTCCCACCGGAGCGGTCGTTGAATGCCGGGAAAACGACGATATCCGGCGCGTTCTCGACCAGCTGGTCGAACTGCTCGGAAAAGGGATCAGTCACCAGCGAGCCGCGGAGCCAGGCCCGCTCCTTCTGTGCGCCGCCGACGCTGTCCTCCAGTCGGACGACTGGGTGTTCGTGACCGACACAGACGACATCAGCCGTGAGCACGTCCGGCGCGGGCCAGGTGTGGCCGTGGGCGAACCCGACAGCGCCGATGCGGGTGCCGTGTCCCGGCGTCACTTCGACGTCGGCGTCGAGGTCGGCCAGGACCGGCTCCAGGCTGCCGTCGTGGTTCCCTTTCACCAGTGTCACGGGCACATCCAGGGCGTCGAACAGCGTTTCGAGTTCCGAACGCTCGTCATCGAACGGGTCGCCGATAGCGTGGCCCAGATCGCCGACGACCACCAGCCGGTCGGCGCGAGCGCGCCGCAGGCATGTCAGCAATTGCTCCCGGCGGTCCTCGGCGGCTGATTGGAGTTCGACGCCCTCGTATCTAAGCCCCGCCTCGATGCCGGCGTGGTAATCGGCCACCGCCAGCAGTCGCTCCCCGCCGGTGTCAACGGTAGCCGCTGGAACGCCGGGAAGCGGTTCGACACGCATCGCTCTCGTATTGGCCGTCTGGCGAGAAAAGCACCGCGGCTCGCTTCCGAGTCGGTCTCGGAAGCGGCTGTGAACCGCTGTCCGTTCTATATCGGCGTGAGCTTCCCGTCGTCGGGCTCGTAACACCGACCGCCCATCAGGGCGTCCTGAATGGCGTCGTCAACCGCATCGGCGTCGGCCCCGTAGCGGTCGACGACCGCCGTCAGCAGTTCCTCGCGGTCGGCCCCGTTGCCGTCGTCGAGTTCGTCCATGACCTCCATGACGGCATCTTCGAGGTCAACGTCCTCAGCGGGCACGTCCTCACCCGCGGACTCGCCGGCGGTCGTCTCGTCGGCTCCGGCGTCTGTCGCGGTCTCGGGTGTTTCGGCGGGCGCGTCGCTCGTGGCCGCGTCGGCGCTTGGCTCGGGGGATTCGTCGCCGGCCGGTGCGCCGGCTGATTCGGGCGCGGGCTCGGCGTCGGCGGCGGCAGCCGGCGCGCCCTCCTCGGCCGCGTCGGCCAGGTCTTCGGGGTCCGGGGTCTCCATGTCGGCCTCGCCGGGTTCGTCGACCTCGGTCCCGCTCTGGAAGTCTGTGCCGTACTCCTGCTCGATCTCCTCGCGCTCGTCGTCGTCCAGTTCGAACTCCGGATCGAACTCGCCGAGGTCCTCGTCCGCGTCTGTCGCCGCTGTGTCGCTGTCTGGGGTCGTCGACGTAGCTGTCTCCGGCTCGGCGGCGTCAGAGTCGCTTTCCTCCAGCGTCTCACTGCCTGCCACACCGTCGGTTCCGGACGACTGCTCCGCCTCGCTCGGTGACGCGGCCGTAGTCGATGTGTCGGGTTCGGCGTCCACCGTTCCGGTTTCCGAAGCCGAAGTCGTCTCTGAGGCCTCCGGTTCTTCATCGATGGCCGTTTCAGCCGCGGTGTCCTCGGATGCCGTCCCGGCTGCCGGTTCTGCTGCTGGCTCGTCTGTGGCCGTGTCGCTCCCTGTCGTCTCAGTCGCCGTCTCATCGGCTGCTGTCTCCGTCGCCGGTTCGTCAGCCGTCGTGTCTGCGCCTGTCTCGTCCGTCGTCGTTGCCGGCGTGGAAACGTCAGTATCGAGGTCGAGGGAGGCGAGCAGCGGAATCGGGTCGTCGGTCCCGTCGCCCGGCGATAGCGACAACCCTTCCGCTTCGTCCGTGTCGCCGGCGACGACGCGAGCGGCGTCGAGCGCCGTCGTTCGGAGCGCGTCGAGGTAGTCGCCGGTCGTGCCGTAATGATCCAGCGCGAGCGTGATGCCGGCCGCGGCGCTCTCGTCGATGCCTTGGTCCAGCAGCGCGAGGCGGAGTTCGTCGCCGGCCAGGCCGGCCTGTTTCGCGCTGGCTATCTGCCCGATGCGTGAGACAGTCTGCTCGGCGGCCTGGACGACCCAGCGGTCCCGCGTGTCCGCGTCGACCTCGCTGATACTCTCGGGTCGCACCGAGGTGAACACCCGGTCGCTGTCGTCGGGCTGGAAGGTGCGGGCCTTGCCCGTGACGGCGACGAACATCGGCGGGTCGGCGGCTTCGAGGAAGGCCAGTTCGTCGGGCTGGTACTGGCCGGCGTAGATGACGAACGGACCGGTCGGGTCCACGACACGGGCGCGAAACACGTCGTCGTTGACCTGTTCGAGTTCGGTGAGGACGCCGACGAGGAACAGGCGGTTGACCCGCGCACCGGTCGGCGTGACGACGTAGTTCGGCGCGCGCTCCTCGTCGGATTCGGAGTACGAGAAGTCGGCGTCGTCGAACTCCGTAGCGAACAGCCGATGGGCGACCTCCCGGCGGCCGGGGCCGCTATCTCCGGATTCGCTCATGCGTCTGCCTCCTTGAGGAGCGTCTGCGCACGCGCCGCCGGGTCGTCGTCGGCCTCGGTAAAGGTCGAAGCGGTGAGGTTCGCGCCGTACTCGTCGACCGACAGCGACCCGCGGACGACGTATTCGCGGCCCACGATGCGGTCGCTGATGCGCTCGGCGACCACCTCTTTGTCCATCGCGTCGCGGGCGTGCTCGCGGGCGTCGTCGAGGTCACCACCGTACACCCTGGCAGTGAGTTCGTCGTCAAGCACCGCGGTAACGGTGTCGGTGCCGTCGTCGAGGATGGCCTTCGTCCGCAGGTCGTCCTCGCCCTCGACAGCGCCGTGGGAGCGGCACTGGCCGTTCTGGATGACGCGGCCACACTCCGGACAACGCTCGATGAGGCCGGAGCCGTCCCGCACCTCGATGACGTTGCCGGCCAGTTCCACGTCGAACAGGCCGCCGCTCTCGACGGCCTCGCGGATCGACAGCCGCGGAGCGTCTTCGGCCACCTCGACCGTGCGGTCCAGCGCGGTCACCGTCGAGAACTCCGAGACGTTCACCGATGGTGCGCCGCGGAACTCGCGGACGAACGTCTCTTCGAGGCGCACGGACGCCCCTCCCTCGATTTCGTCGTGGGGCTCCCAGTCGGTGAAGGGGAGCCGGCCGCTCTCGTCGCCGAGGACGCCGCTGAGAATCGTCGTCTCGCCGTCGCGGCCGTCGATGACCTTCTGCTCGCACTCCAGCACCTGCACCTCCACAGTGATGCCGCGGTCACCCGGTGCGAGGTCCTGCAGCGCGGCGCGGCCGCCGACCTCGTAGTCGATGTCGAGCGTCTCGTCGACGACTTCCGGGTCGGTGCTGTCGCCCAGATTGAGCTCCGGTTGGCCGTCCCACTCGCGGACGCCGGCGTTGCCGAGCCGGACGGTCTGGCCGGGCTGGAGGTCGCCCGAGAAGCCGTCCCAGGCCGTGTAGGATATCTTGCCCGTCTCGTCGGCGAGTTCGCCCTCGCGGATGACGTGCTGTTCCCCGTTGTACTGGATGGAACGGCGGCCCGACGTGAGCACCACGGCGGTGACTGTCACGTTCGAGTCGTCGGTCGACACCTCGCTGATGGCCTTGCTCGACGGCGTGGCGTCGCCGCCCGAGCCGCCGTCGCCGTACTTCCGTCTGAGGCTCTGCTTGGCCTCGTCCATCGGGACGGAGTAGTTCACGAGGTTCTCCAGGTCGCGTGTGACCTCCTCTTTGTCAACACCGAGGTCGGAGGCGAGCTCCTCGGCATGGTCTTCGAGAGACATCGACTGAGGGTTCGACGGGAGCACTCAAAAGCGTTTTCGGCCAGCCGCGCACGACACGCCCGTTCATACCTGAGCAAAATCGCCCACAATTCTTATTTATGATACTGTAATCTCTCAGGATATGAGCGTTGACTGTGTTGGGACGTTTCAAACGGTCAAAATATCCGTTACCGAGGACATTCGAGCAGTCAGTGTTCGCGGTATCAAATATAATAGCAAGAGCGGCCTCCCGGAGGCCTGACTGTGGGCAGTATGTTCGGGTCGAAACCGTCTGAGGCCCACGTCATCTGGCGGAGCGGTCGGAACAATGGCGGCAAGAAGAAGTTCGATTTCGAGTATCTGGAGCTGTGGGCCGCTCATTTCGGCGTCGACTTCGAGCAGTGGACCCGCGTCGACCATGACCGCGGTGACGAACCCCGCGAGCAGTTCGCCTGCGTGTTCCGCTGGTCGAAAAGCGGCGGGCAGGAACTCTCCGTCGGTGACGAGGAGTGGACGATGGGGTCCCAGCGCAAGCCCCGCACGTTCATCGAAATCGACGAGGAAGGGATGGTCAGACTCCGGGGCTGGACCACCGAAACAACGCTCGACGTCGAGGAACTCGTACTGAAAAAGACGGTTCTGAAGCTGAAAACCGCCGACGGTACGGTGAAGAAACTCGACGTTCGGAAGCTCTCGAAGCGCCCCGAAACAACGTCCTCCTGACTGTAACCCAAAAGCCGTTTGACGTGTCGCCGGCACGAACGAGTATGCACGTCGTCGTCAACGCCGCTATGAGTGTCGACGGGAAGCTCTCCTCCCGCCGCCGCGAACAGATCGCTATCTCCGGACCGGACGACTTCGACCGCGTCGACCAGCTCCGAGCCGACAGCGACGCCGTGATGGTCGGCGTCGGCACAGTTCTCGCCGACGACCCCTCACTGACCGTCGACGATCCTGACCGCCGCGCCGCCCGGGCTGAACGCGGCGACCCGCCGAATCCCGCTCGCGTCGTCGCCGACTCCAGAATCCGGACGCCGCCGGACGCCTCGGTCCTGGACGACAGTGCCCAGACCTACCTCCTCGTCAGCGAAGCCGCGCCGCCGGACTTCATCGAGGAGATGGAAGACGCCGGCGCGTACGTCATCGCTGCCGGTCAGGACCGGGTCGACCTCACGACGACGCTCGCGAAACTGGAGGGCGACGGTATCGACCAGCTCATGGTCGAAGGCGGCGGCGAACTCATCTTCGGCCTGTTAGACGAGGCGCTGGTCGACGAACTGTTCGTCTATATCGGCCCGAAAGTCATCGGCGGCCGGGACGCCCCGACGCTGGCCGACGGTGACGGCTTCATCGAGGACTTCCCGGAGCCGGAGCTGGCCGGCGTCGAACGGGTCGACGACGGCGTGGTGCTTCACTGGCAGTTCTAGGAACTGTCGAGCGTCGAAATCAGTGGTCGTGGCCGGTCAGCTCGGCGAAGGACTGGCCGAAGCGCTCCTCGAACAGCTCGCTCGTCTCTTCCTCGAGCGCGACGATCTGCTCGTCCGGCTCGCCCTGGGCGTGGTGGACAGCGCTGTGAATCCGCTGGGTCATGCCGAACATCGCGATGTCGCCGACGACCTGCGGGTCCGTCTCGTCCGGCGACTCTCGGAGGATGTCCACGAGTTCGCTCGGGACTGTGAGTTCGTCGGTTTCCTCGCCATCGTCGATAGTCAGCGTGACAGTGTCGGTTGCCATGCCATCGACTCCGGGGGCTGTCCTAAAGGGTCTGTGGATGTGGGACTGACGGCGGGACTCAGTACCCCAAGTAGATCGCGAGTCCTTTCAGCACCCCATAGACGACGGCGACCGCAGCGCCGAGGTAGAGGGCCACTGTCTTGAGCAGCCCCCAGGGAATCAGCCCGCCGTTCTCGCCGACTGTGAGCGTTCCGGCTGTGGTGAATCCAACGGTGATTGTGAACTCGCCTGTCTGGTTCGCACGGTACCGGAACGCAATCTGGTCTGCGGTCCCACCTGCAAGGGTGACGTTGCGCTCCTCGACCGGAGTGCCGTCGACTGAGAGCGTGACGGATTGGCTCTCTGTTTCGTTGCCGTCGTTTCTGACGGTAGCGTTGACGGCCACCGCGCCACCGGGCGGTACCTGTGTCCGGTTCAGTTCGGCGCTCGTGACTCGGAAGCGGTCTCCCTGGCTACGTCCCCCGGTGGCTGTCGCAGTCGAGGCCACTGACTCTCCTTCTGTATCCGACGCTGCTTGTGTAGCCGCTGATTCGGTGGCGTCGGGAGACGAACTCTCTGTCCCACCCGAGCTAGGTGACGCCGTCGCCGCGGCAGTGTCGGTTTCCGAGGGGGTCTCTGTCTGCGTCTCGGTTGGCGTCTCCGTTTCGGTCGCGGTGGCCGTTTCGGTCGCGGTGGCGGTTTCGGTCGGCGTCTCGGTTGGCGTCTCCGTTTCGGTCGGTGTGGGCGTCGGTGTGGCACCGCCAAACGTTCCGCCCGGGAAGGTAAGATCAAGCCGCTCGACCTCTCCCTGCGGGTCCGGATCAGTCTCCTCGGCCTCCGGGCCGTCGGCGCTATCGACGTGGAACGTGACCGTCGAATCGATGTCGCTGCTGACCCGTAGTTTGTCCGCGGTGGCCTCGGAACCGCCGTACTTGCCGGCAGTGTCGACGGTTATCGAGTCCTGAACTTCGCCGTTCGCCACAGCAACGATAGTCGTTCCCTCAGGAGCCGGCGTTCCAGTGCTGGACTCAGCAGCCCCGTAGTACGCGTTCGGCGCGGCTGTCTGAGCAACCGAGAGTCCGACACTGGCTCCGGTGACAACTGCGAGTAACACGACCAGCGCGACGGCGACCCCTCGTCGTGGATTGAATCGTTGCGACCTGTGCGTCATAAGCAAGTCCAACAACGGCGGGTAACTGACTGGAGAGCTTCGCTCGTTTGCATCTCTAGTCGGTTAGCTCCCTTCGCTCGGGTTGTATCCGGCTTCCTCGACCGTTCGGATTTCTGTCCCGGAATCCACGTAGACGAAGTACCCATCGTACTCGCTGACATCCTTCGTGCCATCCGTGACTTCGGTAAACGCCGACGTGTCAGCGTCGCCGGATGGGTCAGTGAGGTCCACGCTCTCATCGCGGACGTACACCGTGACGTCGCTGCCGACATCGACGCCGTCCCCGAGGTCGTCGGTCACGTCGACCGACGACTCCGCGTTCAGGTCCGGCGTTGCGGAGACGAGATTGTACCCCTCGTGGAGGTACCGCGAGTGCAGTTGGCCGGTCTGGCTGTACGTGTACCCCACGCGTGCGCTCGAGGATTCACCGTAGACGTAGTATCCTTCCCCGGCCTCCTTCTCCGTCGGAGACACCCACTTCGAGTTATCGGCGGTTGGGTCGTACGTCGTCACGTCGCTGACGTTCTGGAAGACAACGTCCTCCGCGTCCATCGGAGTTCCTTCGACCTGATACCCCTCGTCCAGCCCGTTAGCCTCGTGGACGAGCGTGAGCGTATCGGTGTCTGACCCAGCGTCGGCTTGCGTGACTTCGACCGTGGTCTCCCCGGTCGCTGCGTCGTCCGCGATGTTCGTGGGATCGATCCGACCGTCGATAGCGCCATCGTTCACGTCGACAGTGTAGGTCGTACCGGCGATTTCGATGTCTGCAGTCTCGGTGGCTGCGCCGCCACTGGCGATGAGGTTCCCCTGTGCATCACGGACGCCCGATGCCGTCACTCGTACCGATGTGTTCGAGTCTTCGACAACGCCGACGAACTCCTGATGGACCTGCAGACTGTCAACAGACGCGATTACGGTCTCAAGCGTCACCGAGTCCGTCGCGGTGTCCGTAGTACCGAAGCCATCGGTCGCAGTAAGCGTCAGCGAGACGTCGCCATCGCTCGCTGTCGGGTCCGATACCGTGAAGGAATCGTAGTACGTGTCACCGGAGGTGTGCGACAGGGTTAGCGATCCATCGCCGCCGAGGGACGACGCGTCGACGGTCACCGTATCGACACCGGCCTCGTTATCAGTCACCGTTGCAGAGACCTTGACTGTGTCTCCAACTTCGACGGTGTCGTCGCCGCCTTTTTCAGTGACTTTGACGTTCGACAGCGTCGGCTTTGTCGTGTCAACCGTGTACTCGACCTGCAACGTGTTCCCATCCGGAGTCGGCGGCCCTGCAGAGTACGACCGCGTCTGTCCGGCGGCGTCTGTTACGCGAACTGACGCAGTGTACGAGTCGTCATCACTGATGCCGTTGTCGCTCGTATTGTAACTCCAGTCCGACGTTCCGGAGACACTCAACCACTTTTCCGAAGTCTGCCACTTGGCGCCGTTGTAGTATTGCCCATCACTTTTCTGAATAGATATCTCGATAGTCTCAATGCTGTTGTCGTCACCGGCAGTCCCGGTGATAGTCGGAGCACTGGTCAGATTCGCTCCGTCAGCGGGCGATTCGATGTTGGCCGTGGGATACTGGTTGTCGACAGTGAACGTGGTCGATGCCTCGGCGGATGTGAAGCCACTGCCCTCGTCGGCGGAAATCGTTGCCTCTCCGGCGTCAATTCCGTCCCCATTCACCTTTGTCAAATCTATCTTTATCGAGAAATCAGTGTTATCTACACTTTTTGTCACTGTGGCAATGTCGTCATCCACCGGGTCCTGAATGAGGAACGTAACCTTGTCCGAAGTATCGACGTTGCCCTCGACGGTTATCTGACCGTCCGGTGTAACGGGATCGTCTGTAACCGTGAAAGTCGAACTGTTGACCGCCGCGCTGACGCTAGCCGAGAACGTGACTGTTGTCGCAAACACTGCGATCAGTAACAGTATTGATAATCCGAGCGCCTGCGTTCGTGTTCGTGACGTGGAGCCTGTCATTTTTTATGTCTGTCAGTGTGGATCGCTGGTTGTTCTGTCCCGGGTCGCGCTGGATAGCCGCTTCAGCATACACACAGCTAGACCGGGTAGTGCGTGATTCGCTGGGATACCAGGCCGTGACCAATCGACCTGCCGACGACCGCCCACCGTCCGTACCGAGCCACTGACCTTCTTAGGTATATCTTCTGAGGTATCTGATTAATACCTTACCCCAATATTATCATTCTAAATAACCAAAACGAATTTGTAGCTCCGGTGACCGGTGGTGGCGAACTCGATATCTGTCGACTGGCAGCGGAACCGAACCGATACTGTTGCGATGGCTCCTCGCCTGTCAGGTATAAAAACTGACCGTCTATTGGCTGGTAATTCGTCGCTGTAGGCGGCGTCAGTCGTCGGCTTCTGCAGCGGCTTCGGCCTCCGCCTCTGCGGCGGCCTCGGCCTCTGATTCGAGGTATTCGTCGGCGTCGATGGCGGCTTTACAGCCCATCCCGGCGGCGGTGACGGCCTGCTGGTAGTGGTAGTCGACGACGTCGCCGGCACCGAATATACCATCAACGTCGGTGGCGGTCTGCCCGCCGCCTTTGCCTCCCTTCGCGACGATGTAGCCGGTGTCGTCGAGTTCGACGCCGGTGTCTTCGAGGTAGCCGGTGTTGGGCGTGTGGCCGATGGCCATGAAGACAGCGCCCACGTCGAAGTCGAACGTCTCGGTGTCGGGGTCGTCGAGGTTTTCCGAGGGATACCCCTCGTCGTTCCGTGCAAGGGTGACGTGGTCGACGCCGTCCTCGGGGGAGCCGTGGACCTCCAGCAGTTCGGTGTTCCGCATAATCTCAATCTCGCCCTCGTCGACCTTCTTCTGGACGCGGTCGATCCAGTAGTCCTCGGCGCGGAACTCCTCGCGGCGGTGTGCGATGTAGACGGTGTCGGCGAACTTCGTGAGGAAGTGGGCCTCCTCCATGGCCGCGTCGCCGCCGCCGACGACGAGCATGTCCTCGCCGCGGAAGAACGCGCCGTCGCAGGTGGCACACGTCGAGACGCCGTAGCCCATCAGGTCGTCCTCGCCGGGGACGCCCAGCGTCCGGGCACTGGCCCCGGAGGCGGCGATGAAGGCGTCACAGGTGTACACGTCGCCGTTCGACAGTTCCACGCGGAACGGCCGCTCGCTGTCGTCGATGTCCGCGACGATGCCGTGTTCGAGTTCGGCCCCGAACCGCTGGGCCTGCTCTTTCATATTGTTGATGAGGTCCGGTCCGGAGAGCCCCTCGGGGAAGCCGGGGAAGTTCTCGACTTCGCTGGTCAGCGTGAGCTGCCCGCCCGGTTCGTCGCCTTCCAGAACGAGTGGGTCGTTGTTGCTTCTGGCGGCGTAGATGGCCGCTGTCAGTCCCGCTGCGCCGGTGCCAGCGACGATGAGTCGTCGGTGTTCGACGGATTCTGTCATTAGTCAAGCTAAACTACCGGCCCGTATTTAGCTTGTGTTGTCGTGCGCCGAACTCGAACCGGGACGACACGCTTAGGCCGCTGCCACCGTTCGCTGGGGGTATGGCCGCCGATATCGAAGAGAAGACCGACCGCTACGAGGGACTGCTCGCGGAGGCACTCGACGCGGCATCAGTCGCGCCCCCTGAAGGGACGCCGATGCACGACGCCGCCCTGGAGTGTGAGGAGATGGCGGCGTCGTATCTTGAGGACGGTCGCCACTTCAGGGATGACGACGATCTGGTGAACGCCCTGGCGTCGTTCTCGTACGGGCACGCGTGGCTGGACGCGGGCGCACGCATCGGCCTCTTCGACGTGCCGACCGAGGGTCACCTATTCACTGTCTGAAACTATGGCCTAATTTGGGTCTCAGTTCGGCAATCGGTTAAGTGTCAACAGTCCTCCGAATCTCTCGGGTCACATCATGAAACAGACCAGGCGCAGTGTCCTGCGGAGTATCGGTGCCGGAACAGCAGTCGCGGTCGGTGGTGTCGGTGCCGCCAGTGCCTCGCCGCCGAGTGAGGGTGAGACGATTGTCGACGTGGCTTCGGGTGACGACCGGTTCGACGTGCTGGTCGCCGCCGTGCAGGAAGCCGGACTTGTCGACACACTGAGCGGGAACCGACAGCTGACGGTGTTTGCGCCGACAAACGATCCGTTTGGGGAACTCAATGTCACCGAGGAAAATGTCGATGATGTCGATTTCGAGGCGGCGGTCGGCTCTTCCCTCGCTGAAATCCTCACGTACCACGTGACACCGGGCCGCCGCAACGCCGCATCGGTCACGTCTGCACCGCAGTTGCCGACCCTCAACGGCGCGAAGATCGACGTGGACGAAACGGACCTGAACGGCGACCAGGCCGATATCGTCGACACGAACATCCCAGCGTCGAACGGTATCATCCACGTCATCGAAAACGGCGTTTTACTCCCGTAACCCGGCACACACACCGTCTTGCGTTCGTGCGTGGCGGCCGGCCAGAGTCGTCGGACCCCACTGACCGCCTTACCGACCGCCGTCGGGTCGTTTCCGATCCCGACGCTCGCTACTGACGAATAACTACTGCAGTTGCGTTCGTGGGCAGTTATCATGCAGTCGGCCATTGGATATACGTACGCCCGGAGAGTTGGGTCCGCTGATGGAGGGTGTCCTCTGGTACGTTCTCTCCGGGACCCGCGGGGGGCCAAACAGAGCCCGTATCCTCAAGGCCCTCGAGCGACGGCCCCGGAATGCCAACCAACTGGCGGAGGACCTCGACCTCGACTACAAGACCGTCCGGCACCACCTCGACGTGCTGTTGGACAACGGCGTCGTCGACAACACCGGCGGCGACTACGGCTCCGTCTACACGCTGACGGACAGGACTGAACAGTACTGGGACACCATCGAGGAAATCATCGCGGAGATCGAGTGACAATGGCTGAAATCGGGAAAGGAGTCTTACCACGAGCCGGCATAGGGGGGCACAGATGGCAGTCTGGATGACCGCGGCGAGTGTCGCTTCCGGGCTCAACGTCGTGGTCCTGCTCGTGCTACTGTCAGTCTGGACCCGGAACTACCTGGCAGTAGGCTCGAAACACGCCCTCGGACTGACCGTCTTCGGGTCACTGTTGCTCGCCGAGAACTGTCTGTCCGTCTACTACTACGTCCTTGACCCGGAGGTCGCCGTGCTGTTGCGAAGCGCCGCGCCTGTCGCCGGCCGCGCAATGACGTTTGTCGCGATACTGGAACTCGGAGGGCTGCTGTTTCTGGCGTGGATCTCGCTCGACTGAGCGGTCGCCGCGACATCCCACGAACGGGGGCTCTCGTCGCGCGGATGTATGCATCTGGAGCGTAATTGTAACCAAACTGTATCGACTGGTAACATCGTTTTTTATATCTCATCACTCCCCCACGATGTGCGGAACTACACGGTGACTCCCGCTGACCCGGTAACTCCGGGACTGAATCGGCGTTCCCAGCCTCTCCGGAGCGGCCGTATCGAGGCGAAGGCTGGTCGTTCGTCGGCGCATCGACGGAGTCAGACGGCGCCGCAATCCCCCATATATCCGTTGCGCACGAAGGGTGGCGATGGCCACCAAGGTTATATAGGTGGATTTCTAGCCATGTCATCTCTTATCACGGCGCTGTCCGGCGATCTCGGCGGAAAATCGGCGAAAGGTTTATATACTTTACGGACTAACTATAGGGTAAGACAGTTTCCCCAAACGGTCTTAAAATTTCTGCACCCGGCAGAACAGGACTCCCAATCATGAGTGAATCAACAACGCGGACAAGCACACGAGAACGAAACGAGCAGATAACCGAATCGACGGAGCAGGAGGACGTAGAGACCTGTCCCGAATGTAGCGGCAACGTCGTCACGGACACCGAACACGGCGAAACAGTCTGTGAGGACTGTGGACTGGTCGTCGAAGAGGACGAGATCGACCGCGGACCGGAATGGCGGGCGTTCAACTCCGCCGAGAAGGACCGCAAGTCCCGCGTCGGTGCACCGACGACGAACATGATGCACGACAAGGGCCTCTCGACCAACATCGGCTGGCAGAACAAGGACGCCTACGGGCGTTCCCTCTCCAGCGAGCAGCGCCAGAAGATGCAGCGGCTCCGAACCTGGAACGAGCGGTTCCGGACTCGGGACTCCAAGGAGCGCAACCTCAAGCAGGCGCTTGGCGAAATCGACCGGATGGCCTCCGCACTGGGGCTTCCCCAGAACGTCCGCGAGACGGCCAGCGTCATCTACCGCCGCGCGCTCGGTGACGACCTGCTCCCGGGCCGGTCCATCGAGGGCGTCGCGACATCCGCGCTGTACGCGGCCGCTCGCATGGCCGGGAACCCCCGCTCGCTCGACGAGATGGCCCGCGTCTCCCGAGTCGAGAAGATGGAACTCACACGGACCTACCGGTACATCGTCAGGGAACTCAGCCTCGAAGTCCAGCCGGCGGAC
>Ga0207851_100713_pt1 | contig 14215 bp, 11 predicted proteins | sample A23E3SouthBayCA_FD_187747 | JGI IMG/M metagenome (GOLD analysis project Ga0207851, IMG submission 187747) | Aerobic enrichment media microbial communities from Eden Landing Ponds, California, USA - A23 E3 (SPAdes) | ecosystem: Environmental > Aquatic > Marine > Unclassified | place: Emeryville... | reverse complement strand
TCCGCCCCGCGACCCGGATCAGCGACACCCAAAGCGGGTTCCGCGCCTACGATCGCCGCGCAATCCGCGCCTTCGCGGCCGGGGACAGCATCGGCGACCACATGAGCGCCAGCACCGACATCCTCTACCAGGCCCACCACCACGACTTCGACATCGCCGAGGTCGGAACCGACGTCAGCTACGACCGGGACGACACCAGCACCCAGAATCCAATCGCCCACGGCGTCACCCTCGTCAGCAACATCTTACGCACCGTCGAACAGGACCGCCCCATCCCCGTGCTGGGCATCCCCGGGTTCGTCTTGACGTTGGTGGGGATCGGGTTCGGGTACTGGACGTTCTCGAACTACATCACCACCGGCGTCTTCCCCGTGGGCCTGGCGGTGACCTCGGCGTTCTTCGGGTTGGTTGGAGTGTTCGCCGCGTTCACCGCGATCATCCTCCACGCCCTCAACACCCAGCTGCCCGAATGACGACCCCAAGACCGGCCACCACCGCACCGCCGGGACGGCACCCATGATGGAGACGGTCCCCCACCAACCGCTGGAGTGGCCGGGGGAGCGACGTGTCTATCTGACACTCGACCTCGAGTGTGACTACGGGACGGCCCTCCCGACTAACCGGTACACTGGCCTGGCGCGGGCCCCAGCTCTCGTCGACCGCCTCGAGGCCCACGACGTGCCCCTGACCGTCTTCGTCCAAACCGCCGTCCTCGATGAGGCGCCCGACGCCATCGAACAGCTCCGATCTTCCGACGTCCCCGTCGAGTTCCACGCCCACTCACACACCCACGCCCCCCGCACCGAGACCGACGTCGACGCGGAGATCCGCGAGAGCACCCAGCGATACGAGGAATTCTTCGGGGCCGCCCCCAGTGGCTACCGGTTCCCCAACGGCAACGTCCGCCCGAGAGACTTCGACCGACTCGCCGCCATGGACTACACCTTCGATGCGAGCCTGCTCCCGTCGTGGCGACCCGGCCACTTCGACAACACCGGCGCACCGAGAACGCCCCTGGCACTGACCGAGGCAGACCTCCTCGAAGTCCCGTTCACCGTGGCCTCGACCCGGATTCCGATTCCGACGACGCTCTCCGCAGCCCGCGTCCTCGGCGCACCGTTCCACTGGGTGCTGGACCAGACCAGGCCACCCACCGTCGTGTTCAACCTCCACATGCACGACCTGTTCACGCCCCCGTCGGCCTCCGGACTCCCCCTGCGGTACCGACTCCTGTACGCCCGGAACCAGGACGGATTCGACCGCCTCGACCGGATGCTCCGCGCGTTCCGCGACCGGGGGTATGAGTTCTGGCGGTTCACGCCACTGGTCGACAGCCTCTCGCCCTGACCCGCGTTACTCAAGGTACCCGATATCGGCCAATCGATCCTCCACGGCGGCATCGATAGTCGGGTCGGCGTCCAGGTCCGGGAGGGGCTCGCGGGTCTCCACAGATCGCTCAGCGGGTGGGGCCCCATCGGCAAAAACGTCGGTCAAGACCTCGCCATCCATATCGGTCGGCACAGCATGGCCCATCCAGTGGAGGATCGTCGGGGCGATGTCAGAGATCTTCACCTCGCCGAGGTCCCCAGCGGCGACGTCGTCCCCGTGGAACAGCACCATGCCCTCGGGCACGTTCTCGGCCCGCCAGTCCGTCGGTGTCGAGAAGATCTCGCCGTCACCCATCGCCTCGCTGGTGTGGACGCCCGGGCGTTGATCGAAGATCAGGTCCGGGGCCTTGTCGACGTACTCGCCCTCGTAGAGGTCCTCCCGCCGGTGGATGCTGCGGGCGATCGGTTCGCCGTTCAACCCGGTCGTCGCACGGAGGTCTGCCTCGAGGGACTCGAGGATCGCCTGGCGTTCGGGCTCGGAATCGGCGACGACATACACCAACCCTTGGCCGCTGCCGATGGCGGTCGTTTCCTCCCAGTCGACCATCTTCAGCTTCTCCTCCCGGACCACGCCCTCGTCGCTCGGGAATCGTTCGATGATATGGCGTGGGATGAGTGGTCGGATGTACTTCTCTAGGCCGAGCGACCTGACCACTCCGGCGATGCGCTCCTGGGTGAGGCCGACATCATGGAGTCGGGAGGCGAGACTCGGATGGGTCTCTAGATACCCGTTGGCCGCCAGCCACCGGTTGATGTAGAACACGGTGTCGATCTCGGTGCACCCGTGGTCGGACATGATCACGAGATTGTAATCGTCCTCGACGAAAGGTTCGAGTTCCTCGTCGATGATTTCGTAGGCTCGGCGGGTCGGTTCTCCGTCCCAGAAATAGTGTTGGAGGACGTTCAGGTGAAAGAGCGTGACGTGGAGAAAATCGACATCCCGTTCCTCTAACAATACATGGGCTGTTCGCAATCGAACTCGGAGTAAGTCGTGGACCATCCGGACTTCATTATCTGCATTTTCATTAGAGGTCAATACGTTATCGGGATGGACCTGATAGTCGAATCGATCCTCAACCTCAGCTTGAAGATTGTCGGGTATTGTATAATTCTGTTCCCGGGATCTGGGGCCACCGGCTACCATTAGCTCGTCGATCTCCCGCGGTGGATATGACATCGGAAGGTTGACTACGGCAGCCGAATCGTTCTCCTCGTTGAGGTAGTCCCAAAGCTCTGGACTCCCGAAATTGGTAGCGTCGGGGAGGTCAATTGAGCGGTCGTTGGTGTCGATGCGTTCCCACCAGTAGACCCCGAGCCTGCCAGGGTTCTTGGCGGTTGAATAACATTTCCAATTTGGGCAAGTTACTGGTGGTAAATACGATCGGGAGATTCCTGAGGAACCATTCTCAAGCAACTGTTGCAGGTTCGGGAGGTCCGCTTGAGAGGAAACCTCATTTACAAGGTTGAAGTTTGCCCCATCCAAGCCAACCACAACCGTCGTGTCCATTCGAGATTCTCTGTCAAGCGTTACAAGTAAAATCTGCTGGTCTCCGATTCCGGAACCGATATATGTACAATCCATCATTAGCGGATATGCGAATCGCCTTCATAATCGATACACTGTATCCCTTCGAATTAGGAGGCGCCCATAAACGAGTGTGGGAAATTGGGAGAAGATTGTCGGACGATCATGATGTTCACGTGTTTGGAATGAAGTATTGGGAAGGGGCGGACTCAATTCGGCAAGACGGAATGGTCTACCATGGTGTGTGCCAAAAGCGGGAGTTGTATTCGAATGGTAGGCGTTCGTTCTCGCAACCGATTATATTTGCAGCTTCATTATTAAAAGAAATCCGCGGGATGGATTTTGACATAATTGATTGTCAAAAGTCTGGGTACTTTCATTTCTTTTCTGCGAAATATCTTGAACTTCGGACTAATGCGACATTAATCGGGACGTTCAACGAAGTTTGGGGCGACTACTGGGACGAGTATCTGGGAATATTTGGAAGAATTGGAAAGTTAATTGAAAATCAGACTCTCAAACTTCCATCACATATCATAACAATTTCAAATCAAAACCAATCTGAACTAATCGGTCTAGGTTATTCTAGTAATAATATTACAGTAATCCCCGATGGCATCGGATTTCAAGAGATTAACCAAGCCTCACCTTCAAATACCTCATTTGATGTCCTATACGCGGGCAGACTGGCTCGTCACAAGAACGTCGATCTGCTCCTAAAGGCCATTAAAGTGGCTTCTTCTCAACCGGATACCCCAATTTCTTGTGGAATCATCGGAAAAGGCCCGGAGATGGAAGAATTGAAACGACAATCCGAAATACTCGGATTGTCCGAGCAGGTAGAATTTTTGGGTTTTCTTGAAGATATTGATGATGTTTACTCGTATATGAAATCTGCCAAAGTGTTTGTGTTGCCATCGTCACGTGAAGGCGCAGGGCTGGTTACATTAGAAGCGAATGCTTGTGGGACACCATCAATAACACCTAGATTCGAAATGAACGCTGCAACAGAAGTTATTGATCATGGAACCAATGGGTACCTCTGTGACCCCGACCCAAAATCAATGGCCAGTTCAATCCTAGAGACTATTCAACAATCACCCAATATGCGAGAGGATTGTATTAAGTATTCAAAAGAATTCGAGTGGGGCGTCATTGCAGAGTCCACAGAACAGGTCTACGAACAATCTGTTAAAGAATAATAGGTCCAGCACCCCCTGGACAATCCCAATAGAAAGGATTTTGAAAGGGGTGTTCGAGGAAGCTATCACCATACATGGAGGTACCCTGGGCATTACCCGACATCGGATCAAACGAACTCTCTGAAGTTACTGATTGTGTGGAGTCGACCTGGGTTACAATGGGACCGCGGGTTTCAGAACTGGAAGAGAAATTGGCTGACTATATCGACGTTAATCACGCTATCGCGGTGAACTCTGGCACCGCCGCCTTAGATGTTGCATTAAAATCTCTGGAGATTGATCCACAGGATGAAGTAATTGTCCCGGCAATGACGTATATTGCAACCGCTAATGCGGTCCGTTATCAACATGCGAATCCGGTTTTTGCTGATATTAACTCAACCACGTATACACTTGATCCCGAATCGGTACGCCAGCAGTTATCTGAGGATTCCTCAGCAATATTGCCTATCGATTATGGAGGACAGTGTGCCGATTATGAACATCTACAGAGGATTGCAGAAGAGGAGGATATAGCGTTGATTGGAGATGCTGCAGAATCACTTTCTGCATCTTACGATGGAGAAATGGCCGGGTCGCTTGCGGATATCAGTGTTACCAGTTTTCACGCTGCAAAACTGATGACGTCTGTGGAAGGAGGAATGATATTCACGGACGATGCAAAACTAGCTGAACGTTGCCGAATCATTCGGAATCAAGGCGAACACCCTGAGAAGAAGTACCATCATCAGGAACTTGGACATAATTACCGATTATCCGACCTCCATGCAGCAGTCGGATTAGCTCAGTTTGATAGATTAGATGAGATTATTGACCAAAGAGAAACCATCGCCGAGTTTTATATGGAACACCTCCAGCCAATTTCCGATCAAATTGTGTTGCCAACCGTATCTCCTCAGAATGAACACGCATGGTTCCTATTCTCTATTCTTTCTGAGAGCCGGGATTTGATTCGAAAACATTTGAACGAACATGGGATTTCAACACGAGTTACTTGGCCACTCCCAGCCCACAAACAACCGGTGTATTCAGATCAGCACGGTGACGAGACGTATCCGATATCTGAATCATTTGCTAATGGGGTCCTCAGTTTGCCCATGTATCACAGTATGAACGAGGAGGAGATGAAATACGTGGTCGAACGATTGATTGAAGCTGTTGATGCCTATGTTGACGATAAATATGAACTGGAATAACATCAATACAGCAGTAACAGGCTCGGCAGGATTTTTGGGGAGCCACATGTGTGAGCGGTTGGTTTCTGAAGGAACAAATGTCATCGCTATTGACAATTACTCAGGCGGAGACCCCAAGTTGCTTGAGGATGTGGAGGATGATATCGAAGCTAAGGAATGTGACATCCGGAATCTCGACAATACGGACATTCTTGAAAATGTAGACATCCTTTTTCATTTTGCAGCAATTGCAAATCCAAGAAGTTGCCAGTCCAATTTTAATTTAGCGTTTGACGTTAATGTCTCTGGCACAAAATCAGTATTCGAAGCCGCTGTCAATGCCGGAGTAAACCAAGTACTCTTTTTTTCGAGTGCCGCAGTGTACGGCGAACCTAACGATACTCCGATCGATGAGAGCCATCCTCGGAAAGCCACAGATCCTTACTCAACTACGAAAATAATCGGAGAAGAACTCGCAAACATGTATCATAGTGAATACGAAACCGATTTTAAAATCATCCGGAATTTCAATATTTTTGGCCCCCGCCATTCAACAGAGTATCTCATTCCCACCCTGATTAAGCAAGCAATTGAGGACGACGCTATCGAGATCTGGACGGCGGAAGCGATAAGGGACTTCACCTATGTCCAAGATGCTGTGAATGCTTATATTTCAGTCGCAGAATCGGATCGCTTGATTGGGCGCGATGTTAACGTTGGGAGTAACCTGGCGATCTCATCCAGTGAATTGGCTGAAAGAATTTCAGCAGAATTTGGGGACGTCCCTGTTGAAAATTTGGATAAGGATACGGTGGGTAGTAGCCGATTGGTGTGCGATAACACATTAATTACCAATGAAACGAATTGGGTGAATACCATAGGATTTGAGGATGGTTTAGAGAGAACAATTGATTGGTATATTGATAATTTATAGGAAACTGTTTTGTGATTTCCAGAGTACGTGATTTCTACAGTAACTGTGGAATTGGACTATCAGAGATATCAATTCAACCCACATTATGATAAGGCCCCTGAAGTACCGTGATCTCCTCGAATTTATTCGGATATATATGGATCAGCCTAAAGATTCGCGACAGCAATTTTATCCATTCCCAAGGACACGGGCGTTTCTGGTCCCACTATCACTTTATCTCGCAACTGCAAATCTGATACCTCATAGTGTTCCAGGTTTTCTCCCCCGCTTCCGGTTCCAAACAATCGTTTCGGTGGAAAAGCAGACTCACGATATGAGAGGATTTGCTTACCTTAGGTGGGACACAAGTTCCGCTGCTCATTTTGGAATATTGGTTGACCAGTCATATCGCGGTCAAGGAATCGGTGAGCGTCTCTTGGCCGAAATATTTGATATAGCAGAATGCAGAGGGGTGAAGACGCTCACTTTGACTGTGGAAAAGGAAAATTACCCTGCAATCAGTCTTTACAAGAAATTTGGATTCGATATCATCGAAACAAACTCGGATGGCGCACATCAAATGAAAACATCTATCGGGCGACGATTACCCGAGAACGAGGGCCCAACATGAGTCTGGCGTATTTATGAATATCTGTATAGCATATCCTGGCGATTTAAGCGTTCCCGGTGGGGGCTTGGACCGCGTCAAACAATTTGCGTGTGGACTCCAAAGAGATGGGCATCAGGTGACAATTGTCACCTGTACCATGGAAAACGATCGGCCTAAGGCCCTGGAGGGGGTTGAGATTATCACGGCAAATACAGCTAAACGTGGTATCATTGATCAACCCGTCAGAGGAATTCAGGTTGGTTTGAAGGCGAAAAAAGTGGCAAGGGAGCGGAATGCAATACTTCAAGTTGAACACGCAACGTTTGGGGGGATAATGAGTGTTCTAGGGGAATCAGATTTCGTTTTGGACATGCATGATTTGGATTATCCGTCGCCCCAATATGCGGACCTTCCTTTATCAAATCTTGCAAAAAAGGTTGTCTATAAACTTGAACGACGTGCAGTCGACAACGCTCGACTTATTATTGTCGTGTCAACTCCTATGAAGGAGATATTGACTGACTGGGGATATCCTGAAGAACGGATTAGCGTCATTCCTAATGGGTTCCGCCCCGAACCTTTAAATGAGTACCTTAACGCGACAGAAGTTGACGGACGCGTTGGATTTATAGGAACGATCCATCCGAAATTAAATTTTGACACTTTCCTTGAAATCGCCTCACGATCCCAGGTTGAGTCGCTGGAAATTATCGGAGGAGGTAACAGGGCAAGCCAGCTTCGGAATAAAATTGCGAGTTCGGAAATTGATGCCATCAATATGTCCGGTAGAATGAATCATGAAGATGCTTTTTCCTTGCTTGCATCATGTCAAGTGGTAATTTATCCCCTAAAAGCATCATTACATACTAAAATGCTTACATCCAGAAAAATCTTCGATTATGCGTATCTTGGAAAGGCAATGGTGCTGGATGACGTTAGTGAAAGCGATATTTGGGCGCGATTCAAAAGCCGTGATGCTGCGGTATTTTCAACGCCTGAACGACCAGAACAATTCGCTGATGCTGTCTGCAACCTGATTATGGATCCCGACCGGAGGGAAACTGTATCATCCAATGCAAAACAGTTGGCGAACGATTATATTTGGTCAGAGCGCGTGGATGAATTGCTGAGTATCTATCGCCAGATATAGACTCGGCAAATTCATAAATAGCCGAGCTGCTCTAAGTGAGCGGTCCTATCCTCCGAAATGCCAGTTGACGTCTTCTGAGTAGAGAACTTTCCCAATCGGTCCAAGCATTCTTCGACTAGTTCATCTGGAGCAGAATCAACCCTCCTATCATCCCCCCCTTTTCTGGCACATATACGGTCATTAGAGGTAACAGCAATCTTCCACTCATTCTTGAATCCAATAACCAAATCTCTGGAAAATAATTCAATTGGAACACCTGGATATTGGTCCTTGAGTTGTGGAGCTCTTCCGTCCGCTGGATACTCTCCAAAGACCATCTTGGAACGAGGAAGCAGATCTTCGATGATTTGGTTCGAATTATTTAGAAGGAGACCTAAATTACTCGAAAGGACATTATATATATTTTTTGTCGGGACCCATTGATGGACTGATAGTGAATCGAGTCCGGGGTTGGCAATCAAAAGCGGAACGCGGTACAAGTGATCACTGGCAGACGACTCATGTCCAAACCACCGTTCATCCATACAATCGGATTCGAAAAACATCTCACCGTGATCTGCTGTGACCACTATCAGTGTGTTGTCCAATTGGCCAGAATCACGAAGTGCTCCAACAATCCGTTTGAGATGGGTGTCAAGCGAACGGATTTCCCCCCGATACAGATCTGTAATGGTATCAAGGTCCTCCGTTGAAAATGGGAACCCACCGGAATCAGTTCCAGCAACTTTGAAAGGATGGGTGACATTATTTACGCTTTTTATGTCCTCGAACGGTAGGACTTCCCCAAATATTTCTTCTTGGATTTGATCAGGAGGATTGTATGGTCGATGGGTCGACATATAGTTCGCGAATATGAAGAACGGACGTTCGGACTGTGCCGAAGAATTGATTATGGATTTGATTGTTTCCGTATTCTTGTTCGGATCAACGCAATATTGTCCAGGGTGGTTCAACCTCTTGAGCGGTAACTTATTGACAAGTGGATGATTAGTTGACAGCCGGGAAACGGCGGCGGCGGCGACATTGATGGTACTTTTTATGGTGTGCGGATGGGTCACGATAGATTTCAAAAGGTGTGGGAGACTTACTCTGAAGTCACCCTCATTATCATCAACCACTTCCTTATAATATTGGTGTACATCCAACCCATCCAGGAATATCATTTGCTCATGGGTACTATAAAATTCGTCAAAACAATTGGAAAATCCATAGCTTGGCGATGCAAACCCGTTGGCTGAAAGCCCATATGTATCATATCGATTTTGATTGAGTGATTGCACTAATGGTAAATTGGAAGAAGTATCGTTGATCGAATAAATTCCATGATCTGATGGGTACTCCCCACTGAACATGGACATGTGAGAGGGGAGAGACCAACCAGAGGAGGCGATGGCTCGCTCAAACCAAAGATTCTCAGCCGCAAGTGAACGTAACGTTTCGGCTTCCCGGGTTGCATAATCGAGACGACAAGCATCCCATACAAGAAAAATTACGTTTGGCCGGCCCATAGTTGTATACTTGAGAATACCACGGGTGTCTTTAGCCTTTAATCAATCGAAAGATCAGATTGGACCGGCGATTTAATAGAGAGCGAGAATCAAACGTGGGTCCATCGGAACCAATGTCCGTCTCTCTACACCAGGCGCGGTCATGTATTAAGGATAAATCATATCTTCTCTATATATTGCTCTTTCATTTTGGAGTGTTTTGGTTCTTTGTATTAAGTGCAGTGAGCGGACACCTTGGAGCGGCCCATACAGTTGTCACAATTATCTATTTGTTTACCGTCCCGGGGACATTAATATTAATTATACTAGGGGAGCCGTTAACATCACCTGAAGTGGTGTCATACATCCCAACAATTTCACTCGTTTTTCTGATGCTCATTGGAGTCAGCAGTAATGTTGCAATCAGGAACATTTCACAGGTCAACAAGTTATTCCGCCCAGATTTGCTTCCATTTATTGTGTGGATATCGCTCTCAATTCTAATCCTTATCCTAATCGTTAGAGACCAATCGCTCGATCCACCCCCAATCCAGAAGATCGTCAATGAGATGCAAATCCACTCGGCCTTGATATTCCTACTGCCGCTTGTAACGGTCATTGGGAGTATCCTTTTGACAACGTATAGGACCAATTTCGTCATTATTTTTGGGATAATCGGTGCTGCGCTGAGTGGCGTCATTCTATATCATCGACGGCATACCAGAGTCGCAGCTCTGTACGCCACCGCACTGGTATTGCTCTGGCAAAGTACGCTTGTATTGCCATACCTTTCTGGCCGAGGCGATACAAGACATGAATTCTACATCTCCCACCTCACACTCATCCGGGGCCAATGGAATCCAGCATTTAAAACGCCAAAAAATGCCCTCCCTAAATTGACGATCGCTGATCCGCTTGTGTCCCTCACAACCGGCCTACCACTAAATGCGGAATTCAAAATCATCTATCCACTACTATTTGCCTTAATTGCGCCGACTATATATTTCATTTATAGGTACCAATTCAGTGATAAAACGAGCTATTTTTCGGCACTATTATTTATCTTCCTCCCACCCTTTTTCAATTCGCTTTCTCAAAGTACGCGGACTGGCACGGCACTGTTATTTGTTTCTGTTTACATACTAGCCGTATTTGACAACGATTTGGATTTCATAACACAACGAGTTCTTAGAATCACATTTCTAATCGGCATAATCTTTTGCCATTATGCAATAGCATTTGTATTTCTTGGTATCCTAGCATTCGTAAATATTTATCAATTAATGTGGACCGCCGCCCACAGACGGCGGGGAATGATTGTCCCGACGATCGAAGTGGGATTCTACAGTGTATTTCTAATCAGTTGGTATTCGTATACTACGTCCGAAACGACGATTCAAACATTAATTGGTGCATTATATTTCAATCTCGTATCCGGTTGGAACTCACTGTTCGTGAGTAGTTCAACTGTCCGAAGCCTTTCCGTAGAGTTACACTCTATTACATACCAGTTTATTCGAGCCGAATTTATAACGCTCACATTAGTCGGGGGAATTACGTTCTCAGTAGTTGTCTTGAAACGACTCTTCCATTATCTGGGGAGGCATTACACCTTGGGCCCAGGGGAACATTTTGTTCAGCCACATAGTACCGACGGTGTATACATCGGTTTTGTATTTGCAGGATTTAGCCTTCTGTTGATATCATTTGCGCCGATAGGGAATATTGGAATCAATCGAGTGTACATGGTGGCTGGAATATTTGTCGCCCCCTATATGATCAAAGGCATCTTGAAGATGTTCTCTTTTGTACTGGATGCCCAAGTTCAAACAACACTTGTCAGTTGGATTTTGATTCTGATGTTAGTCATGAATGCAGGAATATTCGCAACAACTGTGACCCATGAAAGATCTCCAAATCCAAATCTTTCCCGAGCCTGGATTCTAGATGCGGGATCAGATCGTGAGGTATTTCATTTGTATGAAGGTGGCTACTATACTCCCCCATCCGATTATATGGCCTCGATTTGGCTTGGGAGATATCATGTGAAGAATTCATCGATATATGGACAGGGCATGCAATCACATCTCTTATCTTACTTTTTCTATTCAAAGTTTAGTATCAATAAACCTCCAGGTGAATATCGTGCTTTGAATCTGACTAACATCAATTGTTCAGATGGCTATGGATATATTCCCGAATTCTCTTCACAAAGTGGGTTGTTGATACCGAATATTTCCCCACCAGTAGCAAGTTATGATGCCGTTTCAAAGATACCGTTGTCATGGTATCAATTGGAATCACGGGCAAAACTATACGGCAACGGAGATTCCAACATTATCCAAACCGGCGGACATCCATACAATTGTTCAAATAGGGGTGAGTTGACGTAACAGTTGTTTGTCCAAATCTTGTAGTCCTCCCGAGATAATTATTGCCACGCCCTGGACCAAATAGGACACCATAGCGAGAATCAGGAAGGCAAGCCAGCTCTCAGGTTCTCCAAACGGCCAAAATATACATACAGCTGAAATCAGGATGGATCCGAAACTCAAGGGGACCAAATGGGTTTTCGAAAAGGGTTGAATGCCTTGTGTCCGATATAGAGTATAGACATAGAAAGAATTGACAACTAGATATGTAGCCATCGACGCAATTGCCGCACCAGTGATGCCGAATATTGGTATTAGTATAATATTCAATAATATGTTACATCCGAGGGCTGCCGAGTTCCCATATAAAATATAATTGGTCTGACCGGCTGCAATAATGGTCTCTTTTGTTTGTCCACTAATAACATTGGACATGAAACCTATCGATAGTACGATAAGAGCGGATTTTCCATGAGAGTACGATGGCCCAAATAGCATATGGATGAGGGAGCTGGGGAAAAATACTACAATAATAAAAACCGGAGCTGTAAGAAATGATGTCCATTTCGTTATTGTGGTGTAAATTCTGGCTGCATTGGACGACTCTGACTGGAGGACATCGGTCATAATTGGAAGAAAGAGGAACCCAACCCCCCAGCTAAACAGTAATAATACTCTGCTGATCGTGAAGGCCGAATCATAATATCCAATAAATTCGCTCGATTTGAAATACCCGATAAGAATCGTATCTGTATGTTGGAAGATTTGCCAAGAGATATTTGCAAATAGGAGCGGCAGGGAAAATACGACAAAATCTTTCATCATACCAAAATCCTGGACTGAGGGGAGAAAATCATCGTTAGAGGTAGAAACTGAATTGAGGTGATATAACATCCCGAGCCCGCATATGACTGCGACAATTAATGGGGCAATCCATAGTGATGCTAACCCGGTTAGACCAATTCCAAAGATTACTCCAAGGGAGACAAGGAGGAATGAGCCGAAATGGTAAACGACATCATTCAAAATGATTCGCGGGAGAATAGATTCGTATGAACGGAAGGCACCAAGAATTAGATACAAACTGATATACAACGGAATTGCGATCCCAAACAATTTCAAGACAGGAGTGGCCTTAGGGACGCTGAGCAGGACAGCAAACGCATCCGCCGAGAGAATGATGATGCCTGATATAACGATGCCGATGGAAACTGAAATCCACATGGACCCAATAAACAATCGTCCTGGCGAATTTTCCAATCTTAGTTGTCGAGCTAGGGCTTCTGGGAACCCCAACTGTGCTACCAACCCAACCGTCGACATAACTGTAACCCCGAGAATCAAAATCCCATAATCTCCGGGAGCAAGATGTCTAGCGGTGACGATCCGAAGAAGAAAGGTCGAGAGCATTCCGATAATATTCCCCACAAGGATCGGAAGCGTCCCACGGAATATCTGTTGTAAGATCTCTGTAGAAGTTCGTTTAGACATACTCGGTCTTGGGGTTGAATGTCGGGACCACTCTCGTTCGGCGTTTGTAGGACCAAATATTTATGCAATTCTTGCGCAACAACTGCTCGAATGGATATTCCAATAGCAGATCCAAGCCTAGATGAAGAGTGTATTGAGATTGCATCAAAAACTTTAGCAGATGAATATTACCTGAAGGGGGAGTCTGTTAGACTCTTTGAGGAGGAATTCGCTGAGTTCGTACAAACCGAGCATGCAATTAGTGTGGATAGTGGGACCCAAGCCCTTCACCTTTCGCTAAAAGCACTAGGGATCACTGAAGGAGACAAGGTATTGACAACTCCTGCCACGTTTATCGCGACAGCGAATGCAATTGTACGAACGGGTGCGGAACCTGTTTTCGTCGATATCGATCTCCGCAATTATACTATCGATATATCGAAGGTCCGAGAGGCTTTGAGGCAGAAGCCAGAAATATCCGCCATCCTCCCCGTACACCTTTACGGTCATCCGGTTGCCATGGACGAATTAGCGAAAGTTGCAGGCGATACTCCAATCGTATCGGACGCTTGTCAAGCCCATGGCGCAACATATTCTGGTCAGCCACTCGAGTATTGGAGCGACTTGACGGCGTATTCGTTTTATCCATCGAAAAATATGACTGTAGCTGGCGATGGCGGCATGATAACAACCGATGACAACGAAGTAGCAGCTACAATCCGAGGGCTCCGAGACGTAGGTCGTAAAGATGAGACGGAGAATCAAGTGCACGATATTATTGGCTATACAGCCCGACTGAATACCGTGAATGCTGCAATCGGAAAATATCAACTCCAAAAGTTAGATGAATGGAATGAGCGTCGCCGTGAACTTGCTCAGAAGTATCACAAAGAGTTGGATGGTATAGGTGATCTCGTCTTGCC
>Ga0207851_100692_pt1 | contig 14734 bp, 8 predicted proteins | sample A23E3SouthBayCA_FD_187747 | JGI IMG/M metagenome (GOLD analysis project Ga0207851, IMG submission 187747) | Aerobic enrichment media microbial communities from Eden Landing Ponds, California, USA - A23 E3 (SPAdes) | ecosystem: Environmental > Aquatic > Marine > Unclassified | place: Emeryville, CA... | reverse complement strand
AACATCGGGACGAGGAACCAGTGCAGGGCGTCGGGGCGGTAGTACGCCCCGCCGCTCTGTGCCAGGTTCAGGGTCACGCCCCAGTTGAGGTCCCTGAACGGGAGGACCCCGAGGTAGTACAGCGCGGCCGCCTCGAAGATGACGCGCCGGGCGGTGTTGGTCATGTTGATGACGACGTACGGCATCAGGTGCGGGACGATGTCCTTGAACACGATGCGCCGTCGCGGGATGCCCATCGCTCGCCCGGACTCGACGAAGTTCTCCTGGCGGAGCGTCAGCACCTGCGAGCGGATCGCTCGCGCGACCCCGCCCCAGGCGGCGACCGAGAGCAGAATCCCGATGAGGTAGGGGTTCTGGACGTCGAGCAGCAGCGCCAGCACCATCACCAGCGGGAAGCCGGGGAGGTTGATGAAGACGTCCGTGATCGAGCTCAGCACCGTGTCGGTCCAGCCGCCGCGGTAGCCGGCCACGGCACCGATGACGGTCCCGGTCCCGACCGCGAACAGCGCACCTGCGGTGATCATCTTCAGGATCGACGGCGTGGCGTGGACCGTCTGTGCGAACAGGTCGCGGCCCATCCGGTCGGTCCCGAGCGGGAACTCCCAGATGCCGGTGTAGGTCCAGAATCCGAGGCTGAACTCGGGGATCCCCCACGGCTGGATGGTGTACTGGGAGTTGAACGGCTGGATGAACGAGTCGCCGTCGAGGGTCCCCGCGGGTTCGACGATAGAGGTGCCCACGGTCCCCATGAGCAGGTAGAAGAGGACGATGGAGAACCCGATCCGGGCCCGCCAGTCCCGCCAGATGATGGCGAAGGGCGCCCGGACGTAGGCGTCGTAGTACTTGCTGTACCGGTCCATCCGGGTCTCCTCGTATTCGGAGACGACCTCGAACGGGGAGTCGACGGTCCCGCCGTCGGTCATCGTCTCGTCGGTCCCGCCGTCGGTCATCGCGGTATCGCCGTCTGTCATCGCTGCTTTCAGATCGGTCGTCGCGTCCGCCTCGTCGGCGGACTCGTCAGTAGGACTCATCTTTCCCTCCTCTCGCGCGCGGGTCGATGTATCCGTACGTCATGTCCGCTATCAGGAGCGCGACCACCGTCACGATCGTGATGAGCGCGAACCCGCCCATCATCATCGCGTAGTCGCGCTGGTTGAGCGCCTGGTAGAAGGCGAACCCGAGCCCGCGGTACTGGAACACCTGCTCCAGCACGACGGACCCGCCGAACATCTCGCCGATGCTGATGAGCAGCGTGGTGTACAGCGGGAGGACGGCGTTCCGTGCGACGTACTGCGTCGAGATCGTGACGTCCGAGAGACCCCGGAGTCGCGCGACGCGGAGGTAGTCCTCACCGAGGACGCGGATACTGTTCCCACGCATCCCCAGCGAGGCGATCCCCGAGGCCACCAGATACGACAGTATCGGGAGCGTCGCGTGCCGGACCATCGAGGAGATGTAGGCGTAGTTCATGCCGGGTTCGAGCCCCGCTCGAACCTTCCCGCCCGTCGGGAACCACCCCCAGCGGTAGGAGGTGAACACGAGCAGGAGGATCGCCAGCACGTAGAACGGGATCGAGCCCATCAGGACCGCGAACGTCGTGAATCCGACGTCGAGCTTGCCCCCTTCCCAGTAGGCCATCAGCGCGCCCATCGCCATCCCCGTGAAGAAGCTGATGAACACGCCCCAGCTGAGGACGAACAGCGTCCAGGGCATCACCTGTGCCAGCTTCGTCGCCACGGGCATCTGGTAGAACGTCGAGTACCCGAGTTCGCCCTGGAAGAAGTTGATCATGTATTCGAAGTACGCCGGTACGAGCGGTTTCGTCGGGTCTGTTCCCATTCTGATCCGGACCAGCTCTCGCGCCCGAACCGGGTTGATACCCTGGGACCGGAGGTTCTCCACCATCGCCCCCATCGGGTTGCCGGGCATCAACCGGATCATGACGAACGAGAGTGTCAACACGGCCAGGACTGTGAAAACACCCTGACCTAGTCGCCGTATTCGCCAGTCTATCTGAGCCATGCTACGAGTACGGCAAAGTTACACGAGGTCCCTAATCAATTTATCCATCCTTCGAGGGCTAGACCGCTGTTCGACTGGCAACTCGCTATCGTGTACACGTTCGCCCCGTCTCGGACACTCTCGTTCGATCGTCGTCAGAACGGGTCCCAGTCCGAACGGAGGATCGAAACTGCGGCGATAAATGTGAGGACCGTCGGGATCAGTGTCAGTTGCGCGGCGACGTACGAGCCGGTCCCCGGTTCGATGTACATGAACGAGAACGCGAGCAGCATGAAAAACATCAGGTCGACCGCGATCACGAATCGCGCGCCGGCACGCAGCATTCCCATATTCCGACAGAGGCTCCACTACGTATAAGAACCTTTTCTCGAGTCGGAGCGAGAAACCGAAAAGCGTCGGCGAACCGCTGGGACAGACGGAAGAAGTGGGCTACGGAGCTGTCGTCAGCCCTTGTAGCGGAGCGCGCCCTCTTCCATCTTCGGGGCGATGTAGAGCGCGTCGTCGACGCCGTTCAGGATGCCGGGCCGGACGTCCATCTCCCAGTTGGAGCCGTTGTAGGCGCCGGCGTCGGGCTGGTACATCATCTCGGCCTCGGGCAGGGTCTGGTTCCACCACCAGAGCAGCTCGCGGTGGTACTGCTGCTCGCCGGTGGCCTGCCACTGGCGGATGTGCTCCTCGACGTTGATCGTCTTGGTCCCGCTGCCGCCGTCGGGGTCGCCGATGGGCATCGGGATGTCGCGCTCCATCTGGAAGTGGGTGATCGACTGGATCCAGTCGGGGACCAGCCCGAGCGCCCACAGCGCGGTGACACCGTTGGCGGAGGAGCCGTCGGGCATCATGTCGTACTGGCCGTTCATGCGGCGCTCGTCGAAGGTCGCGGAGTCGACCTGCTGCTGGTTCGTCGCGATGCCGAAGTCGTTGAGGTTCTGCTTCAACACCGTGATGTCACGGCGCTCGGCGCCGTTCATGATGTTGATCCTGAACCGCTCGCCGTCGGGCGTCCGCCAGTTACCGTTGTCCTGGCGCGTGTAGCCGGCACCCTCGAGCAGTTCGGCGGCGCGCTCGGTGTTGTTCTGGCCGTACTTCGTGAAGTTGTCCTTCACGAACTGGGCGGCCGGGTGGGAGTTCTCCTCCATGACCTTCCCGGGGACGCGACACGGCGCCCAGTCGAACAGGCGGTTGACGCCTTCGAGCAGCTGCGAGACCGACTGGCGGTCGAAGACGTGACAGACCGCCTTGCGGACGTTGGGGTCCTCGAACGGCGAGTCGTAGCCCTCGACGCCCGCGCCGCAGTTGAACGCGAACAGCTTGTTCGAGGACCGCCCCTCGCGGAACAGCGTGTGTCCGTCGGGGAGTCGGCCCTTGAGACTGTCCTGGATCGGGAAGCCCTTGTGGGACGCGTCGACCCGGCCGGCGCCGTAGGGCTGGATCGGCTGGTTCGTCGAGAACAGCTTCAGCGCGAACTCGTCGAAGTTGATGTTGTCCGAGTGCGGGTGGTCCTCGTATTTCTCCATGACGACGATGTCGTCGCCGACCTCGGAGATCTGGAACGGCCCGTGGCCGAGCGCGAAGTCACCGTCGTCGTTCTGGAGCATCGGGTACGACGCCGAGGTGATCTCGCCGATGGCGTCTTCCTTCTCGCTGCCCGACGCGTTGCGAAGCGTCTCGTGCCAGCTGCTCCAGCGGTCGTCGTCGCGCTTGGTGAAGACACCGCGCGGGAGCGTGCCGTTGTACGCGCCGATCGTGTTCTGGACCGCGAAGGTCTCGTCGAGCGCGTCGTGGAGCTCGATGCTGATGTGGTAGTCGTCGGACGCCGAGATGGACTTCATAACCGGGTCCGCGCGCTCGCCTTCGTCCGCCGCGAAGCGCTTGATCTCCAGTTCGATCTGCTGCTCCATCACGTAGTCGCGCGCGTTGAACTGGGTGCCGTCGTGCCACGTCCACTCGTCGCTGAAGGTCGCTTCGAGGGTCGTGTCACCGGTCATCTCCCAGGAGTCGACCATCAGCCCGTAGGTCTCGTTTTTCGTCGGGCTGTAGACCGCCGGGCGGTCCATCATGGCCGCGCCGGGGTGCCACGCGCCTGTCTGGTTCGGGTTCCACGGGTTCAGGTGGCGCTGGGTCGGCGTCGCGCCGGAGGTGATCGGGTCGAAGACCCGGAACCGCTTGTCGTACTGGGTCCCCCCGTCGCCGGTACTCGTGCCGCCGTCGCCGCCGTCGCCGCCGTCGCCACCGTCTCCGCCGTCGCCGCCGTCGCCGGGGGTGTCGGTGCCACCGTCGCCACCGCCCGAACACCCTGCGATCAGAACGGCGCTACCGGCCGCACCTGCTTTGACGAACTGCCGTCTTGTACTCCGATCTTCCCGCCAGCTGCTAGAACCTGGCATACCCACGCGTTACAATGGGTGATATATATATTTAACTATAGCAAACCCGACAAAGGTTTGCGAGAATTCGGGTCTTCGACGCCGCTGTGGGCTGTTGTGGGGGAATTTCCGGTTTCGTCTGGGGCCGTGCGGAATCGCGATATATCTCGATCGTTCCTGCGAATCGGGGGGTCAGCGAGTCGATCCCGGCGAGCGAACCGGCTATCTGACCCACCGTCGGGGTCGGAAGCCGCTCGCGCGCGGTCGATTGGCACCGGCGCCGGTCGGTTTCGGTTCGGGGCCCGGTCGTGAAGCGGACGGGGTCACGCCGGCGGCGCAGTCACTGGCCGGGCGAAAAAACGAAAAAGTGAGTCGGTCGTCAGTCGCGTCGCGTCAGGAGCGCGGCCGCGGCGAGCAACGCGATCAGCGCGATGGCGATGCCGAAGCCGGGTCCACCGTCGGAAGTCTCCGTGGTGGTCGCACCCGGCGTTTCGACGCCCTCATCGTCCGTCGGCGTCGCGGTCGCCGTCGCGGTCGCCGTGTCCGTCGGCGTCGACGGTTCGTCCGTCGGCGTCGACGGTTCGTCCGTCGGCGTCGCGGTCGGCGTCGACTCGATCGTGTACTCCGCGCTCGCGGAGACGCGCGACCCGTCGTCGTTCATGTACGCCGGGTCGTCTGCCGGCCAGTTGTACTCCTGGTTGAAGTCGGAGTCGGTGTGGACCAGGACGTAGATCTCGGTGGTCTCGTCGATGGTCTCGTCCAGTGAGATCTGGATGTCCGACTGCTCGCCGGCCTCGAGGTACTCGCTCACACCGATGGTCGGTCCGGTCGGGCTGTTCGTGTGAACGGAAACGAACCCACCGTCGGTCGTGTCGACGCTGTCGACCGTGACGGTCTCTCCGTCACCGGTCTGCGCGCTGAGCGAGACCGAACCGGACGGCGGCGCGCGGATCTCGCCCTCGACCTCCGAGACCACGAGCGGCTCGGGGTAGGCGTCGGGGAGGTCCGCGACAACCCTCGCCTGGGCCGTCAGCTGCGTGCCGACGGGCAGGTCGCTGGTGTCGATCGTCGTCGAGATGGAGCCCCACGGACCCGTGGACGGCCCGTCACAGCAGATCGTCGGGCCGAGGCCGCTGAGCGTCATCTCGCCGGTGCTGGTGTTCAGCAGTTCCGTCCCGTTCTCGGCGGTGGCGACGACGCGGATGCCCATCGCCGTCCCGCGTGCGAGCGTCGAGTTGAACTGGATCTGCGCGTTCTCGGACTGCTGGAGGCGGATCTCGTCACCTTCAGCGATCGGCACCGTGCGGCCCTCGACGAAGCGCCACTGCGTGGTCTCCGTTTTGGTACCCGCCTCGGTGTCGATGGTCAGCGTCGCCTCGAAGGCGTCCCCGGGCTGGGGCATGGCCCGCTCCCCGTCCTCGAAGAACTGCATGTCGTTCAGCTTGAACGAGAAGAACAGCCCGGTCATCTGACTGGAGTTGTAGATGCGGGCGTCCGACGAGGAGTTGTCGGGCACCACGTACACGCCGGAGGCGTTCCGGGACAGGTTCAGGTACAGCGGCGACCCGTCCTCGGCGTTGACCTGCGTGACGTTCAGCGAGAGCGGCGAGCTCTGGAACTTTTCGACGGAGTTCTGCCCGGGCGAGCGGTCGATGGCCGGGAAGATCTCCGTGCTCGTCTCGTAGTGGAGCCACATCTCGTCGTAGTAGGGGTCCTCGACGCCCGTCGTGTAGGCGATCGTGGAGTCACCGGACGCGTGGCCGTCGCCGATCTGCGTGGCGATGCCCGTCGGCGTGTCGTGGTCCGGGTTCGTGTAGGCGATCGTCATCGTCTTCGAGTCGCGAATGGTCGCGTTCTCGATGGTGTAGTTGGGGTCGATGACGTCGCGGACCGTCCCGGACCCGCTCGCGACGTAGATACGGTTCTCCGGTTCCAGGAGGACGTCCTGGTCGCGGAAGTCGCTCGAGAGCGTCGCGTTGGGCAGGTAGCCCGGCGCGTACATGTGGACCTCGAAGTTCTGGTTCTCGAGGCCGGTGAAGTCGAACTGGCCGACGGCTTCGCCCCACGGGATCGTACCCATGGTGTCGCCGCCCAGCTGGTAGTTACCTTCCACTTCGAAGGTCGCGGTCTGGTTCTCACCGTCTTCGGGAACCATGACCATCGACATCGTCGAGGCGGTCATCGCCTTCGTCTCGCCGACGATGTCTCGGTTGAAGGTGTTCGCCGGCGAGTAGTCGTCGCCGAGCTGCCCTTCGCCCTCGACCATGTCGAAGGTGACGCTCTGGGTCTGACCCGTCACGTCGAAGGTCGCTTCGTAGCTCTCGCCGGGCGCGAAGCTCGTCTCCTCACCGCCTTCCGTCAGCGTCGCCCGGTTGGGGTCGATCCAGACGTACAGCCCGGAGTCGGGCTCGTCGTCGCTGAGGTAGTCGCCCTCGATGCCCTCCGTGTCGGCGAAGATCATGACCGGCGGGATCTCGGCCTCGGTCTCCGCGCTCAGTTCGGGCTCGGGGAAGTCCTCCTGGTTCGCCGCGATGTCGAGGGTCTTGTCACCGCCGACCTGCTCGACCGAGAGGTCCCAGGAGTCGTTCTCGAGGAAGTTCTCCGTGACGAGTCCCTTGTCCGCGCCGGATTCGGGCGGGTTCAGGTCCTCGAGCGCCTCGGTCTCGACGTGCAGGGCCACCATGTCCCACTTGCCGTTGGGGTTTCGCGCCGTCGAGTTGTCGACGGTCAGCTCCACGTCACCCTCGGCGTTCGTGAACATCGAGATACCGGACGTGTCGTCTTCGTACTCGTTCGGGAGGACCGGGTACGGGCCGTTCGCGTTGCCCGGGTCACGGAACCAGGAGATGGTCAGCGGCTTGGCCGTCCCCGGCTCCATCGGTCCGTCCGCGTTCCCGACACCGTTCCCAACACCGTTGCCGACGCCATTACCGACGCCGTTGCCGACGCCGTTACCGACGCCGTTTCCTACGTGATTCGCAACCGTGGACGTCCCGGCGACTGTCACTGCCCCTGCCACGACCGACAGGACCATCAGTGCCGCCAGAATCATCGCACGGAACATCTTATGTGAGTCTGTCATATTTGTTCTTGTCTACGAGGTTCGTTCGCAATGATTGCGGCACCTGCGTAAATAGTTTTGTGTTTATATTCGGTTCAGAGCGCCGTCGTGGCGACGTAGGACGGTTGTACGCCGATCCGCGCAGTGACAGCATCACCGACACAGCGAGTCACTCGCGAACGGGTGCCGGAACGGTGTCTATCGCAACCCCCGCAGTCATCTCAACTGATAAATATTTCCGCACGTGTGCGCGCCGAAACTACAGATTATCGCCGTTCGCTGTCCACGCACCGCTCCGGCGTCCAGTCAGATATCGGGAACGGACCGGTCGCCTCCACCAGTACCCCTCCGGACCGACCGGACTTACGAGCGGAATCAGGGTCCGGCCCGGCCAGTTGTAACGGTTCTCGTTCTCCAGCCCGGCCAGTTGTAACGGTTCTCGTTCCTCAATGGAGAACGCAATAATTCGGTATATGGGCCATAGAAAGCCCGTTTTTCGTCACCAGGGCCTATTTCGTCCGGTGTTATACGATATTCCTCTCTAGCGAACCGTTGCGCGTGATTTTCCCGTTCACTTACGATTCTCCTCTGCGAGAGCACGATCTACATTACAGTTATATGGGCGTAATTCACTCGGTTCTGGATACTGATTTCGACACAATATCTGGGGACGCGCGGTGCGCGTTCAGTCCGTCCCAGTCGCCTCTCTCGCTACTTTTCGACCGCGTTCGGGTTCCGGAATGCGGCTCGGATCCCGTGTCTCGGGCACTCTGTTCGCAGTGGCGGAACAATTTCCACCCCGGCGGTCTGTTCTCGGTCGGACGGCTTCTCTCCTCATCACGTACTGTCCCGATTACAGACCGGTTTCCGTGCCTCGTGGTCGGGACGCCAGGCGAAACGCGGCTTCGGTTGTTTTCCAGGGCCGAACGATAAACTCGGGGGCGATTTACGGGCGTTTCTGCCCGTGTGTCGCCCGCGCTCATTCGAGGTACCCGAGTGCTTCGAGGTGGCGCTCGGTGTCTCCCGTCACGTCCGTGGTTCCCTCGTCCGCGGCGACTTCCGACGCGGCATCGAGTCGTTCCCGCGTCGCTTCGAACGCGGACCGGAGTTCTGTGACCGCGTCCGGACGGTGCGCCGAAACGTCGGTCGTCTCTCCGGAGTCCGCCTCGAGGTCGAATAGCTGCGTCGAGGGGACGGCGAACTTCCAGAGCAGCGACTCGGCCATCCGACGTGGGTCCCTGCGCCACTGCCACTCCTTTTCGATCCGGAGGAACTTCTCGTCGCCGCGGCGGACGGCCCCCGAGTAGACGTTCTCCGACGTGGGCTGTGACTCGACGAATATCGTCCGGTCGTCCGTCTCGCCATCGACCGACGAGAGCGACTCTCCGTGGAGCGTCTCCGGCCTCTCGAGACCGTACAGGTCCGCCACCGTGGGATAGACGTCCGTCAGCTGTACCAGATCGTCGACCACCTCGCGGGCAGGGGGAGCTCCATCGAATGCCGCCTCCTGTGCGCCGTCGCCTCGCTCGCTCTCGGTCGGGAACTTGACGAGCAACGGAACGTTGACGACTTCCTCGTAGACGACGCCGCTGTGGCCGACGATCGGCCAGTCGAAGAACTTCGTGTGGTCGCCGAAGGACTCGCCGTGGTCCGCACAGACGACGATCAACGTCTCGTCGTACAGTCCCTCCGCACGCAGTTTCTCCAGCAGGCGTCCGAACTGCCGGTCGTTGTAGCGGATCATGTCGCGGTAGATCGACCGCACGCGGTCCATGTTCCCCTCCGAGACCGCCGACTCCTCGATCACTTCGTCGGGGTCGTTGCCGAAATGAGAGGTCCCGCCGCGGACGAAGTAGGGGCCGTGCGTGTCGATAGACCAGGCGAGCACGAAGTCGTCCTCGCCGCTTTCGAGGGACTGGTAGTGGTCGAAGAGCACGTCGTTGATGTCCGCGGAGAGCGGGATCACTTTCCGGTCGATCCCGAGTTCCTCGGTGACCTCACCCTCGCTCCCCCGGGACTCCGCCGTGCGGCGGCGCTGCTGCGTGGTGGGATCTTTCTGGAGGTGCGTGAACTCGTCGAAGCCGGTGAAGCCGAACTCTTCCGCGACGAAGGTGTTCGTGCTCACCGCCCGCGTCGAGACGCCCGCGTCACCGAGTTTCCGGGGCAGCGTATCCGACAGCTGGGGGAGTTTGTCCAGCAGCCCCATCGCGTTGACCGCCCGGGGCTGGCGGCCGGTCAGGATCGACGACGCCGCGGGTTTGGTCCACGTCGCCGTCGAGTAGGCGTTCTCGTAGCGCACCGCCTCCTCGGCGAAGGCGTCGAGTTCCGGCGTCGTCTCGTACTCGTGACCGTAACACGAACAGAAGTCGGCCCGGAGCGCGTCCATGACGTAGACGAGGACGTTCACGCCGGCATCACCTCCTCGAAGAAGGCTTCCCACCCGTCGACCATCCGCTCGCGTGTGAACTGACTCGCGTACTCGTAGCCGCGCTCGCCCAGTCGCTCGCCGTCCTCGAGCGCTCGCGAGACGGCGGCCTCGAGATCAGCCCAGTCCTCGCAGACGATCTGGTCGCCGCCGTCGAGTAACATCCCCATCCCGCCGCGGCCGCTCCCGACGACCGGCGTCCGGGCGAGCATCGCCTCCTGGACCTGCAGACCCCAGCCCTCGGGGAACTCGGACATCGCGACGACGGCGTCGCAGGCGGCGAGGACGGTCAGGTACTCCTCGTAGGGCAGGTCGAGGTGCGTGACCGGCGCCGCGGAGCCCGTCCGACCGGTCGTCACCAGCGTCGCGTCCCGGTCGGCGAGCGTCTCCGCGACGCGGCGGCCGCCCTTGCCCGGCGCGCAGGGGCCGACGTGGATCAGCGGCTCGTCGGGGTCGTCGCAGAGCCGCTCGCGCGTCTCGGCGACCGCTCCCTCGTCGAAGTCGAACCGCTCGACGGGGAGACCGTTGTAGATGGTCGTCACGCGGTCGTCGAGCCCGCGCGCCTCGAGGTAGTGCGCCCAGAAGTCCGAGACGACGACGATGCGGTCGACTTCCCGCAGCCGCAGGCGGACGAGCCAGCTCTTGAGCGCGGAGAGGGCGTCGCCGACGGATTCGGTGGGCGAGGGGGTCGGCAGGTGGTGCAAGACGAGGACGTTCGGCGTCCGTCGGCCGGGGCCGCGGACCGCGAGGCTCGAGAGGCTCTCGACCCACAGGTCCACGTCGGGGTCATCGTAGGTCGCAAGTTCCCACGCGCCCGAGACGAACTGTCGGGGGGAGAGTCCGGCGTCGACGGTCACCTCCTCGATATCGACCGTCCCCGCGAGCCCGTCGACGACCTGTCGACGGACCCAGGCGCCGCCGGAACGCCCGTCGTAGGTCACCAGCCACCCCACGTCGCTCATTGGCCTCGGGTTGGCGACTCGCCGACTTTACTCCATCGGAGGCGCGCTCGTGACGGTCATTCGTTACCACGCTCCGCCGCGACGCGACGGTAGGCCGCGTAGACGGTCTCGGTCAGCCGCTCGTAGGTCTGGGCGGCGACGTAGGTCGCCATCGCGTCGGCGTCGTGGACCGGTTCCTCGCTCGCGACGAACTCGGCGAGCGTCGCAGCGAGCGACTCGCTCGACCCCGGTTCGCTCAGCAGCCCCAGGTCCCACTGACGGACGAGCTGGCCGAGAGTGCCGAAGTCCGAGGCGATCACCGGCCGCCCCGCGGCGCAGGCCTTCGTGAAGACGGTGCTCGGGCGCAGTTCGCCGAACGAGTGCTCGTAGGGGAGGACGGCGCCGTCGGCCGCCCGGAAGTACGCGAACACGTCCTCCTCGGGGACGTACTCCAGGCGGTCGACGACGGATACCGGAGCCCCCTCCGCGGCGGCCGCGACCTCCGCGGACGAGACGGCCGAGGGCGGTCCCGCGAGGACGAGCGTGAACGGCTCGCCGTCGTAGCGCTCGACTGCCTCGAGTAACGTCCCGATCCCCTTCTCCTCGCGCATCTGCCCGAAGAAGAGGAGCACGGGGCCGTCGTCGGGGATGTCGAGACGTTCGCGGGCTTCGGACTGACCGAGGTCCGCGGGATCCCACGATTCGACGGGGTCGGGTACCACTGAGATCCGGTCGGTGGCGGTCCCGTCGGCGTCGCCGGCCACCTCCGCCTGCGCCGCCGCCGACGGGACGGTCAGGTGGTCGAAGACGCCGGCGTCGAGGCAGGTCCCGAGGTACCAGCGGTCCCAGGCTCGACCCCGGCGCAGGACGGGCGGGCAGTAGCGGGCGAACGCCCGTCCGAGACCGCTGCTCCCGCCGAGCGCTGTCCTGAGCGGACGCGCGGCCGGCAGCGGCGCCCGGTCGGGCTTGAAGTACACGCCGTTGATGGTCGCGACGGTCGGCGGCAGGTCAGCGCGGTCGAGGCGGTAGCGCAGCTCCGGCAGGACCTTGTCGGCTTCGAGCACGTGCACCACGTCGTAGTCGCCCGCGGCCGCGTAGTCGGCGAACTCGCCGAGGAGGCCCCACACGGGGTTCCGAACGCTCGTCGCGAGGAAGTCGTAACCTGTCGCGAACGGGTCGCGGTCGGGCACGACACCCGGTCGGTGAGTCAGCGGCGACCGCTCGCGGAGGAAGTCGACCTCGCCGTCGTCGAAGTACATCCCGTGGTTCTCCGTCGGCGCGACCGTCAGGAAGTCGACGGTCAGCGACGGGTCGCGGGTCAGCAGTTCCGCCCGGAGTTCGCTGGCGAACTCGAGGTGGTGTCCGCCGGCGTAGAGATCGAAGAGGAGAACGTTCATGCCCTCGCTGTCGGCGGGGGCGACTATCCCGTTTGCGGTCGCCAGCGTGTCCACCTCTCGCGTCGTCAGAGGGAGTCGAACGGCACCGCTTTTGTACGTCCTCGCGCTACGGGGAGGCGATGACCGACCGCCGCCCGACCGGCCCGAGACCCGCCGCGGGGGAGACCGGTCTGGGAGACCTCGCCGCCAGCGCGGCGCTCGCGACTGTACTGGCGGTCGCGATCGTCTGGGCCGACGGGCTCGTGTCGGCGCGGTCGGACCTCGCCGCCGCGGTCTTCGCGCTCCCGCTCGTCGTCGTCCTTCCGGGGTACGCTCTCCTCGCCTGTGTGACTCCGACCAGGCGGCCCGCGCCGCGACCGCTCGTCGTCGTTCCCGCGGTCAGTCTGGTGGTCTCCGCGGCCGCCGCGCTCGTCCTCGCAGCGGCACCGGTCGCCGCGACCGCCGGCTCGCTGGGCGTCGCGCTCGCCGCGCTGACCGTCGGTGCGAGCGCGCTCGCGGTCGTCCGACGGCGCGGCGGTTCGGCCGGCCCGCCCGTGGACTGGGCTGCGGCGCTTCCGTCCCGGCGGCCGGACGGCGGCGTCCCCGTCGCCTTCCTCGCGGTCACCGGGATCGTGCTCGTCGCCTGCGTGGCCTACGTCGGCGTCGCCGCGCCGCCGCCGGAGCGGTTCACCTCCCTGTCGGCCCACCCGCAAGCCGACGACGTGACGCTCGACTCGTTCGAACTCTCGGCCGGCGAGGAGACGGCGCTCGTCGTCGCCGTCGAAAATCACGAGGGCGAGCGCGCGGAGTACACCCTCGTCGCGCGGGTCGAGGTGGTCCGGACGGCGGGCGGCGGGACCGGCGACAACGAGAAGACCGTCCTCGGGCGACAGTCCAGCGAGCGGTTCCGGCTGACGCTCGGGCCCGGCGAGCGCTGGGAGCGGAATCACACCGTCTCGCCCGACGCGGTCCCCGGTCGCCAGCGCCTCGTCTACTACCTCTACCGCGGCGACGCGCCCGGGAACCCGACGGAAGCCTCGGCCTATCGAACAGCCGAAATCTGGGAACCGGTCGAGACCGGGAGCGAGTGAGGCTGTCGCCGGCCGGTGTTGCACCCCGATCAGACCGGCGGTTCGCGAGTCCCGCGGGACTTATGTCGGTGTGGCTCCCACGCCGGCGTAATGACCGACGCCCGGTCCGAGGCGGCCGCGTACGTCTCCGAGCGGTCCGACGGCGCGGAGACCGTCCGCCACCTGCTCGCGGTCGACGAGGGCCGCGAGGAGTGGACCTTCGACGACCTCGACCTCGATTCGGGCACCTTCGGCGAGGTCGTCTCCCGCGGGCTCGTCGAGAAACGCGGCGACGGCTACGCGGTCGCCGACCGCGCCGCGCTCGCGGCCGCGGTCGACGTCGGAGACGCCGAGGACGACGCCGTTGACCGGAGGGCCGTCGCCGACACGACGACCGATTCGGACGCTGGCGACGGCGCGCTGGAATCGCTCACGGGCGATTCGTTCTCCATCATCCGGCCGCGCGAGTTCCTCGCGGGCCTCGACCGGGCTACCGTCGGCGGGCTCGCGGTCGTCCTCACCGCCGTCGTCATCTTCCGCTCGCTGACCTACGGCGCGGTGTTCCGCCCCTGGGGGGTCGTCCTCCTCGGGAACGACCCCTACGCCTACTGGCACTGGGCGGACGTCCTCATCGGCGAGTACGGGCGATTCGACCCGACCGCGTTCGGGTCGCTGCCGACGCAGATCGCCGGCGACGACGTGACGCTCTTTCTGACGCTGTGGGCGTTCCTGAGCGTCGCCCCGAGCGCGCTCGACGCCCTGCTGGCGTGGTACCCGGTCCTCGCGGCCGTCGGCACCGGGCTGGCCGTCTACGCGATGACGACGCAGCTCACGCCGGACAGGCGGGTCGGGCTCGCGGCGGTCCTGATGCTCGCGATCACTCCCGTCCACGCCTATCGGACGACCGTCGGTTTCGCCGACCACCACGCCTTCGACTACCTCATGCTCGGGCTCGTCCTCGCGGGGCTCGCGGCGCTGAGCCGCGACCGCGTCAGGCGTCTCGACGCGGACGGCGCCACCGGTGACGCTCCCCTCTCTGAGCGGGCGACCGCGGCGCTGTCCGACCGACGCGGGATCGCCGTCGCGGCTCTGTTCGGTATCGCGCTGTTCGCGCAGGTGTTCGCCTGGCGCGGGTCTCCCATCCTCGTCGCGCCGCTGGCCGTATACGTGACCGCGCTCGCGTTCGCGGACCTGCAAAGCGACGGAGCGCCGCTGGTCCGGAACCGCTACCTGCTCGTCGGCCTCGCGGTCGCGGCGGTCGTCGCGCCGGTCGCCTACTTCGGAATCGGCCTCGGGTCGTCGTTCCGCGGGCTGTTGCCGGGCGCGCTCCTGCTCGGCGCGCTCGCGGTCTTCGGCACCGGCGATGTCGTCCACCGGCTCGACCTCCCGCCGACGGTCGCGGCGGCCAGTTCCGCCGCGGCGATGGCGCTCGTCGCCGCGGTCCTCTACCTGGGCACCTCGCTGTTCGACCGGCTC
>Ga0207851_100691_pt1 | contig 14736 bp, 13 predicted proteins | sample A23E3SouthBayCA_FD_187747 | JGI IMG/M metagenome (GOLD analysis project Ga0207851, IMG submission 187747) | Aerobic enrichment media microbial communities from Eden Landing Ponds, California, USA - A23 E3 (SPAdes) | ecosystem: Environmental > Aquatic > Marine > Unclassified | place: Emeryville... | reverse complement strand
CCGCGGACGCGACGGCCCGCTTCGCCGGCGCCGTCGCCGGCCGCGAGGTGACGACCTTCCTCGACCCCGCATCGCCCGACCACCTCGGTACCGTCGTCGAGCTCCCCTACACCCGCCGCGAGGTGCTGCCGGTGCCGGGGTGCGCCTGCGGCGGCGAGCGCGACCGCGTTCTGGACGGGAACGCCGTCGAGCGTCCCCTCGACCGCTCTCTGGAGCGGGCCGAGCGCGCCCTCGACGACCGCGTCGGCATCGTCGCCGAAGTCGGCGAGGCCGAGTCCTATCCCGCGCCGTACTACCTCGCACAGATCTGTGACACCTCCGGGTTCGCCGACGCCGCGGCGCCGCGACAGGCCGCCGGCGTCGACGCCGGCTGGGACGCCGCGTTCATGAAGGCGCTGGGCGAGGGGCTCGAACGCTACTGCGCCGGCGTCTACCACGGCGAGGAGTTCCGGACCGCTGCGGCGACGGATCTCGCGGATGCGGTCCCGCCGTCGGCGTTCGTCCGCCCGGAGGCCTGGACGGACTCGGCGGGGGACAACCCCGAGGGCCGCGACGACGCCGAGCGACGGTGGGTCCGCGGCGAGAACGTCCTCACCGGGGATCCGGCCTCGCTCCCGGCCGAACTCGTCCACTACCCGCCGCCCGAACGGACGATCAAGCCGTCGGTCACCACGGGATTGGGCCTCGGCAACGCCACCGTCGAGGCGCTGCTCTCGGGGCTGTACGAGGTGATCGAACGCGACGCCACGACGATCGCGTGGTACTCCTCGTACGAGCCGCTGGAACTCGTCGTCGACGACCCGACCTTCGAACAGTTGGCCGCTCGCGCCGGCGCGGACGACCTGGAGGTCACTGCGCTGTTGCTCACGCAGGACGTCGACGTGCCCGTCGTCGGCGTCGCGGTCCGGCGCGAGGAGTTCCCGCGGCTGGCCCTGGGCACCGCCGCGCACCTCGACCCCGAGCGAGCCGCCCGCGGCGCGCTCGCCGAGGCGGTCCAGAACTTCGTCGAACTCCGGGGGATGGGGCCCGACGACGCCCAGACGGTCGACGGTGCGGTCGGCCCGTACGCCCGCGACCCCGGCCCGGTCGAATCGTTCGTCGACCCCGACCAGCAGGTCCCCGCCGCGTCGGTCGGCCCCGACGACGTGCCCTCCGGCGGGCGCCACCTGCGCGCTGTCGCCGACCGCGTCGAAGACGCCGATCTGGACGTGTTCGCGGCGCGGACGACCACGCGGGACGTGCAGAAACTCGGCTTCGAGGCCGTGCGCGTGCTCGTCCCCGAGGCCCAGCCGCTTTTCTTCGACGACCCGTTCTTCGGCGAGCGCGCCCGGACGGTGCCCGAGCAGATGGGCTTCGAGGCCGATCTCGACCGCGAGCACCACCCGTATCCCTGAGCGGTTGGCGACTGCTATCTGTCGATTTCACTCTCTTCTGTCACAGATTCCCGCTGGAAAAGCCCCTGATGAGGATTAAGGCCCGAGAAAATTACAGCTAGCAATAGAAGAACAAAACGTGTTGATGCCAGCCTATCCATGGCAAAATCATATTTAAACTAAGTTCAAAACGTCTTCATTCAGCAGACTCTTCAGCCCTTGTTTCTGCGGCCTCATCATTCTGGTCGAAAATCATTGGTTCATAGAATGTGCCTGTATATGCCGCTAATTCAACCTTAGTTAGGTCCATTCCTGCTAAAATACTCTCCCACTCGCTCTCTAAGAAATTAAATGCGCCATCCTGCTCAGACATAATAGTATTGACGTTCTCCTGATTGTCTATCATGCCCCCAACCATATGCCCATAGACTTCTTCAGCAGCTACGCTTGCATTTTCTGTTTCCGGCCAATTTGAGGCCTTCTCAGGAGTATGATGAGTAATTATACCAGAATCGGATAATTCTGTTGCTATACCAACCCCTCCTGCATCTTCAACTCTTTCAACGAACAATGAATAGTTTACCGGGCCTTGCAACGGTTTCGGCACAGTTTGTTCAAATCTATCTATTGCCTGATGTCCATCAGTCGGGATCTGATGGCGCATTTTATCTTCTTCATCGGTAGTAATCTGCAAGTAGTTGATTTCTACTGGAGCCTTGTGAAAAAGATTCTCCATGTACTGACGGAACTCTGGATCTGGTCGATTTCCCTGCATAAAGTCCATCCACAAAACTGTGTTTCGCTGGGTCGGATCAAGATCCTCTGGAGTTGAGTCAGCATCTAGATATGGAGCTATTGAGCCGACTGATCGAGGATCTGAAGCTGCTTCGTCAATACCGGGACGATAATCTACTTCTCCCTTTAGTCCGACTTTGTCTCCTATTGGAATCTTTTCCCCCTGTTTAGGTCCGGGTATAATGTACTCCCGTACCTGTTCCTCTGCATCTGGCTGGAATCCGAGGAACGAATACTCCTCTGGAGATGCTTCGCCGTCTATATTTGATTCACTTCTAATATCGTAGACTTTCCCGGTGGAATTGTAGAAGTTGTGCATCCATTTGTCCGGTGCAGACTGCCTCTCGAATGGATTGAACTGTTCGGGGAATTCTTCTTGTAGCACTTCCGCTATCGGTGTGCCGTCGGGAAGGAGATGTGGAATACCGTTTTTCGTCCAGTCGTCCATATAGAAGCCGTTTCCGCCGTTCGTCTCTCGACCTTCGATAATTCCTCTCCGCCATCTGTCTGCCATCTCTTCCCGAGTTAGGCTCTCATCGTAGTACTCGAGACCCTCGACATACTCGTCAGCGGTTAACCAGAGCTCTACCTGGGCGTCTTTGAATCGACCAGAAACTCGATCGTCTCCCAAGAACGCCGCGATATTTTCGAAATACTCTGCTTCGTAATTCTTCTCGGCGTACGCAGCAGCCGCATTCTGTATCTCCGTCTCGGCGAAGTCGTAGTCTGGCCGAGGTGTCGGCGTATCTGTATCCGCCAATCCCGACGGCGATTGCCCTGATTCTCCGCCTAACCGCCCGTCGACGACACCGCCAAGTGTTCCGACCACCCCTTCGCCGTCATCGTCCGTCTCTTCGTAGCCTGCGGCACCCAGAGTCAACACCCCGCCGACTCCGGCCAGAACTCGCCTCCTGGAATAACCCGTCATACTACAATCTCCGGTAGTTTTGTTTCTATTTCCCTCGCCAGGTTTGTTTCCCCACCCATTTTTCATAACTCCGAATGGTTGATCGAAACTCTCTGGGGAAGGAGTCTGAGATCTCTATTTCCCAACTGTTTCAGATACATGGCCGGTCGGAATTCGGTTGCTTACGGATTTTCATCAGAGGGAGAAATCCAGAGACCTGCCTGGAAATGTCTTGAATTCATCCGTGATGTATTCCTCGAATGTTGGCGATATACTTATACTATGCGGCTACACAAGTCGACAGTGAGTGGTAATTATCTCTGGAGAAGGGACTGAGCGAAGTAGAAGACAGTTCGTATCCGCGTTAGCTACTATCGGCGGGACCCTCGCAGTAGCGGGATGCAATAGTGGAAATTCGAATTCGCGAACATCCACACCCACAATTGCTTCGTCTACTGGAGAGCCTGACTCGGTTCAGACGCAGTCGAATACGACGACTCCATCAGAGACCATCACACGATCGGGTAGTTCTACTCGAACCCGAACGGACACAGAACCCACGACGAGCAGACGCACAGCCAGTGCAACACCCACATCCCGAACGCGGACCGAAGGGAGAATGACTTCGGGGACACCGGCAGTCAGCGACACTCCAGCAGAGACGACTACGACTCCCGAAGATCATACTGCGACTCGTACAGAGGCGGCGACGAATACCCCGATTCCAGACGAGTACGTTCTCGAGGTCGTTCCAGATGAGACGTCTATCGAAGGGCAGCCCGTGTTCACTCGCGATCCCTCTGGAGACGGCTACAGGGAATATAAGACGGATCTGAGTCATGACAACCTCCACGAGAATGACAGCGATTATTACATAGAGCAAGAGGAAAAGTGGCAAGGCTGGTTCAACAGTATACCAGAAGATAGTATGCATCCTTCTACTAAAGAAAATAGTCAGCGCTCACTTTTCCCATATATGGATCAAAACGCCACATATGATCGGTTCTGGAGTGATAAAAGCTCGCAGTACTCTCAACCAGGATTTGAATCAAGCGAAACAGTCCAACAGGCTATGAACTGGATCCATCCGTTCCTGTTGGCCTGGGATGCGTTCGGGGCTGATGACGAGTATAATTTCGAGTTGGAAATGTCGAGCTTCCCGCTTGGAGAAGACGAATGGTATCAACCGACTGAGGGTGAGAAATTCGCCGCACTGTTCGAGCGGGCTTTGGAAGAAAATACGGACACCGAATCATTTTTCTGGAGTTTTGAAATGTATGAAGCGAAAGAAGGCGGCGCCTACGATACGGCAAAACTCGATGGCGAAGAAGTAACCGTGTCGGAAAGAGATGGGGATCGGAGAGTTGAGACGATCGCGGGCTGGGACACGGAACACGACCAGATGCTGATCGTCGAAACCACCAGAAATATCGACTATGATGGCGATCAAGAAGAGGTTCTGAGAGACAAGCTAGGGACTCCGGATGAGAGAAGAGCGGAAGACAAAATTCCATGGTCCCACGGACGCACGATCCATCCGAAGACCGAGAACTCTATCTTCCTCCCCGAGACCGGTGAGGGAAGACCGGGTAGTGCTGCTGTCGAAGAATACTGGCATCCGTTCAGATTTAACGGCTCAGAGCCGTATATAGACGGATTGGATTACAAGACGTCCGCGCAGTTGACTGCCAAAATGCTACGGGGGATGGTGTCGAGTAGAGAGGACGGCGACATCACCAAGACGATCGGCGAAAATGCGGGTGTCGCAATCACAAACGGCTATCTTGCAGATATAGCGCGAGTACTGAGTGATCCCGGCGACGGAGACACCAGTGGCTGGGATCCATCTATTGGACGGACAGATACAGCCACCCAGACATCGACTCCTGACCGAGAAAGCGGGGTTGACTTCGAAAATATCTACAACCAGGCGAAGATTCTCCACGAGCTCGCCGAAGATGCGGGGAATTACGTTGTGTTCGGAGACCATACCGATCCGTACTATGCGAAGGTCGCGGACGACGCAACTATCGACGGGGAAAGCGTTCTACACCTGGTCTGGGAAGACGAAGCAGGTGAATACGATAAGTTCAGCCGAGTCTACGAACCGCTAGAGGCCGTGAAGCGAGAAGAAAATGCCCAGTCGGAGGGGGCAGTATTCTGGGCGGTAGTGGGGACAACAGTTCTAGGGGCGGGAGTCGGTACAGTGGCCAATAGACTCGGGTACAACAGTGAAGAGGGGCTCGAGTGCATGAATGTTGACGATGGTGCCCTAGGTCGGCTGTTGAAACCGTAAACCCAACTTAAAAGAGAATATCTGCGAGCCGAAAGTCGACAGATCTCGGATCAGTTTCGATAGTTCCCATCGGACGCACGAATCCGACGATCCTGACTCGACTGAACAGTGTTGTTACCGAAAACGTCGCAGATACCCGAGGAATACGAGGATTTAAGCGGTGGGGTGTTGTGTGTTCACATGCCAATCCGCCGTCGCTTCTCCTTTGGAGCGAGGATGGGCAGAGGGACATCATGGTATCAGAGTTCGACCTCCCGTGTACAGACTGTAACCAGCCGCTGCAGCGGGCAGAAGTGGAGTTGTCGCCCGACCGTGGGCCGCTGACCGTCGCGGAGTGTCCGACCTGTGGGAGTCGGTACTACCCCGAATCGGCCCTCGAACAGGTCTGACGACCTCCTGATTCAGTCCTCCTTTGCTGGCCAGCCGCCGGCTCGGCGCTCGATGACGCCGCCGCGAGAGCGTAAGCGTCCGAACCGCTCAGATCCAGAGCGTCGCGTGCGGCTCAGATCCCGAACGTCACGCGCAGAATGTCGCGCGTGCCGGGACCGAGACCGACCGCGACCGCACCGACCAGCAGGAGGATGGCGTAGCGCGGGCTCTCCTCGAAGATCTGCTCGTCGAAGACCCAGACGATGCCGAGCGCGACGGCGAGTTTCACGACGAGGAACGGCCAGGACGTGCCGACGACCGACGAGAGCGATTCGGGCTGGATCGAGTCGGTGATGTCGATGATGGCCCGGTTGACGACGTGTTTCGCGCCGTAGCCCTCGGAGGGGTGGCCCAGTTCCGGCAGCCAGTCGGCCGCGACGACGTTCGCGACGCCGTCGATGGCGTGTGCCCAGAGGACGAACAGGCCGATCTTGCCGGTCCCGGCGTGGATCGGCTCCTCGTAGCGGTCGGCGGCCACGTAGAGGCCGTAGGCCAGGACCGACGCCAGCCCGACGTCGACGACGAGGATCTGCGGGTAGAAGTCGACGTAGTCCTTCGTCACCGCGACGTACCCGAGGTAGGCGAGGGTGAGCCCCAGGACGGCCGCACCCATTCCGGTCAACGCGGTGTACCTGTCGGGGACGTAGTCGTTGGCCTCGAGCCAGATGCTCGCGAGGAGCGCCCCGAACGTGACGGCGAAGACGGTCACGTAGATGATCGGACTGATGAACAGCGTGTTCAGCGGGTAGGAGAGCACCGGATCGGCGCCGACCGCGACGGCCATGTCGCTCGCGTCCTCGACGACGCGGAGCGCGCCGCCGAAGAGCATGAACGGGATCAGCGAGAAGAACAGGCGCGGGTCCGTGCCGACCTCGAGCCGGTCGAGAACGAGCACGACGCCGACCAGCATGAACATGAGCACGGCCATGTAGCCGACCGTCGAGACGGTCGTGTAGCCGGTCTCTGCGACGACCGCGGATTCGGCCGGCGTCGGGCAGGCGTCGTAGTACAGCGACGTCTGCCCGCCGTCGCGGATGGCACAGACCGCCCCCTGCGCGTCGGAGTAGACAGGACCCCAGAAGTACTGCCAGATGAAGCGGTCGTACACCGTCTCGGGCGCGAGTATCGACCCGCCGACGAGCGCGGCGAGCGCGGCGACGAAGGCCGCCAGCCAGTTCCGTTCCGTGAGGTACTCGCCGTCCATGCCCCACACGCCGCGAGCGTCGCTGTTTAGCTTTCCGGTCCCGTGCGCTCGGACGCCGCACGCGCAACATCGAGGACGGTCTCGTGTGCCTCGCCGTTCGAGGCCACGAGTCCGCGACTCTCGGGTTCCCACGGTTCGCCCTCGATATCGGTGACGGTCCCGCCGGCCTGGCGAACCATGTGGACGCCCGCGAGCGTGTCCCAGACGGCCTCTCGCTCGGGGTCGAACGTCGCGTCGATCTCCCCGCTCGCGACGAACGCCAGCGTCGCCTGCATGCTCCCGAACCGCCGCAGGTCGCCGAGGCGCTCGACGACGGTCGCACAGCCCGCGCCGAAACGAGTCCCGTCCTCGCGGGCGAACGCGCCGACCGGTACCGCGATGAACGTCTCGGGGTCCGACTTCTCGCTGACCGACAGCGCCGAGCCGTTGCGGGAGCCGCCGTCGTCGCCCGCGGCGTACATGTCGTCGACCGTCGGGAGGTACGTCGCGCCCGCGACGACCTCGCCGCCGGCCACCGCCGCGACGCTCGTCGCCCACAGGCGCAGGCCGCCCGCGAAGTTCGTCGTCCCGTCGATCGGGTCGATAACCCAGGTGTCCCGCCCCTGAGGCAGGGACTTGTGGACCTCGACGTCCGCGCCGGGGCCGCCCGCCGGCGTCGCCTCCTCCTCGCCGACGACGGCGTCGTTCGGGAACTCCTCGCGGACCGTCGCGATCACCTGCCGCTGGGCGTCCTCGTCGGCCTCGGTCACGAGGTCGTTCTTGTCGGCTTTCGTCTCGACGCGGAGGTCCCCCCGGAAGGCGTCGCGGGCCACCGCGCCGCCGGCCCGCGCGGCGCGCTCGGCCACCGCCACCCGCCTGTGGGCGTCTGTCATGACTCCCCCTCGAACGACCGGGTAAAAAGCCGCTGTGTTTTCGCTCGCCGCGCGGTCACTCGACGCTGTCGGGATCCTCAGCCAGCGATCCGCCGCCCTCGGTCTCGTCGGCCGCTTCGAGGATCTCGACGGCCAGGTCCCGCGCCTGTTCGGGCGTGTAGAGCGTCCGTCCACCCTGTGACTGGTCGATGCGGACGTAACCGTCCCGCTCGGTGATGTCGAAGAGCGCGGTGTGATCCAGCCGCGAGACCGGCGGGCGCCCCGACGCCGTGTCATCAGTTACCATGTTATACAGTCGAGGCCGAGTTCGCATAAACGTGGCTCTCTTCGGGAGAAACTGATCGATCCATCACTCGGCCGAGAGAGCCGCCGCTCGGCGTGCAGTTCCGTGAAGTTTGCGAGGGAAGATGCCCCCGGGAGGGGAATCTTCCGCACTGGCGAGGGCCCGCGTGGGCCGGCAGTGCACGTGCATCGTGAGCGCGGCCAGCCGCCGCGCATGCGATGCGAGGGAAGGGATTTGAACCCTTGGACCCCTACGGGAGCGGATCTTGAGTCCGCCGCCGTTTCCAGGCTTGGCTACCCTCGCACGCGAGTCGATCTGTTCCCCTCGGTGGAATTGAAGCCTCCGGTTTCCGGTCGCCGAGAACCGCCATCAGCGGTTTCACTCCAGCGGCCGAAGTTCCGCTATGACCGACGACACGGTCCGCGTCTGGCTCGTCGACCGGACGTTTTCCGACGACGAACAGAACATCATCATCCTGATCTACGCGACCACGGACGGCCGCCGCTACTTCCGCAAGGAACGCGCGCTGACCAGTTTCACGGGCGACCACCGCGAGACCACCGCGGCCGTCGACGTGTCACCGAAGAACCTCGGCAGCGTCGACGACCCCGAGGAGCGCGAGCGCTACGGCGCCGAGGCTTCCCGGATCGCCGCGGAACACGACCCGGACGACTCGGTGTGAGCGACGGGTGCAGTGAACCGCGGCGGGTGACGGCGCCGTTCAGCCCTCCAGCCCCTCGAACTCGGCGACGCGCTCGCGCCACTCGTCGGGGAGCGGCCGCGTCTCGCGCTCGTCGGGGTCGATGTAGGCTTGCGTCGTCTCGGCCTCGGCGACGACGCGGCCGTCCTGGCGGACCTCGTACTCCATCGTGAAACTGGAGTCGCCGATGCGCGTGACCGCGACGGCCACGTCGACGCTCGTCATCTCCGTCACGGACGCGCGGAAGTCGATGGAGAGCGAGACGACGACCATCGAGAGGTCGTCGGCGCTGTCGATGGGCAGCACCTCGCGGAGGTAGGCCACGCGGGCCTCCTCGCAGTAGGTCCCGTAGACCACGTTGTTGACGTGGCCGTACGTGTCCAGATCGCGGTAGCGGACCGGCACCGAATGCACGAGGGCGTCGTCCATACTCGCGAGAGGAGCGGCGCCGGCAAAACGGCGGCGGATCCGCCGACGCTTTCGCGCGTCTGCGCGACCGGTCGCCGGGCTCGCGACGGACAGGCTTACCCGTCGAGCGGTCGGAGTGTCGGGACAGGCACTCGAGGGGAGACCGATGACCGACCACACCCGCGACCACGACGTCGGCCCGCCGATATCCGGTGACCCGACGGGCTGGCGGGCGGACCGCCCCGACTCGAACGGCTGGGAGCACGGCACGCTCCGGCGGGCGGTCGTCCACGGCGTGCGCCTCTACAACGCCGGGGAGTTTCACGATTCGCACGACTGTTTCGAAGACGAGTGGTACAACTACGGACGCGGGACGACCGAGAGCGCCTTCCTCCACGGGATGGTGCAGGTCGCGGCGGGCGCGTACAAGCACTTCGACTTCGAGAACGACGACGGCATGCGGAGCCTCTTTCGCACCGCCCTCCAGTATCTGGAGGAGACGCCCGCCGACTTCTACGGCGTTGATGTCGCGGACGTGCGCGAGACCCTCCGGGCGGCACTGAGAGATCCCGCGGTGCTCGAGGGGTGGCAGATAACCCTCGACGGCGGTCGGCCCACCGCTCGTCCCGCCGACCGCGAGTACGCGGCTGGACTGGAGTGAGCGGCGAACCGCTGCCGGTCCCGGCCGGCCGATAGGCTCGCCCCGAAGCGGACGAACTAAGCGGCAGAAGCTACTGATACCGTGTGATGCGAGTCGAGCAGCTGGGCGAGGGCGAACCCGAGGTCGCGATCGTGGGCGGGATCCACGGCGACGAGCCCTGCGGCGTCGCCGCCGTCGAGGGGCTGATCGAGGAGCGCCCCGCGGTCGAGCGACCGGTCGCGCTCGTCGTCGCCAACGAGGAGGCCGTCGCGGCCCAGCGGCGCTACGTCGAGACGGACCTCAACCGCTCGTTCCCGGGCGCCGCCGACGGCGAGAGCCTCGAACACCGCCTCGCCCACGAACTCGGGACCGTCGTCGCCGACTGCATGACACTGGCGCTGCACTCCACCCAGTCCTACGGGGGGATGTTCGTGCTCGTCGACGAGGTCCGCGACCTCCAGCGGCGGATCTGCCCCCAGCTGTCGGTCGACGCGCTGGTCGAGACCGGCCACGCCGAAGGCCGGATCTTCGAGTCGGTCCCCGACACGGTCGAGGTCGAATGCGGGTACCAGGGCTCGGCCGCGGCGACGGTGAACGCTCACCGCGTCGCACGCGAGTTCCTCGTCGCCACAGATGCCCTCCCCGAGAGCGCGCTCGAGTCCGGAACGGGCGCGGACGCACCGGGAAAGCGGGACCTCCCGCGGACGGATCTGCCGGTCTTTCGGCTCGGTGATCCGGTGCCAAAGACCGCCGCCGACGAGTACGAGGTGTTCGTGCGGAACTTCGAGGAGGTGCTCGCGGGCGAGTCCTTCGCCGCCGCCGACGGCGAGGCCGTCGTCGCCGAGGAGGACTTCCACCCCGTGCTCATGTCCCCCTACGGCTACGAGGACGTCTTCGGCTACACCGCCGAGCGGGTCGGGAGTCTGGACGGGTAGCTATCGCTGCGACGAGGAGGTGTCTCGCTCGTTCGGTATCTGCGCGAACTAACTGTCGAGGTTCAGCTCAGAAGTCAGGGAAGTCACCGTCGCGCTGTCGGACGTACGCGGGTTGATACGAGAAGTTCTCAGCCACGTATTCGTCGCCGTCTAAACGCTTTAATTCAGACTGTGGGAACGGTTCTTCCAAGCGCTCGCCGTCGGTGGCGAGGTACGTGGTGGTGTCGTACTTGTCGTTGTAGTCGCTGTACGTGTCGTCCTCAGTAATGTGATCCCTGATCGATCGCGGGACATCGGATTCGTCGTCCGGACTTATGACGATCTGCTCGATGTATCCCTTATGCGTGACCATCCCATCCAGGCGGTAATAGATCGGAATCCGACCGTGAGTCTCGATTCCCGCCTCCACAGACGTCCACGGTTTCCCGGCCCGGTGTGTCACTTTATCCAACTCTGCGAGTTCCTGCAGCCGCGATTCGTGGTTACTGGCAAGCACTGCAGGGTCTGGACGATTCTGCATCAGTCTGGCCTTCTTCGACCAGTTGCTGCTGGTACTGATGCTATTTCGCGGAGTTTCATCACGCTTCTTTGCCTCGTTGAGATGTTTCATCATCTCGTCCACTGACCCGTCTGATCCTCTCTCGCCTACGTCCGATTCGTCATTCATTATGAGGTTACATCGGTCGAACTATCTTATTAATACCTCGGGGTATCTGACACGGCTAGTTGATCACTGCCCGGAGTGTTCTGAGCATCGACGCCGGACGGACGCTGCGGTCACTCCTCGGGCGCTTCGAACTCGACGAGGGTCAGATCCCGATCGAGCATGCAGTAGTCGTGGGGCGGGTCGCCCACGACCTCGGCGATCCGGTAAGACCCGTCGAACTCCGCACCGGCGGGTTCGCAGAATTCGTGGCTCGGGCAACCGGTGTGGGGACAGGGGCCTTCGAGCGAGACTTTGCTCCCGGCGTAGGCCTTGGAACTGGCGACGTTGGCCCGGAGCGGTGCGGGCTCGACTTCGACGGCCTGGACGCCGGTGTCGTGGACGCCGCAGTCGAGCAGGCTGGCGTTCTCGCGGACCTCGGCGACGCGGTAGCGGTGACCCTCGGTGAGGTTGAGACACTGATCGCGGTAGGGACACCCGTCGCAGGCGCTCGCTTCCCCCCGATAGACGAACTCCTGGCCGGGTTCGGCCAGGCGCGCGCCGACGAGCGTGAGCGTGGTCATATCCGGAGTTGGCGACGCCGCCGATTAAGTCTCCCGGCCGGTCAGCTCGTCGAGCTTCTCGAAGTAGTCCTCGCGCGGGACCTGATAGAGCGAGCGGTAGTCGATATCGCCGCGTGCGAACCGCTCGGCGAGGTCCACTGCGCCGGCCTCGGCGGCCGCGCGGGTGTCGTAGCTGTCGGCCTGTCGGTCGACCTCGGGTTCCAGAAAGAGCGTGACGAACCAGGGGTCGTCCGGGCGGGTCTGTTTCCCGGGCTTGCGCCGGCGTCGGCCCTTGGTGACGTAGATGGTCGGCAGGCACGGCGCGGGGAACGCCTGCGTGTCGAAGACGTCCGGACGATAGGCGAGGACCGCCTTCCCGGACCCCTCGGTCCAGACGACCCAGCCGCCGCCGAGCGCGTCGAATCCCATAGCGAACGGTTGTCGACGGCCGGCCAAGAGTGTCGCGGTCGCGTCCCGAAGCGACCCACAGAGCGTCCCCTTCTGACGCCGGACGGGTCGGCCCCTCGACCCGACGGCGACCGGCGACCACCCGCAGAGGCAAGGAAGGTATATATACCGCATGCTGTGTGAACTCGTGGCACGATACGCAGATCCCGCCGCCTCACCCGTGTTTTCCCACAGAGCAGGCGGCAATTAAGGGGCAATAAGGGCCAACCGGAGAAGGACTTATGTGGTTCGAGTACCCACATAATAAATAGTATCGGTGGAGGATCCACCCGTACGCCGACGCTACCGCCCGACGGCAGTCGAGTCAGTCGTGGTGGTGGCGCGTTCACACATGGCACGCGAACGCGCGGTTGGGAAGGCGCGACGGTCCCCGTTCGGAGAGCGCGACGACACCGTAGTCCCGACGAGCGTTCGCCGGCGCGACGGGGTGTCCACCATCGAACGGAAACGGCGCGGCCGACCGGCGGTCGACCCGAGCCAGGCGCCGACCGGACCGACGGGAGTCGGTTCCGGGCGCGAGCGCGCTGGCGTGGCTACAGTTCCACAGCGCGGACTGTTCGTGATAGCATGACAGGATCACAGGAGACCCTAGCGGAGTTGAGTCGAGAGTACCGAGACGCCATCCCGGCGGACCTTCGGAGTTACCGGTCGTTCGAGTGGTACCTGGACCAGCTCTACGACGCCCCGAAGATCGCGCGCAACGCCCACCAGCGCGTCGCCGACATGTTCGACTACTACGGCACGGAGTACGACGAGGACGCCGGCGTCGTCGAGTACCACCTCGCCTCCGAAGACCCGCTGAACGACGGCGAGAACACCTTCTACGGGCGCGTCGTCCACGAGGCGATCCACGAGTTCGTCAACAAGGTGAAATCGGGGGCACGCGGGCTCGGCCCACAGAAACGGATCAAACTGCTCCTCGGGCCGGTCGGCTCCGGGAAGTCCGACTTCGACCGCCAGGTCCGGCGCTACTTCGAGGACTACACCCGCACGGACGACGGGCGCATGTACACCTTCCGCTGGACGAACCTCTGTGACGTCATCCCAGACCAGGACCCCGCCGACGACGTGGTCCGCTCCCCGATGAACCAGGACCCGATGGTCCTGCTCCCGCAGGAGCAACGCGACCGCGTCATCGACGACATCAACGAGGAACTGGACGCACCCTACACCATCCGCAACGAGCAGGCCCTCGATCCGGCCAGTGAGTTCTACATGGACCGCCTGCTCGCCCACTACGACGACGACCTGGAGGAGGTGCTCTCGAACCACATCGAGGTCGTGCGCCTCGTCGCCGACGAGAACATGCGACAGGCCATCGAGACCTTCGAGCCGAAGGACAAGAAAAACCAGGACGAGACCGAGCTGACGGGTGACGTCAACTACTCGAAGATCGCCATCTACGGCGAGTCCGACCCTCGGGCGTTCGACTACTCCGGCGCGTTCTGTAACGCGAATCGAGGTGTGTTCTCCGGCGAGGAACTGCTCAAGTTGCAGCGGGAGTTCCTCTACGACTTCCTGCACGCGACCCAGGAACAGACGATCAAGCCGAAGAACAACCCCCGGATCGACATCGACCAGGTGATCGTCGGGCGCACGAACATGCCCGAGTACAAGGACAAGAAAGGCGACGAGAAGATGGAGGCGTTCAACGACCGCACGAAGCGGATCGACTTCCCCTACGTCCTCCAGTACGAGGAGGAGGCCCGCATCTACCGGAAGATGCTCCGCAACGCCGACCTCCCCGACATCCAGGTCGAGCCCCACACGCTGGAGATGGCCGGCCTGTTCGGCGTCCTCACTCGCATCGAGGAGCCCGACACCGGCAACGTCGGGCTCGTCCAGAAGGCCAAGGCCTACAACGGCGAGATCGACGAGGCCGAGGACGTCGACGTGAAGAAGTTACGCGACGAGGCCGCAGAAAAGGCCGAGATCGGCGAGGGGATGGAGGGCGTCTCGCCCCGGTTCATCGGCGACGAGATAGCCGAGGCGATCATGGATTCGATGCACAGGGACAGGCAGTTCCTCTCGCCGCTGACGACGTTCAACCACCTCGAAGGTAACCTCGAAAATCACGGCTCCATCCCGGAAGACCGCTTCGAGACCTACCACCGCTACCTGGAACTCGTCCGCGAGGAGTACAAGGAGCGGGCCATCGAGGACGTGCGCCACGCGCTGGCCTACGACGTCGACGAGATCCAGCGCCAGGGCGAGAAGTAC
>Ga0207851_100690_pt1 | contig 14789 bp, 6 predicted proteins | sample A23E3SouthBayCA_FD_187747 | JGI IMG/M metagenome (GOLD analysis project Ga0207851, IMG submission 187747) | Aerobic enrichment media microbial communities from Eden Landing Ponds, California, USA - A23 E3 (SPAdes) | ecosystem: Environmental > Aquatic > Marine > Unclassified | place: Emeryville, CA... | reverse complement strand
CCAGCCGATATGGCTCGACGAGCTACTTCCACAGACCGACGTGTTCAAACTCCTCGTCGATCTGGGCGACCCCTTGTCCAGCCTCGACGACGATACGTCCCCAGGTGAGCGTATCGAGGAGACGATGCAGGACCGGCTCGCCGAAGAACTCGTTCAGGAGATGATCGCACACGAACTCAGCGAAGCTCAGCTGGACACGCAGAGTCACGTGGTGCTTCTGCTCAATCTCGGCAGCCTGTATCCGTTCACACGCGCGTCGGAACTGCTGGACGAACTCGACCGCCGAAACGTGAAGTCGACGATCGGCATCCCGTTCCCTGGGGACGTCGTCGGCGGGAAGTTGAGCTTCTTCGGCGGCGAATCGCGGCACTACTATCCAGCGCATCAGATTGACGACCCCATTCAGGGGGTGCATCTCCAATGACGATCGACGAGCTCTTCCACAGCGATCCGACGCGCCAACTCGAAGAAGTACAGAAAGTCAACGCTCGTGAACGGGCCGAGACTGACGTTCGGGAGTTCTACGAGACGGATAGTGCCGAGCGGGTACTCGAGGAACTTGGCGAGACGATTCGGGCCCATCCCGGTGAAGCGGCGCGATTCCTCTACATCCACGCGACGTTCGGGTCCGGGAAAACCCACCTTCTGAAGCTGGTCGGCCTCCTCACCGACGACGAGTCCGAGTTCGCCTATCTCGGTGATCGGTTGGCTGAGCAGTGGCCGGGCTTCGACGAACTTCGGCGGTCCATCACTGACTCGCCCGTCGACCGTCTCAAGCCGGTCTTCCTCAATCTTCTCGACCGCGACGCGTCGAAAGAGCCTCCGCTGCCGTTCCTCATCTTCGAGGCAATCGGTCGCGAACTCGGATATCCGACCGACCCGAACTGGCTGCTCGAGTGGAGCTGGACGCTGGACATGGCGTCCGATGGCGTCTGGGAGGCACTCCAAGCGTTCGAGCACGACGGGAAGACCTTCGACGACGTACTCGCCGAACGAGCGTCACTCCGCAGCTGGCTCTACGAGGCGTTGCCGGCGATGCCAGAGACGTCCGGGACGGAACTCGACAGCCGTTCGGGCGTGAAAACGTCCATCGAGACCGCGGAAGCGGACGTCGATCCCGAGGCGTTCGATCCTGCGGACCTCGTCTCACGCGTAGCGGCTGCGGTCGACTCCCTCAACGACGGGAGCAGACGAACGGAGTTGTTGCTTGGCCTGGACGAGGTCGCGCTGTTCGTCGGCGATAGTAGTCACCGCTACCGTGAGTTCGAGGAGACGATGGAGGCGCTCCAGCGTGGGCCGAACCCGGTCGTCGTCACCACGGGACAGTACTCACTCCCGGATACACGCGAGAGCCTCATCGGTGCCCCTCCTGCAGATCATTGGACACATCAACAGGTCCCGCTCGAAGGGGCGGACACCGAGATCATCGTCCGGAAGCGGTGGCTCCAAAAGTCTGATTCCGGCGGGAAGGAGCGTGTCGAATCGTTGGTGGCGTCGATGCCCGACCTCACGCTCGATACGTACTCGTCAGTGACGAGCGCGGACCCGGACCCGGTCGAGTCCTATCCGTTCCGTGAGTACGACCTGTCGCTCCTGCGGGCGGTGATGCAGGAACTCATCACGCAGGGTCGCTCGACCGACCGAGACTACATCCAGGGTCGAGCCTTGCTCGTCCTGGTCCGGTCGCTGTTCACCAAGTTCGGGTGGGCATCGAAGGCGGAGGGGGCACTCGTGACGTGGGACGTCCTGTTCGACCTGTTGGTCGAGGAGACGACGTACCTCCCGCTGTGGGTTCAGGAGATAATCGACAACACGCTGGTGCCGACGTTCGGTGGTGACAAGGACGCCTGGGAGGTGCGTCTCGCGAAAGGGCTCTACCTCCTGAACCAGACGCCCGCCGTCCCCTCGACGCCGGAGAATCTCGGGCGACTGATGGTCGACGACGTCACGGCGTCCGTCGATGACGTCGTCGAGCGAACCGAATCCGGCCTGGAGACGCTCGTCGACAAGCAGAAGGTTCTCACCGAGACGAACGACGAGGGCGACGAGGTGTACACGCTCGTCTCCGAGGACCAGGAGAGCGTCCTCAGTCGCGCACAGGACAAGGCCGCGAAGATTTCCCCGCATCAGCTGTCTGCGTGGCTGGAGACGAGACTGCGCGAGAACGACGCGTTCTTCAGAAGTGACGGCAGCCGCCACGAGATCGACGTTGGCGACGAACGCCTCGTTCCGCTTCGATACGACTACTCGATCCTCGAACCGGTCGACCGAGCGCCGTCTCCAGAGTACGACGCACTGCGTGTTCGCGTACTGGCCGACGATCACGAGACGGTCTCGGAACAGGTCGAGACGTGGCAGGACATCAACGACGGCCGCGACGGTGGCGAACACGTTCTGCTCTCCATCGACGTGCCAGAGACGATGCTCGAGCGGATTCGGAACGTCATCGGGATGGGGCAAGTGCTGGACGAGGAGACGGAGTCCCACGAAGAACTCGAACGTGAACACCGCGCCGACAAGCGCCGTCTCGAATCGTCGGTGACCGAGGTGCTGGAGGATGCATCGGTGTACACGGTCCACGAACGTCGCGGCGCGCGCGCCAGCGTGCTCGACGACGTCGTCGCGGATCAGGTCGACACGGTGTTCGGGTCGTCTCGGAAGACGCTCTCGCGACCGCTCGTCGAGGTCGACGACGCGAAGGCGATAGCGGCCTTCTTCCGGGGGAGCGGCGAGTGGCCGCTCTCCGACGCCGACGCCGCCATGCTCGGCGTCGACACCACCAGCGCCGAGCTTGCCGACACCGGCTGGTGTCGCGAGTTCATCGACACATACGAGTCACAGAAGTCGGTCGACGTCGAGACGCTCCTCCGGCAGACCCGGACCTCGAACGGGGACTACCGCGGGACGCCCCAGGAGTCGATCGCGGCGCTCCTCATCACGCTCGCGACCGCTCCCGAGTCGGTCGCGATCAAGCAGGACACCGAGTACGTGACTGACCCTGCGGCCATCGGTCGGCAGGTCCGGACCAAGGGCGGATTGACGTCGCTCCAGATTCGCTTCGGCGTCGAGATTATCGATCCGAAGACGGTGAAAGAACTCGTCACTGCGGTACTCGGGGCGGAGCCGGCCGGCGACGGGCCGGACGGGTGGCTGAGTGAACTCGGTCAGTGGGTCGCTGCGAACAGTGCGACTGTCAAACGCACGCTGAAAGGAGTCAACAGGGAGTTCGACGTAACGCTCGATGCGTTCGAGGCGACGATCGAGCCAGCGCTCGGTGGTGACGAACTGTCCACGTCCGACCTGGGAAGTGAAGACGATCTCGAGACGGTACTCGAAGCGGCGAAGACCTTCGCGGACGCTCGTGCGCTCTTCGGCGTCGAGGAAGACGGGACGACGCTCTGGGGGCGCTTCAGCGAAGCGTTGGACACGATGTCGTCGCTCTATCCGAACGCGTCGGTTACTGCCAGTATGCGGGCGACGGCGGAAAGCAGTACGGTCCCCAGTGTTGCGACGGTCGAGTCACGCCTCGAAGAGGCTGCGGGTCACCGCGTCGACGAAACGTCGGCGCAGTACCGGCGAATCACGGGGGCGACCCCCACCGACGCCGGGCCCGACGCCATCCGTGACGAGCTGAGCGCTTGGCTCCGGTCGAACGAGGGCGACGTTCGAGGAATCGTCGACGCAGCGACTGCCGAGTTCGACGACGTCGTGCTTGGTGACTTGGAAGCGGCGTTCGAGACGGCCTGGGGCGGTGGGAGCCTGTCGGAACGTGCACTCGTCGACACCACCGTCGTCCAACAGGCTGAGACGTACGAGGGGGTTCGCGAACTTTTCGACGGCACTGGTGGTGCGAGCCTTTGGTCGCAGTTACAGGACGCCGGGCGAGCACTGCGTGAGGAGCATCCGGACTCGCCGACGACCGAGGCTGTCGGGACTGCGCTCTCCGCTTCCCGTCCGCCAACGAAGCGACGTGTGCGCCAGCTCGTCGAGCGTGCTAAATCTCCTCAGGAACCAGAGACAGGTGGGGGAAATTATCAGGAATTCCAACATGTTGCTGAACAGCTAAGACAGGAACTTCCCAACGCTAGCATCACAGACAGAGTTACTACTGCTGTTGAGTCAGAGGAACGTCCTACTGAGGAACAAGCAGATGAGCTACTATCCGAAGCTAAAACCGTGCTAAGCCGCCTCAAGAGGATATCCGAGAGGATTGACGCTCTTGAAGAAAACAGTATCGTCTTAATCGAAGAGGATTCTTGACGACCAAGCTATCGATGCACCATCAGGTGCTGAATGCTGCTAAGTCTGCCTGAATACCTTTATCTTCCCTGAATTGGTCTATCGCTTTTTCCATTGCTTCAATCTCAAGTAAAAATTCAACACTTCTCTGGTCATAGTCCTCTGCGATGTCATCATAGATTGATTTTGTGTTTTGTTTTCGAGATTTGAAGCGGTATGATGTACTTCCATCTTCGATTTGGTCGTTCGACGATTTCATTTCGGTTACCAGGTCGATATGTTCCCAAAGTCTGAGGACTCTATCTGCAAGTTGAGTTGCCTTGTGATTCGAGTCCGATCCATGTAATGTCTCCTGGAAGTAGTCTTGGAGTTCTTGGCGCGAGAAGTGTGTATTTGGGATTTCGCTTTCGTTTCGATTACTAGCCATTTTGGTGACCGTATGTTCTAGTAGTAGACTGTGATGAGTATCATAGAAGAAATCAGGCAAGACATGAGGTGAATCCATTACTTCCCTTCCTTCATCTAGTACCTGGCCAAGATTGCCATCATGCTGTCGATCTGAACCAGAATTCCCTGGAAAGTCAGTAAAGACATCAATTTTTTCACCTTGGGTTCCGGCGATACGCCAGACATAGAATTCCTCAGGATTTGTATTGGATTGTTCGTATTGCTCTATTGCAGTTGCAGTGTCATTTGCTCTTGCTGGTCCAATTGCGATGGCTGTCTGAATTCGGTCGTTCCGGAAATCAAGACCGATGTCGTCAGAGAGAGTACTATTATTGTCTCTAACGCCCTCTAACATCTCAACTGCATCCTCAATTCCTGTATTAGGTCGCTGTCTTAAAGGTAGTATAATTATTAGAATTATTGATCCGTCAGTTTGGTTTCCGATAAGAACATCCGCAGAATCAATATCAAGCGTTCGTAGAGGGAACAGTTTCTTGAACTCCCAATTGGTCACCCGTTCGATCAGTCCGTTTCGGAGAAACGCCGCCATGAGGGTTGTACGGACCTTCTTTTTATGTTGAGCTTCGTCTCTCCGGTTTTCGTATCGCTCCTCTGCTGCCTCCACCGCATCCTCATTATCGGTTAAATTTTCAAACTTCTCTTCCTTTATATTTCTATAGTTGCCATTATCCACTTCAGACAGGTAGTATTCAAGAACTTCTAGTTCGGTCTCAGCAGAGCTCATGATGAGGCGAGGGGGTAGTTAATCGATTCAGGTTCGGCGTGCTCATCAACAGTAGACTGAATAATCTCAAAGAACCGAAAGAATGTGCCGATGTCACGCTCTTCTTTGGGGAAAACTCGAATTGCGTTCTTATCTGCCCGGATATTAAAGAATAAATTATTCTCTTGATCATATATCTTAGACGAGAAGTAAACTGATCCTCTCTCAGCATTAGTATCAATAAGAGCGTAATCGTTGTCCTGGAGGCTTGTCTTGAGCGGCCCAAGGTCATCAAATTCTAGGTTAAGTTCAATTCTAGCGGGTGTCGATTGTGAGACAACGTTGTCCTCTGCAATTTCAATGTCTTCAACGCGAGTGCTATCATACGCTTCCTTAATGTCAAGACATTGGGTGATGCACTCGTCAAGATACTCAAACATCAAGCTTAGAGAGCCGCTTTTCAGCTTAAATACCCCTTCTTTATCAATTCGGAAATTCAGTTCACCAGGGATGTCGATCTCAAGGATGTGGGGGAGCACTCCATACTTTTGCTCAACCTCGCGTAACGTGCGCAAGCCATCGTCCCCGTAGTAGTTTATCGTCCGCTCTTCATCCGGTCTTTCTAATGCAGGAATTTCGGTTCCTTCGGTCCTCTTTGCGATAAACTCGGTGACTTTTGCCGATTCGTTCTGTTCAGCAATCTGTTCAGTTACTTCCTTCAAAATTCGGGGACTGATATACAGGTAGTGAACCCCCCTAATCGTCCGTAATAACGGTACTACTGCATCGTTTATCTCCTCTGTTTTTCGTTGATCAGTATAGAAAAAGAAAAGCTGCTCATCTTGATCAAAGTGAAGATAAGCTTCTGCCCGATGATCTTGGGAATATTGGCTCCCAATCTTTTTGATCACTCCATATTCTCGATCAGTCTTCCAGCCGCGTTCTTCGAGCTGCTCCTCAAATTCCGCTTGGGTGAGTTCCGTGACCCCTGAGATGATATAGAGATCATCGCCGGAAAGAGCGCTGTAATTTCTGGAGAGATAGCGATTAAACTCAGGACCGTCTTCGAACTCATCTGGTGGGACCTCGAAGACTTCCATTATGGCATAATCAGGTAGTGCTCTCATAAGTTAATCGACCGAGGTGAAACTGAACTCAATCAGTATTTCCCCCATTCGTATAAGTGAATCGGCTGATACGCACGAAAAGTGAGCGACTCTAATCAGGTGTGTGGGTACACGGAAGAGGAAGCAAATCTTCCCGATGGCATTCCCCCTGTTGCCTGTGAGGAACCTACTTGGGAGGACCGAAATCAGTGTCTCTGGCATGCGGAGACTCCTCAGAAACCTGTTGATATGCTCGCAGACCGATGGGAAGACTCAGCTAATCGAATCGATGGAATATTTCTCAAAGGTCTTCGATTAGGCGACCGTATCGATTTTAGCAATAAAACGTTGTATGCGGGAAATTTTCGCGGGGCAGATTTAATTGAGGCTAATTTCCAAGGTGCACAGCTAGATTCTGCTTGCTTCAGGGAGGCCACCCTCAGGTCAGCGAGCTTTAACGGTGACCGGACAAGTCTCAGAAAGGCTCAGTTTGAAGACTCAGAATGCGTTGATACACGATTCCAACACGCTACACTTCATAATGCCAATTTTAAATCCGCAAACCTTAGTTCGGCTAAATTCCAGCAGGCAGATGCTGCCGATGCGGCTTTTGTGGATTCCAAGCTACACGATGCAAAATTGATTCGTGCGAACTTCCGCAGCGCCGAACTAGACAGGGCTGAGCTGCACCAGAGTGATTGTGGGAAAGCAAATTTTGAGGGTGCTTCCTTGAAGGACGCTGACCTTCGAGGCGGCTCTTTCACCGATGCTGATTTGTTTGACGTAGATATGCGTGACGCGGAGGTTGACCACGAAACTGATTTTGGGTCGCAGATTTGCAGAGAGTTTTCGGCTGATAGAGATGCAGAGGCGGAATGGATGGAGTCTTGGACAAGCCTCCCTCCGGGAAAAATCTGTACAGAGCGTGGTCCAAGTGCTGACTCAGACTTACAGTATAGTGACACGTACTGGTCTAAGCGAGAGCACTACCAAGAACAACTTGGCCACCGTCATCGGATAGTCGGGGCGTTAAGCCGTCTATTCAATAGGATTCCCCTCCGATCATCCAGACAACCTGAATTAAGTAAACTCAAAGAGGCCGAAGGGATCTACCGCGACATTAAACAACTCTATAGAGAAAATCCCGTTCCAGAGCAACGCAGGACTTTCAATATTCGGGAGAAGGAAATGAAGAGAAAGATTTCATACATTAACGGTGAATTCTCTTGGCTTCGTTGGAGTGCTCTCCGTTGGAGTATGAAGTACGGGGAGAGCGCAAAACAAGTAATATGGGCTTCTCTCGGAGTGATTTTGCTATGCGGTCTCATGTATCCTATTTGGGGGCTTAAATTCAGTTCCCAACAGACGGTACGATACAGTTTCTCCGGTGGTGTCACAGTTGAGACAATGCTCTCATTTCTGTTTTACAGCCTTCGTAGATTGATTAGTCCTACAAATGGCGCAGTCACCCCGGTAGGCCCAAGTGAATGGATCGCACTAGGAGAGACAGCTCTTGGTGCACTCCTCACTGCGATGTTGGTATTCGTATTGGGTCGCAGAGCCACATCTTAAGAACAGTCTCTCCCACTCGGCAACATTAATGATGGTCGTGTGATTCGGACATAGCAGACACATCCTCCTATGGCAAGCGATTCTCTCTCTCGACGGCAGGCCCAACTGGATACCGAAGCGCGTGAACACCTCGAAGCCGTCGTCACCGAGATGCGGGAGCGCGTCGAGGACAACGTCGAGTTCCAACTCACACAGCACGGACTCGACGACGAGACAGAGGATGTCGACTCGCTGGACGAGGAGACGCAGCAACTCGCCGAGGCGATCGAGCGCGAAGCCGCGGACGGCGACACTCGGTCAGCGGCCTACGACCAGTACGTCACGGGCGTGGGCTACACCATCGTCAATCGTCTGGCCGCGCTGCGCTGCATGGAAGTGCGGGGCTTCATCGACGAGGAAGTCACCGTCTTCAAGGAGAACGGCCTGACGCCCGCCGCCGAGACGCTGGTTCACGAGGCGTTCCTGCTGGAGGACGAAGCCATTCTGGAGGCGTATCACGACGCCTGCGACGATCTCGCCGCGGAGATCGAGATCCTCTTCGACCGGTCGTCGGCCTACAGCCTGATCGACCCCGACGACGACACGTTCGAGGACCTCTGTGGGATGCTCGACTCGATCCCCGACGACGTCTGGCGGGCCGACGACGTGCTCGGGTGGGTGTACGAATACTACAATACGAGTCAGTTGTCCGACGTACGTGAGCGGATGCGGACGGGTGATTTTGATGCAGGCGACGTGGCGGTCGCTAATCAATTCTACACGCCACATTGGGTCGCGCGAGTCTTGACGGACAACGCCGTCGGGAAGCCGTATCTCCAATCCGAATCGGAGTTAGAGAACTGCATCGAGCAACAGCGCAGTCTCGGGAAGGCGAACCGGATGAATCGTGATGCGGAGTTCGGTCGGACTCCCTCGCTCTCCGAGCTCTGCACCTACATCGTTCCGTCAGCGGATCGTACGGACGACGTCTCTCGACATCCCTCCGAGATAGACGTGCTCGATCCGGCCTGTGGCAGCGGGCATTTCCTCCTCTATGCGTTCGACGTCTTGGAACGCATCTGGCGCGATGCAACCGATGTGCAGCCTGCCGAGATCCCAGCTAAGATTTTGGAAAATAACCTCTACGGCATCGACATCGATCTAAGAGCGTGTCAGCTCGCCGCCTTCAATCTCTATCTGAAAGCGCGTGGAAGAGCGGAACAGGAGGGCGCTAGTTCGTTCGAAATGCCGTCGGTTGGGATCGTCTGTGCAGACAATCAACTCACCGAAACCGAACGGGCGTATGACGTCATCGAGACGCTCGCTGACGCGAACAGCGATTTCGCGAACGCGCTCGAAACCGTCCTCGATGATTTTCGCAGCAAGAACGGCCTCGGCAGTTTGCTCGACGTGAAGGGGACACTCGAATCCGAAGCAGCGAGCGATCAGACCTCTCTTTCGGACTGGACCGCGGAGATCCCATCGTTATCCGACTGGCTCGATCGACTGCACGAAGCGGTGGAGGCAGAGGAGAACGACCGGTTCTTCTATCAGAACTTACAAAGCTTCCTTCGCGTCGTCCTGTTCTTGACGAAAGAGTACGATGCGATCTTGATGAACCCGCCGTACGGGGGGCACCGACGGATGCCGAAGCAGGTAAAGAACTACGTCGACGAGCAGTACGAATTCAAACCCGAATACTACGCGAACTTCCTCGAACAGTCGGGCAGACTTCTCAAGCCGACCGGACGGATCGGGATGCTGGTTCCGCGCTCGTTCATGTACAAAGAGTCCTTCGAGGACGTACGTGCGGAGCTTATAGAGTCGTCGGGTGAGTTCGATTTCGACTTTCTCTTGGAGTTTGGAAAGGGGATCTTGGATAATGCCACCGTTCGGACGGTTGGAACCGTACTAACAGCAGGTGAGGACACACAGGACGTGGGTGAATTTGTGCAGCTCTCCGATGTCGCTCCAGACAGCAAGGAGGAGACATTTGTCAGCGTGATCGGAGACGACGAATCGGAGCGCCACCACGCGGTGAATATCGACCAGTTCCAGAAGATACCGGGAGGGATGCTGACCTACTGGACCCCTGCCGAACTCCGGGATTTATACACGAGTGACACGGTGTTCGACGCCGAGCAGGCAGGGTTGGACAAGGAAGGCGTTGGTGCCGCGAAGAAGGGAATCGATACCGGAAACAATAGCCGATTCGTACGAAACGCCTGGGAATGCATCGGCGAAACTGGACGGTGGCGCCCATATGCGAAAGGCGGTGAGCGAAGTTGGTTCTACTATCCAGATCGGCTTCGTGTCCTCTGGGGTGACGATGGTCTCGAGATCGACCGTTACGAAAGCTCGACGATTCGAAACAGGGAGTATCAAGGCACTGCGGCAGTCACCTGGCCGCTGATAAAGGACTCCGGGCACCGATTTGCACGATTCGGGAGTGGCGGCGTTTCCGACAATGGAGGGCCCTGCTTCTATCCCGATAGTGAGTCGCACACGTATCTAACGTCCCTCCTCAACAGTAAGATATACACTGGATTGATGCTCGCACAGACGCCGGAGAGACAGTGGAATCTTTCCGACATCTCCATTCTCCCGTATTTCGATATTGGCTCACCACATCGAGAGCAGCTAATCGATGCAGCCGCCCGTCTGTCCGACGTGGTCGAGCAGTTCGAGTCGTTCAATCTACAGTCCGGACAGTATCAGGACACCCTCGAAGAGTACGACAGCTTCACCGACTTTACGGATGCGCGTCGGGAGACTGTCGAAGAACTAGTCGCGGACATGGAGGAGCAGAAGGCAGAGATCGATTCGATCGTGGCACAGGAGCTCGGTGTTGGAGAAGACGTATTGGACGCTATCGAGCGAGAAGCTGACATACGATACGGTGAATTCGAACCGATCCCATACGAGTCGACCGACGTCGAAACCAACGAGCGACACTGTTGTGAGCGACTCCTCTCGTTCCTCGTCTTACAGGCCGTTCAGGAGAGCGACGACGGTATCATCCAAACTCATGCCGAATTTAAGCCCGGTACCGAACTCCACGATTATCTCAGCGATCGGATCGATGATCTATTCCGAATCCGGGCGAGCGAGGTTCTTGCCGATATAGACGACGTTCTCGGCAGCAAATCCGCCGAATCCGAACCATATCCGAACATTGGGTCCTGGATTCGGAACGCGTTCTTCGAGACGCACCTCTCCCAGTTCGACAATACGCCGATCGTTTGGGAACTCCAAACGAGTCGGCTAGTCGCTGATCCGGTCGACGAGGGGTTCCTGTGTCTGATAGACTACAGGCGGATCGATCCTGGGATGTTCGACCGACTCGAGACGCAGTACCTCGATCCGCGAAAGGCCGAACTTCGAAACCGACGGCAGTCGGCGGATCAGCGACGGTCCGACGAGTCGGTGTCTGCCAACGAACGAGCAGACGCCGCAGACGCATTCGATCGGTGTCAAAGCGCGCTCCAGCAGATCGAGCGGTTCCAAGAATCGATTCAGAACCTCATCAAAGGGGACTCCCGAAGCTGGGAACCGGCAGATCGTGAGCTCGCAGCGGAGCTCCAGCACGACGTCGAACGATTCCGTACGATCACCGAAGAGACGGTTCAGTTATACGAACAACTGATAGAAGAAACTGACAGAGCGGAACTGGAAGAGATGTTCAGTTCGTCGTTCGTCGACAATTTCGAACGGAATCAGGCAGAGTGGCTTCGTAGCTTAGCGGATCTCGAATCTGCCGCTGAGCAGTATCAAAAACGGGGTGACGAGCCGATCGAAGCACACTACTACGACTTATTCAATTATTTCGGAGATGGGTTGAAAGGTTCCGTTTGGCCGACGAGTACCGGCATCCTGTCCATGGGCTACTATCCGAAAAAGAACGCGGACGACCTCCTAGACGAGCAGAACCAACCAGCGGACTCGATCACTACCGAAGCGTCGCGTCTTCTAGCTCGAATCGCCGCCGAGTTCGAACAGTACGAGTCGTTAGCTGGCCAAATTGAAGCCAACTGTGAGGCTCTTGCAGCGAAAATCCCGTCGGATTGGTCCGACCGCGCGCTTTCGGAAATCACGACCGGGGGGTATCAGCCGAACCACAAACACGGGGTCGAGATCAACATCACGCCACTCGTCGACGCCGAAATTGTCCCGGAGTCAGTCGACAGGAAGGTGATCTAATGCAGGCACACATCTCAGCGGCGTCAACAGCGACGGCCGAGGAGCGCGACCAGTACGACGAAGGGCTCGTCGAGCAGATAGCGGGCCCGTATGAGGCGCTTGCGGAGTTGGCAGCGACGCACTCGCTGTCGGCAGAGTATGGCGTCGCCAGTGGCAAAGGGAAGCGGTCAGCAGTCTCTGCAGGCGAGCAGAAGCCTGATGGATGTGACGGGATAGCCGAACAGGCGAGAACCGAACTCGACGATGCCGCAGCCAAAGCAGACGTCCTCCTCTCGACTGACGGTTTCCAACAAAGGGTCGAGGAGGTGTGGGACGAACTCGCTGCAGCAGCCACGCCGGAGTCGATCCGGCGTCTCGGCGCCGCCCGACGTTCGCTCGAAGGGCGTGGCTGTGTCGAGTCGGCGGCAAAGAACTGTCACGTCCTCACCGACCAGCGTGTGGGTGTCGCTCGAATCGGTGCCGAAACGCGAGCAGAACTGCTCGAAGCCGTGAAACAAACGGCCGCCCGATAACCATGCCCGCGACCAAAACTCTCTCGGGGTGTGCTGAAGACGCCATCGAGACGGCCATCGACGAGGCGGCCGACGACGATCCGGTCGTGCTCTGGTGGGACGACGGTGGGTATCTACACGACATCGTCGAGAGCGTGAGCCACTCGCTGGGCTGTGAGTTCCTCGCCGCCGAGCAGACGCCACTGGAGCTACGCGGCGACGCGCCACGGGATCGAACCGTCTGGTACGTGCCACAGCCCCACCGCGACGACGTCGACTGGTTCAAAGACGTCCAGAACACCGGTGGAATCGTCGAAGCCCACATCGGCAAGCTCGCGGCACGCTGTTTCGAGAACGACCGCATCCAGGCGGCATCGATCCGAACGGCCTACGAGGACGCTGACGAGGGCGACCGCGAGCAGGTCGCCAAGACGCTCTTTCGAGAACTCAACGGCGAGGGTGGCCTCCCGACGCTCCAGAGTCTCCAGACGAAGATCGTCCTCGACGGCCACGACGATCCGGTCCAGTTCGTTCTCGAACACGGGACCGAGAACCTCCCGGACGATCCCGACGACCGACTGAAGATCCGCGATCTGCTGGTCGACGAAGGTGTCACGGCCGTCGAGGGCGTCACCGACGAGGAAAGACTCGTGACGCGCACGCGCCGCTGGGCAGTCGCCGAGTGGCTGGTCGAAGCGGGTCTCGACGAGTCGCTCCTCGCCGCCGAGTACCGGCCCGAACCCAGTTCCGGGCTCGGAATCTCGCGGCCCGAACTCCAGTCGCTGCTGAGCAAGGTCGACACCGAGCGTGCCGAAGAGTTGGCGCACGTCTATCTCGATCCCGACGCCCGTTTCTGGCACGACGTTCTGCGCACCTACGACGATCCGTGGGAACTCGCCGACTGCCCGGTCGACGCCTCGCTCGAACACGAGCTCTGGGACGAGTGGACCCACTCCTTCAACGGCGGCGAGTACGGAACGTGCGCGGCCCGCGCGTCGAAGCGCCACCAGCGTCTCGAAACGACCTACGGCGACGTCCCGTGGACGCAGGTCTGGGAGCAAGCCGTCGAGGTCGCGAACCTCGCGCACGAACTCGCGACGTGGGAAGACCGCGGCGATACGACCGACGTCGTCGACCTCTACGGCGACGTCGACGACGGCACCTGGCAGATCGACAACGCCGTGTTCAACCTCATCATCTCGGGCGCGCCAGAGCACGACCTCCCCGAAGAGCATCCCGCGACGGTGACGCTCGACGATCTGCGTACGTCGCTGACGGAATCACGCTATCTCGACTATCTCAGCGAACTCGGCGACCTCGTCGCCGACCAGATCGAATCGGGGTCGCCGTTCGTCGGCGACAACTACGCCCACCAGTTCTTCGACCAGGAGCAAGAACACCTCCAGAGTGGGCAGAGCGTCGCGCTGTTCATCGTCGACGCGCTGCGTTTCGACCTCGCGCACGAACTGGCTGAAGCCGTCCGTCGTGAACTCCCTCGCCTCGAAGTCGACGAGACCGCCTGGGTCGGAACCCTTCCCTCGGACACGGAGTTCGGGAAGGCAGCGCTCACGCCCGGGAGCAAGTTCAGCTTCAACATCGAACTCGACGACGGGGAACTCGTTCCGGAACGCAACGGCCGCGAGATCACTACCTACCGGCGCGAGAAGTTGCTGAAGGACGACGGCTGGAGCTACATCATGCAGAGCGAGGCGCACGAATCGGGGTGGGGGGAGACTCGTGTCGCCTACTACTGGAACGATCTGGACAAGGCCGGTGAAGAGGAGCTAACCGATTTCGAGGCCCTGTTCAGCGACCGGATCGACGAGATCACCCGGATAATCAGTGAGAAACTCGGCAACAACGGCTTCGATCGGGCGTACATCCTCGCCGACCACGGCTTCGTCTCCCTCCCACAGAGCGTCGACATCGACGACATCTACCCGCCCGACGGGGCCGAGAAAGTGACCCGTCGGTGGGTCGCCGGCTCCGAACTCGACGACGACGCCCCCGGCGTCTTACTCGACGAGAACG
>Ga0207851_100682_pt1 | contig 14912 bp, 19 predicted proteins | sample A23E3SouthBayCA_FD_187747 | JGI IMG/M metagenome (GOLD analysis project Ga0207851, IMG submission 187747) | Aerobic enrichment media microbial communities from Eden Landing Ponds, California, USA - A23 E3 (SPAdes) | ecosystem: Environmental > Aquatic > Marine > Unclassified | place: Emeryville... | reverse complement strand
CTCCGCGCGGTTCGAATTTCGAGAAGCGCCCGAGGCGGGATTTGAACCCGCGTCACGACCGTGACAGGGTCGTATGATGGGCCACTACACCACCCGGGCACGCATCCATCGCTTTGCCGGAGGCGAATTTAAGCCTTTTCAAACGACGGTGCCGTGCCACGCCCACACGTACCGCCACCCCGCCGATGTCCGGTGAAACGCAGTTCAGTAGCCGACGCTACAGAAGTGAGCCTCAGCGAACATTTACGGACGGCACGCCCCACCCGATCGATATGCGATCCACCGAAGACGACTCGCTGGTCGTCGCGCTCTGTGGCAGCCTCGGTGACGAGAGCGTCACCCGACGGGCCGTCGAGCGCGCGCTGGCGGCGAGCGAGACGCGAGGCGTCGAGACGGAACTGCTGGACCTGCGGGCGTTCGACCTCCCGATGGTCGACCCCGACGGCGATCCGCCGGCCGACGCACAGCGACTGGCCGAACGGATCGACAGCGCAGATGCGCTCTTGCTGGGGACGCCGATGTACAACGGCTCGTACTCGTCGCCGCTGAAGACCGCGATCGACTACGCTGACCCCGAGAGCTTCGTGGGCCTCCCCGTCGCGCTCGTCGGCGTCTCAGGCGGCCAGTTCCCGCGCCGCGCGCTCGACCATCTCCGGGCGGTCCTGAGCCACCTCGACGCGCGCGTCCTTCCACAGGAGGTCGCCGTCCCCGACTCTTACCGGGTTGAGGACAGCCTCCCGGAGGATATCGCGGACCGACTCGACGGCCTCGGCGGCGTACTCGCCGATCGCACGCGCGAGCGGTCCGCGACCGTCGGCGCTGCGGTCGCCGACGACTGAACACCGACACCCGCGACGACCGAGACCCGACTCGGACGCTCACTCGACAGCGGTGACCGACACCGACTCGTCGAGGACGGCGACTCGCTCTTTCTCACCCGCCGCGACCGTCACTGTCACGCGCCAGGGGTCGGTCGATTCGACCGCGACCGCTTCCGGGTCGACGACGAACGGGAGGTCCCAGAGACGGCGGTCGCGCACGTCGGTTCCGTGCTCGCGCAGGAACGACACGATTTCGGGGTGGTCGAGGAGGAAGGAGCCAGGAGGGACGTTCGCCAGAAAACTGCACTGGCGGCAGTCGAGCGTGACGAGGACGGGCAGGTCGTGCGTCGTCGAGAACGTCGGCGCGTCGCCGTCGTCGAAGGCAGCGTCGACGCGACCCGAGCAGACGGGACAGACCTCGCGCTGGGCCTGTCGCCAGGTGAGCCGCGTCCGCGTGTCGAAAGCCCGCGCAACCTCCGTCTCTGTCCGGTCGGCGAGGCCGCCGGGGTTGAACGGGAAGCCCACCAGCAGCCGTTCGCAGTCGCGACAGCGGACCTGGCCGGCGACCTGCGCGTCGTAGTCGAACCGCAGGGGACCGTCACAGTGGGGACACTCGCCGGGCAGCGATGCGCCCTCCACAGTCGCGCGCTCGTGGATCACGCCGTGCTGGATGGCGTCGACGACCCAGTGGCCGGGGAAGGTGAGCCGGTACGTTTCGGCCTCGTCGTCGCGGCCGACGAACCGGCCAGTGAGCTTCGAGAGGTGGTAGTTGAACTTCCCGCTGTCGCGCTCGCCGCATCGCTCGCGCAACTCGGTGAACGACAGCGAGCGCCCGTCGGCCTCGGCGAGTTCGAGCAGGATCGACACCCGCAGGTCGTGGCCGAACAGCGCGAACCCCTCCTCCGGCGTGAGTCCGTCCGAGCCCTCGGAGTCTCGCGTCACAGGTCCGGTGTGCGCATCGAGCGTCGAATAGCTACCGCTCGCGACCGGAGCCGACCCCGCGCCAGCGCCCCTCGCACGCCCGAACCACAACCCCTACCACCTCGCACGGAGTCTCGCCGGGTATGCAACTGGGCGTCATCGGACTCGGACGGATGGGACAGATCGTCGTCGACCGCATCGTAGACGCCGGCCACGACGTGGTCGCGTTCGACCTCGACGAAGCAGCCGTCGCGACCGCTGCCGACGCGGGCGCCACCCCCGCCGACTCCGTCGTCGACCTCGCCGAACGCCTCGGCGACGAGAAGCGAATCTGGCTGATGGTCCCCGCCGGCGACGCCGTCGACGCCGCGCTGGACGACCTCGAACCCCACCTCGACGGCGACGACGTCGTCGTCGACGGCGGCAACTCCTACTTCCAGGACTCCGTGCGCCGCGCCGAGTCCACCCCAGCGGCCTATCTCGACTGCGGCACGTCCGGGGGGCCCGCCGGCGCGGAACTCGGCTTCTCTCTGATGGTCGGCGGCCCCGAGTGGGCCTACGAGGAACTCTCCCCGGTCTTCGACGCCGTCGCGACCGGTCCCGCCGGCCACGACCGCATGGGCGCTGCCGGGTCGGGTCACTACGTCAAGATGGTCCACAACGGCGTCGAGTACGCGCTGATGCAGGCCTACGGCGAGGGGTTCGAACTGCTCGCCGAGGGCCGCTACGATCTGGATCTGGAAGCAGTGGCGCGCACCTGGAACAACGGCGCCGTCATCCGGTCGTGGCTGCTCGAACTCTGCGAGGAGGCCTTCCGCGAGGAGGGGTCGGACCTGGGGACCGTGGCCGACCGCATCGAGGGCGGGTCGACTGGCACCTGGACGGTCCAGGAGGCGCTCGAACAGGAGGTGCCGGTGCCGCTGATCTACGCGGCGCTGGCCGAGCGGTTCGACTCGCGCGCCACGGGCGGCGACGAGCCCGGTCGGTTCGCGCGCCGGCTGGCCAACCGGTTGCGGTACGGCTTCGGTCGGCACGAGGTGCCGCGGCGCGAGGAGTGAGACGCCGAACCGATTCGGGCGGCGGGCATGTCAGACGGCCGATCCGCTGGCTGTGCGGGCCTGACGTGGCGCGGTTGTGGCGAGGAAGCGTCAGCTAATTATACGGGCGCTTCAAAGCCACGCGTATGGTCGATCCAGTGAGTGTGGCGCTCGGGGCCGCGCTGACGCTCGTCGTCGTCGCGGTCCACTACGCCGGGGGGACCGGCTGGGAGCCCTCGCCGGACATCTCCCAGGAGGTCCTCGAGAAGCGGGCGGACTCGGTCCAGGAGACCGGCTTCCCCGAACCGATGAACCGCTCCATCGGCGGCGGTGCGGCCGGCGCCATCCCCGCCGGCGACACCGAGGGCGAACTCGGCGAAGGCGAGGAGAGCGAGGAAGCGGAGGGCTTCGACCCCGAGTCCATCCCCGAAGACGAGGTCGAGTACTACGAGGTCGAGTTCGCCAAGGAGGGCGAGACCATCGAAATCGCCAACAACGAGAACATCCTCGACGTCGGCGAAGAGGAGGGCTGGGACCTGCCCTACGCCTGCCGGCAGGGCCAGTGTGTCTCCTGTGCCGGTCACATCGAGGACGGCCCCGCGCTCGATTACATCCAGCACGAGCACAACGAGGCGCTGTTCGACGACGACCTCGAGGACGGTTACTGCCTGACCTGCGTCGCCTACCCGATCGACGATTTCACGCTCGAAACCGGCGAGCAGCCCTGACCGTTCGCGCGTCACAGTCTCCTCCCGCCGCTCGTCTCATAACCGTTAAGAGTGCTACCGCGTTAGCCGTCTCCGAGGGCCCGTAGCTCAGTGGACAGAGTGCTTGGTTCCGGACCAAGTTGTCCGGGGTTCAAATCCCCGCGGGCTCGTTGCTCTCGCGAACAACTCGGCGAGCACTTCGTGTGCTCGCTATCGTGAGCGAGTGAACGTGCCAGGGATTTGAATCAGAGAGGAGCTTTGCTCCGACCGTGGTTCAAATCCCCGCGGGCTCGCTTTTCCTACGAATAGACGGACACAGTGGCGACGCGTTCTAAAACGGGAGGTACCGCCGCAACCGTTCACCCCAGCCGCTCGATGACGTCGGCGCCTTCGACGTAGACGAGGCCATGGCGGTCGGCGTAGCGGCGGGCGCCGGCGGGCGGAAGCGCCGCCCCGGTGTCGTCGTCGAGCATCTCGCAGACGACCATCGCGGGGGCGAGGCCGGCGGCGTCGGAGAGCGCGACGGCGAGTTCGGTGTGGCCCTCGCGGTCGGCGAGCAGGTCGGGCGCCGCCCGGAGGAGGTGGACGTGACCGGGGGCGCGGAACTCGCCAGCGAAGTCCGCGGCGGCGGGGTCGGCGGCCGCGTCGGCGAGTCGAGTGACCGTCAGCGCGCGGTCGTCGTCGGTGATCCCGGTGTAGGTGTCGCGGTGGTTGACCGTCAGTGAGAACGACGAGCGCTCGTCGTAGCCGAGGTCGTGGTCCGCGGCGGCGGGGTGGTCGAGGACGTCCTGCGTGTACGGGAGTTCGAACGCGTCGGCGACGCCGGCAGAGAGAGCGACGCAGACGAGGCCGCCGGCGTCGTTGCGCAGGCGGGCGACGGCGTCGGACGTGACCGCGCCGGCGGGGTAGATCAGGTCGGTCTCGCCCTCGCGGTCGGCGGCGTCGTGGACGAGGACCGGCTCGCCGCGCCGGAGCGCGTCGACGGCCCGCTCGACGCTGCCCGCCGCGGTCGAGGCGTCCCCCGTCACGCTATCACTGTTCGGTGACATGGGTAGTGACTGGTGACCCGTCTTCGAGGGCGAGTTCGTCCCTGAGTTTCACCGGCGCGATGAGTTCGAGCTGGTCGTCGCCGTGGTGGGTGCGCTCGGGCGTGATGACGTGGGCCCGCTCGTAGCGGTCGCCCGCCTCGTTCTCGACGGTCGCGGGATAGCAGTAGGCCGGCCCGTACGTCCGTTCGTCGTCCTCCCAGCCCTCGATCGTGACCGGCTCGAACGACGCCAACCGGCCGCGCTCGCGGACGCTCTCGTCGGTGAGATCGACGTTCAGCGTTCCGAGAAACGGCTCGTAGCCCAGTTTCTCCTCGAACTGGCGCATGTAGCCCGACAGGGAGATGTAGTGGCGCCCCTCCCCCATGCCGCTGGTGACGATGCCCTTGACCTCGACGGCGGCGTCCCGTTCGAATATCCGACGGTAGTCGGCGTACTCGTGCTGGAGGGCGCGCTCGCCCGCCTCGGTCACGGTGACCCACTGCCCGTCGCTGACGATCTCGCGGTCGAGCAGGTCGGTCTCCTCCAGGCGCTGGAGCCGTCGCGAGGCCGTCTGTGTCGAGGCGTCGAGCCGGCCCGCGAGCGCCGAACAGGAGATCTTCCCCTCGCCGTCCAGCCCGTGCTGGAGGGCGAGCTCCTTCAGCGTCGCGAGCTCGTCGTGGCCGACTGACGCGCTCGTGACTCCTGACATACCCGACGGTTGTCGTCGCTCCCCGATAAGTGTGCCGAATACGTTACGCGTCCCAAAAATGGAACGTAGCTCGCGGCCCGAACGGGTTCGTCGGCCCCCGGTCGACGACGAGTCGACCCGCGTTCTCACTCGCACGTCACCGTGCGTCCCGTAAAACACCGTCGGTCGCGGCGAGGGTCGCTGGACTCTCCCGCGGCGGCGTTCCCGTGACGCTGCCCGGAACGCGGCCGACGAAGCGGGTCCGTCAGCGTCGACTACGTCACGCGAGACTTTATCCGGGGAGGCGGGACCAGACCGTTCCGTGACCTGACCATCGAAGCGGGACGGTTCGCGGTCGTGCGACGCGTCGTCCCGTGTACCGCTCGCGTCGCCTGTTTGCCCTGTCTTCACCGATAGATCTCCGTCGCGCGTTCACGCGATGTCACGGCTCGTGTCGACGGCGATGCGATCGGTGAGTTCGATCCGCACGGGCTCGGTCAGCGCCGCACCGCCGCGGAACTTCGGGACGAGCAACAGCGTCTCCATATCCCCCGCGTCCGCGTCGGTGACCACGTCGAACACGAGGTCGGCCATGTACTCGGTCCGGTGGCGCTGAGTCGGCTCGCCCTCGTGTTTCAGCCCGTGGAGCACGGCGACGCTGTCCGTCCGCGAGAGTTGCGCCCGTAACGCCGTGAGGAAGGTCCGGAACTGACCGGGGTCGACGCGCTCGAGCGGCCCGACCGGGTCGACGACGAGGAGACTCTCCTCGGGGAGTCGCTCGACGTACTGAGTAGCGTCGGCGACCGGCGCGTCCCGGTCCAGCGCCGTCACGGCGACGCCGTCGCAGTCGCCGTGACGCTCCCGGAGCGCCGTCGAAACGGCCGTCGGTGTGCGCTCGGGCGTCAGATACACCGTCTCTCGCTGGCGGGCGATCGCCGAGAGGAACAGTTCCGCCTGACTCGCCGGTTCGGCCAGGAGCGCGACGAGCGTGCCCGACGGGATCCCACCGCCCAGTTTCCGGTCGAGCGTCGGCACGCCGGTCGAGACAGTGTCGCTCATCGGTCCCACGACCGTCCTCCGTCGGCGTCGGTGACAGCCATACACCGTGATCGAGCCGGAGAGCGCATTGTTACGGCCCGTATACGCCCGACTGCGCCGCGGTTAGTCGTCGGCTTCCGTCTCCGCGTCGGCTTCAGTCGACTCGGGGTCGTCGGTCTGGTCGGCCACGTACTCGCCGAGGCCGTCGATCGGCCGGTCCGGGTTCGCGTGGTCGAGGTCCTCGGGCGCGCCCAGCTGTGCGTCCGCCTCCTCGGGGTCGCGGAGGCGGGTCCGCCCGCGGTGGACCGTCACCTCGTCGGTGAGGTGCAGGTCGATGGCCTCCAGCAGCGCCTCGGCCTCGAGCGGCTGGCCGATCTCCTGAAGTTCCGTCTCGGTGGCGTCGTCGGGAACGTTGAACGCCCGCTGGGTGATGATCGGCCCCTGGTCGAGGTCCGTGGTCACGTAGTGGGCGGTGACGCCGGCGATACGGACGCCCTCTTCGATGGCCTGCATGTACGCCGAGGCGCCGGGAAAGGCCGGGAGCAGCGAGGGATGGACGTTGATGATGCGGTCCTCGTACCGGAAGACCACGTCCGGGCTGAGGATGCGCATGTACCGCGCGAGGACGACCAGGTCGGCCTCGTACTCGGCGAGGATCTCGAGCAGTTCGCCCTCGTCGGGGGTGCCCTTCTCGTCGCCGATGTCGTGGAAGGGGACGTCGTACTTCGCGGCGAGCGGCTGCAGGTCGGAGTGGTTGCCGATCACGACCGACACGTCGGCGCCCAGGTCGCCGCTGGCCCACGCTTCGAAGATCGCTTCGAGGCAGTGCGATTCCTTGGTGACGAGGACGGCGATAGACTGCGTCTCGCGGTCGCTGGGAAAACGGACCTGTACGTCGACGCCGAGTTCGTCGCCGAGATCGTGAAGGTCCTCGCGGAGCGTCTCGTCCTTGCAGACCATCTCCGAGGTGTCGACGCGCATCGTCATGCGGAAGACACCCTCGCGGACGGCCTGGTCCAGGTCCTCGATGTTGACGTTGCGTTCGAACAGGACGGAGGTGATCTCGGCGATCAGTCCGGTGTCGTCGTCGCCGACGACGACGATCTCGGTCAGGTCGCGAGTCACCGCGACCACCTCACCGGGCGATCCCGAACTGGAAGGTGCCGACAGCGCGAATCCACGGTCATCGTTCCCGGATTCGGTCTGCGCGGGTCAAAAGTATTCCCTTGATAGCGGCGCGCCGTCCCGGATATCAATCCTGGATCGGGCACGCAGAGAGTTATAGGTGTGGAGGCGAAAGAGCGACCAGAGACGGATGACCGGACTGACCGTGCTGTGTGTCGACCCCGACGACGGCGAGCGCGAGGCGACGGTCGAAGCGCTCGCGGACGCGGACGACGCGACGGTGCTGCAGGGCGACACGCTCACAGCGGCCGAGACGGCGGTCGCCGAGGGCGCTCCCGACTGTGTCGTCAGCGAGTACGACCTCTCGGACGGGACGGGACTCGACCTCGCCGCGGTCCTCCGGGAGCGCGCGCCCGATACGCCGTGTATCCTCTTCACCAACGCCGACCCGGACCGCATCCGCACCGACCGGCGCGAGGACGTCGTCGTGGAGTACCTCCCCAAAGACATGCCGGGGGCCCGGGAGTCGCTGGTGCGACTGGTCGGGAACGTCGTCGCCCGGCGCACGCAGGTCGCCTATCCGCTCCCGCCCGACGAGGACGAGCGACTCGCGGCGCTGCAACAGTACGACCTCCCGGGACTGGATGCCGCCGACACCTTCGACCGACTGACGGCGCTCACCCGATCGCACCTCGACGTCGACGTGGCCTTCGTCGGTCTCGTCGACGCCCACGAGGAACGCTTTCTCGCCTGCGCCGGCGCCGACTGGGAGACGCTCGAACGGGAGGACACCATGTGCACGCACACGATCCTCCAGGACGACGTCATGGTCGTCGAGGACACCCACGAAGACGGCCGTTTCGCCGACAGCGACCGCCTCGACGAACTCGGGATTCGCGCCTACGCCGGCGTCCCGCTCGAGACGCCGCGCGGCGCGACGATCGGCGCCTACTGCGTGACACACGGCGAGCCGCGTTCGTTTTCGGAGAGCGAACTCGCCGATCTGCGGCTGATCGCCGACGAGGCGATGGAGCAACTCGAACTCCGCCGCCGCCTGAACGAGCGCGAGAGCGCTGCCGGCGGTGAGCGGTCCCGGGCGACCGACGGGAGTGAGTCGCGGTGAGCGTCCAGCGCCCGACGTACACGTTCGAGGGACTGCCCGTCGCGGGCGTCGAGAGCGGGACGAACCTGCTCGTGACCGGGCCGGCGCTGGGCGGGATCCGCGAACTCACGCTCCGTCTGCTGCTCCGCTCGACCGAGCGCGAGGGGACGCTGTTCGTCACCGCGGACACCGACGGACGGGCGACGCTCGAGGACTACGAGGCGCTGGGCGGGCAGATCGACTTCGCCCGCGTCGGCGTCGTCGACTGCACCGAGGAGGGCGTCGACGACGAGGTGCACAACGTCCACGCCGTCGGGTCGCCGGCGGACCTGACCGGGATCGGCATCGAGTTCTCCTCGCTGTACGAACGGCTCCACGCCAACGGCGCCGAGCGGGTCCGCACCGGCGTGTACACCCTCTCGCCCTTCGTCGTCTACGCTCCCACGAAAGCCGTCTTCCGGTTCGTCCACACGCTCACCGGTCGCATCCGCACCGCCGACGGACTGGGCGTCTGTGCCATCGACCCCGGTACCGTCGACGACCAGACGCTCTCCTCTATCGCGCAGGCCTTCGACGGCCAGGTCGAACTCCGCGAGGAATCGGGAGAGTGTGCCGTCCGCGTCCGCGGACTGTCCGACCAGCCCGAGGGCTGGCAGCCCGTCGACCTCGACGTCTGAGACGACGACGGTCGATCGCCGCGGACTCGCGCGGGGCGACGGCGAGCCACAAGCGTTTTCTCCGGCGGTGACGGCCTGTCGAGTAATGACGGCATACACCGCGACGGTCGAAGTGCGCCTCAAACGCGGCGTCCTCGACCCGGAGGCGGAGACGACCGCCCGCGCGCTCGAACGGCTCGGCTTCGAGCTCGAGGGCCTGCGCGCGGCCGACCGGTACGAGCTCGACCTCGAGGCGGCCGACGCCGAGGAGGCTCGCGACCGCGCCGACGAGATGGCCGAGCGCCTGCTCGCGAACCCGACCATCCACGACTACGAGGTCACCGTCGAGGAACGATGACGGTCTCGGTGATCCAGTTCGGCGGCAGCAACTGCGACCGCGACACCGTGCAGGCGCTCGCTCACCTCGGCGTCGACGCCGACCTCGTCTGGCACGAGGACGGCCTCCCCGCCGACACCACCGGCGTCGTCCTTCCCGGCGGGTTCTCCTACGGCGACTACCTCCGGGCGGGCGCGATGGCCGCCCGTTCCCCGATCATGGAGGACGTGCGCGCGGCCGCGGCGGACGGAACGCCCGTGCTCGGTATCTGCAACGGCGCCCAGATCGGCTGCGAGTCCTCGCTCACGCCCGGCGCGTTCACGACCAACGAGAGCGCGCGCTTCCAGTGCGAGCACGTCCACTGCCGCGTCGAGAACGCCGATACGCCGTTCACCGCGGCCTACGACGAGGGCGACGTGGTCGAACTCCCCATCGCCCACGGCGAGGGTCGCTACGAGGTCGACGACGACCGCCTCGACGAACTCGAGGCCGACGACCGGGTCCTCTTTCGGTACTGCGACGCCGACGGGAACGTTTCGCCCGAGGCCAATCCGAACGGCTCGAAACACAGCGTCGCCGGCGTCACCGGCGATTCGGACCACGTCGCCGTCATGATGCCCCATCCCGAACGCATCACCCTCCCCGATGTCGGTTCCACCGACGGGCAGGGCGTCCTCCGTGCGTTCGCGGACGCCGTCGAGGCGTAACCGCCGTCCGCGGGTTCTCTACCGCACTTTCGCCCCTCACGCCGAGAAGCAACGCTTAACCGCGCCGACTGGAAAGGAGGGGTATGCCCAAATTCGAGCCCGCGGTCGACCGAGAACTCGAAAAGCAGATCTGCATGCGCTGTAACGCCCGCAACTCCATCGAGGCGGACCGGTGTCGCAAGTGCGGCTACGGCAACCTCCGGCGCAAGAGCAAAGAGCGCCGCAACGCCTGAATCGACCCGCGAACGCCTTTCTCTTCGCTTCTCGCGCGTGCCGAGCCACGGCGCCGTCGGATCGAAAAACGCACCGCTCAGTCGTGGTACGTCGGTGCGGCGCGCTCGACGGTGGTCGTCGCGAGCACCTCGAAGTCGGCTGTGTCGGGCACCACGTCGACCTCGATGCCGGCCGCGGCGGCCGTCTCGGCGGTCGGTTCGCCGATGGCGCCGACGACGGCGTCGTTCAGCCCCGCGACGGCGGCCTCGCGGACGCCTCGCTCCGTCGCGGCGTCGAGGAAGTGCTCGACGGTCAGCGACGAGGTGAAGAGGGCGACATCGAGGTCGCCGGCCGCCGCTCGCTCGGCGGACTCACCGGCGCCGGCCGGTCGTTCGAGCCGGTAGAGCACCGTCTCGTGGACGTACGCGCCGGTCGCGTTCAGTCCGTCGGTGAGCACGTCCGACCCGTGGTCGCTGCGGGCGATCTCGACGCGGGCGCCGGCCACCTCGGCTTCGAGCGCGTCGACCAGCCCCGACGAGGAGTACTCCTCGGGCACGATATCGACCGCGTAGTCGCGCTCGCGGAGCGCGTCGGCGGTCGTCTCGCCGATGGCGCAGACGGTCGCGTCGCGCGCTGTCCACCGTGCGGCGTCGGCAGCGTCGCCGCCGCCGTCGTCGGATCTGGCCCCACCGCGTTCGCCGGCGACGATCTCGACGCCGGTCGTGCTCGTGAGGACGACGTAGTCGGCGTCCGTGCGGGGCAGGGCGCCCGTGGGGGCGACTTCGAGCATCGGGTCCGCGAGCGGTTCCGCTCCGAGCGCTTCGAGCAGGTCCGCGGCGGCCGCGGCGCGGCCGTCGTCCGGCCGGAAAACCGCCGCCAGCATCCGCGGTTCGGGGTCGTTCACGCGTCGTCCACCTCGCCGGTCGCCGCGGTCCCGTCGCCGCTCGGGGCGTCGTCGCCGTAGCCGCGCAGGAAGTCGACGACGCGCTCGCGCTCGCCGGCCACGTCGCCGATGACGGTGATCGCGGGCGGTTCGATCCCGCCCTCGTCGCGCGCGTCGACGATGGTGTCTAGCGTGCCGGTCGCGACCCGCTGGTCGGGCCAGGTCGCACGCTCGACGAGCGCGACGGGCGTGTCCGGATCCAGTCCGGCATCGCGGAGCGCGGCGGTGTAGTCGGGCAGTTTCCCGACGCCCATCAGGACGACGATGGTGCCGCCGGTGGCCGCGAGCGCGTCCCAGTCGACGGCCGATTCCTCTTTGGTGGGGTCTTCGTGGCCGGTGACGAACGAGACCGAGGAGGCGTGGTCGCGGTGGGTGACCGGGATCCCCGCGACGGCCGGCCCGCCGATGGCGGCGGTGACGCCGGGCACGACCTCGAAGGGCACGTCGTGTGCGGCGAGGTAGGCGGTCTCCTCGCCGCCGCGGCCGAAGACGAACGGGTCGCCGCCCTTGAGTCTGACCACTGATTTCCCCTCGCGGGCGAGTTCGACAAGGCGCTCGTTGGTCTCGGACTGGGGCGTGCGCTCGCCGCCGGCGCGCTTGCCCACGTCCTCGCGGCGCTCTTCGGGGATCAGGTCGATGATCTCCGGGCCGGGCAGTTTGTCGTGGAGCACCACGTCGGCCTCGTCGAGGAGTCGGCGCGCCTTGACCGTCAGCAGGTCGGGGTCGCCGGGCCCGGAGCCGACGAGGTAGACGGTGCCCGCGGCGGGGTCGGCCATCGCTACTCGCCCCCGTCGCTCCCGCTGGTCCCCTCTTCTGACCCCTCCTCGGGTCGTTCTGGCGAGGCGCCGCCGGGGTCGCCGTCTTCGGCCGCGCGACGGGCATCCTCGATCAGGTCCGCGGCGCCCGCGTCGGCCAGATCCGCGGCGAACTCGCGAGCCGCTCGCGGGTGGGTCTGGACCGGAAGGTCGCGCGTCTCGCGGACCTGTTCGTCGCCCTCGCGGTCGAGCACCCGGACGGTCGTGCGCACGACCGACCCCTTCAGGACGGCGTAGATCCCCACGGGCGCGATACAGCCCCCGCCGAGTTCGCCAAGGACCGTGCGCTCGGCGGTGACCTCGACGCGGGTCGGCGCGTGGTCGAGCACCTCGCGCAGGTCCCGCGCGAGTTCGCCGTCCGCGGCCGTCACCGCGAGCGCGCCCTGGCCCGGCGCCGGGACGAACCGGTCCGGACTGAGCTGTTCGTGTTCGACGTGGTGGAGCAGTCCGGCCCGCTCCAGCCCCGCTTCGGCGAGGACGATGGCGTCGTACTCGGTATCCGGATCGCGTTCGAGCGCCCGCCGCTCGAGTTCGGAGAGGTCCTCGAACCACTCGTCGACGGTGCGGTCGTACTCGGAGTCGTCATCGCCGTCCCCGTCGTCCTCTCCTTCGTCCTCGTCGCCGTCGTCGAGGTGTTTGTACTCGGCCAGCTCTTCGACTTCCTCGTCGGCCTCGGCGACGACGCGGCGCTCGTGTTCCCGCAGCAGCGGCGGCGCGAGCAGTTTCTCGACGCGCGTGTCGACGTTCCCGCGGAGGTCCTGCACGTCCAGGTCCGGTCGCTCGGCGAGCAGTTGCGCGCGTCGGCGGAGGCTGGAGGTACCGACCGTGGCGCCCTCGGGGAGGCCGTCGAGGCTCGTCCCGTCGCGGGTGACCAGCACGTCCCGCGGCGGGCCGCGCTCGGGCACGCCCGCGACGACCAGCTCCGCGGGCATCTCGGTCGGCACGTCCTTCAGCGAGTGGACGGCGGCGTCGAGGTCGCCCTCCAGCACTTCGTCGTCGAGCGCCCGGACGAACGCGCCGGTCTTGCCCAGCCGGTGGATCGCCTCGTCGGTGATCTGGTCGCCGGTGGTCTCGACCTCGACGAGTTCGACCTCGTAGCGGCGCTGTTCGAGGGCCTCTCTCACCGCGGCGGCCTGGCGCATGGCGAGCGCCGACCCCCGCGTCCCCAGTCGTATCGTCCGGCCGCGCGTGCTCATTACCGCAAGGTGGTCCGTCGGAGCGTATAAGCCCACCACTTCCGGGCGACTCGATCTGGATTGACCTTTCAGACGGGCGACCCGTCGCGCGTGCCCGCCCTCCGCACGCGGCTCGCGGTCGCGCTCGGTCTCTCCTGATCGCGGTGGTTCCTGTTCTGTCCGCACCCGCTCACCAGGGCTCGTCCTTGACGCCGATGGCGTAGGCGATGCCGTTGGTGAGGACGTGGAGCAGCGGCGTCACGACGAGGATCACGGCGAGAACTTCGACCGAGAAGTGGTCGCCGACCCAGCCCGGCGCGAAGAGCGCCGCGAGCGCGAGCGCGCCGACGACGAAATCTAGCTGGTCGAGGCCGGGGAAGGGGGCGCCGCGCTCGCGGCCGCTGCGGCGCTTGAGAAAGGAGGCGGCGATGTCGCCGCACATCGCCCCGAACGCGAGGCCGACGGCCGCGGTGAGCGGGAACCCGGGAAGCGTCGTCCCGACGAGGTCGCTCACGTCGGGCGCCATGGCGTCGAGCGCGAGCGCGAGGGTAACGCCGGCGAGCGTGCCGGCGGCGGTCCCGCGCCAGGTCTTGCCGTCGCCGAGGAGGCGCCGGCCGCCCATCGTGCGTCCGCCGTCGATGGGGCGACCGCCGCCGGCCAGCACCGCCGCGTTGTTCGGGACGTACGCCGGAAGCATCACCCACAGCGCCGTCGCGACGACCGACACCAGGTCCATGTTCGCGCCGAGAATCGCCTGGGTCTTAACCGGCCGGGATCCCGCTCCGAGGCCGTGGTTTCGACTGCGTCCGTAGACAGCACCGCGACCGCATTCACCGGAGCGAGATGGAAGCCCTCGACCGCGAGCGGGATGAGGGCTTTCAGCACTCCGGATCGACTGCGGTCGCGCTGGCGTTTCCAGTCGCGGTGCCGTCAGCAGTCGAGCCACCAGTCAGCGATCCGGTCGCGCCAATCATTCACACGCCGGCCGAAAACTTATGCTCGGCGTGGGGCTGGCTGGGGGTATGCCGGGCGCGCTGGTCCGCGAGGGGGAGCGAGTGACACTCAGGACGGCCGAGAGCGAGGACGTGCCCTTCGTCCAGCGGGCGGGGGCCAACCCCGAGATCCGGTACCCGCTCGGGACGCCGCTGCAGAACCGCGACGACTACGAGGACTGGGCCGACGGCGACGCCGACCGCCTGCTCGTCTGTCTGGAGGACGACCCGCGACCGGGCCGCCCCGAGGACGGCGACGACTTCGAACGGATCGGCGCCGTCTCCGTGGAAGACGCCGACTGGCGCCGACCCGAACTGGGCTACTGGCTCGTCCCCGAGGTCCACGGCGAGGGCTACGGCGGCGAGGCCGTCGCGCTCGTCGTCGACTACGTCTTCCGCACGTACGACCACCCCGCCGTCGGCGCGGTCGCCTACGACTTCAACGACGCCTCTCGAGGGTTGCTCGAATCGCTCGGGTTCGAACAGGAAGGACGAGTCCGCCGGGACCGGTTCATCGACGGCGAGTACGTCGACACCGTGGTCTACGGCCTGCTCCGCGAGGAGTGGCGCGACAGAGAGTAGGGGCCGTCCGCGCGAGCGGCGGGTC
>Ga0207851_100679_pt1 | contig 14959 bp, 16 predicted proteins | sample A23E3SouthBayCA_FD_187747 | JGI IMG/M metagenome (GOLD analysis project Ga0207851, IMG submission 187747) | Aerobic enrichment media microbial communities from Eden Landing Ponds, California, USA - A23 E3 (SPAdes) | ecosystem: Environmental > Aquatic > Marine > Unclassified | place: Emeryville... | reverse complement strand
GGTTCACCGAAATTCCGACAGTATGGCGTACATCGGGTTTCTGCTGACAGGCGGTCCTTTCGACAGCGAGCGGTGGCGCACCGCCTACGAGCTGGGGCGAGCGGCGCTGGATCAGGGCCACGAGGTGAGCTACTTCCACTACCTCGACGGCGCGCTCGTCCCCGTCGCGGACCAGACCCTACCCGGCTGTTCGGACAGCGGACTGTACGACGAAATGCCGACCGAGAAGTTTCAGGAGCTTATCGCGGACGGGGCGGAAGTCATCTGCTGTGGGCTCTGTGTCGACGCACGCGGAATCGACGCACCCGCCGACTACCCCGAGGGCGTCGAAGTCGGGCTGCTTCCGGACTTTGCAGACATCGTCGGCGAGGCCGACCGGGTGGTTTCGCTATGAAACGAGAGGTCGTGGTATTGCTCACCCGTGCACCGTACGGCCGAGTCCACGTCCCGGAGGGGCTGCGCGCCGCCCGTGGCGTCGCGGCTGGCTTCGATATGCACGACGTGACTGTGATATTCACGCAGGACGGCGTGTACGGCGCTCGAGATGCTGTCGACCGCGAGGCGCTCAACATGAGCGGGCACGTCGTCGACCTGGCGGAACAGGACGGACAGATGGTCGCGGACGGCGCGGCAATGGCCGAGCGCGGTGTCGACGAGAGCGAAATCGCCGACGACGTGGCCGTCTGGTCGGACGACCGCGTCACCGCCCGAATCCGTGACGCCGACCGGACACTGGACTTCTGACAATGCTATATCTCATCGACAAGCCGATGGCAGAAATCGGACTGCGTACTGCCGCCGGGGACCCCGAGGCGCACGTCGTCCTGATTCAGGACGGCGTCTACCTCACACCGGATATCGACGCACCAGTTTCAGCGGTCGCAAGAGACGTGGCCGTGCGTGGTGTCTCGCTGCCGCCGGACATCGACCGGATATCCTACGACGCCGTAGTCGAACGCCTGGTCGAACAGGAGGTCAAGAGCTTCGTATGAGCCTGTTCGAACAGCTTGATGAACTGGCAGCGCAAGGAAAGCCGGCGGCGCTCCTGACTATCGTCCGCAAGGACGGCAGCGCACCGCGGGACGTGGGGGACAAGATGATCGTCACCGCTGACGAAGAGTACGGAACCATCGGTGGCGGCACGGTCGAGCATCTCGCCGTACAGGACGCCCGGGCAGTGCTTTCGGGAGCCGACGACCCTGGTGTCCGGACGTACGAACTCGAACGCGGCGGCAACACGGGCATGGTCTGTGGCGGCGAGATGGACGTGTTCATCGACCATGTTCGCGGACAGGCACAGCTCTACATCGCCGGCGGCGGCCACATCAGCGTCGAACTGGCCCCACTGGCGGAGCGACTGGGCTACGCCGTCACCGTGGTCGACGACCGCGAGGCGTACGCCGACCCGACGCAGTTCCCCGACGAGACGGACGTGATTCACGGCGAATACGGAGAGGCGCTCGGTGACCTGCCAATGGGGACAGAGACAGCCGTGGCCGTCGCGACGCGGAGCGGGACGTTCGATCAGGCTGCCGTCGCCGCAGCGCTGGACGGCGAGGCTGGCTACGTTGGCCTCGTCGCAAGCGAGACAAAGGCCGACCACGTGCTCGATTCGCTCGCCGAGTCCGGGTACGCCCGTCGGGACCTCAGCCGGGTCCAGACACCGGTGGGACTCGACCTCGGCGGGAGCGGGCCGGCCGCCGTCGCGCTCTCGATTCTCGCCGAGGTCACCATGGACCGCCACGACGCCACCGGTGCGCGGGCGACGCGCCTGAATCTCGACGACCTCGTCGTCGTCCGCGGTGGCGGCGACCTCGGCAGCGGCGTCGTCTATCGGCTTCAGCAGGCCGGCTTTCCGGTCATCGTCACCGAAGTCGACCAACCGACAGTCGTCCGGCGGGCGGTCGCCTTCGGCGCGGCGCTGTACGAAGACGAGGTGGAAGTCGAAGGAGTCACTGGCCGTGCAGCAGCGGACATCGACGAGGCACTCGAACTGCTCGCCGACGATGTCGTGCCGGTACTCGTCGACCCCGAGGCGACTGTCGCTGACGACCTCGACGCGGCGGTCCTTGTCGACGCGATTATGGCGAAAGGGGCGTTCGACACCGGTACGCGCCGGGAAGACGCCGACGTGGTGGTCGGGATGGGGCCCGGTTTCGAGGCCGGCGAGGACGTGGACGCGGTCGTCGAGACCGACCGCGGGCACGAACTTGGCCGCGTGTTCTACGAGGGGACAGCGAGTGAGTACGATGGCGAGCCCGGCGAACGGCGCGGCTACACCCACGAACGGGTGCTTCGCGCCCCGACAGACGGTGAGTGGACCCCGACGGTCGCCATCGGCGATAGTGTCACAGCCGGCGACGTGGTCGGCACCGTCGGCGACCGGCCGGTCGAAACCGAGATAGATGGACTGGTTCGCGGCCTAGTTCACGGCGGCCTCGGTGTCAGCGAGGGCACCAAACTCGGCGATGTCGACCCTCGTGGCGAGTCTGTCGACCCAACGAAAATCTCCGACAAAGCACTGTGTCTCGGCGGTGGCGTGCTAGAGGCAGTGCTCCGGTTGCGGTAGAAGGCTCTTAATCGACGTTAGCGGCTGACTTCTTCGATAGTCGGGTCCGAAAGTGAGACACCGCGTCCGGCCGTAACACGTCCGACAGCACGGTAGAACACGCCGGCGTCGTCGAACGCCGTTTCGACGGCGTCAGTCGCAGTCGGCGGGACGGAGACGAACAGTCCTCCGCTGGTCTCCGCGCTCTCGCCCGCAGTCAGCCCGTATCCGAAAAGCGTCGAGAGGGCAGGCGTTCCCGTGATGACCGGGAGATGTGTCAGTTCGATACCGACGTTCGAGCGGGCGGCCACCACGCGGCTCTGCCCGACGAGGCCGAAGCCGGTAATGTCGGTGGCGGCTGTTGCGTATTCGCGGCACGCGACTGTTGCGTCCCGGTTCGGTGTGGTCATCCACGCAATAGCCTCCGAAGCAATGGTGTCGAGCGGCCGGTCAGTGGCGTCGGTGACCGTCTCGACGAACTGCTCGTCAGTCACGCGGGTCGCCCCCATAGCTGGCTGTGTCCCGAGCGGTTTGGTCAGGTAGAGCCGGTCGCCGGGACTGGCTCCCTGCGAGGTGAGGAGGGCGTCGGGACGCCCCGTTGCCGAGATGGCCCCGCCGGCGAAGGGCCACGGACTCATAATGGTGTGACCGCCGGCGATGACGCCATCCATCGCGTCCAGTGCGTCAGCCATGCCGGCGAGAATTGGCGCTGCGCTCTCGGTTAGTGCTCGTGGGAGTCCGAGGACGACCAAGCAGTCGACATTCTCGACCGCACCCGTAGCGAAGGCATCGCTAGCGGCGTTGCAGGCAGCGATACGGCCGAAGTCGTACGGGTCGTCGACGATAGGTGTGAAGAAATCCACCGTCGAGACCAGCGCGAGGTCGTCGGTAAGTTTCCGCGCAGCGGCGTCCTCGCCAATGCCGAACAGCAACGCGTCGCTCTCACCGGTGAGGCCGGCATCGGCGAGCAGCGAATCGAGGTCGCTCTGGCCAACTTTGCAGGAACAGCCGTGGAGTTCCGTGTACTCCGTCAGGCGCGTCGTCTCGTCGTCATCGTCAGTCGCCGCGTCGGGTCCCACACTCAGGCCTCCGATAGCGACGCCATCTCGGTCACCCGAAGTTCCAGTTCGAACTCGTCGGACTCGCCAGCGGTCTCCGCGGTCGTCACGTCGATGCCGTGGGTCGTACACATCCGCCGGAGGTTCTCTTCGGCCGGCGGGTAATCACCTCGAACGACGAGCGTCTCGCCGGTATCGAGGTCCGAAAGCGCCTGCCGGACAATGAGCGCCGGCCGGGGGCAGATTTCACCACGAACGTCTACGCGGGCCATACCGGTACGTGTGCCATTAGATCACAAAAACGCTATCGCCGCCACACGTGGTTGCGCCGGTAAGCTATTTGTGTGTCTTGCGCGGAGCGAGCGTATGGATCTGGCTGCTGCGCTGGGCCTGGGTTCCAGCGCCGCTGTCGCCTTTGTCGGGGCCGGCGGGAAGAAAACCGCGATGGGACAACTGACGACCGAGGGAACTGACGAGGGATACGACGTGGGCTACACGACGACGACAGCGATGCCGCCCCCGCCCGACCTGCCTCTGACGCTCACCGACCCGGACGGGTGGCGTACCGACCTCGAGACGCGCGACCCGCCGATTGCTGTCGCTCGCGAGGAGGTAGCCGATCCGGCGCGAGTCAACCGGAAGGTTCGCGGATTCGAGGCGAGTGTGATGGAGCAGCTATCCGATGCCGGACTCTTCGACTGGCTTCTCGTCAAGGCTGACGGGGCACGCAAGCGGGAGTTCAAAGCGCCTAGCGACGGAGAGCCAGTCGTCCCGAGTACAGCGACCCACGTCGTCCCGGTCGCCTCAGTCGCCGCCGTCGGTGAAGCGCTGACGACGGACGTGGTCCATCGACCGGAGCGGGTCGCGGATATCACCGGCCTTCGTGTGGGCGACACGATTACTGCGGCGGCTGTCGGGACAGTGCTCACACATCCCAACGGTGGCCTCCGAAACGCGCCAGCCGAGGCGTCTGTGATACCGCTAGTCAACAAAGCGGATACCGAACCACAGCGGCGTATCGCTACTGACGTGCTCACCCACGCGCTTTCACAGACAGAGCGGTGTTCTCGGGGCATCATCACATCGTTCGCGTCGGATGTCTGTGAAGTGGTCTCAAGATCGGATGTGCAAGAGGAGAAGCGGCGATGACTGACTGCGAGGGCACAGCCGGTAGTGTTGCGAGACGAGGGGTATTATGAGCGGTCAACATCGGACCAGAGTCGGCGGTGTCATCCTCGCTGCTGGGCGGAGTTCTCGATACGAGTCGGGTAACAAACTGCTGGCGACTATCGATGGGAAAGCAGTCGTCCGACAGGTGGCCGAAACCGCCTGCAAGTCATCGCTGTCGGACGCTGTCGCCGTCCTCGGCCACGAAAAAGTGGCCGTCGCTGCTGCGCTGGATGGCCTCTCGCTCTCGGTTCAGCATAACGACGAGTACGCGACCGGCCAGAGTGCGTCGGTTCGACATGGAGTCGAGTTTGCCCGTTCGGCCGGCTGGGACGCCGCCCTGTTCTTGCTGGGCGATATGCCGTTTGTACGCGTCGAAACCATCGAGGAGCTTCTCGAAGCGTACCGTACAGGAACGGCAACCGTTGTTGTTCCCGAGCACGAGGGGAGACGGGGTAATCCGGTGCTTTTCGACAACTGCCATTTCGATGCGCTCGCCTCTGTCTCCGGCGACCGCGGCGGTCGAGATATCATCGAGACCACCGAGAAGACAGCGTTCATCGAGGTTTCGGACCCCGGCGTCCACTGGGATATCGACACCGATGCTGACCTCGCCGAGTTCACCGACCGCCGCGACAGCCTGTAAATTTAAGACACTGATGGTGGAACACTCGGCTGATGAAACGGACTATCAGCACGGCCGATGCACCCGATGCAGTCGGGGCGTACAGTCAGGCAACGACAAACGGTTCGCTCGTGTTCACCGCGGGCCAGATTCCGATGACGCCCGACGGCGACCTGCTGGACGACAAACCGATAGCGACACAGGCGGAACAGGCGCTATCGAACGTCGAAGCGGTGCTGGCATCTGAGGGGCTGGAGATGAGTGACGTATTGAAGGTGACCGTCTATCTTGATGATATCGACGACTTTGAGGACATGAACGACACGTATGCCGGCTTCTTCGACGAAGCGCCGCCGGCCCGGAGCGCAGTTGAGGTCGCAAATCTGCCAAAGGGTGTCGGCGTCGAAATCGAAGCCATCGCAACGAACGACTGAGGCCGACAGACGCGCACTGCTGTCGTGGGCCACACAGCCGGGATGTGGCGCACACAACTTTCAAGCCCGGCGACTCGCATCACAGCGTAATGCGACCCACGAGGCGTGAATTCCTGGGAACAGCGGCAGCGCTCTCACTGTCAGGCTGTCTCGGAGGGACAGCAACGCCGACGCTGACGGTCGGTATCGTGCCCGACGTGGACCCGGATACCGCCATCGAACAGAACACCGAACTCGCGGCGTATCTGGCGACCGAACTTGACGTCGAGACCGAGCTACGCACAGCGGCTGACTATGCCGGGATGGTACAGGCGATGGTCGCGGGCCAGGTCGATATTGCCTATTACGGCGGTGTATCGTACATTCTGGCGCATCATCGAGCAGGCGCAAAGCCAGTCGCCGTCGGGTCACGGAATGGACAGACAGAGTGGCACTCCGTGTTCATCGCCCCGTCAGATAGTGACCTGACAGAAATGGCAGACGTAGTCGAGACTGCAAGCGAGACCGAACTGGTGTTTGGCGACCCGCTCTCGACCAGTGGAACCGTGATGCCGACGTACCACCTTCGGACAGAGTACAGCCTACACACCGACGCGTTCGCACAGGTCACACACGTCGGTGCCCACGACGCAACGGCAGCGACAGTCGGCCGGACGAGCGGTGTCGTCGGGGCGCTGAACGCCCGCATCTACGCCAGACTACTCGCAGAGGACGCTGTTGATGGGGTACAAGAGCTCTGGCGAACCCCCGGTTTCCCTGATTACCCGTGGGCCGTTGCCCCGTCGCTAGAGGCAACGACAGCGGACGCTGTGCAGACGGCGTTCACGACCCTCGATTCGAAAGGGCGAACGGACATTCTCGACCAGCAGGCTGTCGACCAGTACGTCGGGGTGAGCCACGACGCGTTCACCTCGCTGGAAACGGCCGTCGAGATGGCTGGCATCGAACGGGGAGGCGACGGGTGAGGAGCAAGTACACAGCGCGGCCAGAGGGCAAACAGTCAGGCCAGGGGCTCGTTTTCGATAGTGTCACCAAGCGATTCGGCGGGAAAGTTGCGGTACGGGATGTCTCGCTCAAACTGGAAGCCGGTGAACGGGTCGCCGTCATCGGCCCGTCGGGAGCCGGCAAAACCACGCTTCTCAGGCTGGCAGCCGGCGCGTTGCAGCCTGATGTTGGAACAGTACGCTTCGACGGGAGCAGCAGTACGGGTTCGACCGCGACGCTTGCGTATCAGGGGGAGACGCTCGTGAACCGGCGGACAGCACTGTCGAACGTCCTCACTGGACGCCTCGGAGCCCTGTCCTGGCTCCGTGGCTTCATCGAGCCACTGCTGCCCCAGCATCCAGAGCCAGCCCTCGAACGACTCGATGCTGTCGGGCTAGTTGACCGTGCTGATGTCCCTGTGAAATCGTTGAGTGCCGGCGAACGCCAGCGGGTCGCCTTCGCACGGGCCCTCATGCAGGATGCCGAGGTCGTGTTGGCCGACGAACCGACAGCGAACCTCGACCCCAGCTCCCGTCGGAACGTTATCGACGTGCTCGACGCCGCCCTCGACGGGGAACTGCTGGTCACCGTCCTTCACGAGGTCGACCTGGCACTGGAGCACTTCGACCGGATTGTCGGCATGGCGGATGGCCGAGTCAGGTTTGATACGCCCGCACGGGCGGTGACCGACGACCAACTGGATGCCCTCTTTGCGGCGGGGGCATCCACGCCGGGTACCGACGCCGAACGAACGGGAACGGAGAAAGAGAGCGATGTCCCGGTTCCACGGTATGTCTGAGAAATATAGCGGTCCAGATGCCGCCCAGCACGCTGCGACCGGACTCTCGAAACGCCAGCTCACGACACTCCTCGGCGGCTGTGTCATCCTGGCGGCCGCGGCGTGGATCGCCGAAGTGGATCCGATGGCCCTGTTCGCCGCCGGTGCTCGTGAGCAGATGGGCGCGTTCATTGCCGAGGGCTTCCCACCGGAGACTGGCGGTGAATACCTGCTGGGACGAAGCCTTCGGGATGGCCTGCTGTGGGCTATCGTCGAAACCCTGGCTATCAGCGTTGTCGGAACCACACTCGCTGTCGCGCTCGCCGTCCCACTCGGTCTGACCAGTGCCGCCACTGTCACCCATCGCGGCCCGCTGTACAGAAACGCTTCGGCCGGCCGTATTGCCGTCGGACGCGGTCTCTATCACGCCAGCCGAACCGTGCTCAGCTTTCTGCGCTCCGTCCCCGGCATCGTCTGGGGATTCCTGTTCGTTACCGCTATCGGCCTCGGCCCGTTTGCGGGTGTACTCGCGCTGGCGGTTCACAACGCCGGTGTCCTGGGAAAACTGTACGCTGATTTCCTTGAAGACACGGACCCGATGACGAACGAGGCAGTTGCCGGAAGTGGCGCAACACGCCTGCAGGCGGTCTGTCACGGGATGGTTCCGCAGGTGACGCCCACAATCGCCTCGTACACGCTGTACCGCTGGGAGTGTACCATTCGGTCGGCCGCCATCCTCGGGTTCGTGGGTGCGGGTGGCGTCGGATACTATCTCGTCATCACCATTCAGCGGTTGCAGTACGGGAAACTCTCGACCGCCATCCTTGCCGTGTTTGCGCTGGTCGTCACGAGCGACTGGCTCGGGTCTCAGTTGCGGACACGGCTCGGCTGACATTCGGACGAGAGCCAACAGGCCCGCGTCAGGGCTTCTGTTCCTGTGCGGACTTGCGTGCGTCTTCGAGGTCCATCTCAAGGCCCATCGTCGAGGCCTGAGAGCGGACGGCGTCGGCGTCGATAGTGGTTACCTCACCCTGTTCCATGAGGACGTTCCCGTCGACCATCGTGAAGCGGACATCGTCGCCGTGGGCCGCAAACACCAGATGGGAGAGTACGTCGTGCAGCGGCGTTGCCCGCGTGAGGTCCGTATCGAGGCCGACAATGTCAGCGCGCCATCCCTCCCGGATTGCACCGAGTTCCTCGAAGCCGGCGGCTTTCGCACCGTTTCGCGTCGCCATCTCGAAGATTTCGGCTGCCGGTGTCACCGTCGGGTCTAGCTGGTCAACCTTCTGCAGGAGGCTTGCCTGTCGCATCTCGGTAAAGGCGTCGAGGGTGTTGTTACAGGGCGGTCCGTCGTTGCCGATTGCGACGTTGATACCGCGGTCACGGTAGTCCCAGATCGGTGCGATACCACTTGCGAGTTTCATGTTGGAGGACGGGCAGTGCGTGACGTGAGTCCCCGTCTCTGCGAGGACTTCGCGCTCGCTCTCGTCGGTCCAGACACAGTGCGCAAGAACAACGTCCTCCCCGGTGAGTCCCACCTCGTCAAGCCAGTGGATGTTGCGCATCCCAGTGTCTTCTTTCACCGTCTCGATTTCGCTCTGGTTCTCACTGGCGTGGGTGTGGATGCGGACACCGTCGTATTTGTCCACGAGTTCGCGCACCCCACGGAGACAGGCCTCGCTACACGAGACGGCAAAACGGGGTGTGACAGCGTACCGGATCCGGTCGTTATAGGCACCGTGATACTGCTGAATCAGTCGCTCAGATTCGTCCAGTGCGGCCTGTGTGTCCTCTAGCAGGCCGTCGGGCGAGCGCTGGTCCATCAGCACCTTCCCGAGCACGCCGCGGATGCCGATCTCACCCGCCGCTTCAAAGGCGCGGTCCGCGTGAGCGACCGACAGGTGGTCAATGCAGGTCGTGGTCCCGCTTTCGATCATCTCCAGATAGCCCAGTTTCGCCGCGACTTCCATCTCCTCGGCCGTGAGGGAGGCTTCCATCGGCAGAATGTAGTCGAACAGCCAATCGAGTAGTTCCGTATCGTCGGCGATGCCGCGGCCGAGACTCTGTACGGAATGGATGTGGCCACCGACGAGCCCCGGCAACAGCACGTCGTATGACTGGTGTTCGTGGTCAGCGTACTGCGATTCGAGTTCGGCCCGGGAGCCCACGGCCTCGATACGGTCCCCGGAAACGACGACCGCTCCGTCCTGCAGGACGGTCTCAGAATCCGCAACGACAGTCCCAGTGAGTAACATACGTCCTGCAAGACGGTCTCTACATAAAGAAGGTCCTCATATCGGGATGGCCGCCGAGTGCAGACAATCCGGCCACAGACGTGTGGCGCTCCGTGTGGCGCGTGTGCTTCGTAGTGACCTCAGCTTTGCGAGCCGTTCCGTGTCCGTTTTTTGCGGGTGATGTATCTGGTGAGTCGGGTTTGTGTACGAAACGAATCCACGCTGGCAAGTCGCTGAACGAGACGAGTGTTTGTCTCGTACTGCTCAGTAAACAGTTCAGGATACTCCGACAGTAGCCTGTCGCCGATATCGATTATCTCCTTGGGGTCGGCCTGCATGGATGTGAGAATCGCGGAGTATAGCTGTTAACTGCTTTGCTCACAGAAAGACCACGGTGTGGCTCATACTGTTGGCCGTCCATATTGTGAGAGATTTGCGACCCCTGGGTGGCGAAAGACGCCACAGACAGACAGCCGAGAGTATCAGTTATCCATCGAGGGCTTTGGTGGCGTGTGTCGCTTGTGGCGCGTACTGGCACACCACTGAATCGTTCGCTCGACGACAGATTCGCCAACACCGACTTTGTCGGCCACTGTCGACGCGGAGCAGCCCCTATCAATCGCGAAGTGGAGGATGCTGTCGAGGTCTCGCTGGTCGATGCCCAGCTCCGCCGCATCAGTTGCACCAGTGTGCTCCATTAAACGTGAAGACTGGTCGAGTAGGTTCGATGGAACCGCGAGCGCATCAGCAAGGGCCTCGATCTCAGTTCGATAGAGGTCGCCAAACAGCGACAGGTCCACGCCGTTCTCGCCGTGTTTCGCAACGGAACCCAGCAGTCGGTCAGTCCGGGAGACCGTCCCAACGACGAGTTCGTTTCTGGTGTTTGCGACGTAGTACTTACACGCCATCCGGAAGCGTTCGCCGGCGTTTTGCATCGCCACGAGGTCGTCCGTCGGCTCACCGGTTTCACCGACGACCCGCTGGAACGCCGTCAGTACCGGCTGCAGGTTGAGCCGGTGACAGTCGATATCCAGCAGCGACGCGACGGTTTCAGCCGTCCGGGCAGGCCCTTCATCGCTTAGCTGTACCGGCATCACCAGTCCGGTCACGTAGTCGGCCCCGATACCGTCGACAGCTAGCGCCGCCGCAACCGTCGATTCGATGCTGCCATCAAGCGGCACGACCAGTCCATTGGCCTCCGCCTCCGTGATCTTGTTCTCCAGAAACACCGGAAGGATTCCCTGTATCCGTCTGGTCGCTGCCTTCGAGGTCGCCAATCCGTGTTCCTCACGCGGGAGTTTGAGCGTGTGAGGGTGCGTCGCTTTGCTCACAGGTCACTCCCTCGCTTGCAACTCTGGATATGCACGGAGATGCAACTAGTGAAACGCATGCATCCAACCAGCCTAATCATGCTAGAAAAGAGGTCACTGATGTCGTATAACTGTTGTCGACAAACGTCATGAGTGTCTTCAGTAGCCTCGATACACCTTATATATTACCTTAGGTTATTACATATTATAAGCGGCCCAATAACCAAGACAAGATATTTTTCGCACTTATTGCCGACCGTACAGACCATAATATTCAGAATATTGTCCAATCTTTAGATTTAGGACTGCGAGGGAGGGGTACTTCGAGGCGAAAATGTACCCCCACTCAGATCAGCATCCAGCAAACCACGGGGCGTTTTAAGAGGAACGCCACATACACCAGCGATAAAATAAAGCACGCGGCACCAAGGTCCCTTACGTCGCCGGTTTGGTCGTTTCCACGGACTGCTCAGTGATGACCAGTTCACGGTTGACAACCCAGTCGACAATCGTGCTACTGTCTATCCGATCCGAGAGGACATCGCCGTCTACAGTGTACCGTCTGACTTTGTACGAATCCATCGCGTTCCGGTTCTCGGTGACGGCTTCGACGGCTTCGATTCGCTCGTCAGTCACGGTATTGCGATACGTGACGCCGGGGACAACGCTGACAGCCGGAACGTCAGTCGGCCAGTCCCAGGTAAACTGCTTGTAGTACTGGTCGAACTGCCACACGAGACTGGCGGCAGAGGTGTCTGCTTCGAGCGTCCCGTCAGCCACCGCCTCCAGTGTCCGGTCCCAGTAGTCTATCACGCAGGATTTGAGGTCCGTCTGAAGCTGTCCCTCGATCATCTTCTGTTCGATGGGATACCGCAGTTCAATAGCGACGATGGCGTGACTGTCGAGATGGGTAAGACATCGCTGACACTCCATCTCAAACACGGAGAGGCCAAGCGGTTGCTCAACCGTGAGATGGACGAGTTCGTTCCCGCAGTTCGGACACCACAGGAATAACACGTCGTCGTGGCTCCCGGTTAGTTCCGCCAGCACAGTCAGATCGTCGAACGCCTTGTCGATGTCGGCGTCCTGTGGCTGTCCGGACTCGCTTGTCGCTGTATTGGAGGCGTCGTCGGTGTACTTTGCGAGTTTGCGGTCTTTTAGCAGTGTTTTGATGACCGAATCGTACGACGAGTGTGACTCCGCGTTCCGTATTTGCCTCAATTTATTTTTCGTCCAATCTTTTACCCGAATGGTCGCCATCTGATTGTTGAACAACCCTACCACTGATAGTATTTTTGTATAATTATCCTAAAATTGAAAATACTCTTAGAGAGTATATTCCGTTCTTGAACAACAGGGTATGCAGTCAAGCAAGGCATCAGCGTCGGTGGTGCGGACACTCCGACTTAAGAGAGACTAGTCAGCCGAAGCCTGTTTTTCGTTCGCAACAGTCCACCGGGTCGGGTCGATCTCGCGTCCGTCAAACGCAGTGTATTCCGGGTACGCAGTGAACACCAGATACTCCGTTCCTTGCTGTAGGTACTCAATAAGGGTGTGCAGATTGTCATCGTCAAGACCGCCAAGGCCGTCAACGAGCAAGAGCGGGACAGCGTCGCCAACATCAAACGACTGGCGGCCGGCCAGCGCTGCCACAAAGCCAATAAGTTCGAGTTCCCCCTCGCTGAGGGCATCTAAGCTCGCTTCCTGACCGTCGCGAGCGACCACAATATCGAAGTCAGCGGTGAGTCGAGCCGTTTCGAACCCCGTCCCAAATCGGGAAAGGATGTCCTGCATCGCCGTATCGAACGCTTCCCGTGCCTCACGCTTGAGTCGGTCTTTTCGGCCCCGGAGTTCCGCGAGGTCGTCACGAAGGGATTCGAGGTCGGTTTCGAGCGTGTCGACGCGGGCCGCTCTCGTTTCGAGTTGCGCCAGTTCGTCGGCGGTGTCTTCGAGTTCGGCCTCGCGGTACTTGATCTCACTTTCGACATCCGAAAGTTCCGCCACGGCCGCATCAACGTGATCGGAAAGCCGCTCCACGTCCCCTTGGGCCTTTTCGAGCCTGCTTCTGGCTGCATCGAGGCTTTGTTTCCGGTCGGCCAGCGTCGTCTTCAACTCAGCGATGTCTTCTTCTAAATCGGCTTTTCGCTGGCGAGCCTGGCTGATTTCCTCGCGCTGTGTTTCCAGTTCCTCGACAGTATCTCGGTAGGTCTCCTTCTGGGCGCGAAGCGCCGTGAGTTCGCTCCCAAGAGCGTCCAGCCGGTCAGCCAGGTCCGCTCGTGTTGTCTCGCTGCCGCATGTCCAACAGGCAACGGTGTCCTCGTCGATATCACGCTCCACCTCGGTAAGCAGGTCCAGTCGGTCTTCACTGAGTACCATTTCGGTGGCGGAGTAGACGGACTGGAGTACCTCGGCGTCTCGCTCTACTTGTGAGAGGGACTCCCTCGCCTCCGAAAGTTTGTCTGCAACGTCATTGTACTCCGGGATTTCGAGAGCATCAAGATCATCTTGGCGCTCCGAAAGACGCTGTTCCGTCCGCTCGATACTCTGCTCAAGTCGTTCGACGCGGTTTTGCGCCTGATTCTGTTCAGTTCGTGCTTGGCTGAGCTGACGGCGGACCGACTCCGAACTGTCGTCGCTTCCTGCCTCACTGTCGATCGTCTCACGTTTGGCCTGCAAATCTTCAATTTCGTTTTCTAGCCGTGTCACTTTCTCTTGAACACTGGGAATCCGCTTTTTCGCCTCGCGTGCCTGCGTAAGTTCTGTTTCGATCTGTTCGCGCTCTCGCTGTAACGTCTCGATCTGTGCGTCGATATTCTGGAAGTCGAGCGGCCGCAACAGCACGTCCTCAAGATTTTCTCCTGCCCGGACGGCACGGCGGACTTCGTTGCGCTCGTCCAGACACGCGAACAGTTCAGCGCGTGTCACGTCGTACTCGTCGCTGAGGTATGGCTCACCGCGTCGGGCGACGGTACCGTTCTCACGGGTGAGCGCCACGTCATAGACGCCTGTCGGTGTTTCTAGATGTACTGTCCCGCTTTCTGCCCCTTCGGTCAATTCTGTGGAGGTGCCAAGGGCCGTTTTGATTGCTTCGATGAAGCTCGATTTCCCCTGCCAGTTCGAACCACGGACGACGTTTACTCCCGGCGCTATCGTTGCCGACCCATCAAGTATACCTGCGATTCGTTCGATGTCGATGTTCCAAGTCATGAGTTGTGTGCTGACAGATTCGCGCTCCGGTGTTGCTTACAGACGTACCCACGCTCAAGTGCGACAGCGAACGGAACGCGGGTCGGACAGTCTGGACATCCAAGTTGTATCTGGGCCTCAATCTCCGCGGTGTCACCGCCGTCGATGTCGCCTTTCTTCGCGAGCGATGACAGTGCCGTTTCGGCCTTCTGTTCGACAACCGTCTTGGCCGTTGCCACGCTCTCACGCTCCCAGTTAGTTGTCGCCTTCTGTGGCTCTTTTTCACCGTCCAGACAGTCGTTGAGATGTGTTCGCATCGTCCCCCACGACACCATATCATCATGGAGCGACGCACCAGGGATGCCTGTAGCTTGCAGTCGCTCGATGAGTTCGTCCCGTTGTAAGTCGTCATCGCCACATAACGTCTCGTAGTCGCTGTCTATACGGGTATCAAGGGCTTCACGACCGTGTTCAGTATACACCTGTTTGAGGAGTCGTTTGTTGAACCACGCTGTCAACGACCGATACCCCATTTCGGTCCGGTCATCGGCGCCTGTCCAGCGTGCGAGCAGGCCATCGTCAAGGGACTCGTAGACGGGGTCCGCTGACGCCAGCCCGTACTTATCGATAACCGC
>Ga0207851_100676_pt1 | contig 15034 bp, 10 predicted proteins | sample A23E3SouthBayCA_FD_187747 | JGI IMG/M metagenome (GOLD analysis project Ga0207851, IMG submission 187747) | Aerobic enrichment media microbial communities from Eden Landing Ponds, California, USA - A23 E3 (SPAdes) | ecosystem: Environmental > Aquatic > Marine > Unclassified | place: Emeryville... | reverse complement strand
CGCGCGAAGTCGACGCTTCCTGGCTGATCTACGAACACGACGAACCCGACGACCCCGTCGCGTCTATCGACCGCGGTGCCGAGTTCCTGGCCGGGCTGTAACCCCTGCGCGACGCCAGGGAGTGTGTCGGTCGCCGATATCAGCGGGGCCTCGCTGGTCGAAACCCTCGAGCGGGTGTCTGGTCGTCTCGACCGACGCCGCTGGTCTGTCTGCCGTACCCGTACGGGCCCCCCTAAAGTGGCGACCCCACACAGAAATATCATTTCGGTGAGTTAAAACGACGGTTTTATAACCGAAGCACAGGTTTCCGCGAGTATGCGCTTGCCAGCCGACCAGATACGGGAGCGACTTCGCGGCGTCGCGGCCGGTCTCCTGACGCCGTTCGACGACACGCTGGAAGTCGACACGAACGCCCTCACCGAGAACGCGCAGTCGCTGTACGACGAGGGGGTCCGAACGTTTCTCGCGACGGCGAACATCAGCGAGTACCACTCGTTGTCGGCGGACGAGCGAGTGGAACACGCGAAGACGAGCGTCGATGCCCTTCCGGAGGACGCGTGCGTACTCGCTGGGGTCGGCGGTTCGACCGGCGACGCCCAGGAACTCGTGCGCGCGTTCGAGCGCCACGGCGTCGACGCGATGATGGTGATGCCCCCGGACCACACGTACCTCCACGAGCGGGGACTTATCACCTACTACCGGGAGCTCGCATCGGTCACCGACGGCCCGCTGGTCCCGTACGTGCGCGGGTTCGACCCGTCGGTCGAGTTCCTCGCGAGCCTCACCCGGGTCGAAGGCGTCGTCGGCGTCAAGTACGCGCTCGAGGACCCGGTGAAACTGGGCGCTGCCGTCGCGGAAGGCGCCGACGACGTCGTGTGGGTCGACGGACTCGCCGAACCCTACGCCGTCTCCTACTGGGCCGAGGGCGTCGAGGGGTTCACCGCGGGCGTCAGCAACTTCCGCCCCGATATCGGTCTCGCGCTGTACGACGCGCTCGAGGCGGGACGCTGGGACCGCGCTCGCCGGATCCGCAACGCGTGTCTCCCCTTCCAGCGCCTCCGAAACGGCACCGGCGAGAACAACACGATCACCGGAGCGGTCAGCGTGCCCGTCGTCAAGAAGGGGCTCGAACTCGCCGGATTCCACGGCGGCACCGTCCGCGAACCGATCGTTCCGCTCTCCCCCGACGAAGAGCGTGAAGTCGAAGCCGTCTACGACCGACTCGAAGACGATATCGCCCGCCTCGTTCACTGAACGGCCCCGTTTTCAGTTCGCTGCTGATCCGCGCTCGGGGTCGAGACACGGTCCCGGTCGCTACGGTTCGCTCGTCGCGTGGAATTCACGTCTGGTGGAACTGCCGACCCGAAGACCGGGAGGTGTCGGAGCGACAGAGGGGTACAAAACGGGTCCGTCGGTCCGGGTCAGTCCGCGAAGACCACACAGACGGGCTGTGGAATCCCGAGGGCGCCGCCGGTCAGCTCGAGAGCGCCCTCCCCGCCGATCCGGAACGTGTGGAGGTCGTCGGACTGCTGGTTCGCGACGAAGAGGAAGTCGCCGTCGGGGCCGGTTGTGAAATGTCGGGGCCACTCGCCGCCGGAGTCGGTCTGGTCGACCAGTTCCGGTCGCTCGGGGTCCCGGATGTCGAACCTCGCGATCGAGTCGTATCCCCGGTTCGAGACGTACAGGAACTCGCCGGACTGATGCACCCGGACCTCGGCGGTGTAGTTCTCACCGTCGAACCCCGCGGGCAGAGTATCGACGCTCGCTACACGTGAGAGGGTCCCGTCGGCGTTCCGGGCGAACGCGAGCAGCGTGCTGTTTCGCTCACAGAGCACGTAGACCACTGATCCGTCGGGGTGGACGTCCGCGTGGCGCGGCCCGGCACCCGATTCGACGGCGATCCGCTGTTTCTCTTCGAGGCGACCCGCTTCGAGGTCCATGTCGTAGACGAAGAACTCGTCCGTTCCGAGGGCGGCGACGTACGCCACCTCGTTGTCCGGGCCCGGGAGAGCCGAATGGACGTTCGCGCCGTCGCCGTGGTCGATCACCTGACTCGGCTCCGCGAGACGTCCGTCGTCGGTGACGGGGACGACCGAGAGAACGCCACCGTGGTAGTCCGAGACGAGCAGGTACGACCCCGTCGCGTCTATCGAGACGTGGGCCGGTCCCTCGCCGCCGTTCTGGATGCTATTCAACACCGAGAGCGACCGGGAATCGTCGACGGCCATCGCGGTCACGGTCCCCGGATCGACCTCGTTGACGGCGTAGAGTCGGTCGCCGTTCGGCGAAAGCGCCAGAAAAGACGGATTCTCCCCGGGGTCGACGCTCCCGGCCAGTTCGGTCTCGCCGGTCTCGCCGTCGACCCGGCAGCGGTAGACTCCCTCGCTGTCGTCGCCTGTGAAAGTCCCGACGTACGCCGTGTGGTAGTCTGGCATGGGTGTCGCAGTCGGTACTCGCGTCGCCGTGGACCTAATCGTATCGGTCGAATCCGCCGCTCCGGCGGTGTCGGTCGAGTCCGTCGCGTCCGCGGCGTTGCCCGGGGACGACGAGTCGCCGTCTCCCGAACAGCCGGCGAGCAAGGCAGCGCTCGACCCCAGGGCAGTCAGGAACCATCGCCGCGCCGTATCCGGGGAACCATGGGACCGCGGGCGGCAGTCACTCTGATCGGGGGTTTCGTCGGTCATGTACTGGTTCCCTTTCCGGGGGCTGTTAGATAAGCACTCCCCTCCGGCGTCAATCGTGGCCGTCGGTCGTCGCACGCGGTCGTGTTTTATTTACCCGGACCGCGAGTCGAAGACTGTGACCTCGCCAAACGTCCTGTGGCTAATGACAGACCAACACACGTTCGACGCACTGGGCTGTGCCGGTCACCCGGTGGTCGAGACGCCGAACATCGACCGCCTCGCCGATCGCGGAGTTCGCTTCACCGACGCGTACTGTCCGTCACCGGTCTGTGGTCCCGCCAGAGCGTCCCTGTTCAGCGGACGCTATCCCCGCTCCCACGGTGTCGACACGAACGGGGCCGCGTTCGACCCCGGCATTGACCGTCTCCCCGCGTTGCTTTCGGCGGCAGGCTATCAGACCGCCCGAGTCGGGCGGCTCCACTTCGAACCGGTCGCCGCACCGCACGGCTTCGAGTACGAGCGCGAACACGACAACATGAACCCGTACTACGACAGTAACGCTCCGTGGGTGTCCGACTACGTCCAGTGGCTCGCCGACCGCCGGTTCGACGGGGACGTCGAAGCCGTCATCGAGCGCGCGAAGGCAGACGAGAAGCAGTATCCAGTGTACGGTTCCTACCGGCGGTTCCTCCTGGGATCGAACTGGCGGACTGAAGACGAACATTCGAACACGTGGATCAGCGACCGCGTGGTGTCGTATCTCGAAAGCGACGTCGCCGAACCGTTCTTCCTGTTCGGTTCCTACTTCGGCCCCCACCAGCCGATGGCCGCACCTGGCCGCTGGCGTGACATGTACGATCCGGAGGACGTCCCGCTTCCGGCCGAGTTCGACGTCGGAACCGCCGACAAGCCACTGGCTCGGGCGGACGACTCCGACGGATCGGCGGGGTGGGAAGAATCCGACTACCGCGAGATTCTGGCGGCCTACTACGGCCAGATATCGATGATCGACCACGGTATCGGGCGGATCCTGGACGCGCTCGAACGAGAGGGACTCCGCGAAGAGACGGTGGTCGTCTTCACCGCCGACCACGGAGAACACGCGGGCCAGATGGGGAAGTTCACCAAGGGGACGATGTACGCGAACTCCGTGCGGGTCCCACTGGTTATCGCGGGCCCGGAGACAGCCTCGGGCGCAACCTGCAACCGGGTGGTCAACGGTCTCGACCTGTTCGCGACTGCGCTCGATCGCTGTGACGTCGCCCACGACACCTCGGAGATTCCCGCGCGCTCACTCGTCCCACTGCTGGAGAACCCGGACGCTGGATGGCTCGACCGGACCTACGCCGAACTCGGTGACCTCCGCATGGTCGTCGACGGCGACGACAAACTGGTCCGCACCGCTGGCGAGGAATGGCACCGGAGCGGCGAACAGCGGTACACGCACGAGCTATACGACCGGACAGAACGGCCGCGGGACGCGACGAACCGCTGGGACCGAGGGACTCGTCAGGAACGAGGGAGCGAACTGGTCGGACTACTGGACCGGTTCGATGCCGACCCGGACGGCGTTCCGTCTGCGGACCCGCCGCGTAACGGCGGGCAACCCGCCAACTCGCGGCACGGACGGTCGTGACCCGCCGAGAATGCGGTCTCGGCTCTATCTCCCCGACCCCTGGGACACCTACTCCGCGTCGGCCCCGTGCAGGTCCCGCACCGCACGGCGTCCGTACGGGTACCGGACGCCGCCTCGGAGGAGAGGGTCGTCCACGCGCGCCATCCAGGCCCGGACCTGGTTGGAGAGGGCCGAGACGACGGTCTGTCGCTGCTCGGCCACGTCGTCGAGGTTGTCGGGGTCGGCCGCCCGGTCGTATAATTGGGCGTACGGGCGAGGCGCCGAACCGGGCGGCTGAGACGGGGCGCGGCTCGTCGGATCTGCCGCGACAGGGTAGTCGATCTCGCGACCCGCCCCGAAGTTCCTGACCAGGGTCCAGTCCGCGGTGACCGCGCCGCGGCATTCGTCCCCCTCGTTCGTGTACTGCGTGAACGCAGCGTCTCTGGGCGGTTCGTCGGACGCGCCCGAGAGGAAGTCACGATAGCTCACGCCCTCCACGCGGTCGGGGATCGGAACGCCGGCCGCGTCGAACAGCGTCGGCAGGACGTCGACGTTGCTGATCACTGCCTCGACGGGGTCCTCGGCCTCAAACCGCGGCCCGGGTCCGTCCATCAGCAGTGCGATCTCCACGCCGGGATCGCGACACCACCACTTCGCGCCCGGATACGGAATCCCGTGGTCCGCGGCGAAGACGACGACCGTCTCCTCCCGGACGCCCTGGGCTTCGAGATTGTCGAGAAGGGCACCGACCTGCTCGTCGAGGTACTCGATCTCGGCCTGGAAACGCGCGAGGTCCTCGCGCATCGCAGCGGTGTCTTCGAGGTAGCCTGGGACGAACACGTCGTCGCTCTCGTCCGGTTCGCGGTCGAACGACCGATGGGTCTCCGAGAAGCCCAACTGCGCGTACACCGGCTGGTCGTCGGCGGCGTCCGCGAAGATCTCGCCAGCCAACTCGGCGGTCCGCTCGGCGTCTTTTTCCGGGTTGTGTCGGTGGTCGAACCCGAGCCGGTCCGCGTCGGGGGCGACGTGCTGGAGCCCCGAGAGGTGCGTCTCGTAGCCGGCGTCGCCGAGCAGTTCCGGGATCGTGGCCTCGCCGCCGTCGAGTTCCCACCACCACGGCGAGTGTGTCAGCCCGAGGAGACCGTTCGACTGCGGATACCGACCGGTGAGCAGGCTTCCTCGCGACGGGGAACACACCGGGGTCGTCGCGACTGCGTTCTCGAACCGGACGCCGGAATCCGCGAGGCCGTCGAGGTTCGGCGTCTCGACGGCATCGACGCCGTAACACCCCAAGTGCTGTCCGAGGTCGTGACACGTGATCAGTACTACGTGTGGCTGACTGTCGCTGGCAGTCATGTGATTGCGTTATCTCGCCTGGTCATCAAAGTCGTTACTGAGTTGGTCCGGCGGTCGTTCGTTCGCCGCTCGCGGATGCAGTAGTCACGGAAAACGGGACGGCCGCAGCGCCGAGAAACGGTCAGGCCCAGGGAAACGCGTAGCTCGGGTCGTTAACGAACCGATCCAGGTCGGCCGACAGGGAGACGCGCGTCCCGCTCGGAAGCGACACGGTGAGCGCGTCCGCGTCGAGCCGGAGATCCTCACCGTCGCGTCGAACCGTCGTGAACTCGTGTTCGCCGTACGCGCCCGCCTGCACCACGACCTTCCTGTCGCGGCTCCCGGTATTCGCCAGCGTCAGATCGACCCCCTCGCCGTCGACCCGTTCGACGAGCGCCCCCGTGCCCGGCGGGAGCCCCGGTTGCTCGCGCTCGGGGTCGAAGTGCCGGACCTGTGCCATCACGAGTCCGCCGTAGTAGACGGGCTGTGGAGCGCCCATCGTGGTCTGGAGCAGTCCGCGATGGAAGACGGGGTTCCGGTCGCGGAGGTAGTCCTCGGTGAGCGACTCGGGTTCACGGCCCTCCTCGCGCAGTTGGTCGAGTCTGGTCTGGATCTTCGCGCGGGTGGCCGAGAGGACGCGCTCGGGATACGCCGGGAACTCCCCATCGAGATAGGCGAGCCAGGCCCACTCCTCGCCGGCCCCGTGTTTCGAATCCGGGCGGACGTCGACCTGCTTCCAGGGCTGTTCGTCGAAATCGCGGAGCGTCTCGATCCGCCGGCGGTCGGACTCGTCCTGGGACATGTACCAGAGGTGGAAGAGATAGGGATCGTCCCGATGGGGCTTGAACTCGTACCAGCCGTCGCGCCACGTGATCTCCCCGTCGTCGTCGCGCAGTCCGGAGCCGTTGTAGTGATAGTCGCCGTCCGCGCCGTGCTTGTGCGGGACGTGGAGCGTGTCGCCGCGTTCGATACCGTTCTCGACGAGTGTGTCCAGTTGCGACCGGTGGAACTCGAGGTACTCGCGGTCGCCCGAGAGGAGCGTCGCGTTCTCGGCGGCTGTCGTGGTGCCGACGCCGACGTAGTGCCAGCCGCCCCACGACCAGCCGTACATGCCGCCCCACCACTTCCCGTCGGTGTACTCGCCGATTTCGCCCGACAGCCCGACGTTGTCGGGAACGATCCCGTCGTTGGTTTCGGCGCGCTCGCGCCAGGCGTCGACGTACTCCGTGACCCACTCCCTGTACGCCTCGTCCCCGGTGTGGAGGTAGGCGTTGGTCACGAGGCTCGTGATAGCCAGGTTGAGCGGAACGTCGCCGCGCGAACAGCGTTCGTCGTAGATCTCGAAGAGGCGCTCCTCGTTGTCGGCGTCGAGCAGTTCGGTCGCGCTTTCGAACCCCCTGTCGCGCCACGGGAGCCCGTGGCTCGCCCATCGGTACTCCGAGCCGTATCCCCCGAAGGTCGACTGCGTGCCGAACGCCGACAGGTCGCTGTACTCCGGCCCCATGCTCCCGGTCATCGGCGCCCGGACGAGGCGCTTCTCCGGGTCGTAGTTGTCCACGTCGCTATCGCCGAGATAGAGGTCCGCGAACCGCTCGGCACGGGCGACGACGGTGTCGTCGGCCGGCGCGGCGAGTCCCATGTTGTAGGTGAAGAGGTTCGCCTCGCCGTGGTGGAACCAGTCGCGGCACTGTTCGAACTCGTCGACGACCATCGGGTGACCGAAGGGCGTCTCGGTGTCGCTCCCGCGCCGGAGCGCACCCTCGTAGACCCGGCGTGCGTTGTCGAGCAGCGACTCGTCGCCGCCCATCGCGTACACGAGCGGCCAGTTGTAGAAGCCCTCGAGCAGGTCGTCGAACCCGTCGACCCCGACGTGGCCCTCCGGTGGCCAGAACGGTTCGTCGTTCTCGTCGGTGTAGTCCGCGACGAAGTCGTCGACGGCTGTCGCCATCAGGTCGAAGAGGGCTCGCTGTCGAGTGACCCACTCGGGCGGCTCACCAAGTGATCGGTCAGCACGGATATCGGCCATACAGAGCCAGCGCCGGGAACTCGGATGAATGTTATGATCCCCGCCGGTTCCCCTCATCGGCATCGAGAGCGACCAGCACGGCGTTCTCTGCAGTTCGGCACCGACGGATTCCACCGGCGCTTGCGCTGTTGATCGCCGCCGTCGTCCCGATGCGGTTGCCTCTCCGAAGCATCTATTAGCGAGCCCGCAGTTCGCTTGTCAACGATGGATTTCAGCCACGGGTTCGTCGACGCACAGGGCGGCTACAGCGAGTGGGGCGCGGCTGCGGTCGCGGACTTCGACGGCGACGGAGTCCCCGAGTTCGCGACCGGCGGCCGCGGCGGCGGGTTCCTCCACCTGTACGACTACGACGGGGGCTGGTGTCGCTACGAGGTGACTCACGCTGTCGCGCCGAACGTGGGAGCCGCACCGGTCGACGTCGACGGCGACGGGTACCCGGAACTGGTTTTCGGCGAGTGGGGGCCGGAGATACTGGGCGAGTCGAGAGGCGGATCCGCGGGGTCGAGTCGGTATCCCGGTACCTCGAACAAGCGACTGTTCTGGACGACGATGGACCCGGCCCAGGACGACTTCGGTGAGGTCCACCGCGTCGGCGGTGACTTCGACGACCCGCACGACGTCCTCGCCGCGGACCTGGACGGCGACGGCGACGACGAGGTTGTCGTTCGCGAGAAGGACGGCCCGCTGTACGTCTACACCGTCGGCGATGATCCGACCGAACTCTGGGAGCGAGAGCGGGTCGCCGACCACCTTCCGGGAGACGGCACGGTCCTGACCGACCTCGCGGGCGACGGCGCAGTGGACGTCGTCACGAATCAGGGCTGGTTCGAAAACGACGGAGGCGGGGCGTTCACCTGGCACGACATCCCGTATCCGGACGACTGGGACTCGGAGACGCGGGTGGCAGTCGGCGACGTCGACGGCGACGGCGTCGACGAGGTGGTGATCACGGAATCCGAACTCGACGTCACGGCTCGCCTCGCCGTGTGTTCGCACGACGGGGCCGGTCGCGAGTGGGACGTCGAAGTCGTCGTCGGCGCCGACCGCGACCGGCGCGGCCTCCACTCGCTCCAGATCGCTGACCTCGACGGCGACGGACGCGAGGAAATCGTCAGCGCGGAGATGGAAAACGGCAAGACAGACGGCCAGCACCGGACGCCGGAGTGGTTCGTTCTCTCGGAACGCGACGGGACGTGGTCCGAGGAAATCCTCTTCGACGGGAACCTCGGCGCTCACGAGGCCAAAGCCGCGGATTTCGACGACGACGGCGAACTCGAGATAGTGGGGAAGATCTGGCACCCCAATCTCCCGAACGGGAACGGGACGGACCATCACGTGAGCTGGCTCGACCGCTAAGACGGCCGGACGACCCACCGACGCCCTGGACGGCGCTCGCCGGTGTCTCGCTGCCAGGTCCGGGGGCGAACGGCTCCCGAACGCGGTGGGAAAATTTTTGTATCACGTATCGAAAGTGGGGACCACTGCGATGACCGATAGCTACGACCACGAGTACCCGCCGGCCGAGTGGTCGGCGGACGATATCGCCGCCGCGCTCCGGGAGGCCGACGGGACCTATCCGATACCGACGTACGCCGACGAAGCGTTCTGGCACTCGGTTCGGGCGGACAGCGACCTGCGCGGGCTGGTCAACGCCGCTCACCAACGGGCCGCCGAGGTAGCGGATGACCCCGTCGTCCCGCTGACTGCGAGCGGCTATCTCCACTACAAACGCGAGGGAACGCGAAGAGGCTATCCCGCAGACCTACGTCGAAAGAACCTCTCGGCGCTCGTCTTCGCCGAGTGTCTCGAGCGCGAGGGGAGGTATCTCGACCCGATCACCGACTATCTCTGGGACATGTGCAACCAGCCGACGTGGACGCAGCCACAGCATCTGTCGGAAGACGGGGCCGAGTACCGCGAGGGGTTGCCTCGGCCTGTTTCACCGGCGGACCGCCAGATCGAACTCCGGAGCGCGGGTGCCGCGAAACGGCTCGCAGAGATCACCCACGTCCTCGGCGAGCGCCTGCACCCGACGGTCCGCGAGCGAGTCCACCACGAGATCGACCGAAAGGTCCTGACGCCGTACCTGGCGAACGGCGACTTCTCCTGGCTCGACTCCTCACACAATCACAACGCCGTCTGTAACGGGAGCGTCCTGATAGCCGCCTTGCACGCCATCGACGACGCCGACCGGCAGGCCCGGATCGTCGCCAGGGCGGTCGAGAGCATGGGCCACTACCTCGAGGGCTTCGGCGAGGACGGCTGCACGCCGGAGGGGATTCACTACTGGAAGTACGGCTTCGCCTTCTACACGATGGCGGCCGCGCACCTGGAGGAGCGGACCGACGGCGCGTGTTCGCTGTTCTCGCCGCCCGTCGTTCGGGAGATAGCTGACTTCCCGCTGCGGATCGAACTGAGTCGGAACCGGTTCCCGCCGTTCTCCGACGCGAGCGAGGAAACGGACATCACGCCATACATTGCGTGCAAACTCGGTCGACGGCTCGGCCTCGACGCCCTGGCCGCGCGCGGTCGCGAGGACGTCAAAACCCAGTCGTCGGTCGGCTACTTCTCCTCGGCGCTCCGGAACGCCGCCTGGTCGCGGTTCGAGGTCGGCGACGACTCGGCGTCGCCGCCGCGACGCTCGCTGTTCCGCGACCAGCAGTGGTGGGTCGCCAGAGCCGACCCGGAAGACGTCGAAGGCCTCGTCGTCGCGGCGAAGGGCGGGCACAACGGCGAACCCCACAACCACAACGACGTGGGCACGTTCGTCTGTCACTACCGTCGCGAATCGCTTCTCACTGACCCGGGGCCGGGAGAGTACGACTCCGGCTACTTCGGCGACGGTCGATACTCGTACTTCGCGACCCGTTCGCTCGGCCACTCGGTGCCGTTCGTCAACGGGTACGAACAGTCGGCTGGCGACGAGTTCGGCGCGACTGTGTGCGACGTGACCGACAGCGACGACAGCGAGCGGTTCGCGCTCGACATCACCGACTGTTACCCGGCCGAGGCCGGTCTGGACGCGCTCCGGCGCGAGTTCGAAGTCGACCGAACGGCGGGCCCCGACGGGCGCCTTCGCGTCACCGACCGGGCCCGGTTCTCGCCGAACGCGCCCGATATCGACGTGACCGGCGTGCTCGTGTCCCGAGCCCCGATGACGGTCGAAGGCGGCCGACTCGTCGTCACCGGCGAGCGTTCGAAGGCGACCGTTTCCTTCGACGCCGACGTCGCGCCCGCGGTCGAGCGCATCGACGAACACTCGACAGGCGGCGACGTCTGGCGCGCCCGTCTCTCGGCCGCCGACGCGGGCAGGGAGGCGTCCCTCGAGGTGACAGTCACCCCAGAACCGCTCGATTCGGACCGGCGATAGGCGGACGACGACGCGGTCCGAACCGACGACAGGCGGACGCCTACTCCGACCGGAACGGCAGACACGGCTCGATTGCTATCTCGAGACACAGTGGATCCCTGCCAGGGTTCTCCGCCGTCCTCGGAAAGGATTATACAGGGACGGCACAACGTCCCCGGTATGTCGCAACCAAACGTGCTCCTCGTCTGTAGCGACCAGCAACGCCCGGACTGGGTCTCGCCGACCGACCTCCCCCTAGAAACGCCCGCGTTCGAGAGTCTCGCCGAGCGGGGGGTTCAGATGACGGAGATGGTCTGTCCGACGCCGGTCTGCAACCCGTGTCGAGCCAGCCTCACGGCCGGCGACGAGTACGACCGCTGCGGCGTCCCAAACAACGAGGTCGCCTACCCCAGGGAGCGGGGCACCCTCTACCGCAGGCTGCGCGACGAAGCCGGCTACCACGTCACCGGCTGCGGGAAGTTCGACCTCACGCCCACCTACGAACTGGGCGAGGACGGCGTGCCGGAACCGGAGTGGGGCTTCTCCGACGCGCGGTTCACGCCCGCGAAAAACGACACCGTCTACCGGATCGACGAGGCCGACCCCGAACCCAGGGACCCCTACACCTCGTATCTCGCCGACCAGGGTCTCCTCGAGACCCACGTCCGGGACTACCACCGCAGGAACTCGCTGACAGACACGTTCCCGACGCCGCTCCCCGAGGAGGCGTACTACGACTCGTGGATCACCCGACAGGGGCAGGAACTGATCGCGAACGCGCCCGCGGATCGACCGTGGTTCTGCCAGGTCAATCTCCAGAACCCCCACAACCCCTGGGACGTCACCGAGGAGATGCACGACCGGTTTCGGGACCCGGACGCAGAGTTCCCCCAGCCGGAAGCGCCGGACGACGCCGTCGATCCCGAGGACCACGAGGAGGTGCGACGGAACTACGCCGCGATGGTGGAACACCTCGATTCCTGTCTGGACTCCCTCGTCGAGACGGTCGCGGATCGCGGCGAGCTGGACGAGACGATCGTCGTTTTCTGCTCGGACCACGGGGAGATGCTCGGCGACCACGGCCAGTGGAAGAAAGACTCCCCGCTGGCGCCGTCCGTGGGCGTCCCGTTCGCGATCGCCGGGCCGGGAATCGAAGACCGCGGGAGCGTCGACGAGCCCGCGACGCTGCTCGACCTGCACGCGACGGTCCTCGACTACGCCGGGCTCGACGCCGGCGACGTCGACAGTCGGTCGATGCGACCGTTCCTGGCGGGCACGGACGACCTCCCCCGCGACGTGGTCTACTCCGGGCTGAGCGCGTGGCGGATGGTGTACGACGGGCGGTTCAAACTCGTCCGCGGCTACGACCCGGAGCGACGCCGCGGGGAGGACTACGAGCCTCGCGGGATCGAACCCGCCGAAGTGACACGGTTGCTCTACGGCCGTGACCCGGTGCTCTACGACACCGAGCGGGGCGAAGGGGAGAACGTCGCCGCGGACAACCCGGAGGTCGTCGACCGCCTCACCGAGCGACTCGAAGCGATCCGCGGCCGCCCCGAAGAGGAGGGGTGGGGCTGGGTCGGCCCGGCGAGAGAACGGTGAGCGGGCAGTCGCAGCCGTTCGCTCCCCGCTCGACCGATGGATTTTAGCCCGCTGGCGGCCCCACTACCGACGAATGGACGTCCTCGTGACCGGGTCCTACGGACAGTGTGGGACCGCTATCATCGACCACCTCGACGACGAACCGGACTACGACTTCACGTACCTGAACCGGTCGGACCGGCCGGACGACCACCCCTACGGCGGCCACGACACCGTCCTGGCGAACGTCACCGACTACGATGCGATGCGACCGGCGTTCGAGGGGCAAGACGCCGTCGTCCACCTGGCGGCCTACCCCGGTGAGGCCGAGTGGCCGGTGATACTGGAGAACAACGTCATCGGGGCGTACAACGCGCTCGAAGCCGCAAGAGAAGCCGAAGTCGAGACGTTCGTCTTCGGGTCGACGAACCACGTGGTCGGGATGTACGAGATGGAACACGCGCCGGAGATATACGAACCGCAGTACGGCCTCGTCGTCGACCACACCGACCCCGTGCGGCCGGACAGTTTCTACGGCACCTCGAAGGCTTTCGGCGAGGACCTCGGACGCTACTACGTCGAGAACTACGAGTTCCCGAAGCGGGTGTACTCCCTCCGGATCGGGAACGTCAGTCACGCCGAGTACGACAGTCCGTACGGAGCTGTCGAGGCGGGCGGCGATGACGGACCCGAGCCCGGAACTGCGGCATACGACCGGCAAGTCGCGCGGATGAAAGCGATGTGGCAGTCCCGTCGGGACTTCGCCCACCAGGTGGACTGCTGTCTCCGTGACGAGAGCGTGACCTTCGACGTATTCTACGGCGTCAGCGACAACCGCACTCGGTGGTTCGACCTCGAACACGCACGGAGCGTCATCGGGTACGACCCTCGAGACGACGGGACCGAGTGGACCGGACCGAGAGAGTGAGCGCGCTCAGTCGTCGATCCGGTTCTCGTCGACGAACTCCCAGTCGATGTCGTAGCCGAGGCCGGGGCCGTTCGGGGGCGTGACGGCCCCCTCGTCCGGGACCGGGTAGTTGTGTATCCACGGTCTGCTCCAGGCCTCGTAGTCGTAGTTGGGGTGGAGGAGCCCGTACTCGAAGTAATGGCCGGGCGTCGCCATCGCACAGAGGTTGTGGAGTTCCGGGATCGAATTGCCGTGGGGTTCACACTCCATGTAGAACGACTCGTAGAGCGCTGCGACCTTCCGCGCGGGCGTGATGCCACCGACGTCGTAGACACCGACTCGGCCGAGGTCCGCGATGTCGCGTTTGGCCCACTCCGCCCTGGTCCGGTGTTTCCCCTCCGCAGTCTCCGGACCGAGGATAGGGACGTCGACCTCGTTCGAGAGCCACTCGTAGGCGGACATCGAGTACTCGTCCATGGGCTCTTCGAACCAGAGGAAATCGAGGTCGCCGAGGGCCTCGCCGATCTGTTTGGCCTCGGTCCGGGAGTAGTAGTGATGCGAGTCGAGCATCAGGTCGATATCGGGGCCGACAGCCTCTCGGATGGCCCGGCAGAGTTCGACGACGCGGTCCGGGTCGGCGTCGTAGGGCGGCATCCAGGAATGGAACTTGATAGCGGGGAAGCCCCGCTCGACCAGGTCTTCCGCGAAGTCCACGTACGCGTCGACAGTCCCGAGCCCGTCGGGGTCGTCGTCGCCGACCATCGTGCTGGCGTACACCGGCACCGGTTCGTCGTCACCGCCGAGCAGTTCGTACACCGGCATATCGGCGGCTTTCCCGGCGACGTCGTGGAGGGCGTTGTCGACCGCGCCGAGCGAGCGCGTATCGAGGGTGCCCTTGTTGAGTCGCTGAGTGCGGTACAGCTGGTTCCAGAGCTTCTCGCGAGCGAGCGGGTTCTCTCCGACGAGGTGATCCGCCGCGACTTCGTTCGCGGACTGGGACCCGCCGAAACAGTAGCCGTCCGGCCCGCCGTCCACGACGATCCGGGTCAGCGTCTGCACCGATTCGGACGGATCACCGGGATGACCGTGACCCTTCTCGTCCGACGTATATCTCGATTGATACGTGAATCTGATGGTCTCGACGTCTTCTATCTCCATCGTCCGTATGTCCTTCGTCTCCCAATTAAATTCTAGGGTTCGCCGGGCCGCAGGCGGCGAGTTGAGATTTCGGGAGTCGGTGGTCGCGACCCGCCTCGCTCAGAAGGTGATCAGGACGAAGGCGACGTAATACGCCGCGACCGGGAGGCCAACTGCGACGGTGACACCGAGGTTGGTGAGGTTTGTGCTCTTCTCGACCGTGATCCACCAGATGGCCGCGGACATCAGCAGGAAGACGGTGAACACCCCGAACAGGAGTTTGTAGGCCGACGCGCTCGTCGCGGTGTTCGCGAACGCGAACACGGCATCGACCTGTTCCAGCAGCGTCGGAACGGCCTCGTTTTCACCGCAGACGAACTGCGGGTAGTTACAGGGCTCTTTCGACCGGATCCCGAGGTAGCGCGCGAAGCCGAGCGCCGCCGACGCCCCGACGAAGGGG